>OLOR01000002.1_pt1 | contig 365190 bp, 294 predicted proteins | sample 1672521 | NCBI WGS metagenome assembly OLOR01 (sample SAMEA3136695, study PRJEB25190) | human gut metagenome | biome: human gut; feature: human-associated habitat; material: faeces | place: Austria | collected 2013
CTGGTAATTGATCTTGTTTTGGAGAGGTGTAAGTTTTTTGATAAATCAAAGACTCAAAATAGCTGTCTTAGGATACGCCCGGGTCGTGGTCTTGGCAAAACTTGAGGGGTAAAAAGGGATAAAAAAGAAAGAAAAGATTGAAAAAATTCTATCTAGAGAAAACACCTGGTCGGACGATTTAGAATACGCCGCTATAATTCACGACGAGATTCAATTGCGCGGCCTAAGGTAATCTCATCGGCAAATTCTAAATCTCCCCCTACCGGAAGACCGGACGCTAGGCGAGTTACTTTAACACCCGTAGGTTTAATTAATCGAGAAAGATAGCTTGCCGTAGTCTCACCCTCTACATTAGGGTTGGTTGCAAGGATTACTTCTTGAATTTCAGGACTATTGAGCCGTGAGAGAAGTTCGGTGATATGAAGAGACTCTGGTCCTATCCCTTCAAGGGGTGAGAGCGCACCACCGAGAACATGATAAATTCCGTGGAATGTTCCCGTACGCTCAATAGGAGGAATATCGCGCGGCTCAGACACAACGCAAATAAGAGAGTGATCACGCTTTGGAGAAGCACAAATCTCACAGAGATCATCTTGAGCATAGTTGAAACATTGCGTGCAAAAGTGCACGGTGTCTTTGACCTCAACGATGGCATCTGAGAGGCGCAAAGCGTCTGACCGCTCGGTGTTGAGGATCCAGTAGACGATGCGCTGAGCAGACTTCGGACCAATGCCCGGAAGCCGCTCAAACTCATCGAGAAGTTTTTGAATAGCAGGCGCTGCATACATGGTGCAAACCTTTAACAAAGCAAGATTACGGTGGTGGAACCGATAGAAAGAGGGAATCTATAGGGTTTTCTACATTAAACCGGGGATGTTCATGCCGCCAGTTACCGCATTTAAACGCTGAGACGAAAGCTCATTAACGCCACGAAGCGCCTCGTTAACTGCAGCAGTAACCATATCCTCAAGCATCTCTACATCATCAGGATCTACTGCATCAGGATCGATAGAAATAGCCGTAATGGTCATATCACCCTTTGCAGTTGCGGTAACCATACCACCACCAGCGGTAGCCTCAAAGGTAAGCTCGGCAGCCTCTGCTTGAGCTTTTTGAAGTTCTTTTTGCATCTTTTGAGCTTGACGCATCATTTGTTGCATATTCATACCCATTATGAGTTCTCCTTTATCTTGATATGGTTTTGCATTGTAGCGGATTTTTCACATAAATATCTAGGCGATGGGTCTCTCCCCTACTTTGGCGGCAAATTCTCGAAAGTAACTCCCGTGCCAAAAACATCAGTAAGAAGGTCTTTGACGCGCTGAGATTCATCGACTGCTTGAGGCGCCTCTGAAGAAAATTCAGGCGATGGAGTTGTCGCGGGCTGTTGGTATTCTGCCTGCGTTGGTTGCGCTGGTTGTGTCGACTGTGCTGGTTGCATGGGTGGCTGATAGTCTGGCTCACTCGGATCGCCATAAGCATCATACCCATAGTCTGGCTCACTCGGATCAGAATAACTTGCCGCATACGAGTCATACACATCAAGGGGCGGTGCATCAGCAGGATCAGGTGCCGCCGTTGACGCAGGCGCAGATGCCGGTGTGGTAGCAGAAGCCTTATCCAATACAGATGCAAACGATGAAGCTGCTACTGGAGTTACTGCTGGTGCCGCAGTTTGATCTGGGATTGGAGTTGGAGTTGGAACCGATGCTGCAGCAGGAGCAGGATCGGGCTGTGACAACATGAGTTCAAAAGGAACGGGAACACCAGCAACTTCAGCAAGCGTGTCATCAAGAAGTTTCTGCACAGCGGGCGACGAAAGCAACGAAAACACTGCTGCACTTTCTTTGGTGTAGGTAATAATCAAGCGCGATCCACTTTCATCAGCACTTGGTTTACCACTAATAAAAAGAATGCCGTGTGTAGGATCAACTTTATTCATGCGCTGAGTAGTTTGATGCCATAAGCGCTGTACTGCGGCCGGATCGCTCAAGTCCAACGAGGGTTTGCCTTGCGGAGCGGACTGCACAGAAGCAGGCTGAGCGGAAACAGGTTGTACAGGAGCGGACTGTACAGGAGAAGGTTGTTGTACAGCTGATGCCGGAACAGGTTGAGGTACCGATGGGGCTTGCACTGGCATGGAAGCTGCTTGTGTTTGCTCCTTATTTCTCATAGAGGATAAGGCAGCATTAAGATTATTGAGATTTAACTGCGGTTTCTGTCCCGACCGCGGCGCTGGAGTTGAAGCTACTGGTTCGGCAAAACCATCGCCAAAAGATGCAGGCTGCGGTGCAGGCTGCGGAGCTGGTTGCGGTGTAGGCTGAGGCACCGACTGCGAAGCAATAGGCTGTGCGGTAGGCTGAGAAGCAGCCGGTTGAGTTGACTGTGGAGTCGGCTGCGGTGCGGCAGACGGAGAAGTAGCCGGCTGTGGCACCAGCTGTGGGACTGGCTGCGCAAAGAGCGCCTCGGCTTGTTGGTTACGCTCGAGCGCCTCAATACGCTCAGCAAGTGCTTCAAGCGTAATATCAGACGAAGGACGAATCATGCGCGTGAGGGCAATCTCAAAAGACAGACGTGTGTTTAGTGAAGTACGCAACTCTTTATTAAGATCTCCAAGCACAACAAGAAGACGGCTCAGGCGGTCAGGACCAAACCATTGCAACTCTTGCGTCATGATCTGACGGTTGGCATCTGAAAGCGGCAGATCTACCTGCGCGTTGGTGAGTGAGAGAATATAGAGGTCGCGAATATGCTCAGCAAGATCATTGGCAAATTGCGCCAAATCAGCACCGGTCTCAATATAGTTAGAAACCCAGGTAAAGCAAGCAGCAGCATCACGCTTGCCAATAGCAGAGACAATCTCAGCCATAGAATCAGTGTCAAGCGAGCCTAAAAGGCGCTCAGCGGATTCAAGCGTAACTTTCCCATCGCCAAAAGCAATTAGCTGCTCAAGCGAGGTTAGAGCATTGCGCATGCCTCCATCAGCACGGTGCGCAACCAACTCGAGTGCATCGCCCTCAAACTCCACTCCCTCAGCCACACAGATTGCTCCGAGGCGCGACACCATAGCCTCAATAGAGATGCGATGAAAGTCAAAACGTTGGCAGCGCGAATGAATGGTCTCGGGAACTTTTTGCGGATCTGTCGTGCAGAGAATAAAAACGACGTGACTTGGCGGCTCCTCGAGCGTTTTCAAAAGCGCGTTAAACGCCGCAGTCGAGAGCATATGAACCTCGTCGATAATGTAAACCTTGTAGCGACCGCGCGTAGACGCATAATTAACGCGCCCGATGATCTCTTCACGTACATTATCAACGCCGGTGCGTGATGCTGCGTCGAGCTCAGAAACATCCGGATGAATGCTTTGGGCGATGAGTTTGCAGTTTTCACATGTTCCATCCGGCTCAGGCGTTGGACCGTGATCACACAACAGTGCCTTGGCAAGTAATCGCGCCGTAGTCGTTTTGCCTGTACCGCGCGGCCCAGTAAACAAGTAAGCATGACTTACCTTGTCATGCTCAATTGCGTTTTTGATGGTTCGCTCAATGTGTTCTTGGCCAACCATATCGTTAAAAACTTGGGGACGATATTTTGTGTAGAGCGCTTCCGCCATAGCAACGCTCTCCTTCCCTTAAGCTTCTCAAAATGTGCAGTAATGCCAATTGCGTGCAATAACGTCGGTTGTGATTACCTGCATTAGCGCCAATCACGTGTAGTAACACCAATTATAGGCAGTAGTGCTCATTATAAGATGATTCAGCTCTCATAGCTGGCACGCAGCGGTAGCGAATTTATTCAGCTTTGTCAGCGTTATCTGTTAACGTTATTTATCCGCATTGGCATCTTCATGCTCGGTTTTTGCATGCTGCGCACGCAAATATACTTCAGCATCAATATTAGATTCAAGCTCTGCCTGACGAGTCTTTGTCTTGCGCGAGGTCATAGCAGCTTTAATAGCGCCAATAAAGGCTGGTGCCACTGATACAGCAACAATGCCCAAAACGATAATCTCAAAATGCTCTTGGACAAACGGAACGCCACCAAAGAAATAGCCCACGAGTACAAAAAGACTAACCCACGAAATACCACCGACACAGTTAAAGAAAGTGAATTTGCCAAAGTTCATATGGCCAGTGCCTGCAATAAAGGGGGCAAAGGTGCGAAAGAACGGCATAAAGCGGGTGATCACAATGGTGAGACCGCCATATTTGGCAAAAAAGTAGTCGAGCTTTGCCATGCGCTCAGGCGTTAAGGCTTTAATCTTTCCTGAGTCAATAATGCGCTTGCCAAAGAAACGCGCAATCCAATAGTTAGAGGTATTACCCAAAATTGCAGCCGCATAAAAGACCAACAGTGTGGCGACTACATTAAGCCCACCCCCATCGGCAGAAAAAACACCGGCAGCAAAAAGCAGTGAGTCACCCGGCAAAAACGGGAAAAAGACCAAGCCCGTCTCGACAAAAACAATCAAGAAAAGGGGCGTATACACCCATACCGGACCAAGTGCGATAATCCAGGCAGCAATCTGACCGCGCGGATCCTTAAGCAGATTGACAAAAAACTCGATAATTCCCATACGTAAAAACTCCGTTAGCGTAATTAGTGAGCCATAAATAGTACGCAGACGCAAAAGTATCCCGAAAAGGCCTGGGCGCTCGTCAGCGGTCCCTTATGGCTGCTTCGTCCCCGACCTGACCAGGTTCGGAACTTGGCGCCGCCCAAGCCCTTTCGAGATACTCGGATACTCGAACAGTGTAGCGTATGTAGGGTTACTCTGACTGTTTGTTTTACACGATTAACACAATCTCTTGTCCCACACGCGCGCAAACGGTGCAAATGAGTTGCTCAGCTGAGTAAATCGAGTGCAGCAAGATAATCGGCAACAGCATAGAGTGAACCACAGCATACAACAAGTGGCTTTTCAGACGATGGAATACTGCAACGTGCATGATCAACAGCGCGTGTCACTGCTTGCGCAATAGAAGTACAGGTGGTAATGGGGATAGTGGGCAAAACAGCTTCAAATGCGGAGGCTACGTGCGCAGCCGAGAGTGCACGAGGGTTTGATGGCGTTGCAGCATAGACCGCACTCACTTCTGGCGCAAGAGTACTAATCATAGTTTCGTAGTCTTTATCTGCCAGCACACTCATGACAAGTACTGGTTTATGTTCAAAAGAACGTTCAACCCTATACTCGCGCAAAGCCTGCACGAGCGCCTCTATACCATCAGGATTGTGCGCCCCATCGACAATAACTGTAACAGGACAACTGGGTGACCCATCGCCTACTTCAATCACTTGGAAACGACCAATCCAAGAGGCGCAGGCAAGACCACGCACAATTGCCTCATCAGGAATAGCCCAACCTTGTTCTCGAAGCGCAAGTGCCGCTTCAAGCGCAACGGCAGCATTGGTGCGTTGATAGGCACCAGCAAGCGCAAGGCTTAGGTGCTCATAAGTAATCCCGTTGGATGCAGTGTAGGAAAAATCCGCATTAGTACCGGTAAGAGAAGCAGTGTCAACCGTCACCAGCGGCACGTAATAACAGGTACACGTAAACGCCAGCGCCGAAGACACTAAGGGAGCTTGTGGAGCACTCACTGCACGCGAACCGGGCTTGATGATGCCTGCCTTCTCACGCGCAATAGCAGTAAGCGATGCACCCAAAACTGACGTATGGTCAAGACCGATAGAGGTAATAACACATACCTCGGGTGTCGCAATTACATTAGTTGAATCAAGACGGCCTCCGAGCCCTACCTCAAGCACCACCAGATCGCACTGCACTTGAGCAAAATAACAAAGCGCCACAGCTGTCATAAGCTCAAATTCAGTTGGATGCTCAGGCAGAGCATCGGCCGCCGCTTTAACGGTAAGCGTAATGCGTGTAAGCTCCTCATATGGGATGGGAGTGCCATTGATCTGGATCCGCTCTTCAAATGCGACAATATAAGGAGAAGTAAAAAGCCCCGTCTTATATCCTGCCTCACGTGTAATAGAACTGATCAGGGCACACGTAGATCCCTTTCCGTTGGTGCCTGCAACATGCACAAATTTGAGTCCATCTTGCGGATTACCCAGTGCTTCCATGAGCGCGCTGATACGCTCAAGCCCTGGCTTAACTTCTTGCCAGCGCGGATGATTAAGGTAGGCGATGGGGTCAAACGTATCATCAGTATCGGCCATATTAGCTATATTGGATGCAGTTGTTGGTTTAATCATAAAAGGCTTGCCTTACGAGTTGAGAGAACTTGATTATTGTTGAGATTGGCTATTGTTGAGACTGGTTAGCATCTTGGTTAGAGCGCAAGTAGGATTTAATGCCTGCTGCGGCAGCCTTACCTGCCCCCATCGCGGCAATAACCGTTGCAGAACCGGTTGACACATCGCCTCCTGCAAAAACACCTGTCTTAGAGGTAGCGCCTGTCTCGGGGTCGGTCGCAATAATAGAACCACGAGTCGTCTCAAGACCTTCCGTTGTTTGAGTAATTAAGGGATTAGGATGAGAACCAATAGCCACAATGAGCATATCGCAGCGGATCAGAAACTCTGAACCAGAAATTTCATGCGGACGACGACGCCCATCAGCATCAGGCTCCCCGAGCTCCATCCGCACACACTCAAGGTCATGCACCCAACCTTGCGAGTCAGGAATTGCTCGCACGGGATTAGTAAGAAGCTCAAAGTTGATACCTTCTTCTTGGGCGTGATGAATCTCTTCATCACGCGCAGGCATCTCTTCAAACGTTCGACGATACACAATAGTAACATCAGCACCCAAGCGACGTGCGGTACGTGCCGCATCCATAGCAACGTTGCCACCGCCTACAACCACACAACGTTTACCTGCATGCACCGGCGTTACATAGTCGGGAAACTTGTAGGCTTTCATAAGATTGACGCGAGTCAAAAGTTCATTGGCAACTGAACAACCATTGAGCGCCTCCCCTTCAATTCCTAAGTAGGTAGGAAGGCCAGCTCCCGTGCCAATAAAGACCGCATCAAAACCGAGCTTATCAAGCAAATCATCAACTGAATAGAGTTTGCCAATAACGGAGTCTTTCTCAAAAAGTACGCCATCAGTTTTAAGCTCTTCAACTTGCGCCTTCACTAAATCTTTGGGCAAGCGGAACTCTGGAATACCATAAACAAGCACACCCCCCACTTCATGGAGCGCCTCGAATACGACAGTTCGAGCACCTTCCCGTGCGAGAACGCCCGCACAGGACAAGGATGCCGGTCCTGACCCAATGAGTGCAACGCTCTTGCCTTCAAGTGAGGCGTGATCTGTCTGGCCTTGAGCAATCAAATAATGCTCAAGAGCTTCACGCGCTTCTTCAGGATGAGCAATTGCCCAATCAGCCACAAACCGTTCCAGACGACCAATAGCTACTGGCTCCCCTTTGCGTCCACGAGTGCATACTGCCTCACACTGGGTTTCTTGAGGACAGACCCGTCCTGAAACAGCAGGAAGCGAATTTGTCGCCTTGATAATGGCATATGCTCCTGGAATATCACCTTGGGCAAGCCGTTCAATAAAATCAGGAATAGGAATTCCCACCGGGCAACCCGACACACATGGACGCTTAGGACATTGAATGCAACGACGCGCTTCATTGAGCGCTTCTTCAAAGGTATAGCCCAGCGCTACCTCATCAAAATTTGCCCGCCTTGCCGTTGCGTCTTGCGTGGGCATAGGTGTTTTTTCAAGTTGCATATTACGCTGTGCGCGCTCATTTGCTGTCATGATTCTTAGAGCCTCTTTTCCATAGCAAGACGCACGAGCGCTTCGTGCTCTGAACGCGAGAATTGGTCGTTGCGACGCATTGCTTCATCAAAGTCAACCAAATGACCATCAAAATCTGGCCCATCAACACAGGCATGTTTATACTCATCACCCACACGTACACGACAGCATCCGCACATTCCCGTTCCATCAATCATGAGCGTATTCATAGAGACGATGGTACGAATACCTAAGGGTCGCGTTAACTCGGAAGCCACTTTCATCATAGGCACAGGACCTACCGCAATCACAAGATCATAGTGAGCGCCTTCTTCAATTTGGCGCATCATTACATCAGTCACAAATCCCTGCTCACCGTATGAACCATCATCAGTGGTAATTACAAGCGAATCACAATGGCGTTTAAAGGCATCTTCCATAATGACAAGATCATGTGAGCGAAACCCTAAGATCACATCAACGCGCACCCCATGATTGTGGAGCCATTTTGCTTGCGGATACGCAATAGCACTCCCAAGGCCGCCACCTAGAATACAGACACGTTTAGCGCTGCCAAAATCTGTTGGCATACCCAAAGGACCAACAAGATCTTCTAACTTTTGACCTTCTTCCATATGAGAGAGCTGTACGGTGGTTGCTCCTACCGCCTGAAATACCAAGATAATGGTGCCTTCACGCTCGTTTTTGTCGCAAATAGTAAGCGGAATGCGCTCACCCCTATCATCCACACGCAGCATAACAAATTGCCCCGGAAGCGCTTTATGGGCGATAGCAGGAGCAAAAAACTCCATACGTGTTGTTTCGCGAGTCAGGCGCTCTGCTTTAACAATTTCAAACACACGAACTCTCCTCTTTTTGCGTCTACCGCTGTAACGAAGACATGGTAGCTACTCGGTGCGCATAAATTTAGCGCACGTGATACCTCTTCCTTATGAAATCACGCGCCAGTCTTTTCCAACCACCACTTGAATATTAGTAGACAAGTTGTAATAGACCGATGAGTACACACTGCGCCCCACACCAAGCGTATCAACAACCGCCTGCGCTGCCGCCTTGTCAGACTCATCGCGATAAATTACAAGGGTTTCATCATAGACATACGAATCAGCATTGCCCGTATCTGACACCGTCCAGCCATCAGCCTCGAGGAGCTCTTTTGCCTGAAGCGCAAGACCATCAACCCCAGATCCGTTAAGCACAATCATGGATACCTTAGCTTTATCCACCCCTGAGGTATCAACACTGACAACAGGATCTTCACCGGCCTGATAGAGCTCGCGCATCTGTTCCCACTTTGCTGTTGAAGGATAGAACGTCATGATGCCATCAGTCACTGACTGCGAGCCTGGAACCACCGCAGTTGTAAAGGGATCTGCCTCCATGAAAAGATGAGCAAGTTTATCGAGGTCATCGTAGGTGAAATCTGTTTTAATGTCCGTTGAGAGCGCATCGGCACTACCCATAAATTCAAATCCCGCCTCAGAAGTAATCTTGTTGGCGAGCGCTAAGAACACCTCATTTTGATAGGTATTGCGCGTAAGCCGCTCGTCAGGGTAATCAAAAGCACTTACCAAAGCGAGTGCTTGCTGACCGTTTAGAGTCTGCGTGCCGGGATCAATAACAATAGTCGACACACGCGGATCATCAACACGCGTCGTGACATTAACTTCAATACCACCAAGCGAATCCACGAGTTTAACAAACCCATCACTTGTGATTTGGACATAATGATTGATGTCACAACCGAGTTTTGCTGAAACTGTCTTTACTAGTTCAGCGCGACTTCCCTCGCGAATAAGATTGCGTAGCATGGTGTCACGTCCGTTGTAGCGCACTGACATATTAGCCGGCACATCCATAAGCGTCATGCGACCCCCATCAGGGTTAACACGCAAAAGCCCCAAAAAGCTTGCCGCTTCACCTTCTGAGTCGTGTTCATTAATTCCAGCGAGTAAGATGTATTCAGGCGCGCCCTCCTCCGCCTTGGTAAGAGCGGCAGAAAGTTCAGAGTCATTAAGAGCCATATTGCCGGAGAGGGATGCCTTAAATACACATGAGCCAAGGGTAAAAGCAAGCACACCAATCACAACAGCAGCTATAGCAATCAGAAGAGCAAGCTTGATACGCTCCTGACGCATCACCTGCTGGCTGTGTGTTGGCCTGTCTTCAAGATTGCGCGTATTGCGCGTTTCAACCGGCGTGGCATTAGGGCGCATCTGGTTGATTTCAGCCGTGCGATCCGAGTAATCAAACGAGCGTGCACGTCTTCCTGACACAGAAGTTCCGCGTGCATTCTGATAAGCACCACCGCGACGTGAACTGCGCGATTGGCGTGTGTTGCCTGACGCGCCACCCGAGGCATGCGTCCCTAACACAGACGATGACCACTGTTTTGAAGCACGTTTAGAACGCCGAGGACGCTTTTGAACCATAGAGGCTTCACCCTTTACCCAATTATCGTGTTACTCGCTCTACATCTGCTCCGAGCGATTGAAGTTTACCCACGTAATCCTCATATCCACGATCAATATGGTAAATGTCATGAATCTCCGTTTCCCCTTCTGCAGCAAGCCCTGCAATAACCAGTGCCGCCCCTCCGCGTAAATCAGGCGATGAGACAGGTGCGCCTTGGAGTTGGTCAACGCCCTGAATAAGGGCATGGTGCGCATCAATAGTCACATCGGCACCCATACGAATCAACTCTGAGGCGAACATGAAACGGTTTTCAAAAATATTTTCAGAAATGACTGAGTTCCCTTCCGCAAGTGCATTCAATAGCAAAAACTGCGCTTGTAAGTCAGTAGGAAACCCAGGATGTGGAAGTGTTTGAATATCAGCTGCACGCAGAGGATTAGTACGCGCAACCGTGATAGAGGTTTCAGTTGTTGTGACATCGCAATCCATCTCTTGAAGTTTCAAGATTGCCATACGCAAGAAGGATGGATCAATGCCTTCTACGGTCACAGGACCGCCGAGCAGTGCTCCAGCGGTAAGGAAAGTTCCTGCTTCAATTCTATCCCCCACCGTAGTGTGATCACAGGGGTGCATTTCATCAAGAGAAACACCCGTGATAGTAATGGTAGGAGAACCAGCACCTTCAATGTGAGCACCCATCTCATTAAGCATGTTTGCCAAATCAACAATTTCGGGCTCACGTGCTGCGTTGTCAATAATAGTTGTACCAGGTACTGTCACAGATGCCATCATCATGTTCTCAGTAGCGCCAACGCTTGGAAACTCCAAAAAAACATCAGCAGCTTTGAGGCCATGAGGTGAAGAAGCGTTGAGATAACCGTGATCGTTACTAAACTCAACACCTAAATCTTCAAGCACACGTAAATGCATATCAATCTTGCGCGCACCAATCTTGCAACCACCTGGCATAGCAACGCGCGCACGACCAAAGCGCCCAATTAATGGACCCAACACCGAGATAGAAGCACGCATTTTGGAAACAAGCTCATAAGGCGTAACGTACTTGTCGACATCAGTCGTATCAACAACAACCACATCTTCCTCACGCTCAACATGGGCGCCCAAGCTTTCCAATACCTCAATCATGATATCGATATCAGTAATGTGGGGAACGTTTCTGATAGTCGACGCACCTTGTCCCAAAATTGCCGCAGCAATCAACTTAAGCGCAGAATTCTTGGCGCCACTTACTTGAACGGTTCCTGAAACATGAGCGCTTTCACGCGCAACAATGATTTCCTCTGCCATAACTTTCTATCACCATGACCAATCGCATAACTAATCGCGTGCATGCGTTTACGAGCGTTACCTATTATACAAAAACCCCTTGGCTCGCCTACCCTAAGGAGACGTGCCAAGGGGAAATATTCAGATGTCGTATACGCAAAATGAGTTAGACAATAACCTACTCACCAAGCATGAAACGAACGTAAGATACGAGCTCGATAGTGGTACCCAACTCTTTAGCAACAGCCTCTGCATATTGAGCAACAGTCTGATCAGGATTCTTAACATAAGCCTGCTCAGTTAAGCAATTCTCCTTGTAGAACTTCTCAAGACGACCAGTAGCCATTTTCTCTTGAATGTTCTCAGGTTTGCCAGACTCAGCAGCTTGAGCTTTGTAGATCTCTTTCTCGTGCTCAACAACATCAGCAGGTACCGACTCACGAGTTGCGGCAACAGGGTTAGCAGCAGCTACTTGCATAGCGATGTCGCGACCAAAGAGCTTGAACTCCTCGTTAGATGCCAAAGAAGGATCACCAAGCTTGAACTCAACCAAAACACCAATCTTGCCACCGCCGTGGATGTAAGAAGCAATACCGCCTTTTTCATCCTCAACGTAAGCAAAACGAGAAAGCTGAATGTTTTCACCAAGCGTATGAATAGCATCCGTTACGATCTCATCAACGGTCTCGCCCTCGTAGCTAGAAGCCTTCAAGGCATCCAAATCAGCTGGCTTGTTTGCAAGAACAGCCTCAGCAATCTTAGTTGCATAAGCCTTAAACTTGTCATTCATACCAACGAAGTCAGTTTCGCAGTTAAGCTCAACTAAAGCACCTGCATGTCCATCATCAGAAACGAGCGCCATAACCGTACCCTCATTAGTTGCACGGCCTGCTTTTTTAGCAACAGCTGCAAGACCACGAGTACGCAATACATCTACTGCTTTTTCGATTTCGCCTTCAGCCTCAGTAAGTGCCTTTTTGCACTCCATCATGCCAGCGCCTGTCATTTCGCGTAATTCTTTTACCAAAGCGGCAGTAATCTGAGCCATTAGAGCTCCTTTCACCTATATCTCAAAAGTTGGTTACAAAAAGCGAACCTAGTCGCGATCTATAACGTCGTTGCGAGGCATTTCCTCAGGGTTAGTTTGGAGCTCATTGTTCTCAACAACTTGCTCATCCACTACCTCTGCAGCCTCGGAAGGTGCAGCCATCTCTTCAGCAGTAACAGGAGCACCCGTACCAGCAATAACTGCATCAGCAATAAAGTTGCAAAGCAATGATACAGAGCGGATTGCATCATCATTTGCAGGGATACCATAATCCACATCATCAGGATCACAGTTGGTATCAAGTGTGCCAACGATGGGGATATTTAAGCGACGAGCTTCATGAATTGCAATTTGTTCACGGTTCGTATCAATAATAAAGACCATGTCAGGAACGCGCTTCATGTTGCGAATACCATTGAGGTTCGTCTGGAGTTTAGCAAGTTCCTTTCTTAAAAGAATCTGCTCTTTCTTAGGCAAGACCTCCATGCGGCCGTCTGTCTCCATTGCCTCAAGCTCCTCCATGCGCTGTACACGCTGGCGGATAGTAACAAAGTTGGTAAGCATGCCGCCCAACCAACGAGAATTAACATAAGGCATACCGCAACGATTTGCAGCCTCAGCAATGGGCTCCTGAGCTTGCTTCTTAGTACCAACAAACAAAACAGTGCCGCCCTTTGCTGCGCACTTCATGACAGCAGAATAAGCCTGGTCAAGACCGATAAGCGTCTGTTTGAGATCAAGAATATAGATGTCGCCACGTGAACCAAAAATATAGGGCTTCATCTTAGGATTCCAACGGCGTGTCTGATGGCCGAAGTGTGCGCCTGCGTCGAGCAGGGTCTTAATGCTGACCTTAGTCATACGTTCTCCATTCGTTAGTCCTCTGCAGAGCTTCACTCTTGGAATCCGCAGCCTTTTTCGAGTGGCCACTAGCAGATCCAAGTCCCCCCTGCATGTGTAATATAACAGCCTTAGCAGTATAGCAGCCAAAGCGCATGCTGCAAGTAACAGTTTGTTGAGGGTGTAAATAAGGGAGTAAATTTAAGTAATTTAAGAAAGGTACTCTACGTTTAGCGTTTTCTATCACGAAGAGCGATAAGTTTAGCATAGGTATCAGCGTCTACCCTATCAGCTATAGTTGCCTTGCGATGTGTTGCTACATTCTTATCAAGTTCTGATTCTTCGGAAATCTCGTCCATTTCAAGCGAGAATCCATTAGCGCTCATACGATCAACGCCGCCACCAAAAACAGTGTCTTGAATGGTTGCATCACTCGTAACAACGAGCACTTCGCATCCCCTCTCGCGCGCATCATGAGCAAGCTTTTCGATTATCTTATCAGCAGAAGACCCAAAGGGGGAAAACATAACGCGCACCCCGGCAATACGTTCCGTTTTTCCTGCAGACTCAGCATTGTCTCCTGCATCAAACACAATAGTTGCTTGATAAAGCGCACCAGCAAAGGCAGCCACATCGGAAATCAACGATTCACGCACATTATTGAAGCGCGTGTGTGCGTAATCGGGATCATGCTTGTACGCCTCATCATCAGCACGTATAGCACGATAGCGTGAACCTGAACGCAAAACGTTATACCCATCAACAATGAGTACCTTCTTGCGTGGTTTAGATGTTCCTTTGCGTACCATGAACTGCCTAGCGTCCGCGTTCTGATTGGCGCATCCACTCATACATGCATGCGGTTGCTGCTTGTGCCACATTGAGTGATCCCACATTGCCTGCTTGAGGAAGGCGAACCAAAAAGTCGCATCGTTCTTGAGTAAGACGTGCTAATCCTTCGCCTTCACTTCCCATAACAAGCGCAAGTTTGCCAGCCAGAGGTGCATCCCAAATGCATTCCGATGCTTTTTCAGAAGCACCTGCAACCCAAAAATCAGACTGCTTTAAGCGCTCAATGATCTGTGCGATATTAGATACCTGAGCGATATCGATATGTGCAATAGCGCCTGCAGAAGATTTATACGTTGCCGCCGTCACACGAGCAGATCGTTTGTTAGGAATAATAATGCCAGACGCGCCCACAATTTCTGCCGAACGAGCAATAGCACCTAAATTACCTGCATCTGTAATGTGATCCAAAATTACAATAAGCGCATTGCCGTCATGAGACTCAGCGCGCTTGATAGCCTTATCAATAATGCTTTGCGCATTGCTGTATGCAAAGGGCAGCGTCTCAGCCATAATACCTTGGTGACTACCACGCTCGGAGCGCTTATCCATTTGAGCACGCTTAACCTGCTTTACAGAAAGCTTCATACGATGAGCACGATTCACAATATCAGCAAGCGATTTATCATCCCTAATGCCTTCTGCCACATAAATACATTTAATAGGCACCTCGGATTTCAATGCCTCAAGAACAGGACGCTTACCTTCAATATATTCAGCCATGAGTCTCTCTCAGTTGTCGTTGTCTTCGGTTATTGCAATCATTGCCGCAATCGGCGTTGCAATCATCACTACAATCTATAGCCATTCCACGTTAAAACACGGATTAGTTAAAAAGTGTAACACGCTTACCTTAAAGGGGGTTTTATTTGTCCGATAAATGCGTTATTATCTGACAACGTCATAAATACGCTTAAACATTTGCTCTGTTTTACCTAGGTTATTTGTTTGGCGATAGGATGACTGAAGCACGAAACTGGGCCATCGTCCAATGGCAGGACTCTGGTTTTTGGTACCAGCTATGTAGGTTCGAATCCTGCTGGCCCAGCCATTTTTTACTTTTCTACATATTGTTTATCTACAAATATGCTAGTCATTCCCGCATCAGCGGGTATTTTTGTCTTCTATTCCCAAAGAACCTTATTACCACAACGCCATTACCACAATCAGTATGGGAACAATAACAAAGAAACACACCGTCGAAAGAGCGGTGCCAGTTGCTGCAAGCTCTACATCATGTTTATAGATGCCTGCAAATGCTGGAACCATGGAGCCAATAGGTGCTGCACACATGATGACGTACACGTAGATGACGATGGGGTCAATGTAAAGCGCGCTCAAAATAAAGTAGCTTACGATAGGCAAGATAAGCTGACGTACCACAATGTAGCCATACATGCGTTTCTCGGTCACCACTTTGAGCAAGTTTGCACGTGAAAGTACTGCACCAACAATAAGCATAGCCACTGGCGGGCAAACGCCGCCAACAAACTCCATCGTATTTTGAATGATGGGCGGAAAGGTAATGCCCAGCAAAAAGACAATAAGAGCAAACGTGCAAGCAATGAGCGGTGTATTGAGAAGCGTTTTGAGCGAAAAGCTTGGACGTCCGCTTTCTGTTTTGTGATTATGAGCATCGAGAATCATAAATCCGATGGAACCAATATAGAGATTACTCATCATGACAAAAATACTTGCAGCAAGCACCGTTGAGTCACCGTAAATGGTTTGCAGAATAGGAACGCCTAAAAAACCCGTGTTGGTACAAATATTCATAAAGATATAGAGAGCACGCTGATCTTGCGGCGTTTTAAAGAGATGATTACATCCTATGCTTACCAGCATAAAGATGGTGAATTGGATAAACCCCAAGATGAAAGTAACAATGATTTGCGTCTCGGCGTGTTCAATCTCAAGCGGCGCAACCGAGCCAATGATAAGGCAGGGCAGACAGATGTTCATGAGGAGTTTATTAAGACCATCAGTTGCATGCTCATTGAGATACTTGAGTCGACCCGCCAAATAGCCAATGGCAACAACAATGAGCATCATACCCATCTGAGATATGGCCGATGACAAATCAATCATATTGCTCCCTTTGCCTCCTCGCGTTCAAGTCTTGATTGTAGCCCAGAGACACTCTCTCTTGCCTCACGTTGTTACCTAATTTATGAACATCCTGCGATTTTTTATCGTTTGCTTTCTTTTAGTAATTCTTCGGTTGACCTTAGTCCGAATTCAGACTAACATATCTCACCACTATAGTCCGAATTCAGACTATTACACCAATTAAAAGCACCGATCCATCGACAAGGATGATGTAACCCGTGAGCAAAGACGACCGATTCAGAGCGTTTATGAACTTAAGCAAAGAAACTAATGTTGCCTATCATAATGCCGCCCACAAATACGGCTTATCTGATAGCGCCTTTGACATCCTCTACTTTTTAGAAACGGAAGGGCCGCTCACGCAAAAAGAACTGCGTCTGCTCACCTATTCAAGCAAGCAGACAGTTAATTCATCGGTTCAAAAAATGATCAAGCTTGGCTTCATTTATATTGATGAGGCGCGCGGACGCGAAAAGGTGTTGGGGCTAACCGAGAAAGGTCTCACCTTTGCCCAGGCAACGACACAAAAAGTGTATGAAGCAGAACGGCGTGCGTTTGAGTCTTTAGGTACACGCGACCAAGAAAAACTTCTTGCACTTTCAGCTCAGTTTACACACGCACTCGTACAAGAGATTGACGCACTTGAACCACTGACTCGAGCCGTAAATTCGAGTCATGTAAACGATTAATAGGATTATTTATGAAAATAGATATGTATTCACACTTGACCGTAAAGGACTTGCTCAAATTTACGGCTCCCTCAATCGCCATGATGATTTTCTCGTCGGTCTACTATATTATCGACGGACTCTTTGTGGCTAACTTTGTTGGCACTACCGGTCTTGCAGCGGTTAACCTCATCATGCCATTCATTATGATCTTAGGTACGGTTGGTTTTATGATCGGCACCGGTGGCACCGCTATTGTGGCTAAGACGTTTGGCGAGAAAGATCCCGAGCGTGCTAACCGCTATTTCTCCATGTTTATTTACGCTGCACTCGTGCTCGGTATCATCTTTGCGGTTGCTGGCCAGTTCTTCATTATCCCCATCGCCACAATGCTTGGTGCAAGCGGAGAACTCTTGGCAATGTGCCACGTGTATGCTGCAATCAGTTTGGTATCGTTGCCATTTTTTGTCCTGCAATATGTATTCCAGGAATTCTTTGTAGCTGCTGGCAAACCCAACGTTGGCTTCTTTGTCGTATTTGGTGCTGGCATCATCAATATTGTTCTTGACGCGCTTTTTATTGCCGGTTTTGGCTGGGGTGTCGCGGGTGCCGCTATTGCTACTGCCATTGGTGAGTTCTTTGGCGGCATTGTTCCTCTTGTTTATTTTGCCCGCAAAAAAGCAAGCCCTTTGCGTTTAGGTAAAACCTCATTCAACTTCCGCATCTTTGGCAAGGCTTGTGTAAACGGCTCCTCTGAAATGGTAACTAATATTGCTATGTCGCTAGTTGGTATGCTCTACAACTATCAACTCATGCACATGATTGGCGCAGAAGGCGTTGCAGCCTATGGCGTCATCATGTATGTCGTGATGGTGTTCTCGGCAATCTTTATGGGATACGCCATGGGATCCGCACCTTTGATGAGTATTCAATATGGTGCTAAAAACCATACTGAGATGAGAAGCCTGTGGCACAAAGGCATGGGGATTATTGGGGTATCGGGCATCATCATGTTTGTTGCAGCGGAACTTCTCGCACGTCCTATATCAGCTGCCTTTGTTGGCTACGACCCAGCACTCCTTGATATGACTACACATGCCTTTATGATTTATTCAGTCGCATACTTGTTAATGGGCTTTTCGATCTATGGCTCATCGTTTTTTACCGCACTCAACAACGGACTCGTGTCAGCATCTATCTCGTTTTTGCGCACCCTTGTTTTTGAAACAAGCGCCATTATCATCTTACCCATGATTTTTGGTATAGATGGAATTTGGGCCGCCATTATTGTGGCCGAATTTGCTGCTGTCGTGGTTACATTCATTTTTATGTTTGCGCTCGGCAAGACCTATGGATATCGCTAAGATACCCCCATGTAAAATATTCATGATACCCAAATTGGCTCGCACAGGGCTGCGCCCAGCAAGTTTGATCCGCTCTGTTCGATCATACTGCTCATTTAGTACAATCAGGTAATACAAATTTTGGGAGGAATGACATGAAAATCTTAGCAATTAACGGATCGCATCGTGTTGGTCAAAACACCGACATCCTAATTGATATTGCCCTTGACGCCGCGCGTCAAGCAGGAGCCGAAACAGAAGTCATTGAACTTGCAGAATGCAACATTGAATTCTGCGCTGGTTGTAATCGTTGCCTCTTTAAACCTGAATGCTCCATTAAAGATGACGACATGCGCGTGATCAAAGAAAAGATGCTCGCGGCTGATGGCATCCTTATTGCATCCCCTAACTACTTCTCCAACGTAACAGCACGCATGAAAAATTTCTTTGATCGCACCCGTCCACTCCATATGACCTCAAACCAACTCAAAGGAAAAGTTGCCGGCTTTTTAACCATGGGCGGTCTTGATAACACCGGATCTGAAACCACTAATGCCATCATGGAAAATTTCTGCGCAACTCACGAGATGCTTATTGTGCATGCACGTCCTGAAGGTCCTGTTTTAGGATCAGGCGTAACAGGCTCTCTGCTCGACCGCGTTGAGGATGGCATCCCTCATTGGCGTCGTAGCGTTAAAGATGATCCTATTGCTCCGTTGATTGCCGCTCAATTAGGTAAGGACATGGTAGAACTTATTAAGCGCCTGTCGTAACCGCACGCAATAAGTACAGCAATAAGTACCTGCACTATAGCTGAGACGTACCGCGTACATCTCACGAGAAAACAAACCGGGGATTGAGCATTTGTTCGCACCCCGGTTTTTCCTTCTGTGTCTTATAACCCTATCAGCACAAGAAATTACCAAATAGAGCGCCCTGCATCAACATAGAGTGGGATACCCGTAATCAAATCAGTTGCATCAGACGCCAAAAAAACCGCTGCTGCCGCAATATCCTTAGGGGCACCCACTTTTCTGTTATGAGGAATCATACGAGTGATAGCCTCATAGGCGCGCGGATTTGAAAGGGTATCTTCTGTCATGCCTGTTTCAATGTAGCCGGGACAAATGCAATTCACCCGCACATTGAAGCGCGCCCACTCAAAGGCCAAGCCGCGCGTCATTTGCACAACGGCAGCTTTTGCTGCCATATACGGTGTCATGCGCGACGAGCCAACGCGCGCTACCACCGAACCAATATTGATAACAGCACCAGACTTTTGCTCGATCATGACTTTTGCAACCTTATTGGCAATAAAGAACACAGCCTTAAGATCGGTGTCAACTACCTCGTCGAACTCTTCTTCAGTCACGTTCTGTGCAAGTTGCGTCATGCCCACGCCCGCATTATTAACTAAAATATCGATGCGGCTATAATGCTTGAGCGTATCAGCGATAACACGATCAATGAAATCCCCATCGCGCACGTCACCACAATGTATCTGTGGTGCTTCCCCGAAGGTCTCTTCGATTTCTTTCGCGGTCTGAGCAAGCTCTTCTTCCAGAATATCAACCAGCACAAGATGTGCACCATAGCCGGCATACGCAACGGCGATCCCTTTACCAATACCCCGTGCTGCACCAGTAACAAGAGCAACCTTATCGGTCAGACTAAAAACAGGAACTCCCTCAGCAATGGTCTCAGTGATTTTTTCGTCTTGCATACGATCCCCTCTCCTTGTAGCAAAACCCCACTCTAGAAGACGCTTTTATCTTCTAGAGTGCATTAAACTGCAAAATGAGAGAGAAGATGCATTGGTTTTTTCGATACATTAAAAGTTAATAATAATGACGCCGATCAGCATACCAGCAATCAAGAAAAAAGCTGGCATCTTGGAACGATACATCAAAATGGCTTGTGGCAAAATCTCGCCGAAGACAACATAAAGCATGGCGCCTGAAGCAAAACCTAAAGAGGCAGAAAGCCCCAGCGGACCAATATCGCCTAACCAAAAACCAAGAAGGGCACCTAATACTAGCGGAAGACCAGAACAAGCCGTCAATATAACTGCACGCGGACGGCTCATGCCACCCGCAATTAAAGGAACAGCAACCGCCATTCCTTCAGGAATATTGTGAAGACCAATAAGTATTGCAAGAACCAGCGCAGCACTTCCAACCGACCCCAAATCTACGTTATAGCTTGCGCCAATTGACATGCCTTCAGGAATGTTATGAAGAGCAATCGCAAAGGCGATCACCACTCCAGCAACCCATAAATCACGCTTTGACCCATGCGTTTGCACGTGCTCATTGTAATGATCAACATGCATGAGCTCATCAATTGCATCATGAGTAGCGGGATGATTAGGTTCTGCCGTGTGAGGAACCTGCGTGCGCGTACGGGTGTCAATAACATGGTTCAACAGCGCAATGACTGCAACACCAACAACCACTGCGAGACTTACCACAAACACCGCATTGTCGCCCGCAAATGTTTGAGCTGCCTCAATGCTTTCTTCCATAAGCTCAAAACACACAATTGAAATCATAACGCCTGAAGTAATAGAGAGCAGCATTGAGATGACGCGATTAGACTCAGTCTTAAAAAGCGCACCCAAAAGACCTCCCAGGCCGGTTCCACCCACGCCTGCGATAAGGGTCATAAGTACTACTATTCCAATTGCTTCTGCGGTCATATCGTTATGTATGCTAGCACTAACTTTTAGATACGACGATGCTATCCAGTTGAGTGTGTCGTTTTATTTCTTTATTGAAACATTTACGTTAATCTCTTGCGCGCTTGAACACATTCATCGTGCCATTAACAAAAATAATGCGTTACTTTTAAAGGAACATACAAGGAATTTATATACTTACAACCTGGATAGAGGACATCTCCACTACCTACCACATCACACTCATGTTGCGTAGGTGTATTCATACTGCGTTTGGTGCATTTAACATGACTAATCCCCCATCCGTTAAACGCCCACGCATGTTAAATAGCCAGGCATGCATTTACCCGATGCACTCCTGGCTATTTTCTGCTTATAGTAAAACGGTATCCATGAACGTTATTTTGCTCCAATAGAAAACAAACGTTCACTTAAGAGAGGATTATTGTCACATGATGGGACTCGCTAAAAAACAGTCGATCATCGTTATTATTTTGATGGTCGGGACCTTTTTGGTCGTACTAAATCAAACGCTCCTCTCGCCCGCTCTTGCCGTCATCATGCGCGACCTTTCCATTGATGCCACAACCGTGCAATACATTATGAGTGCGTATTCCTTGGTTGAAGCAGTTGTCATCCCGCTCTCCGCCTATTTGATGGGACGCTTTACCACCCGCCAACTCTATATCACTGGACTGGGCATCTTTATCGCGGGATCAGTCCTAGCTGCTATCTCCCCCAGTTTTCCTGTATTGCTCCTTGGCAGAACATTACAGGCTATTGCTGCAGGCGTTTTTATGCCGATGATTTTCACGGTTATATTGCTTATCTTTCCTCGTGAAAAGCGCGGTGCCGGCATGGGCCTTGTTACGCTTGTCATTGGATTTGCCCCTGCAGTTGGACCCACTCTTTCAGGTCTATTAGTCGATAGCATTGGCTGGCGCATGCTCTTTGTCGTAGTAACTGCAGTCTCAGCACTCATCCTTGTTGCCGCTATCGCCAATCTTGAGAACTACGGTAATTTCGAACGAACCACGTTTGATAAGCCTTCAGTTGTGCTCTCTACCTTGGGTCTCGTCGCTCTCCTCTACGGTTTCTCATCGTTTACCTCATCAGATAACGTGGTTATTCCGCTTATCCTTATCGTCATAGGTATTGGCATTTGCGCTATCTTTGTTAAGCGTCAACTTGGTCTTGAAACGCCTCTTCTCCGTATCCGCGTATTAGCGTCGCGCAATTACCGTATCGCTGTTATTTTAGCCATGATCAACTTTGGTACTGTTATTGGCATGAGCACCATTTTGCCCCTCTATCTGCAAAACGTATGTGGCTACAATGCCCTTCAAACAGGTCTCACCATGCTCCCCGGCGCGCTCCTCGGCGCCTTTGTTGGCATGCTTGCAGGACGCTTATTCGATTCATGGGGTGTGCGCAAATGCGCCATTCCGGGCGTAATCACCTTCCTCATTGGCGGCATTGGCACAACGTTTTTCAGCCTTGATCCCAATATTTTGTTTGTCGTCATTGTTTATGCAGTTATCACTATTGGAAATCAATTCCTCACAACCCCCATCAATACCTGGGGCATCAATTCACTTGACAACCGCGTAATCCAACATGCCAATGCAGTAACCAATACACTCAATCAAGTTTCAGCTTCGTTTATGACCGCACTCATTGTGTCAATTTCAGCTCTCGGCTGGATTATTACACCAGAAGGAAGTGTTCTTGAGCAAACCTACCAAGGCGACCATCTTGCCTTTATAGCTGTTTGCCTTCTTACCTGCATTTCTACGGTAATTATTTTCACCCTTGTCCGTGATCGTAAAACTGAACCAAGTGCACAAGCAAGCTATGCTATGGAATCCCTCCCAGCTGACACCAATGCTCAACACCTTCCGGTTTCTCTTGTTATGAATAAAAAACCGGTCTTTGTTACTGAAAGCGCCTCAATCCGTGAGGTTGGTCAGCTCTTAGTCGACAATCGTGCAAGCGGCCTGCCTATTGTGAGCAAGACCGGCAACGTAGTTGGGTTTATTTCCGATGGGGATATCATGAACTACATTGGACGCGCTGATAATATCTTGGATTCCACCTACATGGTCTATCAGGTTCCTGATCTTGAAACATTCCCCCAGCGTGTCTGCGATCTCATCGACATGAACGTTATGAAGATTGCCACCAAACACGTTGTATCACTTAATGCCGACACAAGCCTCGAAGACGCCTGTCGCTTGCTTTCCGAAAAGCGTATTAAAATTGTTCCTGTCGTGCAGGATGAAAAACTTGTTGGTTCTCTCTCACGTGCTGATATTGTCCGTGCTACCATGGCTAATTTAGTCACCATTAAAGCCATGGCAAAACAAAATAACCTTACTAAGAAGTAAGAGATACGCAAGGTTGGCGTTAGCTGCATCCTCTAAGGTTGATATCAAGGTATAAAAACCTCGAATCACCCAAGATCCAACCACAAGCATAGAGAAGGAATGATGCAGCTATGAGTATTCCCGCAAAGATTTTATTGGGCGCCGTAGTAGCCGTTGGTGCAGGCGCACTAGTTATTGCCCGACTCAACAAAAGCTCTGAAGTCACGTGCAGAAATATCCCCGTCACACGAGAGTGGTAATTACTGCAAGTAAACATGCTTGAGCAAACGCGAAGACGATGAGAAGTTGTCAAGAAGCTCTTTTTGTCTCTTATATCTCATCGTCAATAGTTTGCTCTACGACACACTCTGTCAATGATGATTCCTTTTGACGATACGCCTCTGTATCGTCTTTGATAGCGCGCTCGAGCATTTGCGCAAACTGCTTGGTGCAGTTTTCAACATGAAGCGCTCTACCTTCTTCTGCATAACGGGGTTTCCATTGCTTAATACGACTCGGGTCAGAAAGCCACCAATCAATACGATCCGCAAGAGCTTGAGCATCGTTTGCAGGAAAGACGCTTTCATCAAGCAGGGCAAATTGTGCGGGCGCGCTCATAGGAGCCTTTCCAATAATAGGCACGCACCCACAAGCAAAAGCCTCTATTACACTAATTGCTTCGATATCTGCTGTTGATGCATGAATATAGAGCGGACATGAGCGCAAGAGCACAATCAAATCAGATTCTGAGTGATATTCAAATATAGGTGGATGAGGAAGCTTTCTACCTACCTCTTCAAGTTCATGCCGCAGAGGTCCTTCTCCGCAAATATGAAGCTGCAGTGTATCTGCGAATTTTGAAAGACCAACACCTTCAATGATGGTCTTTTGGTTCTTCTCTTTTGCAAGACGACCTACGGTAACAATATGCGTGAGCCCATCGCCAAAATCCCTACCAGGTCCAGGCTTAAATGCGTCAGGAATTCCATTTGAAATGACATGGAGTTCTGCTGTATAGCCATGTTCCTTAAGCTCGTGGGCAATCATCTTACTGGGACAATGAATATGACGAATATCATAGTAGAGCCACTGATCAAAGAGGTCGTAAAGATAATCATTCAACGCACGCGATGATTCTAAATGGATAAACGATGAGACGTTTTCAGGCTGCAAATGAAACGCCGCCGTCAGCGGAACATGGTGTTTACGCGCCCAATCGTGCGCAAATTCACCTAACTTGAAGGGCAAAAAGACATGAATAACATCAACACCATCGAACGCTTGATTAAACAATTCAAGGCTTGGCTGAGCAAAAGTAAACCCGCTAATTCGCCCTGCTTCCGTTGCAAGCGGAACGTAATGAGCGGGAAGCGGATAAGAATCAGGGCCCGTTGCCCCGTATCCAATAAGACGCACCTCATGACCTTGCGAGCGTAATGATTCTGCATAGCGCAACGCCGTTGCCGAAGTGCCATTATTGGAAACACTGAGATCATCCATAACAAAGGCTATCTTCATATCGCTCACCTAACCTTTTTATACAGGTTCCGCTATGCAAGCTTAACCTACAAGATTTTTATTGAAACAACACCGTACGTGAAGTTCTTTTATGTATCCTAATTTGTATACTTAGCGTAGCGCGAGCGTATACGTTTTATAGAGGTCTTATTGAGCGCGTCTTGAAGTTGTTAGACCTCTGTTGAGGTGTTGTTGAAGAAGCTTACTTAAAAATACGCCCCAGCAAAAACCTAAGGCCATACATAAAAATATCCCCGTAACCTATGCATGGCGACGGGGATATTTTGTGGGTTATAAGACAAAATGAGAGAGGATTACGCTTTTGCCGCTTTCTTTTTACGTACAATAGCTACAATTGCCACCGCTATCGCAGCAACCACAACAAGTGCAACACCTGCAATAATCCAAGGATTCAAACCATTAGATTCAGCATTTGTAGCACCAGAAGCAAGCGGGTTACTATTATCGTTGATATCCACCTCTTGGTCAGGTGCAGCTAATGGAGTCCCATCTTCACCAATAATCTCGCCAGCAGCAGCTGCCTCAGCAACTGCATCAGGACCTGCTGGAGCAACTGCTCCACCTGGTGTTGCTGGTGCTGCACCTCCAGGAACTGTTACGGTTGTATAGGTTACACCTGGCGCGGCATTGTACTCAAAATTGAATACATTCTCTTTACCCTCTTCAAGGGTTCCCGTTATATTCCATGCTGTCGGCAAATAATTATCAATATAGCGATACGCGATCACGGGTCGATCACCAGGATTTCCCCAAAAGACCTGACTGTCCGCAATCTGATTTCCGTTTGCATCCACGTAATTTACTGTATAAGAAACCTGATTCTTCTTAAGACCATAAGCAATCACATATTGAGCATCTTCGGTCGCAGTAAAGACCAAATCATCCACGGCATCTTCACCATAATCGTGACCAGCAAGTCGAATGCCTTTAATGTAATACTTTGAATCAGGAAGAATAATATTTGCTTCATTTATGTACTGAGAAAGGTTCACTTGAGAGCCTGCAGCTACACTAATAGTCTCCGGAACTCCTTCCAAGTCTCCCTGCCCCGCAGAAACACTAATTTTATAACCATAAGCTGAGTCAAGCTTAAGCGGCTCATTTGCATAAGCATTATTAACATTAGCAAGAGTAGCTACACCTAATGCAAAACCTAGGCAGAGCGTCAAGAAAATGAGTGCAAGCTTTTTAGTAAAACAAATCGAATGCATTATTTGACACCACCTTTGCCTGAAACCAAATTTGCCTGAGAAGAGCAATCTTGAACAGCTTGAATTTTTTTACGATCACAAACATACGAATAGACTGTTGCTGCCGCAAAAAGTGCACAAATCGCGATCAGTAGTCCGTTTGTAAACAAATCACCCGTCTTAGGTAAAAGACCGCCCTCTTCTGTAGTAACCATAGTTCCACCTTCAACGGTATCTTCTACAGCAAAATTAATCTCAAGACCGCCCTCTTGGCGCATGTAGTTGTTTTCTTGAGTCATACCATCAAGGGAAAGATTAAGGTGTACCTGACCACTTTCTCCAGAAGTAAGCGTTGTCACATACATCCAAGAACCTGTTGCGTTCGAAACTTCTTTTAAACCTTGAGAATTTTCGTCACGGGCTACATCGCCACCAACTCTTTCACTGCTATAAATAGTGCTTACCTCACCGGTACTGTTTGTAAAAGTAAGGCTGTACGTATAGGCGCCACCAGAAGCCTCGTTTGCATCTTCAAGTGTCTTAAAAACATTACTTGTCATATACCAGTCAGTGCTATTTGCGCATTCATTTTTGATTGAAATATCAAGCGACAAGTCGTCACCGGGCATCATTTGATCAATAGCATCGTTAATCTTTTGTTGATCATAATCGGAGATCATTTGCTTATCACTGTTAAATGTCACGTTCCAGTTTGCGGAAGTCGATTCTGCAAATGCTATACCGAAACTGCTCAGAAGAAGAACACCTGTTGCAAGAGCAGTGATCGCAATTCTTTTTATAGTCATGATCGCGCTCCCTTACCTCACGTCGTCCTGCGACACATCGTAGCCCCAAACACCCTTAATTGCCTCAGGAGCATTATGTGTTTGAACGGCGTTTACTTCTGCTTCAATATTGAACTTGTAGCCATCAAGCAAATAGGAAACAACCATAGATTTAGTTGTTGTTCCTTCTTGCGTGGTCTCTTGCTTGATAATCTCCCTTGCCTCATCATCCATAACAACAGCAGGATCAATACGAAGCGCAGAGATAAAATCGCGTGATTCGCCTACAGGAAGCATTGTTGTTGAATAGAGAATTACCTGTTCATTAGTAGAATTCTTCTCATCAACAATCCAGTCTCCCGTTTGGGTAAGCTGAATAAGAGCAGGATTCAGTTTCGTATCTTTTTCAAACACACCATCGCCATCAGCATCTTGGGTCCAGTACTTTTTAATAATCACGCGAACATATTGGTCGTACTCGCCTGTGTTCTTTGCAGCAAGGCGCTCGTCATACTTCTTTCCAGGAATGACATTTTCATCTTGCATCCAAGTCAGAAGAGCGTTGTCACCCTCAACAATCGTTCCGTTTTCAGTAAGCGAAACTTCTAGCTCTGTTGTTTCGAAGCTTGCACGATAGGTATCACTAAAATAAGACAACGCTGCTTGCGCGGTGCCCGTGAAGCAAAGTGTCGCCACTAAAACAGTCAAAACGAATAAAACAATCGTACGGACCGAGAGGCTTTTTGTCTTTTGCATCTTCTACCTCCCTATCTATTCCTGCGTATTTGGATCAGCGCTCGTCCAAAGATAGGGAACGGGCACACCTGCTTCATCGTAATAAACAGGGCTTGTCTGACCAATAACCACAACATCAAAATTGGATAGATCAACATCCTCTGCAGCAGAAACGTTAACGGGAAGAATGGACGTTGACTCGCCTGCTGCAAGCACCTTCGAGTATGTCCACACCTCGCTTCCCGTAGTACCTGTTTTTGACCACCCATCAGCACCTGGCGTCTCAACTGCAATATTGTTGTTTACGCCAGTGCCGAAGAATAATTGAATACGCACCATAATGTCTGCACTGCCCGTATTTTGCATGCTGATCTGTTTGTTTCCATCAACGATAGTTTCATTGGTGTTTGAGCTATACTCAAGCGCAATTGTGTGACCGCCCGATGCTTTAGCATTACTTGTAAAGTACGCAAACGCAGTACCCGCGCATACAGTCATGCAAAGCGCAATAGCAATTGCGATTGTTATGCTGCGTTTAGCAAGATTCATCATGACATCTGTTTTTGTTTTCATAGAACTTTCCTCCTTTACGCAGCTTGCTGTTGGCGAATTTGCTCAACGTTTGTACCGTTTTGTGAGAACGTATATCTATTGATTACGCCCTGATTTGGGGTTTCTTCATTTCGAGAGTTATTGTTAAATGTCGCAACCACATTATTCTCCGCGAGATTATCAAGATATTCCTGGGTCAGCATGAATGTTTGCGGATTTCCTACCACTACATAGCCTGAGTCATCAAACTCAAGCTCCTGAATGGTATACGTTGCTCCAACAAGAAGTTGTTTAAGTTCAATCTGCTGCGATCCCTCACCTACGAAATCTGCCGAAACGATATTGTTATAGAACTCATTTCCATTAAATGCGCCCGTTACGCGGAATACAGCAGTCGAGGACCCGTTTCCATTAGCGTCTTTATATGTCCAGCCTTCATAATTTTTCTGGAATGCTAAATCAACTAAGTCGAGACTGTTAATTAAATTGAATGCAGACCATTCTTTGCCGTCTGCGTCCTTCCATGTATAAACTGGATCGCCTTCGTTATCTACAAGGAGCTCTCCTTGAGCATCGGTTGCCTGAACAGGCTTAAGATCGCCTTTATACCCTTCAACAGGGGATTCGCTAACGAGATATTTTATTTCCTCGCCCTTTTTAGTGTATTTTGGAAGATCAGCAAATTCCCAACGCCAGACACCTTCCTCATTAGGCTTAATGCTAACGATCTTTGTAGTGTCCGCTTTAAGTTCTTCTTCAGAAAGAACACCGTTTCCGTCTGCATCAATTGCAAGTTTTACTTCAATAGACTCAGGACGAATCTGATATAAGTTATTACTATCTTGCCAGATTTTTTCTGTTGAGATGTTTGTTCGCTCATCATTCCACGTATTGGTAAGCGTATAGTTTGTTCTTGGGATTCCATCAACCTCATCTTCGCTCGGTTGAGACAATTCTGAATCATATCCAGGGACGTTAACTTCAACTATAGTCCAGTTAAATTGCGATCCAAGATCCGCCCAATACGCTTCCCACCCATTCTCTTCATTTAGGATTCGAACGGCATCTTTGCGTGTAGACTCCTCAACAGGAACAACATCGTCACCTACTTTTTGAGCTAACTGAACTGTTACCGATGCAGGTTTTTCAGTAGATGAAATCTTATTACCACGATCATCGAGTTCAAGCCACTCTTTTGTTACACGTAAATTCTTTTTATCGCCACCAAATGTTAATTTACCGTTGTTCATAATGGCGCTTCCTGCGCCAAGCGCATGATTCTTCTCGAAACGCACTTTTGCATGTTCGTTTGCCCATGCAATAGTTTCTTGACTTGGGTGCGAATTGATCTTGAAAGCAGACTGCGTGTTTTGATAATAAGAACGATCAGCTTCAGTGCCATCAAAACGAGTCCAGTTACAATCACCGCCGCCTAAAGCATAGTCAGAAACAGTAACAAAACCTGCATGCTGAACGTCACCAAAATGTGGACATGTTGGACCGCAGAAAGCTATATCTGCATTGTTGTCTTCCCATGAAGAGGTTTGATTACCATACGCCAACATTCCTTCATATTTATATACCTCAATGCTACCCGAGCGACAATTTGCTATGGCCCCTTTATGGCAAAGATCACCATGCGAACTTTCCGTATTCCCGGTAATTATGGCATTGTAAATTTCAAGCTCACAATCGTAATCATTGTATACAGCTCCGCCCCCATAGTAATAACCTGCAATAGGTCGCGCTGATACGTTGTTAGTAAATTCACCACCTGTTATGGAACCTTTTGTAACTGCAGTGTTTGTTGCTCTTAAGAGCGAAATCGCTCCTCCCTGACCGCTTGAAGAATTAGAATCGAAACTCCCCCCTTCTATTGAGAGATTAGAACCACCGATGACACACAAGAAGCCACCTTCAGCATTAGCGCCATTGCTTGCGATGTTATTTGAAAAAGTTCCCTCTTTTATTGTTGCATTAGTATGCCAAGCCCAAATAGCTCCGCCATTGCTGCTTGTATTTTTATTGTTTTCAAAAGTGGCACCATCTATAGTTAATGTGCTTGAGGTCTGTCCATAGGCCATCTCCAAGGCAGCACCGCCCGTATAGCCGCCACCTGCTTCGGAACGATTTGCATTTTTAATGATTGCACCCGATTCGATTGCAACATTTGCTCCCGACTTGGCGTACAACATGGAACTGTTAGCAGCAATATCTTTGCCATCAACGACTGCATCCTTGATTGCTACATCACCAGACAGAACGAAAAGACTTCCTATTTTATTTGCTTCACAGCGCTCAATAGTCACATCACTAATCTCGCCATCGGCAAGTGCTGCCTGACTACATACAATAAGGGGTTTTCCAATTTCGCGTGCTTTACTAATAGCGACTTTAGCATCGGTCTCGATAGTTGCAGGGTAAGCTTTCCCCTCTTCTTCGTTCCACACGTAATGCTGTGGATGATTCTCATTGTGATTTGGATCGAGGATGACTCCTTCGATACACATATCTCTTGTAATATTCTTTTCTTCATCACAATAGTAAGAAATTTGCACGCCGTTCTTAGTCATCTTGTAGGTGTATTTATTTACATCTACCTCAAAGGCGTGATCAGCATAATCCTCTACAACTTCACCATTTAGTTTAAAAGAAACATTATTCGCATTCTTAAATAAAAGTTCATCAGCTTTATTGCGAGAAGTGCCCGTTATCATATTTGACACATTAGTGGCAGTATTGTTATAGATACGAGCATCGTTAGAGAGATCGAATACAACATTTTTTGAGTTTTCAACCGCAATGCCAGCACCATAACCTGCCGAATTGCCAACAATAACATTACTTACTTTAAATTCGAGCGACTTTGAATTTGCTTTGGTGTAAACACCACCGCCACTCGATTCAACATTAGCGGCTGCATTATTGGAAATAGCCCCCTTTGTAAGGTTTACCTTTTCAACAAGATCCAAATAAATGCCAGCTCCATTTTTTGACTTAGTGGTATTGCCCTCAATTGAGCCACCAGTCATATCAAGCGTTGCATATTGCGCATATACACCGCCACCACCGTTGCCAGAAGCCGTTGAAGTCACAGAATTATTTGAGATTACACCGCCAGCAATTTCTACAGAAACGCTATTAGCATAATTTCCTGCAGCATAGATGCCGCCACCTTTTTGGGTTGCAGTTCCTTCGGTTATAGCGCCACCTGTTACTTTCAAAGAACCATTAGACATGTAAACATTGCCGCCATTAGAAGCGTATCCATTTTGGATCTTGGCATCTCCACCAATCTCTGCAGCACATTTGGATAAGGCAACATTTCCTCCGTATGATGCTTTCTTGCCTTTCTTGGTGTTATCGACAACACCTCCCGTGATCTTCACAGAAGACGAACCATCTGGCTTGCCAGCCACATACAATGAACCACCCTGTCCATTGCCGCGATAGATACCTGGACCAGTGATAGCGCCTCCGGTCATCATAAAATCACCCTGTTTTACAGCAACCGTTGCACCATACAAAATGCCATTCGAGCCACTCGAACTTGATCCACCTTCAAACTTGCCTTTTCCAATGGTGAGATTTCCGTCTTTGATAAAAACTACTCCACCATATGTTTTGTCTTCTGATTCATATAAGGGATACTGATGTATAGCACTCGTGACATCAGGTCCGTTAAATATGAGATTCGAATTCGTAGCTGAAATTACGCGGTATTTTTGATTCGCGTCTACATTTTTCGTACTCATCCTTTTTTTGTATCGGACCACCGTTGATGGAAACTTCACTCACTGTCGTGATTTTCGTCTTAGCACCAGTGATCAACCCATCCCCTACGAAATTGACATTCGAATTTTTAACAGTCAACACAGTTGCTGTACCGGTGTTGCTGTGATTATCGGTCTTTGTAATCGTGTGACCATTAAGGTCTAACGTAAGATCCTTTTTATTCTCGATCGTTAAATTCTGAGCTGAATCAAGACACAAGGTAATAGTATCGCCATCGTTGGCTGCATTGATTGCCTCTTGAAGGGTTGCATATTCGTTTGAATTGATCATTGCGATCGTGAATTCGTTTTGAGATCCAATAGCGGAATCGATAGGCTCATCCGACTGAGCCACAAGCATATTCCCGTCGGGAGAATCTCCTTCAGGAGTTTTGCCTTCAGGATCTCCGACAGTTACTTCGCTTGGATTTACTTTAGAAGAGTCGCCCCCCCCCGCAACAGAAGATTGGCTCTCAACGTCTTCTTTGCCATTCTCCTGATCAAGGGCAGTAATTACCATGGGCTTGCTGACAGTATTTGCGTCCGCATAGCTACCAGCACCGTCCTTTGTTTGACCTGCTGTCCCTTCATTGACGCTCAGTTCTGTCTCTGTCTTATTCGAAGCATTGTCGTTTGATCCAGTTGCGGAGGCATTTTCAACTATGGCTGAAAGGTTGGCCATAGAAAACACTAATACTACTAAGAGAATTGCTGCAACAATCTTCCCCTCAATAGTATTGCGCGGATCTAAGAAGCGCGCGAATCTGTGCATTAAAATCACCGTTCCTCTACTAGATTTTGGAATCCTTGTCGCATAGCATTCCGTTACTTCGTTTGAGACGCTTGTGCATCATCTATGCACTGCCTCAAACACTCATATAGAGACAACTCTCCTATGAGTCAATTTGACGGAAATACTCTATCGAAAGGTAATTTGTAAAATCTGATAGAAAAACGAATATGTAACAACTTAATGCTATTTAGGCATCAACGCCATCAAATTTGTCGCAACTTAATGAGATTTTAGGCATCAACGCCTTCATAAAATCTGCATAGCACCTGATAAGGCTAAAAGATACGCCCCAGCAATGAGTTCTTGTTAGGTGTCCGATCCGCGCGTGCCGCAGCAATGCCAACCTCTTCAGGCGTCAATTCGCGCGCTGGTTGTTGCGCTACAGGAACTGGTGGTTCTTCTGTTGCAGCGGCAGCTGTTGCTGTAATGGGAACAGAGTCTAGAGCTGAAGCTTCAGCGGCCGATGAGGTAGTTTCTGTTGCAGCGGTAGTAGACGCTGGCGCTGCAACCGCAGACGCTTTTTGTACAGCACTACGCGCTTCTGATGCGCTCATACCAGCTTTCTTAACAAGCTTTTCCATCATTGCTTTGCGACGGCGCGATTTTTTATCTTGGCCATGAAGCACAAGCATGAACTTATTCATATCCCATCCCTGCGTAAACCGAGGAGCCTCGGATAAAGGGTAAGCCGCATTGCAGTCATGGCAAATAACTGCTTGTCCTAAATGAGGAGAAGCTAGTTTTTTCATAACGATAAGCGCACATAAGGAAAGCGCGATTGGACTAATCACTAATCCAATATTGATAAGCCAAGAACTCAAAGCTCCCTCATTTTGCACATACCACCACACATAGACCCACACAGCCACAATAAAGAGTGTGCAAAGTAGCCACGTATATGGTTTCAAGCCACGTACGGGAATGAGCCCACTATAAATTTCCCCCTCTTTTCCGCAATGAGGGCAGAATTTAGGCGTTGTTATTGTCGGCTCTTCTTGGGGTGCAGCTTGTACCCCCTTTTCTTTTAGCTCTTCGAGCCGGGAATATTGAGTCGATTTCGTCTCATCGGGATTTGAATAAATGATCTTGAAACGATTACTTGCCATGTAAGACATTCCTCCCCATGCGGTCGGAGTGATTGTATCACTGATGAAGTTCTTCAGAGAGTTTACGCGCTCGATCACACGCATCGGTCAAAATTTTGTGTGCATCCATACCAACAACATCAAGCATGTCAGCACTTACACAATAGGTATCATGAATACCAAACATCTGTGCAAGCCCCTTGAAGTAGTCGTATCCATAATTATACGATGAGCCGGGCCCTCCTGCAGTCATTACGTAGATTAAGCGTTTTGCACCACAGAGCCCTTCTGGTATTCCCTCTTCAGTGTAGTGAAAGACAATCCCATTTACGGTAATGTGCTCAACATACACTTTAAGCATAGCGGGAAATGACAAGTCCCAATATGGCGCAGCAACAACAATCTCATCGGCATCTGCAAATTGTTTAGCCAAATCAAAAAGCGAATCTGAAAAATCACCAGCAAGTTGAAACTGGAGGCGCTTTTCAACCATTGCTTGACTATAGGGAGTAAGGTTTAGTTCTGTTAGCTTTACTTCATCATAAGGTGTATCCCCAAGATATGCTTGCGCAAGCTGATAGGTGCGTGATGCAGCGCCACGCGTACAAGCATTTACAAAAAGCGTTTTCATATTCTTCACCATCATTCGCGTTATTAAAAATTCGTTATATCGTATTCTTATACCATAGAACTTGAACATTACTCAAAAAAGAAAAACCTCATGCCATGAAACAAGAAAAGATCACTCACACGCTCGCACCCATTTATAATCAGGCTTCACGCGTACTTATTTTAGGCACCATGCCCAGTCCGCAATCACGCAAGATTGGTTTTTATTATGGGCATCCTCAAAATCGTTTCTGGCGCGTCCTCGCGCATATTTTCAACGAGAAGATCCCCGAGACTAACGAAGAGCGCGCGCAATTGATTTTGCGCAATCATCTTGCACTCTGGGACGTATTGGCATCTTGCACGATTACAGGAGCAAGCGATGCCTCTATTGTTAATCCTGCTCCTAATGATCTTGGACAAATTATTGCTGCTGCGCCCATTTCAACCGTGATCACAACGGGTGGCAAGGCTGCCCAACTTTTGAAACGGTTTTATCGCACTGCACGCGGATCATCTGAACTCGAAATTGCAGGAAAACGTGTGGTTTCTTATGATTCAGCTAGCCTCTCAACGAGCGAATCTCTTGCCTGGATTTCTCTCCCCTCAACAAGTCCAGCAAATGCAGCCATGTCTTTTGAATCATTGGTTGAAGCATATCGAGTTATACGAGAATTTGTATGAGCACGCATGAGCGCGAGAAATCATGAATCAAAGCAAGCGGTGAGCCTACGTGCCCGATCCATAAACCCACCGCATGTGCTTGACTAGTACCACATATACTAGTCGTGAAACCATCACCTAATGGTTGCAAGGCACACTCTACTATCCTTTTTCGCACTTAGCAATCATGCGTAACAATAAAGTGATATTTTGCAAGCTTTATCAAGAAAAAATCCTCAAATCCTCTACGAATTACGCACAAACCCTGTAGGTGAACTAATTGAGGTACTATAGATGCAATCGCGAGAAAGGTTGTCTTATGGTACAAAATTCTTCACCGGTATGGGTTATCACCGGCGCATCACGAGGGTTTGGTGCTGAGTTTGTTTCTGTTGCTCTCGAGCATGGCGCACGTGTTGCTGCTACCGCACGCAAACCTGAAGCAGTGACCGATGCTTTTGGTATCCACGACTCTCTTCTTCCCGTGGCTCTCGATGTGTGTGATCCCGACTCAATCACCAACGCAATTAACACCATTATTGATACATGGGGTCGCATTGATGTTTTGGTAAATAATGCAGGGTATGGCATTTTTGGTGCACTCGAGGAATGCTCCGATGTTGAAACGCGCGCAATCTACGACACCAATGTCTTTGGCCTCATGAACGTTACCCGCGCGGTTCTTCCCTTTATGCGCACACAGCATTCAGGACGCATCGTCAATATGGGCTCTATGGCAAGCTTTGCTTGTGATCCAGGTGGTGCACTCTACGATTCCACTAAATTTGCAGTAGCTGCTATCTCTGAAACGCTCTCCCTTGAAATGGCTCCATTTGGCATTGAATCAATGGTGGTTGAACCAGGTATGTTTAGAACTAACTTCTTTGGCTCAGCCTCTATCAAAACTCCCGCTCATGAAATTGAAGCATACGATGGGACGCCTGCACGCGGAGCCATAGAATTCTGCGTAAGCCATGACCACCTACAAAAAGGCGACCCCCATAAGGCCGCCGAATTTGTTTATGATGTTGTCTCAAATCCTGCACCTCTTCCTCTGTGGCTTCCCGTCGGCAAAGACGCCTACAAGAAATTTGAGAGGAAACTTACTCAGATGATCGAGTCTGTTCAGCCTTATAAAGAAGCAGGTTCAAATTTGTTTGTTGATGAGCACTAACAACACGATCCACCCTTATAGCCAAAGCAATCATGCATAACCAAAGACAATAAAAGGCAAGCAAACTTATGATTGCGCATCAAGTTTTGGCGTTAGTTTTCGGAGCAGCTCTAAGAGTTGCTCTTTTTCTTCTGTCGATAAGGTTCCAAAAAGTTGATGGGCTTGACTCAAACGAATTTGGTCAATTTCTTTCCACGTAGCAATACCAGAAGCAGTAAGCGTCATCATGTCATTTGAAGTAGTACCTTTTGGATCTGCAGAAATAATAATCAGATCATTTTGCTGCATCTTGGCAAACACCTCTTTATCAAAGGTGTACATCCCCTCACATTCATGTTCAAGTTCAGCACGCGTAAGAGATCCTTCATTGCCAAGCAAACGCAAAATAAAGTCACGGCTTAGCATGTAGTCGCGTTCCCCTCGTTGAATGTCAAGAAAGAGGCGCTCCTCAAGAGGAAGCGAGCGCATACCACGCTCAAGTGCTTTTAGAGTAACTTCAAGTCCACTTAAAGGATCTTCTTCAGAAACCGTTTTTATTGTCTTGGCTTCTTCTTGATGCATTTTAATAATGGCACGATAGGTGCGCTGGAAAAAGAGAATCACCGCTTGCATAAGCTCGCGATCGAGTTCATTTCTTGCTTGATTGTCCAAAATTTCTTCAGGCATCCCCCACACTCCTTCTAGCCGCTTTCCTAGTATGTTACTGTAGCGAAGTCTGATTTACGTTGATACCTCGTGTACAAGCCTGCGCAATTATTCCACAAGTGTGTAAGAACGCCGTCACAATGTTAGATTCTTGTATGGTTTTTGTTGTACTGCTCCTACCGCAATCGTCTCTGACGATCCTTCCAATCAGGCATCACTCGCGTCATCAATTCTTTAAAATCAGAACCATGATTAGCAACCAACAAATGACACAATTCATGGACAACAACATATTCAAGACACTCAGGCGGATAGAGCGCCAAGCGCGTATTGATACAGATTCGTCCCGTTGAGGGCTGGCAACTCCCCCATCGTGTCTTCATATTGCGATACACAATAGTTCCTGGTTTGACATCTAAAATAGGTGCCCATTGCTCAATAAGCGGCGGCACGCAAGCGCTTACCACCAACTTCCAAGCCGCCTGCTCTTCCGCTGTCGCCTGGTTTGCCTGAGCCGATGGACTCTGCGCAAGTTCGAGTTGCTGTTTTTCAATCCACGTCTTCTTGCTGCATACAAGCGACTCAAGGGCGCTCACGGGGTAGCCAAAGGGGGCCGAAATACTCACCTGTCCGTTTACATCACTCACGCGCAAGCGGACATGTTTCATTGCTTTATACGTAACTACCACAGAAATTCCTGCAAATTCATATTCAACAACAGAGGTGTGTTTTGCCGATGAGGCTTTTCTTGCCATCACATTCCTTCTCACTTCAGTAATTCAATAAACAGATCCTCAATAAACAGAGGCTTGATTACGAACATTTGTTTGGCTATTATACTACTATATCGACGAACGGATGTACGTATGGACCTACCAGAAAAGCTCGAAATACTTGCTGATGCAGCTAAGTACGATGTCGCTTGCACTTCTTCAGGCATTACCCGTAAAGGTGCACGTGGTCAACTCGGTAACTTAAGCGCAGCAGGGCTGTGTCATAGCTTTGCCGCTGATGGAAGATGTATCACCCTTCTTAAAGTCCTCATGACAAACGTTTGTATTTATAACTGTGCTTACTGCGTGAATCGCATCGACAATGATTCTCCGCGCACTCTCTTCAAGCCTCGTGAACTTGCTGATCTTACCATAGCTTTTTACCGCCGCAATTATATTGAAGGGCTTTTCCTCTCATCAGGCGTTATCAAAAGTCCTGACTATACTACTGAGCTCATGATAAAAACACTCACTATTCTCAGGCACGAATACCAATTTAGGGGATACATCCACGCTAAAGCAGTTCCGGGCACTTCACCTGATCTTCTTGATCAACTAGGGCATCTCGCTGATCGAATGAGTGTCAATCTTGAACTACCCAGTAAAGAAAGTCTGCGACTCCTTGCACCTGAAAAATCGCAGCATGACTTTTTTGCTCCCATGCGTCAAATTAGAGATTCGATTACTGAAGACAAAGACACCCGTGCGTTGCTACGCAAAAATACCACGTTTTTGACTCAGGCACCCATCAAACGTTCTTCCGAATCAGGACGTGCTTTTGCGCCTGCTGGTCAATCTACGCAAATGATTATTGGCGCAAGTCCTGAAAGTGATTATCAAATTCTCACCTTATCGTCAGCGTTATACCAAAAGCTCTCTTTAAAGCGCGTCTTTTTTAGTGCCTATCTTCCCGTCAATCAAGATAGACGTTTACCCCAAACCGACGGTATTGCCCTCAACCGCGAACATCGCCTGTATCAAGCTGATTGGCTCCTGCGCTTTTATAAGTTTGACGTCAACGAGCTTATTGATAAAGAGCACCCTTTTCTTGACACTGACGTCGACCCTAAAGCCAATTGGGCACTTAATCATCTTGAGTTTTTTCCGGTAGAAGTTCAAAAAGCAACGCTTGAAGAACTGTTACGTGTACCTGGCATCGGCCCTAAAGGAGCTCGCCTTATTTTGCAAGCACGAAAGAAACACCGTTTGGCTGAAAATGAGTTAAAGAAACTGGGAATTGCCCTCAAGCGAGCGCGGTTTTTTATTACCTGCAATGGGAAATATCTTGGGAATGACGTATCGTTTACCCCTGAGGCATTAAAACCACAACTTATCACCGCCCAAAAGGGAGGCAACCATGGACGACGCTCGGCAAAAGTTCATCCTGATCAAATGAGTTTATTTGACGGAATTGGCCTTGAGCAACAAGTTGAAAAACGCAAAAAGCTCACTGCGCAATACCAGTCAACACTATCCCGCAGACAGGCTCTCGCATGATGCTTGATGACGCCACTCAAAGCTGTGCTTATCTCTATGATGGAACACCCGAAGGATTGTTGTGTGCCGTCTTTGAAACGTATGTACGTCATGAGATTCCTGATGACATTGCAACGCCCCACACCTTCCAACCTCGTCTTGATCAATTCATCCACACTGTTGAAACAAATATGGCACACGCAGAACGCGTACGCAGAGGAATCATCAAAAAAGCAGGATATGACACCTTTCTTCACATCCTGCGCGTAAGCCTCTCTGATGATCCTGCAGCACCCCTTGCTGTTTGCAAATTCATTCGTCACACCATGCACAACGAATCCAGCACCTATCACGCAATCAATGATCTTATGCACCCTGACGTTGCAGAACTTTTTCGTATTCATCGTCTTGTCATGAACGAACGCCATCATTATCTCGAGTTTTTACGGTTTGAAGAACTAGAAGGATCTGTTTGGTTTGCCCAGTGCTCCCCGCGCGCAAAAATAGTCCCTCTTGTCATGGATTGGTTTGTAGAACGGTTTAACGTCCAGCCTTTTATCATCTTTGATGACGTCCATCATCAAGCAGGTATCTATGACGGAGACCCCTCTTGGCGTCTTGTTCAGAGCGACACCATAACTATCCCTGACAGAACAGCACAAGAGGAAGATATGCAATATGCCTGGAAGTTGTTTTACGACACTCTTACCAATGAGGCACGCTACAACCCCGAACTAAGGCGTCAACTACTCCCCCAACGTTTTTGGAATCATATGCCTGAGTTTACTGAGCACATACCTAACAAATTACGCAAATCTTCTTCCTCATCCATATAGCCTCTATCAAATCATCAATAGCGGACTTTTTCAAAATGGCAACCGATGAAGACATAAGCCTCCGCTCTCGCTTCTGCTTTCTACAATAAAAATGACAAGAGAAGGCACAAGCCAGAGATACAAACTAGGAGGCTATCATGCAAGTTATTTTTGATAAGGCGCTCACTGATTATATGAACGAGAAAGCATATGTTGCCGTAAGTTTGGATGTTTTAATCCCCGTAGGTTCCGAAGCTGATGAGCCCGAAATGATTACAAAATTTCTTACCGCCAAGCAATACACCGAGGACAAGGATAAAGCATTTAAAATATTTACCGATGGAGCCTATCCCGTTCTCGTCATGCAACCTGGCTATACCTTTGGCAACTCTCTCGAATTAGGTCTTTCATCCTTTTTGGGAACCAAAGATATCTCAGTTAAAGGAGCAGAACTTTATTCTCTAGACTAAACCGTCGGCTAAAACCGTATTCTTTCGACTAAAAGGCAGTTTAGGATAGTCCACAAAAAACACCTTTTATATCTACACTGAGCAATTCAGAATCTGCGCGCTTGTTGTTCGTATCTGAGCGGCAAGCGCCTCTTTTTCCTCAGAAGAAGTAAGTTTTTTTGCTGTAGCAATAGCATCAAGAACACCTTCCAAAAGTGCTTTATGGTGCTCAATAGCCTCATCGACACCTTGACCATACGTCTGATCACACAGCTGATCAGACGATTGACCGTAGGCTATCTCCGCAGGCAAATCCGTTTCAAGCAAAAGCCGCTCCACGGGAAGCTGCGAAACATACTCTTTTCCTTTGCGCGTTTGCATCATGCGAGGATTGATTGAAAAGTAGCAACCAGCATTTTTTGCACGAATCATCTCTGCCATAGACCCTGAAAACCAATGAAAAACACAGATGCAATTCATAAACGCGCCTGCTCGTTCAAGCACATCCAAAACCGTACTAGCAGACGAAACACTATGAATACTCAACACACGATTACCCGCTCGAGTACACGCATGCACAATCTTTTCAAAAGCTTCTTTTTGTTCCGCTTCAAAAAAAGCCCGTCGAGGAGAAGCATCCATGCCAATCTCGCCTACAAAAGGAGTGTCCGCAATGAGTTCACATACCTCATCAACTCCTGATTGATCAGCCTCTAACCACCAAGGGTGCAACCCAACGCCGCACACCACATTAGAAGCTGAAGCTAACAACGGCTCGCACTGAAGATACTCCTGCGGAGTTACCGTTGTAGAAAAAAACGCAATGCCGTGCTCTGCCGCGCATGCTGCATAAGCGCACGGATCAGGGGCGAAACCAAGATGGGCATGCATGTCATAGAGTTGATAGGAAGTTGTAAGTACCATTGGTATCTACCACCTTTTTCACGTGATGCGCACTGAGCATTGTCGTACTTCAGAAATGGGACTGCTCATCCGAATTGCGCGGAATACCCAAAATATCTCGTATTACATAGCCTGCCAGCATTTGACCCATAATGGGCGGAACATAGCTCATTGTTCCCAAATTGGAACGCTGTTGTCGTGTTGCTCCGTGTACTCCCTGTGCTTTAACGGGAGTTTCTGATGAATACAGCACTTCAAGATGACGTATTCCACGACGACGCCCCTCTTTACGCATAATGCGACAAAGAGGACAGTTTACCGTGTCATACAAGTCAGCAAAAGAAAAGCATTCAGGATACAGTTTGTTAGCAGCACCCATACAACTAATAAGATGCGGTGCTGTGGAAGACGGCTCATCGGCAAAAGAATCAATATAGGCTGCAAGGGTAAGCTTTGCTGATACGGTATCAATAGCATCAACAATATAATCAACACAATCAAGCTTGTCTGAAACGAATTCCACAATCGTATCTTTGTTTAAAAAGTACTGATACGCCTCTATCTTGGCATCAGGATTGATGTCCAAAATCATCTCCGCCATAGCTTCAATCTTGGGTTTACCTATCGTTGAAGTAAAAGCAATCGCTTGTCTATTGATGTTAGACGCCTGTACGCAGTCATGATCCACCACAATGAAGGAGCCTACACCACCCCGCGCAAGAGCCTCCACGCAGTTAGACCCTACACCACCAAGCCCCAAAACCATAACGCACGCTTGAGTGAGCTTTTCAAGCCCCTCTTCTCCAACCATGCGTGCAAGACGTGCATTGCGCGATTCATCGAGTATTACCGTTGTAGGATCAGGCTCGGGAGGCACGAATTGCTCATCGCGAGCAAAAATATAGCGAGTGCTCATTAGTTTTTAAACACCCCTTTTTCAGTAATCCAAGCGCTGATCAACTCAGCAGGTGTCACATCAAATGCGGGATTATATACCGAAACACCTTCAAAGGGACACGACAGCACCTCAGTTGCACTCCTTTGCTCAATAGGAATTGAAGCGCCCATTGCCATACTAAGATCAACCGTCGAAGTAGGTGCGGCAACATAAAACGGAATATGATGATAGCGTGCTAATACCGCAAGGGAATAGGTGCCAATTTTATTAGCCGTATCACCATTTTTAGCAATACGATCTGCGCCAACAATAACCGCATCGACCTTGCCCGTTTGCATGAGCGCACCAGCCATATTGTCACATTCAAGGGTTACAGGAATTCCTACTTGCGCAAGCTCCCACGCAGTCAAACGCGCGCCTTGTCCAACCGGTCGCGTTTCATCAGCGTAAACGCGGGCAATCTTGCCCTGTTCAGCTGCTGCATAAATTACGCCTAACGCCGTCCCATAGAACACCGTTGCAAGGCTTCCCGCATTGCAATGGGTAAGCACGGTGCTGTTAGGCTTGAGTAACTCCGCGCCATACGCACCAATTTTTCTATTGGTTGCTTCATCATGTGACTCCATGTCTTTTACTACATCAAAAACAACCTTGCAGAGTTCTTTTTTTGACAAGCTTTTATCAAGTGCTTCTTCTATTGCATTGTGCATACACTTGGTTCCCCACATCAAATTTACGGCCGTAGGACGAGCACGCGCAATAATACTTGCCGCTTCATCAAGCCCCCCGCAAGACACGGCAGCGCATCCCTCTTTTTCACTTACGTGCTCAAAAAGCCATAATGCCAATGCTGCAGCACCCGCAACACCAAGCGCTGGAGCTCCACGTACTGCAAGCGTTGTAATAGCATGCACCACTTCGTGCCAATCAGTAGTAGTGATATAGGTAAGCTCATACGGAAGTTTGGTTTGATCAACCATGACAAATTGATACGAATTCTCCCCTTGTTTCATTTCGACTGTTCGCGGTAACCGCTCGATATTCATAACGCTTCTTCCTTGCTCACAAAACCGATTTGACGCTCACGGTGCTTGTCGAGTTTATTTCCTCACGATATATGTATAAGATTTTCTCTCAATATATGAAAAACCACTGTCAGAAAGAATAGCAGGACTTTTTCTTTCTAACAGTGGCTCTTAAGCGATCAACTCATATGATCAGCCTTTTATAATCACCTGATCGACTTAGAGGAAGTTTCCTTCTACTTCAGCCTCAATATCAGCAGTCTTTTGTTCTGCTTCTGCAAACTCTGCGGCAGTCTCTGCAGCAATTGCTGCCTCTTGCTCACGATTTCCATCACCGTCAACCGCTTCTACGTACTGCTCAGCTTCTTTTAATACGGTAGCTTCAATTTGCTCAAGATCTTTCTCAGCATCAGTAGCACGATCAAAATTTGACCTATCCATGATGAACTCCCTTCTATAGTGCGGATACCTTAGTTTTGAGCATCCCTCATCACTTCTCACAATTCTCATTGTAGGAGTCCTCACCTCGCGTTACGACCACCAAAGCATGACAGCTTTTTGACGTTACGTAAACGCGAACCGGCACGTTTTAGGAAGTCTTTTCCTCATCACGCCGCTCCTTGCGACGCAACGCCATGCAGCGCCACACAATATAAACAGAAAGGCCCACAGCGGTAATAAAACCTAAGAATCCAAAAACAGGAACTTGCAGCACTTTTGGTTCCATGCCCGTCAGCGCAATAAGCGACGAACCAACAAATAACCCCGCCGTAATAAGAGAAAGGGCAAGAATACTGCTCACCGAACGAATTACATCCATAAAATTCATAGGGATATCCATGTCAATAGACGCTTGGAGCTCCCCGCGTTCAATAATTTCTAGTACATGCTCAACTTGAGCAGGAATACGCACGCTTGATTCAACAGCGTCAACGGTCTCAGAGGCCATATCGCGCAGGTGGTGTTCAATATGCTTCAGACTAAAGAGCTGCTTTTTAACGTGTTCGGTCAAAAGGTTAATCACGCTCGTTGATGGAGATATTTCAGTAAGCACGCCCTCGATAGCTACCGCGCCACGCGCCAACATGGTAAGAGAGGCGGGCAAAATAAGATTTTGAGAACGCAACAATTCGATGATGTCATAAAGACACGAGCCCATATCAAGCTTCGATAATTCAACGCTTGTATACGAGCGCACCAACGCTGAAAGTTGACGCAAAAGAAGACCATGATCAACCGCCCCACGTGCACGAGCAATCGTGAGCAAATTGTCTTTAAGCGAGAATGCATCGTTGCGTGCAATAGCAGTACAGATATCAGAAATAATTGCGCGTTCGGAAGAGGTCAGATTTCCCATCATGCCAAGATCAATCCAAACGATATCCCCATCGCGCACAATAATATTTCCCTGATGAGGATCAGCATGGAAAAAGCCCCAGTCAAGCACTTGAACAATAAAATTTTCTGCCAAGCGCTTACTGAGCACATTAACGTCAAGACCGCGTGCTTTTAACTCGTCAATATGATTGATAGGGATACCTTCAATATATTCCATTACTAACATCTCATCAGTAGAGATCTCGCTATAAGGATGCGGACTTTTCACACCTGGCGTTGTAGCGAGAAGTTTTTCAAAACGCTCCAAGTTATGACATTCAAGCGTAAAGTCGAGTTCTTCTAATGAGGTCTTTTCTAATTCAGCTACAAACTCGTTCATGGTAAGCAAAACGCTTTGTTTGCGTATAGTCACATCAGCAATAGCCAAAGCGTGTTTGATAAGCGTAAAATCCTGTGCCATCAACTCAGCCGCTTTAGAACGACGCACTTTGATAGCAACCACCGGATTTCCCTCTGCGCGCAGCACTGCCTTATGCACCTGCGCGATAGAAGCAGCACCAATAGGGTTTTCATCAATTGACACAAAAGTTTCTTGCCAAGGATGGCCAAGAGCGTGTTCAATGGTCGCTACAATCTCAGGAAACGGCTCAGGGTCTACGTTGGTACGCAATTGTCTAAACGCCATCGCGTATGATTTGGGAATAATATCAGAGCGATCAGAAGCAAGTTGTCCCATTTTCACAAACGTAGGACCAAGTTCCTCTAAAATTTTGGTCGCTTTTTCAGGAGTGAGATCAGTCAAAGCATGATATTTACGCAAAATTTTTTCTATCTCATGTAGACGATGGAGTGAAGTCTTGTCGCTTTTAGAGATAGAAGCAAGCTGCATCAACTCTTTAAACGTTGCCATATACTTCTTCCTCCTTACTCGCATCATGCTTATTGGTAAGGTTTAATCCTACCATTGCGCATGATCAAACAAACACAAACCCCTATTTCGCCATAGAGTCGTTATAGTTTTCAAGAAGTTGCTACAATAACATCTTGCAAAACCCTACTCCCGATAACGTCATATGGAAGTTTGAGTGCCATGATTATTGTAGAAAAGCCCTTTGTGTCAGAACCTCTTATCACCTGGATGGAACAAACTCAACATCCCGTCCTTAATAATGACATGGCTCAAGAGCTTGTTGCACAAGGACACAATCTTGCTTTATGTGACGATGAGACAGCTGCTCGGCGCATTGCAGCGGGAGAGCGCACCTATACCAATTCTGAAAACGCACTCGGGTGGATCTTTGATCACGTTGATAATCAAGAACTCCTTGATGCAATCAGCGTTTTTAAAGACAAGCACGAAACACGCGTGCGCTTAGCTGAACTTGATCCCACGTTGTACTATCGCACGGTCACCTTTGATGAGGTGCAAAACCTTAACTATACTCACCTCCCTGAACGTTTTGTCATTAAACCCTCGACGGGATTTGGATCTATGGGTGTCTATATGGTTGAAAGCGCTGAAGGCCTCGCTGATGCCAAAAACCACATCGCTAAAGACTACACAATCTGGCTTGAACGCTACCCTAAAGCAGTTATCCAGGCTGGCGAATTTATTATTGAAGAATACATTGAGGGGCAAGAGTATGCACTGGAAGCCTACTTTGATGAAGAGGGGGCTGTGCATTTACTTAATGTGTTACGACACGATTTTTCAGATGATACTGATATGTCAGATAGGCTCTATGTCACCTCGCCTGCCATGATGGAAGAGATGCGAGAGCAATTTATTTCGTGGCTTGAAGACGTGAATCGTATTTTGCGCGTCAAAAATGTTGCCGTACATCCAGAAGTACGTCTAAACGAAACCGGTATCCACGTTATTGAATTTAACCCTATGCGATTCATGGGCATGGGCGGTACTGATATTTCTTGGTACGCCTATGGCATACGTAGTTTTGAGGTGTTTCTTGAGAATAAACACCTTGATTGGGAACAGATCTATGCAGAAAACAAAGAGCACACGTTTGCCACGATGATCTTAAACCCACCTGCAGACACCCCTGAAACAGCTGTATTTGATTACGCTGCGCTTGACGCTAAACTCCCTACCATTCTCAGTCCGCGCCGCTTCTCTTATCCAGCAACGGGACTCTTCGGGTTCTATATCCTTGATATTACGAACGCAACTGATGAGCAAAGAGACTTCATGCTTCATTCTGATTTGAGTGAGTTTATTAGCTAACCACTAACTCAACAAGCATCTTAATAAAAAAGAGAACAAGTACCACCAACATAAGAGGTTTTACAATTTTTACTCCCTTACCCGTAAAGAGATTAACGCCAATCCAGGCACCTATCACATTAAAAAGCCCGGCAACAAACCCAAGCACAATCCAAACTTGCCCATGGAGCAAAAACACCACAAGTGCAGAAATGTTGGTGGCCAGATTGACTGACTTAGTGAGCCCTGCTGCCTGATTGACGCTTATATGAACAAGGGCAACAAACCCCATCATTAAAAAGGTGCCCGTACCTGGTCCATAAAACCCATCATAAATTCCAATACCCCATGAAAGCACAGAGGCTACCAGTATGGTTTTACGTAGAGGATAGGGCGCATCAGACTCATGGAGTGAACGAGAGCGCAAGAGATACAGCGCTGTAAGAGGAACAATAACAAGCATGATCCAACGCAGAGGCTCATCGCTTACCAACAAAACTAGCTGAGCGCCCAATGCTGAACCTATCAATGCTGCCAACACACAAGGAAGCGTTTCTTTGAGCCGCATATACCCTTTCATGGCAAACCGAAAAGTAGCCAATGCGGTACCCATGCAAGATGAAAGCTTATTGGTTGCAATCGCCGCATGAGGCGGCATGCCCGTCATAAGGTACGCAGGCAAAGAGATAAGACCGCCACCTCCTGCAATCGCATCGACAAAGCCAGCAAGCGCCACTAACGGACAGACTATGAGAAATGGGAGTAATTGTTCCATGTCATGGAAGTATAAGCATCTATACTTTGTGCTAGCGTGAATGTCATAACGTTACTGTTTAGCGGCATCACAAAGGGGCTTACCACCGTGGGTAGGGTTTCTTTGTGGTGCCGTTTTTTTGTTGGTCATAAGCGCTTGAACATATAAGACGTTTTTGCTCTAAGCGCGAAGGGCGCGCCAACTTTAAGCGCAAACGTAAATGATAGAGAAAGAGAGGCCAGTTTTGATACACATCAATGGCAAAGACCAGCCCTTTGTGTCCGCCTGCACCCTTCTTGATCTCTTAGAGCAGCTTGGATTTAACCCCGCGCGCATCGCTCTTGAACTCAATGGAGACATTATCGCACGTGATGCATTTGCGCAGACGCTGCTCCATGATGGTGATCATGTTGAAATTGTCCAGTTTGTGGGAGGTGGCTAACATGACATTCCAGCCGAACACGGCAAACACAGCAGCCGCGGCAGCCGCGGCAGACACAGCAGACACAGCAGACACGGCAGCGGAAAGTCAGGCTGCTTTCCCTTTGTCACGCGATGAGACCCATCGCCTCCTTGAAAAGCGTCATGGCATCCAAACACAAAAAGCATTTGATAACGCGGTTGTTGGTATTGCTGGACTCGGAGGTCTTGGTTCTCATATTGCCGTATCTCTTGCACGGCTTGGCATAGGACGTCTGATTTTGGCTGATTTTGACACCGTGGAAGCAACCAATCTCCATCGTCAGCATTACATCGGTGCTGATATTGGCACCCCAAAAGCCTGGGCTCTCACGCGTCAGCTACAAGCGATTAACCCTTATCTTACCTACGAACCTCACGTGGTGCGCATAACTCCTGATCAGGTCAAACCCCTTTTTGAGCCTTGTACAATCATCATTGAGGCGTTTGATGATGCGGAAACAAAAGCCTGGTTTACCCAGACGTGCTTGACTGAACTTACCCGCGCTACCCTTATTGGCGCATCAGGCATGGCAGGATTAGGAAGCGCAAACACCATTACCACGACACGCCCTTTTGCTCGTTTTTATCTTTGTGGCGATGGGACAAGCGACGTTACAACCCACATAAGCCTGACCGCTCCTCGTGTCAGCGTATGCGCCAGCCACATGGCAACCGCAGCCATGCGTGTCATTTTAGGACGTGACCCTCTACAAGATGGCTGACATATCATGCTTGTCTTGCTCATCGAGCGCATTGGCACCATATTCCGTCTTGCACCGCCCCGTACTCCCCCAGTATCACCTCTACGAGAAGGATTTCAACATGACTACTACATCCCCTTCAACTACCCTTACCGACCCCCTTATCATTGGCGGCCACGAGTTCTCGTCTCGCTTCATTTTAGGATCAGGCAAATACTCACTTGATTTGATTGAGGCGGCTATTGAACACGCTGGAGCGCAGATCATAACGCTTGCACTGCGGCGCGCAAACTCCGATACGGACAATATTCTTGACCACATTCCTGCAGGCGTAACTCTTCTACCCAACACCTCAGGCGCACGAAATGCCGAGGAAGCAGTGCGCATCGCCCGCCTTGCACGTGCTTGTGGGTGCGGTGACTTTGTCAAAATTGAGATCATGAAAGACTCCAAATATCTCCTTCCCGACAACTATGCAACTCTTGCAGCAACCGAGATTCTTGCCAACGAGGGTTTTATTGTCATGCCTTACATGTATCCCGATCTCACGGTAGCTCGCTCCCTTGTTGATGCGGGAGCCGCCTGTATCATGCCTTTAGGCGCCCCTATTGGATCCAACAAGGGTCTTATCACGCGTGATTTCATTCAAATACTTATCGATGAGATTGACCTTCCTATTATTGTTGACGCAGGAATTGGCAAGCCCTCTCAAGCTGCTGAAGCCATGGAAATGGGAGCAGCTGCTGTTATGGCAAATACCGCGATTGCAACAGCAGGCAACATTGTAGAAATGGCTTACGCCTTCAAGCTGGCAATCGAAGCAGGACGCGCTGGATATCGCGCCGGTTTAGGACGCGTTTTACCTACCGGTGCGGCAGCCTCATCGCCCCTCACAGGATTCTTAAACGACTAGCTCTTTTGAGTCTTACTCCTCCACACACGTACATCCATACACGTACATCCATACACGTACATCCGCACACAAGCCCTGTAAATTTACACGCATAAGAAAGAAGGAAAATCCTCATGGCGCTCACTATTGCAGAAAAGCAGCCAATGCCCGGCGTTACCGTCTATAACGTTGCCAATAAAACCGACCATATGGCCTATTACGATTCAATGGAAGAGCTTGATTCTCCTATTAAAGAACAGGTATTGCGCGCCTATCGCTCTTATGATGCGCAGACCTATTCTGAAACTGACGTGTTCGCCGCACTTGAACAAGCTCGCCAGGGTGCCTTGGATGTCAAAGGGTTTGCCGCACTTCTTTCACCCGCTGCTGAAATCCACCTTGAAGAAATGGCACGCGCAGCCAAGGCTGCCAAACAACGCTATTTTGGCAATTCAGTCTATCTGTTCACTCCGTTATATTTAGCTAATTATTGCGAGAATTATTGCGTATATTGCGGTTTTAACTGTCACAACAAGATCAATCGTGCCAAGCTCTCATTTGATGAGATTGAAGCAGAAATGAGCGCAATTGCAGCATCAGGGCTTGAAGAAATCCTGTTATTAACAGGCGAATCACGCAAGCACTCACCCGTAGAGTATATTGGTCAAGCATGCACCATTGCGCAACGCTACTTTAAAAATGTTGGCATTGAAGTCTATCCTATGAATCAAGATGAGTACGCCTACTTACACGCATGCGGTGCTGACTATGTAACCGTATTCCAAGAAACCTACAACCCCGACCGATACGAAGAACTCCACCTCAAAGGTCATAAACGCAGCTATCCGTATCGTCTTGAAGCGCAAGAACGCGCTCTGCGCGGTGGTATGCGCGGTGTTGCTTTTGCAGCCCTTTTGGGACTTGCAGATTTTAGAAGGGATGCGTTTGCCACGGGAGTTCATGCTTCTCTCTTACAGAAAGCGTATCCGCATGCAGAAATTAGTTTCTCGTGCCCACGCTTGCGCCCCATCGTCAATAATGATGCTATCAACCCGCAAGATGTTCACGAGCGCCAACTATTACAAGTCATGTGTGCCTACCGGCTCTTCCTTCCCTTTGCGGGTATGACTATTTCCACTCGTGAGCGTGCCGGTTTTCGCGACAACGTGGTCGGTATTGCCGCAACCAAAATCTCTGCAGGCGTCTCCACTGGTATTGGCGAACACGCAGACAATTCCGCTGATCACCGTGGCGATGACCAGTTTGAAATCGCGGATCCGCGCAGCGTTGATGAAGTGGTCAAAGCCCTCTATGCCCACCAGCTGCAACCCGTCATGAATGACTATATCTATGTCTCATAGCTCAACACAAAACGATCTCATATCGTGCAACCCATCGTACAAACTGATCGCTATTACCAACCGCGCTCTATGCGCCGAGGATCTGCCAACCCGCATCTTTCGCTTATGCGCAGAGGGATTCGATCACATTATCGTGCGTGAGAAAGATCTCTCCCTTGATGCCTATGTGCTTCTTTTACAGGCGATAGGCCGCACGGTTCCCTCGCGCTTTTGGCCACGGATTCTTTTGCATACCTACACGCCATCTGAGATACGCGCACGATGCCCTGAACTTGAGGAATTTCTTGCTACTATAGGAGGATTCCAACTCACAGCTCGACAGATTAACTTGCGCGCAGCACAGCACTTAACAACTTTTGATCGTGCGCATTCTTTTATTGGCACGTCTGTGCATAACAAGGAAGAAACCGCTTCTGCTTGTTCAAACCGCTTGTCCTATGTCATAGCAAGCCACATCTATCCCACTGCTTGCAAACCCGGGCTCGACCCGCACGGCCTTGAATTTTTGAATCACGTTGCTCGGTTTATTGACCCCTCTTCTACAGAGCTTTGGGCTCTCGGCGGGATTACGCCTGAGCGTGCTTGTGCCGTAGTAGAATCGGGTGCGCAGGGGCTTTGTGTTATGAGTAGCGCCATGATTGAAGAACCTGAGCTGCTGGCTCACGCATTCCGCGGTGCACTTGAACGCGTTTCCTGATTCTTTCGGGCGTTATAGCGCGCTACGGCTTCAAGATACCATGAGGTCATTTCATGCGCCAACTTTTCATGGTAGGCATCAGGCACTGTTTCTGAAAGTTCACGATACATCTCATCTATATACCGTCTTACCGTCTCGGGCGATTCATGCGCAAGTGCGCGCTCAATATGATCAACAGCAGCATTGTGAATCTCAACCATACGCGCTTTCTTGTCCATAATCTCATCTGCACTCATCTGGCGAGCCTCATTCATTATCTTGCCCATCTGCCGATGGTCGCTGAGCGTATAAAGGTAATTATGGGGATTACGCGTAATTTCTTTTACTGCAACCACTGGATGCATATCAGCAACGCGATAGGTAATGGATGCAAGTAGAGGCATCATCAACACCGTCACGGCTCCCGCGAAAATCAAAACCGATGCAATCTCTTGCGTCATCGTGCCAGCGTCCACAGCAACACTCGTTACCGCAACAATAAGAGGAAGCGCTGTTGTGCAGTAGAGCGATACCGACAAGCGCCCATTAAGCGACATGGTTTGTTTGGTACGTGAAATCGAAAGGGCAATAAAAATAGGAAGTCCTCGAATAAACAGGAGCAAAACAATAAAGCCCACCAAAATCAGAGGCTCAGTAAACACCGCTTGCATATTGATTGAAGTTCCTGACACGACAAAGAAAACGGGAATGAAAAAGCCATAGCCAATACCTTGCAGCTTTTCTTCCAGTACATCATTTCCCTCAGGTAATATCACGCGCAAAACAAAGCCCGCAGCAAAAGCACCTAATACAATATCGAGGTCAAAAATTGCTGAGACTGCAGTAAGTAACACGAGCAGCAACACTGTTAAGCGAACAAAACTTTGCGATGTGGTTTGAGCACTCTCAGTAAACCAACCATAGATTTTCCCGCCAGCTGTGCGCACCCGTGCTCCTAAAAGTGCCACCACAACTGCAATGAGTACAAATGCAATCAAAATGATGATGGTAAGCCATGTCGCACGGGTGGTAAGCAAAAGCGCCATAGCAATCACCGGGCAAAGCTCTCCCCATGTTCCGTACGACAAAACCGCATCGCCAACAGGAGTTCCCATCAAATGGCGCTCCTGCAAAATAGGCAGAATAGTGCCCAGCGCGGTAGTAACAAGAGCGATCGCTACCGCTAAGACATCAAAGGTCATATGAGTCACAAGCGCAAGCAGGAGCATAGCGCCATAAGCAATACCAAACGAAACCACCCATGTCAAAAATCCGCGTCGCCCTTGTTTATTAGTCAGATTAGAAGGGCTAATCTCAAAACCTGCAAACAGAAAAAGAAATGCAAGTCCCAAATCAGAAATGAGTTTGATGGCATCGTCAACCTGAATACACCCTGCCAGATAGGGCCCCAAAAAAGCACCAGCAAAAAGCAGAATCACAATTTCTGGAATTGCCTGTTTGGGAACAAGGCGAGTAATGATAGGAGCAAAAGCCGCGATAGCGACAATAACGGTAAGAGAAATAAAGTCAATGGTCATAAGGCGCTCTCCTCTTGCCGCAACTCACCTAAAAGCTTGCTATAAGCTTTTTAAACGATACTTCTAGTGTAAATCTCTTGCTCACTTCCTACCTCCTCGCACAGCAACAGTTTCTTTCCAATCAGGTGACGAGACGCTCTTTCAAAGGGGTATACCTGACTGATCTTGCCATACTTAATTTTGCGGACATAAGAAACGCTATCCGTACGCCTGCGACCTATCGATACTATTGAAATGAGGTTAACTCATGAAATTGCCCGCCCTCGACAAAGGACAAATTGTTCGCCATGCCCTTTTTGCGGCGGCTATGGGTGTCGTCGGCGCAGGTGCCTCCATTTTGTTGTGCATCTGTATAGATGCAGCTTACAAAGTAAACCAAGCGTATCCATGGACGCTCTTTTTGCTTCCTATCCTTGGTATTGCTTCAATCTTTTTATACAAAGCCCTCAATCTCAATGTCTATCTTGCCACCGGTGAGGTAATCGACTCTATGCGAAAAAACAAAGTTATTTCTGCATTCTTAGCACCGGGCATTCTGCTGGGTACGTGCCTGTCTGTTCTCGGCGGTGGATCAGTTGGCAAAGAATCTGCCGCACTGCAAATGGGCGCATCGCTTGGTGAGACAATTAGTAAACCTTTCAAACTCAAGGCCATACGCATTCAGACACAAGACAATGTTCAGCACGGGTATGCAGCTGCAACCGGTATGGCGGCAACCTTTTCAGCGCTCTTTTTTGCCCCTCTTGGCTCAGCCTTTTTTGTATGGGAACTCTCGCGATTTAAAGGAAACATTACACGGCATTTCCCTTCTCTACTTCTAGCATGCTTTATTGCTGCAGGTATCAGTAAAACCATTGGCATTGGCGACATTATTCCTCAAGCTCCTATTCCTGACATGGATATCCATTCAATCTTTATGGCAGTACTTGTATCGGTCATATGTGGTGTAGCAGGAGCTTTATTTGGAACAATCTTGCGAAAAACCCAACACGTCAATGAGCGCCTTATTAAAAATCCCTATGTATCAGTACTTATTGGCGGCGGCATTTTTATAGCTCTGGTGTACTGCAACAATTGGACTGCCTTTGAAGGAATGGGCGGCAACCTTTTAGCACAAGCCATTGCAGGTACAGCAGGAACCTGGGATTTTGCAATCAAGGCTCTCCTTACCGTTATCGCTTTAGGGTTTTGCTATAAAGGTGGCGAGATTATGCCCATGTTTACCATAGGCACACTGCTTGGATGCACCCTTGGCTACATTATTGACATTCCACCTGCTTTTGCTGCAGCACTTGGTATGGCAACTTTTTTCTGCGGTGCAACGCGCTGCCCTCTTGCCGCCTTTTTTATTGGCGTTGAGACTTTTGGTCTTGGATCAATTCCTTATCTTGCCGTAGGTGTATTTTGCGCCTATGCGGCAAGTTTTGACTTTGGTATTTACGGTCATGGGACAGCTCGTGAAATGGGAAGGCGTCTTCGTCATACCCGTTTTAGTAAAATCGCAACTCTTGCCAGCAAAGCAGCAGAAACAACAGAACCTGACCCGCACGCTTATCAAGAACCATTTGATGCAGTACTCGACCCTAAACGCTTTATGACAAAAGAAGAAGAGGAACTTCTTGCCCAAGCAGAAAAACATAAAAGCAGTTAAGCAATACCGCGCTTTACTGTTCTCCTCTTGCGCTTAGGAGGCTCAACAGGATCCCTAAAATCAAGCATGAGTTGCTCTTGACCCTGCACGGATTCATCAGCACGCTCCACATCTTTGACCGTCCACGCAACCGCTTCCTTCCCGTAGATTTCAAGCATTTTATAGCGTGCATCTTGAATATTTTGCCGTGATCCCGCGCGATGTTCGCTTTCAAATTCTATTGTTGATGTTTTAGGCGTCTCCCCTCGCGGAGAAACAATCGTCGCGCGATACTTCATGAATCAAACTCTCCCAAATTTATATGCGTTGCCGTTTGCCGATCAACGTCCCTACCTTTCTCCGCTTTATGCAAAATCTCCCTGTCGCGTTTTGTTAGGTTAAGAAATTACCCCTTATTTGCAAGTACCCCAAAGATAGCGCAAATAAGGAAACAGCAAGACAGATACGAACGCACAAGAAGTTGAGGTTAGCTTATGGGACTTACTAAAAAGCAGTATACGATGATTTGCGTCTTTTTGGCAGGCGCATTATTAGCAGTTTTAAATCAAACGCTTCTTTCGCCCGCTCTACCGGTTATCATGACCGACATGCAGATCGATGCTACAACCGTACAATGGTTAACGTCGGGTTATTCATTAGTTGAAGCTATTATTATTCCACTCTCTGCTTATTTACTGGGGCGCTTCTCAACCCGCAAACTCTTTATTATTGGCATTAGTCTTTTTGCCATAGGATCATTCCTTGCCGCCATCGCTCCTGTCTTTGGCGTCATATTGCTTGGACGTATGTTTCAAGCTGCAGCAACCGGCATTGTTATGCCCATGACCTTTACTGTCATTTTACTCATCTTCCCTCGTGAAAAGCGCGGGCAGGCGATGGGTATTGTAGGACTTGTTATTGGATTTGCGCCTGCTATTGGCCCTTCCCTTTCTGGTGTTTTAGTTGATAGTGTTGGTTGGCGTGCCCTGTTTATCATTGTGACCATACTTGCCGTGATCGTCGTGGTCTTAGGCGCCCTCGCCCTCGAAAACTTTGGCAATTTTGAGAAAACCAGCTTTGACAAACCATCTGTTGTACTTTGCTCACTTGGTCTTTTGAGCCTACTCTATGGCTTGTCTTCCATCACATCAACAAACAATATAATCCTATGCGGTGCTCTTATTGGTCTAGGACTCGTGCTCCTTGCCTTCTTTGTCCACCGACAGTTCAAGCTCGATGTACCCCTTTTGCGTATTCAAGTTTTAAAAACACGCAATTTTGCTATCACGGTTACTTTGGTTGCAACCATGCAAGGTGCCCTTATTGGTACGGGCGTATTACTTCCTATCTTTATTCAGTCGGTGCGAGGTTTCAGCGCTCTTGAGACGGGCTTAGTAATGCTTCCCGGCGCTGTCATTGGCGCTCTGGTAGGCTATTTTGCTGGACGTCTCTTTGACCGTTTTGGAGCACGCAAGATCATTATCCCTGGTTCCGCTGTTGCCTTTTTAGGTAGCTTTGGCCTTGTATTGTTTGGCATGGATAGCACCCTAGTGTTTATTTGTGTGGTCTATACTGTTTTAGCCATTGGTTTGCAGTTTGTGGTTACCCCGCTCAATACTTGGGGTATCAATTCACTTGACAACCGTGTTATTCAACATGCTAACGCCGTATCAAACACCCTCCTTCAGGTAGGTGGCTCCTTAGGTACCGCAATTCTGGTATCTCTCTCCGCTATGTCAACTACTCTCTACCCTGAAGCATCACCCCTAGAACAGATGTTTCTAGGTGATCATCTTTCATTCAGTGTAACAGCGAGCATCATGTTTTTGGTCTTTGCGGCTATCTGCATTTTTGTACGCGACCGCAAAACAGGCGCAAGCAAAGCTGCTGAGGGAGAACTCGAAGCTATGCCTGCTCAAATCAAGCCCAGCATTGCCGTTGAACGCGTCATGAACGCTAAGCCCTACTTTGTATCTGAAACAGATACCATTAGAAGCGTTGCACAAATCATGGCACGCTACAAGACAAGTGGTCTACCCGTTGTTGATACCAACAAGCAAGTCGTAGGATATATTTCTGATGGCGATATCATGAAATACATTGGCAGAAATGACCAGACTATCTTAGATTCAACGATGATGCTCTACCAAATCAATGAGCAAGAAAGTTACGCACAGCGTGTCGCCGCACTCATTGATCTCAACGTTATGCGTATTGCCACCAAGCGCGTTATCGCAGTCGATAGCAGCACACCTGTTGAAGATGTGTGTCAGATTTTTACCAAAAGACGCATCAAGAAAGTTCCTGTGGTAAAAGACAATAAACTAGTAGGTAGCATCTCGCGTGCAGACATTATCCGATCAACCATGGCAAACTTAGCACTTATTGAAGAAGTCGCAACTAAGGAAAATGGAGCATCGGATAAACGTCCTGAAATTTTGGCATAGTTTATCCCCCTCGTATGAGAGGCCTCATTAAGAGACCTCTCAGAGAGGGCCATCAGAGGCAATGATGGTGATGAGCTCTTCTCAAGAGGGAGATTATATACGGGCGGTGAGACCGATGAAATACATACTGCGCGATGGCGTTCCAACCCTTTCAACAAACTCCGAGCTTGTCACACCTGATGACGTGGTTATTCAAGTTTGGACTCCCTCTGAATTTGATGAACACATTGTTGATCCTATTACCCATAAGCTCATCGACCGTGGCCTCTTAGAAACAAATGTTTGCAAAGCTGAGATCACCCGTGATGCAATTGTTGGGCTTTTAATTATTCCGGATGAAAACAACATTTTAGGTAAGCGCACTCATATTGGATACAAGCTCAGCAAAAAAGAATTAATCCTTATTGATAGCACCAATCTCAGCACTGAAACACTCAATTATTTGCGCACTTTACCCCTCCCCAGCATTGAAACACCCGCTCATTGCTTGAGTTCCTTTATTGATATCACCTTAGATAACGACACTGAGTTTTTACACGATTATGAGCATTCGATGGAGCTACTCGAAGGCAGAATCATCGACGACCCCAATACCACAACAAACCGCGACATCTTAACCATACGACGCGAAATCAGCACCATGCTCACCTACTATGAAGGGCTCTCTGACATGGTTGAATCCATCAACGATGCTTTGTTCCAAGGGCTCACCGATGAAGATCATATCTATCTACGCGCCCTACAGCATCGCTCTGAACGCCTTGAGTCACGCGTTCGCTCGCTTAAAGAATACAGCTTAAACCTGCATGAACTCTATCAATCCCAAATTGATTTGCGCACGAATAATACCATGCGTACCTTAACCATAGTGACAACAATCTTCATGCCTTTGACCGTAATTGGTGGCTGGTTTGGCATGAATCTTATTATTCCTATTTCGGATAATCCTTGGAGCTTCTTGATCGTAACCCTCTTTGCCCTACTCATTATTGTTATTGAGACTCTCTTTTTTAAATTTCGCGGTTGGCTCAAATAAACACTCCTTACAATCGCTGACCAGCACTATCTTGATTGATAATCGATCGCGCAGAGAAGTAGGTAATAAGATAGTAGACCCCATACACAATCAAGAATACAACACCGGTAGTCAAACTCACCGATAAAATATCCATATGCCCAAAGATTGAAATAAAAGGAACGATGGTCGACATAGCACACAAAGTATGAGCAACTGCAACAATTACCGGAGCTAAGAATACCAAACCAATCTGCTTTGCAAGCGAAGCGTTAAGGAGATGCTTTTGAGCACCAAGCTTATTTAAGAGTTCATAGCGCTTACGGTTATCACTTGCACTGGTAAGTTGCTGTAAGGCGAGAATAGCAGCACAAGCAACAACTAAGACAAAACCAATATAGATTGCAAGATAAGCAATAATGGTTGAGAAGCCAACACTTTGATCAAAGACTTGCTGACGTGTCTGAGTAAGGGATACTGGCCACAAATCACTTTGAGCCGCATCATTAGAAGTGTCGCGCACCGCATCAGTGAAAGCATCAAGGTAATCACTAAATGCACCCTCTACCCCATCGTCAACATATTGGACATCCAACACGACATTGATAGGAATTTCGGAAGCAGGAATCGCGTCATCGGGGACAATAAGCGTACCCACTGATGAAGGGAATGCTTGTGTCATAAAAGGTTCAGCAATATAGGTCGGAGCAAGCGTGAGGTCGCTATCCCACAGGTGTAACGTAGGCGTGCGTTTTGACGCATCCTCAATGTATTTTTTGGTCAAGTCAAGATCAACGAGCATCATAGCTTGCGATGGATCAAGGGTAATAGTTTCTTGACCAGCAAGCTCACGCGCAGCATTGTACTGAGAAAGTTTGATAACTGAAAGGCTCGTAACACCATAATTGCTCTCAATTTCTGAAGCATAGTCAGAGAGCTTCAAACCAGAATCTTGCTCGAAGTTTGCCCAGGTGTAATCACAGGTATAGGTGTCATAGAGATCTACTTGTGCTTGACCGGCCACCATGGTATTCCAGGCAGGGGCGCCAAATTGAGCAGTATGGCTTTCAAGTGCAGCAGCCATATCGCCGTTGTAGGATTTGTATACGTCAATGTTGTGCTCATAGGTCGCTTTAGCAGCATCGAAACGCTTTTTTTGCTCAGAGGTGAGTGAATCGGGATCCGTATGGGCAAAGTTGGTGTAGGCATAATTGGTAAACGTGGAACTTACGCTCGCTGAATAAGGCGCGCTAATACCGCTTTGCACCGAACTAGCAACGCCAATACCTGTTGAAACACTCGTGAGTGCCAAAAAGAGCGTCAAACAAATGACCGTAAGTGACACAAACGTGGTGTTAATACGCGAAGCTATCTGACGCAGGGTAAAAGCATTGAGCCCTTTCCAATAAAAGCCCTTAACGTTTTGCAGGAACCGAAGCAAAAAGCCAGCAGCTGAGTAGAAGAACAGGAACGTGCCCACAATCATCATGCCCGTAGCGAGTGCAAAGTTACCATTCATAACAAAACCGTTATTGACTAGAACAGCATACGCAGACCCAATTAAGGCAACAGATGCACAGAACAAAAGTGCAGTAAGAGGCAAGGACTTTACCAAATACGTATCGTTTTTTGACTCTGATTTAATGAGATCAATAATGCGTGCTCGGGCAATAAAGCGGATAGAAAGCAGTAGCGAGATCACAAACATCACCACAAACGCAATGATGGTCAAAAGCGCTGCTTTTTCCGAAAAGAATAGAGCAAAGCCAGGAATCTCTGCTACAAAGAGCAGAGAGGTGGCATACAAAAGAGCAAGGGAAAGCACAAACCCTATCGCCAAACCAACAATAAGCGAGACGCCACCGACAAAAAACGTCTCCACGGTAAGAAGACGCATCAGCGTGGCTTTAGGCATGCCGAGTAGTTGATAGAGTGCAAATTCGTTGTTACGGCGGCGAACCAAAAAGCGATTTGCGTAAATAACAAGAAAGCCGAGGATTGCAATAATGAAGACGGATACGCCGTTAATAAGGATGGACAGAAGCTCAATCATTGAGTTTTGTTGCTCAGTGAGAGAAAGCATGGCTTGCTGCTCTTGAATGGTATTGAACGCATAAAAGAGTGCAACGCCAAACACAAGCGTGCAAAAATAGATGGCAAAATCCTTGTAAGAGCGCCGGACATTGGCAAGAGCTAGTTTAGTGATCATAGATATCACTCCCCTTCCTCAAGGCGAGCAACAGTAGCAACAATAACGGCGTGGAATTCTTTGCGATCACGCTCATCGCGGCGCATTTGACCCCAGAGCTTACCATCGCGAATGAAGATGATACGATCGCACCAGGACGCGGTGGCGGCATCGTGGGTAACCATCAAAATGGTGGCACCCGAATTTTTAAGCGAGTAAAACGCCGTCAAAAGCTCGCGGGCTGATTTGGAGTCAAGCGCACCCGTTGGCTCATCGGCCAGGATGAGGCTTGGACGCATAATAACTGCGCGCGCAGCTGCCGCACGCTGCTTTTGACCACCCGACACTTCATAAGGGAAGCGCTCGAGGGTTTTTTCAATGCCGAGTTGCGTTGCAATCGTGCGCGTACGCTTGAGGATTTCTTGAGTTGATACGCCTGCCAGCGAGAGCGGAAGCGCAATGTTTTCCTGGATGGTAAGTGTGTCGAGCATGTTTGAATCCTGGAAAACAAACCCTAACTCTTCTCGCCTAAAAGCTGCAAGAGCGCGCCCTTGCAAGGCCTCAAGGTTCGTGGCGCCAACGCGGATTGAACCACTCGTTGGCTCATCAATAGTTGCAATGCAGTTAAGCAAGGTTGATTTTCCTGAGCCCGAAGGCCCCATCACTCCCACAAATTCGCCGGGAGCGACAGTGAAACTAATATGTGAAAGCGCTTGGGTAATGACCCCGTGCTGCGCTTCTATACGCTTGTGCTTTGTGAGGCCGCCTTGACCATAGCATTTTGAAACGTCGCGTACTTCTAAAAGTGACGATGAGGCTTGCATGAGCGTATCCCTTTCTAAGCCGGTGATTAACGTGTCTTATAGAAAAGCGCGTTTTAGCACGCTTTAATCGGCTCAGTATTTAGACTAAAAAAGGGTGCTGGCATCACTCTGGCACAGCGCTCACATTAAGCTGAAATATTGTGCGCTATCCTAACATTTCCCTGACTTAGCAAAAGCGCCTATGGGCAGGAAGGTTTGCGCATGATATAACACTAACATGGTAAAAAATCAGTTACATACTAAAACTATTTTGCTTGTCGATGATGAACCTGAACTACTCAAGCTCATGGGTGCCGTGCTCTACGCTGAAGGCTTTACTAACTTAGTCTGTGCAAAATCGGTAAGTCAAGCGCTTGAAGTCTGCCAAAAGACCAAGCCTGATTTAGCCATCTTGGATGTTGGTCTACCTGATGGCGATGGGTTTTCTCTGTGTGCCTATTTGCGCGCTCTTGACCCCCACAATAACCTCCCCGTCATTTTTCTTACTGCACGCGATGAGACCTCGGATAGATTAACAGGATTACGCAGCGGAGCTGATGACTACATCACTAAACCTTTCTCGCCCCAAGAAGTTATACTGCGCGTAATTGCAGTCTTGCGTCGCTGCTACCCTGAAGCTTCTCCTCTCTATGAACTTGCATACTGTACACTTAATCTTGATAACGTAGAAGTAATACGCAAAGATGGAGAGCGCACCTTTTTAACAGCAAAAGAGCGGGCCATTTTGGCCATCCTTGCAGAAAATGCTGGTCACATTGTAACGACCGATCAAATATGTGAAGCAGCATGGGGTTCAACCTTTGGGTACGAACAAAGCCTTCAGACCCATGTACGGCGCATTCGTGAAAAAATTGAAGAAAACCCCTCTTCACCCACCTCACTTGTAACAGTAAAAGGGCTCGGCTATAAGCTCCTTCTTGCCTAACAACGCGCAAAGACACGAAAGATCCAAAAGAAATACCAACTCGCCCCACGTTTTACATGCCACAAGATAAGCAACATACTCGCTTTAAAAATGGATGCGTATATGATCCTTCTGTCTATAAAACTATTCCTAGAGGAAGCGCACCACTTCCCCCTGTAATTGAAAAACAAAAAAATCATTATCCCAAAGAAGCAAAGCGCCCTGGAAAGCACTTTGCCGCAAAGCAAGTTCTCATCTTTATGGGCATGGTGTTTGTTGTTGTCATGCTCGATTTTCTCCTCTATGTAGCTTTCTCTATTGCTGAGCTTGCTGGGAGTGGAGATGTTTATCACGACCCCTCCAGCTATATTTGGGAATTAAAAGATCAGCTTACTGAAAAAGACAACCATTGGGTCGTTTCTGATCCTGAAAAACTTACGAGCGTATTGGAAGAAAACAAGTGGTGGGCTCTCATTATCAACAAAGAAGGCGATGTCACTTGGTCGGAGAGAGCACCCCTTTCAGAAACAGCGACTCTTGCCGAGACAACGACCGATGATAGAAACATAGATCGCACGATCCCCACCCACTATTCTTTAAACGATATCGCGCTCATCAATCATTATCAAAAGATCAATCGCTATCCCATCTTCGTCGCCCCTCTCGAAAACGACAATCTTTTAGTACTCGGCACCCCTCAAGGTTCTTATTGGATTACTGACACCAAAATACCCCATGAAGCAACACTTCGTATTCCACTCTATGTCCTTATTGTTGTAATCTTGGATACACTCATTGTGTTTTTACTCTACACCTTTTCCAAGCGCACCATATTACGCAACATTGAGCCAGCCCTTAAGGCTCTTGACGATCTCTCACAAGAACGCCCCGTTGATGTTCGTTTTGACGGGTCACTGCGCGCCATTGGCGCCAAAATCAATTCTGTATCCACTATTTTGCAACGCAAAGAGCAGGCACGGAAAACTGGATCGCGGGAGTTTCCCATGACGTACGTACTCCCCTTGCTGTCATTATGGGTCATGCTGAGCGCATTGCTTCTGACCCTCACGCCCCTGACCCCGACAAACAATCAGGGGTTCTTATCATGCAGCAAACCGAACGCATTCGCGATCTCATTGAAGACTTAAACATTGCCTCTCATCTCGAATACGACATGCAGCCTTTGCGTCTCACCTCATTTTCACTTTCGCGCCTTATTCGATCCGTCGCAACGGATTACTTAAACCGCGATACCTCAGGTGCATACGCCTTTGAAATCAATATTACACCTGAAGCAGAACAACTCCCCTTTTTGGGCGATGAGCGCTTAATTGGACGCGCCCTCCATAACGCCATCAATAATGCGGTTAAGCACAACGCGGCTGGCTGCACGATCACCATTAGCCTTACTATGCCCACCAACCACGATCTGGAACTTTCTGTTATTGACGATGGGGTGGGTTGCTCTCCTGTCATCTTAAGCCAACTCCAAACAGAAGTTGCTCTTGCTCGCCAAAGTCTCGCACAAACAGGGACACCGTTTGATGTCGACTATGAGCCCATCAATGAGCCACCTTTTATTAATCCTTCTACACCGTTTGCTCCACCAGATCCCGCCACCCTTGTTTCTGCGCCCCTTGATGGTCTCAAGCAACACGGTCTGGGCGTGGCGTTAATTGCCCGTATCGTCTTTGCCCATGGCGGGCGCATAGTCATCAGAAGCGCGCCATTACAGGGTTTTGGCATTATTATGACCTGGCATCTTGATTCGACTGTGGCACAATAGCCTCATATGAAAACGCCCGCAAAACATACCTCTAAAAAAAATGTATCAAGAGACCCTAAGCCTCATAGACGTTCTCATAAACAGCAGGCTCCGCAAAACTCTAAACCGCATAAACAGACGCGCAAACGGCACGCAGCTAAACAACGCATGACATCGGGTTGCTATTTCTGCCCTCAGGCTAAGCAGTGTGGTGCGTGTCCAGAAATTACGGTGCCCTACCCTGAGCAACTCAAGCGCAAACAAGCCTATCTTAATGATCTTTTTGCTGAGCTTTATACACCTCAAACACATGTATATGCAATAGCCGGCATGGATAACCCTGTACATTATCGTAATAAGGTGATCTCTCCTTTTGCTCCCGCAAAACACGGGCACAAAAAGCCGCAGAACAAGCAATCGAAACAACGCGGCGCTGCCTCAACTCAGCCTGAAATCTTGACAGGGATGTATGCGCGAGGAACCCACCGCCTCATTACTACTGATGGATGCCTTGTTGAAAATGAAACGGCTAACAAAATTGTCCAAGTAATCCGCGCAATCATGGGCAAATACCACATGGAACCTTACAACGAAGATACAGGTGAAGGCTTCATGCGACACGTTGTTGTGCGCGTTGGCCACACAAGCAATGAAGTGCTCGTTACACTCGTGACTAACAAAGATGAATTCAAGGGAGCTAAGAATTTCTGCCGCGAGCTCGTTGCGCGCGTTCCCAAAATTACAACGATCGTCCAGAATGTGAACACGCGTCAAACCAATGTTATTTTAGGCGATGGGATTGAGCGCACCCTCTATGGACCAGGCTTTATCCTAGACAGTCTTTGCGGCGTAAGTTTTAGAATTTCCTCACACTCGTTCTATCAGGTTAATGCCATCCAGACCGAAGTTCTTTACGGACGCGCACTCGAAATGGCACACCTTACACCAGGTGACACCATTATTGATGCATATTGTGGCACGGGCACAATTGGCCTTGCGGCCGCCGCCCATCTTGAGCGTAAAGAGGCTAATTCCGAAGTCAACTCTGAAACTGACTCAGATATTCAAACAGCAAGCCAAACGCGTGTCCTTGGCGTTGATTCGGTGGCATCGGCCATTCATGATGCACGAGAAAATGCTGCTCACAACGGCATCACTTCAGCAGAGTTTGTCTGTGCTGATGCAGGAGATTATCTACGTGATCTTGCTCAACACAACGAATCAGTTGATGTGGTCTTTATGGATCCTCCCCGCTCTGGATCAAGCAAGGAATTTCTTGAAGCACTCATCACGCTACAGCCAAAGCGAGTTGTCTATATTTCATGCAATCCTAAGACACAGCAGCGCGACGCTCGCATGCTTTGTGACGCTAGTTATGTGATCACGGAAGCGCAGGGCGTTGATATGTTTCCACATACTAACCACATTGAGCACATCATCACATTTGAACGACGTTAGTCATAATGTTTAATTCGTTACCAATCAATAACAGCTAAACAAATATCGCTTCCGATAACAATAAAGGGGAATAGATACACGAACTATTCCCCTTATTACATGTCTTTTTGCGATACTTTTTATACGATGCGTGCGTATTTGCGCTTTCCTACTTGGACAACATGACCCTTAATGGCTTCAGGTGCAATATTGTATTGTTTGGCAGGCACCGGATCGCCATCAATACGCACACCGCCACCATCAATCATGCGACGCGCATCTCCCACTGACTGAGTCATACCCGCATCATGAATGATTTTTGCAAGATAGACCAATCCCTCATCATTAGGCGTAAGATCTGCCTCAAAATCATCAATCTCATCAGGCATGTCATGATTCTTAAACACGCGATCAAATGCCGCCTCAGCTTCACACGCAGCAGCCTCATCGTAATAAGCAGAGACAATATTTTGAGCCAAATCACGCTTTACACGATTCGGATGAAGTGAGCCCTGAGCTAAGCCCTCCTCAATTGCGTCAATATCAGCAACCGACATCGTGGAGGCAAGACGGTAATACTTAACCATCAACTCATCAGGAATAGACATAACTTTGCCAAACATGTCATTGGGCTCGTCAGTCAAGCCAATATAGTTGCCGTAGCTCTTGGACATTTTCTTAACGCCATCAGTGCCTTCAAGCAGAGGAAGGGTCAAGCAAACCTGAGGTTCCATACCCATTTTTTCCATGAGTTCGCGACCAGCAAGCAAATTGAAGAGCTGATCAGTGCCGCCCAATTCAACGTCAGCATTAATTACAACCGAGTCATATGCTTGCATAACCGGATAGAGGAACTCATGCAAACTAATGGGCTGTCCTGAGGTATAGCGATTATGAAAGTCATCACGCTCCAGAATACGCGCAACGGTAAAGTTAGAAAGAAGCTTTAAAAGTTCTTCCATATTGAGGTCTAAAATCCACTCAGAATTGTAGCGCAGAGTAGTCTTTTCGGGATCAAGTACCTTAAATGCCTGATCAACATACGTTTGCGCATTGGCCTTGACCTGATCACGAGAAAGCTGAGGACGGGTCGTATTGCGTCCCGACGGATCACCAATAAGCGCTGTCCCGTCCCCAATAATAAGCGTCACCTCATGTCCCAAATCCTGGAACTGACGCAGCTTGCGCAAAGGTACCGCATGACCCAAATGGATATCAGGTGCGGTGGGATCAACACCAAGTTTTACATTTAATGGTTTATTGCGCTTGAGCTTTTCCATCAGCGCCTCTTCAGGCACGATTTGTGCCGCACCGGACTGAATAATATGGAACTGCTCTTCAGGAGTTAGCATCATAAACCTCTCTTATATCTCATTGTGCCGCACAAGGTCATACACCTGTAGCAAACAAAACGACTTTTCGTATCAGTAACGTACTATAGTAGCGCTACGCTCATCCAAATGAAGCGGCATGAGTGCTCGCAGGATATAAGGATTAGGCCGATGGGGTTAGGTTAGCTCACACCACGAAACAAATGCCCTGATGTTGTATCTGGTGCCTTAGAAACCCTATCGCCACTTTTTTGCGCAATGTCACGAGCGCGAACCGCTCGCGCAACCGCTTTAGTTGTTTCAGCAACATTCATGAGCGTGGTATCAACCATCACCTGAGATACGCCTGCAGAAATAAGCTCAGGCATCTGATTGGCAATATCAAGCATTACTGCATTGTAGAGATGACTTCTTCCCGTTGAATCAGTTACAATCGGCATCTCATAACCTTTGCGATCCTTTAGGTAATGAGGAGACTTGCGACGCACGCATGTTGTACATTCCTGATTGCACGGACCTTGACTCATAAGCAAGCAATGTTCACACACCATCAACTCTTGCGCACCCATAATTGTCACACCCAATACAAGCGGCGTGATAGAGCCGAGCTCCTCAATCTGCGTGAGCGAAAGCTCGGGAGAGAGCCACACCTTCTCAACGCCCAGACGCGCCATAAGTGCAAGATCAAGTTCATTGGTCACGGGAATATTGGATCCGACTTCAGCCTGCGCACCCATCTCAAGACAGTGCACCACTTGACCAATATTTTGACAAAGCACGGGAGCGTCTGCTTTTACGCGTTTATAGACATCAAAGCCGCCTTCACGCGCTTCATCTCCCTCATGGTTAACTATCGGCAGCACCGGAATACATTGCTTAGGATATCCTGCCTGCTCAGCAGTGGGGCTAACCTGTCCGGCAATAAGCGCCTCACCACGGCGATAGTTATGCACCGGCACATAAATAAAGTCTGCACCCGCTTTCTTAGCAGCACGCGCGCAAGCAGGATTTGTTGCAAGTACGCATACCTTACATGCCCCTTTACGTAAGCGAGGAGGCAAACTTGGCATTTGGCTTTTCTCCAACGTGCGTCCATGATAGGTTGCAAGCAGGGCTTCTTGAAGCTCTTCTGCAGCACGAGCACGCAGCTTATGCAAGGCTGAAAAGCCCATGCCAACACCTTCATCAAGAGTTATGGTGAGATCAGTTAGGATAAAGGGTGTGGTACCCATACGATCAATGTGATCATACACATCATCCGTTTCAAGGGCTTTAGTGCGTGCAGCCTCAACCACATCGCCCACAACAGTAACGGAAGTATCAGGATGTGCCACACTAGTAAACGTAAGTGTTGCGCAAGCATTGAGCTGCAACGTAAGAACTCCAGCAATAGGAACGCGTGGCTCTTGGATCGCATCCTCAAAAGCAGTCTGTGCATTACGCACGCGAAACACGCGGTCTCCCTTGCCAACAGCATGTTTCACACCCGTCACAACCGCATTACCTGCCTTGTCGCGCGTGATCACATCAATCGTATGAACAAAGTGTCCGCGGTTAGTCCAAAACTCGATGACATCATGGTCATGCAATTGTGCGCTGTCATCAATAATCACGCGCCCATCACGCGCAGACTGCACGCGCCCAATCCGCACACCACGGTTGTTAGGACGACCATAGCTCATCATGTCATTACCACGCTCATGCTCAAGGTAGGCCGTAGTAAACCCACGCGAGAATGCCTCGGAGAGCGTCTGCATTTGTTCATCGTTTGCACGAGTTGCACTATCAAGAAGCGCTCGATACGTGCTTACCACATCATATACATACTCAGGGGATTTCATGCGCCCTTCAACTTTAAGCGATGAGATTCCTGTTTCAATCAGTTCCGGCAAAATCTCAGCCGTACAGAGATCCTTAGGAGAAAGGAGATGCTCACCAGGTGATGGCAAGTCTTTTTTGAGCGCACGGTTATGGAGGCTATAGGGCAAGCGGCACGCTTGCGCACAACGACCGCGATTAGCTGAACGTCCTCCAATCATAGACGACATATAACATTGACCTGAATAACAAATGCAAAGCGCTCCATGAGCAAAGCACTCAACCTCAAGGCCAAGCTCAGTTGCCACCTGCGCCAAATGGGTAAGCTCTTCTAATGAAAGTTCACGGGCAAAGGTAACTCGCTTAATACCAAGCGCCGCAACCGCCACAAGTCCATCCGTGTCATGGATATTCATCTGCGTAGAGGCATGTACGCGCGCCTCAGGCAGAAGTTGTACGAGCTGTGCGGCCAACCCTAAATCCTGGACGATAAACGCATCCACACCCGCCCGGCACGCCTGACGCGCCAGTTCGAGCGCATCAGGTAACTCGGAAGGCAAAATTACGGTGTTGAGTGTGAGATAGATTTTTACATCGCGCAAGTGTGCATAATCACACGCCTCCGCAAGCGTTTCAAGCGTGAAATTATCAGCAGAACGCCGTGCATTAAAATGGTCTGCACCTAAATAGACGGCATCAGCTCCTGCTGACACCGCCGCATGTAAACAAGTCATGTTTCCCGCAGGAGCTAAAAGTTCCGGGGATCTTCCTGGTATTTGCATTGGTTCCCTTTAAGCTAATCTTTACGCTTCTCTTTACGCTTCTGTTGCTTTGGTATCAGCGTCCTGAAGTGCTGCTACCCCATCGCTATAATGCTTCTGAATCTCTGCGAGACGATCATTATAGGTCGCATAATCAAAGCTTCCATTTTGAGGAACTTTGACATCCTGATAAAGCTCAACGTATTTGGTAAGCGCAGTCTGCAACTCTTCTGCTCCCTTAACATACGACGCTTGGATATCAGTCATATCCTGCGGAACGTCAAGCGCCTTAAGCGAATCAACTGCCGTAGACACCACAGAAAGTTGCGCAGTCAACGAGAGCACCTCGCCATCTTTTACCGCGGTAGCAAAATCATCCATACCAGAATTAAATGTCTCCATAATAGTGTTGACGCTCGACATATACTGGCGATTCTTTGCCTGGTTCTCATGGCTTGCATTTTGCGGCGTACAACCAGCAAGCAATCCTGCCGCAAGTGCGACCATAAGCGCAACAAACACAACGCGTATACGTGTAGAAGTCAAAATAGTGTGCATAAGTCCTTGTTTCTTTCCGTGTTTTTATTTCATAAGTTGGCGATAGGCTCGTCGGTACCGTTCATCATAACGGGTCAACAATCTCATGGGTTATGCTGCTGCGCGCCCTGTTCCTGATGAGGAGGTCGTACCTCCTCCTGTAGAAGTTGACCCTCCTGAGCTTGATCCGGTATTGCCTCCCGAGATAGTACCCGATCCTGATCCAGATCCGCTACTGCTCGTTGATCCACCCGTACTACCCGTATTACCTGATGAAGTACTACCAGAACCCGATGATGAACTTGATCCCGTAGTACCCCCCGAAATCACGGGAGGCGTGGTTTCCTCATCGTCTTCATATTCTTCATCATCCCCATCTTCTGAAGCTGCTTCACCTTCTGCTGATACACCCGTATCTTCATCATAACTATCACTCGACCCTTTGCCAAAGTCAGTCGTGGTGTATTCGAGCTTCTCTTCCGATTCAGGGAATTCTTCAATAGGCTGGTTTTGAAGCACCTTGCGCATAAAGTCACCAAAGATACCATCAGCCGCAATCCATGAAGGCATCTTTACCTCATCACGCGCACCAAGCCAAATAGCTACCGACATCTGAGGCGTAATACCACAGAACCATTTATCACGCCAATTCTCAGACGTACCGGTCTTACCTGCAACAGACTGGCTGTTCCAAAGCGCAGCATTGCGACCCGTACCGTGGGTGATAACGCCTTCCATTACTTCAGTAGCGGCCTGCGTAAGGACCGTATCAAGCACCTTTTCACCTTTGGTGTCTGCTTGGAAAATAATAGTACCCTGCGAGTCCTTGATTTGCTCAATACATACAGCCTCATGACGAATACCGCCATTAGCAATAGTGGCATAAGCTTGTGCCATCTCGCGCACCGTTACCTCTTCAGCACCTAAGGTAATGGAGGGGTAGGCATCAAGCTGTGACTCAATGCCACATTTTTTAGCCATCTCAACAACTTTGTCAGCACCAATCTCAGTTACTAACTCCGCAAAGCCTGTGTTTGACGATACGGCATACGCACTTGCAATAGAGCGGGTTCCGTAAGAATGACCACCATAGTTTTCCACTTCCCAATTGCCAATCTTGACATGCGAGGAGCAGTCCAAATTGGTGTTAGGAGAAACCCCATCAGCAAGAGCAGCCAACAAGGTAAAGGTCTTAAATGATGATCCCGGCTGACGCTCAGCCTGCGTTGCCAAGTTAAACTGGTTTGTGTCGTAATCACGACCGCCAATCATCGCACGAATAAACCCATTGTCGGGATCAACCGCAACCAGCGCTCCCTCGATATTGTCGGGGAACGACTTAAGCTTATTGTTCATGGCCTCTTCAGCATAATCTTGCGTCTGAGGATCAAGTGTTGTCGTTACGCGTAAGCCACCCTTAAACACCTCATCCACTGAGAATTGCTCAAGCAGTGTTTCACGTACATAGCTGGTAAAGTACTTATATTTATAGAGCCCATCGGCATTTTCTGAACGCGTCACGTTTAATTCAATAGGCGTTGCCTTTGCCTGATCATACTGCTCTTGCGTAATCACGCCATGGGTACGCATACGATCAAGAACAAGATTGCGTCTATTCAAGCAGTTTTCAGGATTGTCGATAGGGTTATTGTAGGTTGGTGACTGAGGAATCCCAATCAAAGTCGCTGCTTCAGGAATGGTGAGATCCTTGGCACTTTTTGAGAAGTAGAGCTGAGATGCTGCCTCAATGCCATAAGCACCTTGACCATAATTGATAGTATTGAGATACATGAGCAAGATCTGATTTTTGTCATACATCCCCTCTAGGTTTAGCGAGATAAATGCCTCACGCACCTTACGTTTGAGTGTCGCATCTTGTGCCTCGTCAGCCAAAATGGTGTTACGAACAAACTGCTGCGTAATAGTAGAGGCACCTTCTGTTGCACCGCCGGTGATATTGTTCACCACAGCACGCATGATACCCGCAAGGTCAACACCGTTGTGCTCATAGAAGCGCTCGTCTTCTGTAGCAACCGTACCTTCTACAACATAGCGAGAAATATCATTGAGCGAAGTTACCGGCTCACGGTTTTCAAGATAAAACTCCGCAAGCAAAGTTGTCCCATCGCTTGCATATACTTTAGTTTTTTCCGCGACGTTATACGCCTTTGCGTCCTTGTAGTCAGGCAAATCTTGCAGCCAAAATGCTCCGACCGCAACGGCAGCAATGCCGCCAATACCAATCACAATAACTAAGACCGCAAGAACGATCAGTACCTTCAAAAATGGTTGGCGCTTTTTCACGCCTCCCCTATTTCTACGTGCACGAGAACTCATGCTACCTCCATAATGCGTAATGAAAGGTATTTTATCATGACCATCACAACCGCTACAGCCAACTCGTCACTACATCCATAAGTTCAGCGCATGTCTTACGCAAGCGCTTCTTTTTCTTGGACCAGACGAGTACGTCCCAGCTCTAACTGATCCGCAACGACCGCGTTGCCAGTTCCACCATACGTAGTACGAGCAGCAACAATTGCCTCGAGATTTAATGCTTGTGTAATGTCAGCTTCAAAAAGATCTGATTCTGCCTTGAAGTCCTCTAAGGTAAGATCGTCCAAATCACAACCGCGTTTATCACAAAGCAAGACCAAATGACCAACAACCTCATGAGCCTTACGGAAAGGCATACCTTTCTTGGCAAGATAATCTGCTACATCCGTTGCAGCCAAATAACCCTTTTTAGCCTGAGCTGCCATAGCTTCTTTATTGATGGTCACTGTTGCTATCATGCCCGTCATACATACATAGCAATCATGAAGCGTCTTGCAGGCATCAATAACGCCCTCTTTGTCTTCCTGCAAATCCTTGTTGTAGGCAAGAGGTAAGCTTTTCATAGTCATCAACAGAGCCATCAAATCACCCACAACACGCCCTGATTTACCACGAATCAATTCAGCAAAATCAGGATTTTTTTTCTGAGGCATGATAGACGAGCCCGTTGAATACGCATCTGACAAGGTAATAAATCCAAATTCGGAAGTGGACCACAGAATAATTTCTTCAGATAAACGTGAGAGATGGATCATAGATACTGAACAAGCATAATCAAGATCAAGCAAGAAATCTCTGTCAGATACTGCATCCATTGAGTTGGGGATCATGGTTCCAAAGCCTAATTCAGCCGTAGTCTGCGCACGATCAAGCGGATACGTTGTACCCGCAAGTGCTGCCGATCCCAAAGGATTTGCATCTGCTGCCGCATACGCTTGCGTCAAACGATCATAGTCGCGAGCAAACATCCAGAAATACGCCATCAAATGATGTGCCAATAAGACAGGTTGTGCGTGCTGCATGTGCGTATAACCAGGCAAAATCACATCCATATTTTGAGCAGCAAGCTCTAAAAGGGCTTCTTGCAAGCACAAATTAACCTCTTGCAAATCACGAGCAAGCTGTTTAGCGTAAAGGCGCGTGTCGGTAATAACTTGATCATTGCGTGAACGACCCGTATGGAGACGCGCTCCCGCATCGCCAATTTTTTGCGTCAAAACCTTCTCAATAGCCATATGGATGTCTTCGTCATTGATGTCAAATACAAAGTCACCCGCATCAATGCTTGCTTCAATCTCATCAAGACCCAAAGCAATAGCAGCCGCATCGTCAAAAGAAATTACCCCTTGCTCAGCAAGCATTCGCGCATGCGCTTTAGAGCCTGCAATATCTTGGTGATACATTGCTCTATCTACAGGAAGCGAGGCGCCAAATTCTTGCGTAAACTCACTTACTCCTTGTTCAAATCGACCAGACCATAATGCCATGGTAGTAAACCCCCTTTGGTGGTTATCATATCTCACCTATTGTGACGCATAATAAAATGACCGATCACGGTATTACCCATTTGATCGGTCATCATTACCTGTGGTGAGTTGAAAGAACGTTAATGCGCCCTAGAGTAATTCCTCGCCATCTGTTACGCCCATTTTACGGCGATTGGTCGCCCAAACCTTAGTGGAGAGACCATACAAATCAATAAAGCCCTTAGCTGCAGCATGATTAAACGTATCTGCCGCATCATAGGTTGCCAGACCGTAGTCATACAACGAGTAATCAGACTCACGACCAGTTACCGTACAGGAGCCCTTGTAGAACTTCAGGCGAACTTTACCGGTAACACAGGTCTGTGTTGTAGAAAGGAAGGCATCCATTGCATGCTTGAGCGGTGAGTACCACTGTCCATTGTAAACAAGCGTTGCCCAATCCTGCTCAATGTGGAGCTTATAGCGCAATACCTCGCGCTCAAGACACATGTCTTCAAGTGCGCGATGAGCCATGATTAAAGCAAGAGCACCTGGTGCTTCATAGCATTCACGGCTCTTAACACCAATCATACGGTTTTCAATCATGTCGATGCGCCCATAGCCATTGGCGCCTGCAATCTTGTTCATCTCTTCGATGATATGGAGATAGTCCATTTCTTTGCCGTCAATAGCAACAGGGATACCCTCGACAAAATCAATCATGATCTCAGTTGGCTCATCAGGAGCTTTCTCGGGATCAACGGTCATGGTGTAAATATCTAATGGTGGACGATTCATAGGATCTTCCAGAACACCACACTCAATAGCACGACCCCATACGTTGTCATCAATAGAGTACGGCTTTGACTTAGTAGTAGGAACGTCAACACCATGTGCTGCCGCCCACTCCATCTCCTCTTGACGGGTATGGAGATCCCACTCGCGAACAGGAGCAATAATCTCTAAGGTTGGATCAAGTGCTTGAATAGAGGTCTCAAAACGAACCTGGTCATTGCCTTTGCCAGTGCAACCATGAGCAATATAGCGCGCACCATATTTGTGTGCCGTATCAACCAGATACTTTGAAATCAAAGGACGAGAAAGTGCTGATACAAGAGGATATTTATTCTCAAACTGAGCATTTGCATATAACGCCTTGCTTAAGTAATCCTGAGCAAACACCTCACGCATGTCAGCAACAATGCAGTCAAGAGCACCGGTTGCTAAGGCACGCTCACGAACTTGCTCAAGGCCTTCATGCTCTTGACCAACTTCTCCCACAACCGCAATTACGTCTAACCCTTTTTCATCCTGGAGCCACTTTAAACATACGGAGGTATCCAAACCGCCCGAATACGCTAAAACGCACTTTTCCTTGGCCATCTATCTTTTTCCTTCCTTTGTAAGGTTGTCTCTCAAAACTACTGGGTTTTATTCTGCCTCTTTGGCTGCCTCTTTGGCTGCTTCTTCAGCCGCGACAGCAGCTTCAGCTTGCGCAACACGTGCTGCTTCAATAATGCCCGGAAGCGCATCAATTAAATCATCAATGTCAATCTTTTCAATAATCAGTGGTGGCAAGAAGCGCAAGGTGTGAGGGCCGGTCGCATTGAGCAAGAATCCCGCTTCAAGAGCTGCATCAACCACAGCAGGAGCACTGATATCTTCTTCAAGATCTGCCGCCAACATAAGACCAGCACCACGAATAGAGGTGAAAGCTTCAATGGTTGCGAGCTTGTCAACAAAGTAAGCACCCATCTTGGCAACACGATCACCAAAGCTTCCTGTCTGCAAGGTCTCAAGGGTCGCTTGGGCGGCTGCCATAGCAAGATTAGAGCCACCAAAGGTGGAACCGTGGTCTCCTGGCTCAAATACCTCAGTAACCTCAATACGAGCAGCACAGGCACCCATAGGAAATCCTGAAGCAATACCTTTTGCCATGGTAAAGATATCAGGGGTAAAGCCCATACCTTGGAAGGCAAACGGATACGTACCGCAACGATAGAAGCCCGTCTGAACCTCATCGGCAATAACTAAAAATCCTGCCTGGCGAGCAAGCTTCATAACATCAACGAGGTAATCAGGATCACAAGGATGAACGCCTGCTTCACCTTGGATGCACTCAACCATGACTGCAGCGATCAAGCCATCATTATCTGCAATTGCCTGCTTGAGCGCCTGCAAGTCATTCATAGGAACATGCACAAAGCCATCTGGCAAAGGAGCGAACGCCTCTTGCTTTGCTGGCTGCGCGGTAGCGGCAAGCGTTGCAAGGGTGCGACCATGGAAGCTATTATCAAGCGTAATAATAATCTGTCCACCATGACCTTCCTTTTTGGAGTAGAGGCGAGCAAGCTTGATAGCACACTCGTTTGCCTCAGCACCAGAATTTGCAAAGAAGGTTTTCCATGGTGCGCTAAAGAACTTAGGCACACACTCGTTGCCCATCTCAGAAATCATCTTGGCAACTTCACCGCGATGCTCAATGTAGTAATAGTTTGAAACATGAATAAGCTTTTCAGCCTGCTTTTGGACAGCACGCACAACAGACGGATGGCAATGACCTAAGCTATCAGCACCAATGCCAGCAATAAAGTCTTTATAGGTCTTTCCCTCAGAGTCCGTAACTTCCATTCCTTTACCCTCAACGAGCATAACGTTTTTACGCTTAAACGTTGACATGATAAAGCGTTCATCAAGTTTTTTAGCTTCTTCTAAATTCATATCCGTCCTTCTTCCCCATCACCTAGTGAGTAGAAATGTTCTCATAGAGGCGCGATGCCAACAAGCCCAGTGAGCGCAATTCGTCTTTCGCGTGACCCTCATTGTCGTAGATCAACGTACCGGCACCGGCAGAGGTCAAAAGCTCAATCAAAATTGAATGAGGCTTAGTACCGTTAACAATGTGAGCACGCGGCACTCCTGCTTCAAGTGCGTCCACGCATGATTGCAGTTTAGGAATCATACCTGCGCTTACCGCACCCGATGCAAGCATCGCACGTGTTTCGTCAAGACTCATCTTAGACACTAATGAGTCTTTATTGGAAAAGTCCTCATAGAAACCATCGACATCCGTCAAAAAGATGATCTTATGCGCTCCAATAGCAGCAGCAATCGCACTAGCCGCTTTATCCGCATTGATATTGAACGACCCATCGTCAACGCCTTTTGCAATAGAGGCAATCACGGGAATGTAGTCGGCAGCGATTAGTGCATTAATATAAGCAGGATTAACTTCAAGAATTTTGCCAACACGGCCTAAATCCGTATTGGCCTGTTCAGCAATAATGGTTCCCGCATCAGCGCCATTGACACCAACCGCCAAATTGCCGTGGCGATTCATAGCGAGCACAAGTTCTTCATTCACCTTGCCGATGAGCGTCATCTTGACAACATCCATTGCTTCATCGGTCGTCACGCGCTGGCCATTTTTAAACTCAACGTCAAGTCCATAGCGCTCCATATTCTCAGTAATAGCAGCGCCACCACCATGCACGATAACGGGATTGACACCCATGATCTTCAACATGACGATGTCGCTCATAACCGCATCACGCAATTTTTCATCAACCATGGCAGCACCACCGTATTTAATCAAAATGGTTTTGCCGGTAGCATTTTTAATCCAAGGAAATGCTTCAATCAACACCTCAGCAGTATGGCTTGAGGTAAGCTTTCTATCTTTAGCGTATTTCATGCGCGTCTCTTCTCCTTATGAACCTTGTAAACGTTATGAACGATAATCGCCGTTAATGGATACATAATCATGCGAGAAATCACACGTCCACATGGTGTCAGTCGCATCACCTGCGCCCAAGTCAGCCACAATAGTGATCTCAGGATCCTCAAAACGCCTCAGCGCTTCATCTTCATCAAACTCCAGGGGAAGACCGTTTCGCATCACTGGCAGCCCAACCATATCGATGCTGACGTTTTCTTGCGCAAAAGTAGCACCACTTCTGCCGAGCGCTGCTGCAATCCTTCCCCAATTGGCATCATGGCCATAAATGGCGGTCTTAACGAGTGGCGAGTTTGCCACGGTACGTGCTGCCATTTCAGCTTCTTCTGGTGTTGCCGCTCCTGTTATAGTTACCTCAACAAGCTTGGTAGCGCCTTCCCCATCACGTGCCATTTCTTTGGCAAGCGTATTGGTTACGGTATCAAGGGCAGCCTTGAACTCATCCATAGCTATCGAGTCAGGGGCGAAAGTACCGCGAGAGACCCCATCGCCTAAATCTGCAGCCTTGCCGGAAGCCATTAAGAAACAACAGTCATTAGTCGATGTATCTGAATCAACCGTAATCTTATTGAAGCTTTGATTCACCGCACCAAGCAGCGCGTCATGGAGATACTCACCTGCTAAAGGTGCATCGGTTGTAATCACTGCAATCATGGTAGCCATATTAGGCATAATCATGCCCGATCCTTTAGACATACCGCCAACCGTGAACGTAATACCCTCATAATCTGGATCCGCGCTTACCCAAGACACCGCAGCTTGCTTGGGGACGGTATCAGTTGTCATAATTGCTTTTGCAGCATCCAAACCGGTCACACCCATCGCGGGAAGACCAGCTTGAGCAGCATCCTCATGAGCAGGATGACCATATAAAGCACGCTGAAGAGTGCGGATAGCAAAATCAAACGGATTGGTATCTAAAATGGTACCGATAACACCGGTAGATGCCACCAATACATCTTCAGGGACGCACCCAATAATTTCTGAGGCGATATCCGCCGTACGTTTTGCAGCGGCAAGGCCAACCGTTCCCGTAGCCGCATTAGCAATGCCAGAATTGATAACAATGGCACGTGCTAAACCGTAGCCTTGATTATTGAGATGCTCTTTTGACACCATAATGGGTGCTGCACAAAACACGTTTTGAGTAAACGTTGCAGCTGCAGGACAGAGTTCATCAGCCTCAACAAGTGCCATATCAAGACGCTTGGGGTCATGCCTAAAACCAGCATGGATACCAGCTGCCCTAAATCCAGACGCACTAGCAACACCCCCATCGGGGATGGTATTCAAAACAATATCAGTCATTTTGTACTCCTTTATGAAGGATTTGCAACGGTCTCAAGCGCGCATGTTTGATCAAACCCGCAAATGATGTTGGCGCATTGGACTGCTTGTCCTGCTGCCCCTTTGACAATGTTGTCAATAGCACACGTTGCAATCACCGAACCCGTAACAGCATTGAAGGCGACGCCTACATGCGCACGATTAGTCCCTACAACCGAAGAAGTCTTAGGCTGCAAGCCAAGTGGCAACACTTCGACAAAAGGGAACTGCGCATAGGCGTCCTGATATCGTCGATGGATCGACTCGGCCGTTTCTTTTTGTCGAGCCTCAGGACTAAGCTGCATGGTCACGGTTGACAAAAGACCGCGTGATGCGGGTGCCAAGTGAGGAGTAAAAATAAGGCGATCGGGTATTTCTAGAATCTGCTCAATTTCAGGCGTATGACGATGACTTGTCACACCATATGCTTCAAAGTTTTCGTTTGCAGAACAGAAATGCGTACGTGCCGTAGCGCTTCTTCCCGCACCCGATACACCAGAAATAGCATCTGCTACTACTACGCCTTCTGTCAGGCGAATCACCGGCGCTGACGCAAGTGAGGTTGCCGTTGGATAACATCCAGCACAAGCAATCAATACCGCTTCTCCGTTTTTATACGCAAGCGATCCTCTAATAAGGTCATGTGCAAAGAGTTCTGGCAAACCAAAGAGCGCCTTGCTCAGCAGATCCGCTGAAGTGTGCTCAACGCCGTACCACTTTTCATATACCGCTTGGTCATGGAGACGATAATCTGCCGACAAATCAATAACTGTAACTCCCGCCTCTAAAAGACCAGGAGCGCTTTTCATAGCAACCGTATGAGGAGTAGCCAAAAAGACGACATCACAGGTGAAAAGCTCGGGGTTATCATGGGCGGAATATTCAAGATCACTTAAACCTAGGAATGCAGGATACAAATCCGTGAGCTTCTTACCTTTGTCTGCGTTAGACGTGATAACCGCGAGTTCAAAGTGGGGATGTCGCAGGCAGATGCGAACCAGTTCAGCTCCCGCGTACCCTGCTGCACCTACGATGCCAACTTTAATCATTACAAACCCTTCTTTGCTCACACATTTACTCACGGGCTCTCGTTTTCTAACAAGATGGTGATGCCCGATCTTTTCCTAACAGCAACACAATTAGTAGAGGACTGCCCTATATGATCTCTATAGATGCTTTACTCTCTATAAACGCTTTAAACGCTTTATATAGATGCTTTATATCCACCTACTTTTATAAGTTTAATAAGATTACTCCAAAATTACGCCTCTGATAACCCTTAAATACGGAATGAGTTCATTAGTTTTGTGAGCGTACTCACCCTTTTACGTGAACGGGTTTGCGTGTAAACCCGCTTACAGATTTACGGGCGGACGAATTCATGGATTTACGAGTGAACATAAGACGAGTTACGTTTCGTTGCCGTTTATGTTAAGGTTTCTTGCTTTCCGCAAGTCCGCCTCATTTCTCAGGTACACTGCTTGAAGTACGCCATGTGAAGTACGTCAAAAAAGCACCATGAAGTGCATCAAAATGAAAGGAACTCAACTATGAGTAATGCTGGAAAGAAAGTTAAGGTTCACTACACCGGAACCTTAGATGATGGAACCAAATTCGACTCTTCAATTGACCGCGGTGAGCCACTTGAGTTTGTTTGTATGGCAGGTCAAATGATCCCTGGTTTTGACAAAGCTGTTGAGAGCATGAACGTAGGCGACACTATCACCGTTCACTTAGAGCCAAGTGAAGCCTATGGCGAGCGTAGCGAGGAGGCTATCCAGACCATTCCTCTTGCTAACATCCCTGGTGCAGAAGATCTCCCTGTTGGAGAAACTGTCTTTTTACAAGGCCCTAACGGTCAGCCTTTCCCCGCCAAGGTTGCTGCCATGGATGACACTACCGTCACCTTTGACATGAACCATGAGCTTGCTGGTAAACCCCTTAACTTTGAGATCGAGCTTTTGGAAGCCGAATAAAACGCATGAAAAAAGGGAGTTGGCCTGCGCCAACTCCCAAATCAAGACACCTATTTTGTATTACAACTACGTCTATCCAATAAGCTGACTATAAAAAGCTAGCAATCACGCTTCCTTCTTCTCAGGTAGATCATAGTTGCAAGCGCCGCAAGGGCAATCACGCTAAGGGTTCCCAACGCAACCACGGTCATATCACCAGTCTTGGTAGTCGATTGCTTTGCACTCTTCTCGTCAGACTGACCTGATTGTGCAGCGCTATCATCCCCACCTTCCTGAGCAGTGTCTACAGGAAGTGGCTCGAGCACAACTTCAATGGTGTGGTTCGCTGCTACATCGGCAAAGGTATACGAACCCGCTTCAAGCAACTCAGGATGCTCAACACCGTCAATGATTACTTTAGCTACACGATACTGAACACCATCCTTAGTACCTGCTGTCCAGGTAACCGTGTGGCTATCTCCCTCTACAACATCAGTTGTCGCAGTAATGTTGCCAGGACCCCCTGTAAGTTTGGATGTAATCTCGAAGATATCAGCGCCTGCACGCGTTTCACGTTGAAGTGGCGCAACGGTGTCGCCCTCTTCTTTCTTCTGCGTGATGAGTGTTACGACATACTCATCAGGATTGGTAGCATCTTTTATCTTCTCGATCACCTCTTGAGGGAGATCAAGAGAAGTATCGCCAGGATTAACTTTAATTACAATAGGATTATCAGGATCATCCTTAGGATAAATTACTACTTCCTGTGGCTCATACCCGTCAGGTACTTCCCATTCAATCTTAGGTGGATTAGTTGGGTTAAGCTCGTCAGGATTAAAGACACCGCCACCCGTAATTTCACCAGGACCGCCTTCTACCTTAGTAGAAATATCAACTGGGTTGGGCAAGGTTTCAGGTGTTACAGCAGGTTCACCATCTTTAGCAAAGTAAACCTTAATGACATGGTCTTTATCAATGTCAGTAATACCCATATCCATACGTTTTTGCCCCGTAGCAACTACTGGATCAGCCACATTTTCAGCACCAAACTGAGGATCACCAGTAACAAGTGCAAAGGCGTTATGCTCAACAAACTCGAGCGCTTCCGCCTCCGCTTGTTGTGCAGCTTGTTGCGCAGTCTCTCCAACTGCTGCGTTAGCTACTGCCGAATCAGTAGCCTCAGACTCAGTTGCACTAGCCCCCTCAGTTGCTGTTCCATCGGTTGCACTAGCTGCATCAGATGTGTCGGATTCAGAAGAACCTGTCGATGGATCGCCCTGATCTGGTGCAGTCTCCGTATCTGGATTAGTCGTTTCATCAGTAGAGGCTGTAGGGTCTTTTGACTCAGAAGGAGTAGACGTCTCAGGCTTAGTCTCTTCCTTCTTGGAATCAATAACGACCTTGTTGCCCGCTTCTACTACGGTAGCGACACTTTGGTTAGCCGCTTGCTGTGCAAGCGCCTCAATTGTTTGAGCCGCTAAACCTTGGACACTCGAAGTTCCTGCACCGGAAGAACTTGAGGCCTCACGGAACTTCTCCACACCATCAACTTCGATGTAAGTAATACGTGAATCAGCTTGCGCAATGGCATTAATTTCAGTGTAATGATTACCCTTGTAAACCGTCTTTGAAGGTACTGCGCTTCCTTCACCATACTTCAAAATGGTTACATCATAGGTAACAGGCTTCAAAGTCACGACCACGTTTTTGTTTTCTTTAATGTTAGAAAGTTCTAAGCCGTTATCAGTTCCTGTTACTTGAGAACCATTAACCGTAACGCTTTCTACTTCATATACCGCATAATTGGGATCACTGCGATCGGTGGTTGTTTGAATAACGGGCTGCCAGGCAACTTGATAGTTCTCACCACGAGCAATAGTAGAACCACCCGTAATGGTGCCAGGACCACCTTCAATCTTGGTAGTTACCTGCAAGTCGTCAGGACTCAGCGATGCACCTGCTGTTTGAGATTCAACCACAATATCAACAGCATGGTTTTTACTAATAGATGCAAAAGTATAGAAACCAGCATCTATCTGCTCTTGACTGATCTTTGCACCATCAATTGCAACGCTCTTGATTGCATATCCTGGTTTTACGCTCCAGGTTACCGTTGGAGAATCGCCTTTCATGGTTACCAACGAATCAGAAGCTTCAAGGCCTGCTGTTGCACCATATTTGTTAACCGTCACGGTATAGTAGCCCGCTGTCGTCTGAGCTTTAATAACAGGAATTTCAGCAAGCGTTACCACCACAACATGATTGTTGGACATATTGGCAAAGCTGAAATCACGTGCATTGGTATCGATGCGCTTACCATCAACTTCAACACTCGCCACATAGGTATCTTCACCAGGCGCCCAAGAAACCTGAGCAGTTTCACCCTTCACAATGTTTGCACTTGGCGTAATAGTTGCACCTGCTGTCATGCCTTTAAGTTGTGTAGTCACGGTATAGGTGATTACCGGCTCCTCAACAATGTTCTTGTCTGGAATACCATCATCATTAGTGTCGATATTAACATCGGGCGTACCGTCGCCATTGGTATCAACATTAACATCCGGCTTGCCATCATTATTAGTGTCGATGTTTACATTAGGTTTGCCATCACCAGTCGTGTCGATATTGGTGTCGGGAACCCCATCGCCATCCGTATCAACATTCACATCAGGACGGCCATCACCATCTGTGTCAATATTGACATCAGGCTTGCCATCACCATTCGTGTCGATATTTACGTTTGGCTTGGTCGGATTCTTGGGATCCTCTTTGCTAGGATCGACTGGGTCAGGCTTGTCATCGCCGTCTTTGTCGACAATGTTAACATCAGGCTTGCCGTCTCCGTCAGTATCCACATTCACATCAGGCTTGCCATCACCGTCAGTGTCCACATTCACCGTAGGAGCTGGAGGAGTTGGCTTTGATGGATCAGGATTTTCTGGGTCAGTCGGCTCAATGTTAATAACAATGTCACCATCAGGATCAGTCACCACGTTTACATCAGGCGTTACTGAATCAGGATCATTTTTAATAACATTAGGATCGATGGGGTCAGGCTTACCGTCTCCATCCTTATCAACAATGTTGACATCAGGCTTGCCGTCTCCGTCAGTATCAACGTTGACATCAGGAACACCATTGCCATCAAGATCAATGTTAGTGTCAGGTTTTCCGTCTCCCGTGGTGTCAATGTTGGTGTCGGGCTTACCGTCACCGTCGGTATCAACGTTGACATCAGGTTTCACAGGATTCTCAGGATCAGGAACAATGTTAGGTTTAGGATTACCTTCATCGTCTACTACTACATTTACATCAGGTGTAATGGAATCAGGATCATTCTTGATGATATCTGGGTCAATGTTGTCAGGTTTGCCGTCGCCATCCTTGTCAACAATATTGACATCAGGTTTGCCGTCGCCATCAGTGTCAACGTTGACATCAGGAACGCCATTGCCATCAGTGTCAATATTGGTGTCTGGTTTGCCGTCGCCGTCAGTATCAATATTTACGGTTGGTTTTGGTGGATCTGTAGGATCAATCTGAGAAGGATCAACCGGCTTCGGTTTGCCTTCATCGTCAACAATAACGTTGACATCAGGCTTGCCATCGCCGTCGGTATCGATATTTACATCAGGAACGCCGTCACCGTCGGTATCGATATTGATAGTGGGAGCCTCAGGCTCTTCTGGATCGATTGGCTTAGGCTTACCCTCTTCATCCGTTACGACATTCTTATCTGGTATGCCGTCGCCGTCGGTATCAATGTTCACATCGGGTTTACCATCGCCGTCGGTATCGACGTTTACATCAGGCAATCCATCATCATCGGTATCAATGTTGATCTTGCCACCATCTTCAGTTGGCTTATTGAGTGTGGATTTGTATTGATAGATTACCAAAGTAACGCTTCCCGCAACAAACGTGCCGTTTTGATTAGCGGGTGTCTCCACTAACTCATAGCCTGGAAGATTCAAAGGTTCTGTTGTATAGCTCTCGCCTGCATTGCCATCAATAACGATGGACTTGATGGTATTGCCATCAGGATCACGATACAAAACCATCACACTTGAAGCAGTATAGGTAATAGGTGAATACACTACCTCTACCACCTTGGACTCAGCATCAAAGGTGGTGCTATAGGAATATGAATCTACCTTTGCCCCACCAACGGTACTGATATTGTATTTAGTGATACGAGGAATCGTCAGCGTTGCAGGATCCCCTACTTTGCCCGTCATAAGCTGGTCAGGAAGTAACGTTGCACCCTTTTCGTCCACAAACCTAAAGAGCACTGTAGAGTCCTGTGCAGCTGCATCTTGCTTGTAGTAGAACGTCAAAGTTTTTGCCTGGAAGCCAAAATTACCCGTCTTTACCGTGCTAGTATCATTGGCGCGCGCATCTCCGCTAGCAAGCGTTTCTATGCTTTCAGACAATACGCTTGCAGCTTGTGTGCTTAGCATTTCTACCGATTGGGTGGTAACACTATCAATAACTTCGGTGACATGAGAGTACGTATAGCCCGGGAACGTTAATGCAGAAACAGAATACTCATCGCCAACTGAACCGCGATAAACAACAGGATCGCACAATGCTTGACCGGTGTCCACATCAACATAGCGTGCCGTTACAGGCTGGGCAGATTCTGTCTCAGTTCCGCCCGCGTCTTCATCAAGCTTTTTATAGGTGTAGGTTACTGAAATAGGTCCTTTTTGGAATACACCTGACTCCTCGCCCTCAACACCTGAAAGTACGTATCCGTTAAAGCTTAAGTCTGAAGTCTGATAAGGCTTGCCTTCACGACCTTTGTAGATGATGGTATCGGTGAGTTTCTCGCCACTCTCTGTTACATAATTAGCGGTTACTACGCTTGCTTCTGAAACATAGAAGTACTTGGTCTTCTTTGCCTTTAAGCCCTGTGAAGTTAGCACATCAAGAACAACGCGATACTCGCCTTCTTCGGCTACCACGCCACTATAGGGCGTGTTACCGGTATAGATCTGTTTACCCGATGGGTCAAAAACAGTCCATGTTTCATTTTTGATAGTTGCCTTAGTAGCAGGATCCAACCAAGTTTTATCTTCCATTGTCATAGTGTCGCCAGGAAGACCTGCATAGGAAGGTTCACCGTTGTCATAAAGTTGGAAATCCGCCTTGATAGCACCATTATCTTCAGCAGCTTCCATGGAGAGATTGTAATAAAAAGCTGACGAGTTACTTGCCGTAACAGGACCAAAACTTCCTGCCTTGACAGGAGTGTTAACTACCACATTCAAGGAAGGCGTAGGACAAGACACCGTAACTTTATTCTTCTCAACTTTAATGGTTACTCTATGACGAACACCCTTCACCGCAAGAGGACCATGCGCCAGAATTTCACCAGTGGAAAAACCAACAGAGCCTTTTCCGCCCGTATGGTTATATTGACTGTCAGCAGCATCGATTGTTGCATGATAAACAGGTCCTCTATGCATCCCCGTATCTTTTGCTGGAACCCACTCATCGACACGTGCAATACACCAATGATCATGTCCGCATTCTTCATACATATAGAAAGAATACGTGTCTTGACCAGCAGAGTTCTTTCCCTTTTGTATACCCCACGCAAATCCCCAAGGATCTCCGTCACTACTCTGAAAATCACAAGCAAACGTGCCTGTAGTAAAACTCATAAGATCTGGATTGTAATAACCCGTAAATCCAACATTTTGCGTAGTATATAAACCGCCCGTACTTGCATTGTATTGCCAGCCAGCAGCATAACCAGCACCAGGTATTCCTGGGAAATTCACCCACTGGTTAAATACTTCTTGCAGATCGATTTGACCGTCTGCAGCATACGCAGATTTTGGTTGCGCCGGAATAATGGGAAGCATTAGCCCTAGACTTAAGACTATTGCCAAGAAGACATGTAGCCCCCGTCGCGCAAAACTTTTTGTTTCCATTGTGTGCTCCTTTGCCCGAATTTGATCACACAAGCATGAGAATAAGAATCTAGTTCGCCATCATGCAGTTAACAGAAACGTAACAAATTTCGCACACATCCGTCAATAAACATTATCCGCTTTATGACATGATTTCATTGTTTTACGTAATATATATTTCGTTTTGTAACAACAATATGTCACCAACCAACTTTTGAGACTGAACAGAAATAAAGCATCCGATAAACAAATAGCCACGCTAGCACATAAGGCCAACGTGGCTATTCTGTTCTCGCAACAAGGAGATCGTTACAAGAACGCAAGAGGTGTCGAACAAGGCTCACCTGAGATAATCAAACGCAAACGCTATAACCAAAACCGCGACAAACGTTATAGGTTGCTTTTACCTCATCGCCTTAATTCGCATACATTGCTGCATAGGGACGCGATGAAGCAGGTCGTAACTTATAAAAGCCCTCTCCACTTGTATCAATAGGGGATCCAAGATCCTCTGCGAAAAAGTCGTTGTACTCCCCGAGCAGCTTAGCTAGCACCGCACGATCAGTCTCATCGACAGGCTCTTGCACAAGACCGGGCATAATTTGATCCTCTTCAAGCTTATGCTTGAGATAAATCACGCCCCCATGCATGCCTGTTGCGAGGTACTCACCGGGGTGTCCTAATAAAACGATGATGCCACCTGCAAGGTACTCACCCAAAAAGTTCCCAGCGTTTCCGCCAATCACAATACAGGGACATTTGTTTTCGAATTGCTTCATATGAATGCCAACGCGCCAACCACAATCATCGCGAACAAGGATGGTGCCGCCACGCATAGCATATCCCGCTGCGTCTCCGCATCGGCCATGAACGACAACCATGCCATCATTCATGGTGTTGCCGATCTGATCCTGCGCATTTCCGAAGACCTCAATGTAGCCACCATCCATGTAGGAGGCCATATCGTTGCCAGGAATGCCGTGGATAAAGAGTTTTTTGCCTGCTGGCATAGCGCACCCTAAATAGCGTTGCGCAAAAACTTCTTCTAAGACTACCGTGTCGTGATCTGCAAGTGCTTGGTGGACACGCTCATTAGCAGGGCGGAAATGTTCAGTACCAAGCGCAAGCGTTGCTGTTTGCTGTTCTTGAGTCATTTACAAACACTCCCTTTCAACAAGACCCTCAGATAAGGGATTTGCGTTCGCTTGATCAAAATCAACTTTTGCAGCAAGCGTGTCAGCTGCGAGATCATCTTGCGGATTTTTGACTGACCACCCTCGTGCATCTAATGATGCTGGGTAACCTTTATGCAGGCGTGCCCAACGAAGGGGTTCCTCAATATCAAAGTTCTCTGGTTCGCGCAAGAATGCTTCTCCACCGACCATATCGAGCGGGACTTCATCTGCGATAATACTGGTGTAAATTCCCGCGGCCTCTGGACGATTCAAAGTAATGTAGCCATAAAGGCGGTTGTTCTTGGTGACGAACTTGGTATAGGTGTCACCTTCAAGTGTGATAATTTCTTCGAAATCTTGGTCAGGATCTGGATTAATAACGCCTGCTGTGAGCAAATAAATCTCATCAAAGAAGTCGACTGAATTCACAGCAAAATTACCTTTGAAGTCATCAGCTTGAGCAAAGCCTGCCATATGGAGACCCGCCAGACGACCCTGGCGTACCGCATTAGGCCAGAGCGCCAAACACTTGTTAGAACCATCCAAAAGATCATGGGTTTGGGTTACATCACCAGCAGCATACACATCAGGCAAGCTAGTTTGGAGATCCTCCCCAACAATGACGCCGCGGCCTATCTCTGCTCCTGCCATTTCAAGGAGCGCAACGTTGGGACGGACACCAACCGCCGCAACAACAAAGTCACACTCGAGCGTCGCACCATTGGTCAGACGGGCTTCCACGATCTCATTATTATCGTTTACGATAAATTCATCTGCCGTAATACCCGGTAAACAGGTAATACCGCGCTCAACAAGAAGATCAGCCATGAGCGCTGCTCCTTCTGCATCAAGAACAGCAGGCAAGATACGCGGCGCCATCTCAAGCACGATAACCTCATCGGCATAATCATGAAGCGCTTCTGCTGCTTTAAGACCAATGAGTCCAGCACCCACCACAACTAAGCGAGAGGATCGACCCTCATCGTGAGCAGCTTGCGTTGCGCGACCAACTTGGTCGGCACAAAAAAGCGCCTGGTCAAGCGTGAGGAACGTTGACATATTGCTTGCACCAATCAGCCCCTTAATGGGCGGTGTAAACGGAACAGATCCTGTCGCCACAAGCACCTTGCCATACGAAATTACTTCACCGTTGTCGAGCGTAACCGTATGCGCGGCAGCATCAAGCGCTGATGCGCCAAAACCTTCACCAAAGGTGGTCTCGACAGCGTTGTCCTCATAGAAGGTTGGCGCTTTATATGCCATAGCTTCTTGGGAGGTCTTACCTTCTAAAAGATACGAAATCAGAGGCGTGCCATAAGCAGCGTAGGGTTCAGGCGAAACCATGCGAATTGAACTAGAAGCGTCAACTATGCGAATTGATTCGACCGCCGTTACTGCTGCAGCGGAGTTACCTAAAATAAGATAATCATAATGTGCCATGGTACTACACCTCGCTCTCTACATAAATAAGGGCACGATTGGGGCACGTCGCCACACAACTAGGCTCTCCAGGCTGGCCGCACCCATCGCCACACAAATCACACTTAATGGCGATCCCCTCAAGATGAACCGCGCCAAAAGGGCACATTGATACACATGTCCCGCAACCAACGCATTTTTCAGGATCTGAGGTAACCACGCCGGTCACGGGATCCTTTTGCATAGCGCCTGAAATGCAACCTTCGACACAAAGCGGCTTTGCACAATGACGGCAATTGACTGCTATCGAGCGCGTCGCGTTGCCCTCAACATGCACACGTGGCTCATAGGTTTGTTCTATCTTGTACGCTTTAACCGCATCTTGACTGGGCGAGTGAAACGCTTTGCAGGCAACTTCACAACGACCGCAATCGACACACCAAGCGTCAATAGCATAAATTCGTTTCATCGCTCATCACTCCCCCGCATACTTAATACCCAGGATCTCAAGCTCTTTCTCATTGAGACCCACGCCACGCAACATCAAGCGGTTGCCGCGCAAAGAATCAATGGAATTAAGACCCATGCCGCCAATCATTTCTTGAATCTCATGATTCCACGCATGAACAAGATTGACTACGCGCTCAGCACCAATCTCGGGATTTAAGCGCTTAGTAAGTTCAGGGCGTTGCGTTGCAATACCCCAGTTACACTTACCGGAAGAGCATGCTTGGCATTGATGACAACCAAGCGCAATGAGAGCTGCTGTTGCGGAATAGCATGCATCAGCACCAAGAGCGATAGCTCGTACAATGTCTGCCGATGAGCGGATAGAGCCTGCAGCTACCAGTGAGACCGTAGAGCGAATGCCTTCATCACGCAGACGTTGGTCAACTGCTGCAAGCGCAAGCTCGATAGGAATACCAACGTTATCCCTGATACGCGTAGGTGCTGCGCCCGTACCACCGCGGAAGCCATCAACCACAATAACATCAGCACCGGCGCGGGCAATACCTGATGCGATAGCTGCAACATTATGAACTGCTGCAATCTTTACGGCAACTGGCTTGCTATAGCGGGTTGCTTCTTTAAGCGAGAAGATAAGCTGACGCAAATCCTCAATTGAGTAGATATCATGATGAGGAGCAGGTGAAATCGCATCGGTGCCTTGCGGAATCATGCGGGTACGTGAAACCTCTGCGTTGATCTTTTCGCCCGGCAAGTGTCCACCAATACCCGGCTTTGCTCCTTGTCCAATCTTAATTTCAATCATTGAACCTGCGTTGAGATAGTGCGGATCTACACCAAAGCGACCCGAAGCCACTTGAACAATAGCGTGATCACCAAACTGTTCAAGATCACGATGGAGGCCACCTTCACCAGTATTAAAGAAGGTGCCGAGTTCTTTTGCCGCCATCGCTAGAGACATCTGGGCATTGAGCGAAATTGATCCAAAACTCATCGCCGAAAACATAAGGGGCACATCAAGTCTGATTTGCGGAGGCATAGGAGTCTCCACTTCTTTAGTGCGCTCATTAACTTTAACCACATGAGGACGCGAACCTAAGAATACGCGCGTCTCCATGGGCTCGCGCAACGGGTCAATAGAAGGATTGGTAACCTGCGACGCATTTAGGAGCATATGATCCCAATAAATAGGATAAGGCTTAGGATTGCCCATAGAAGAAAGTAATACCGCACCGGTTTGAGCTTGCTTTGCAATATCTTGCATATAGCCAAGCGTCCAGTTGTTGGAACCATTGCCAACTTGTGGCCACTTAGTGATAGCAAGCGCACCCGTGGGGCACATGCATACGCAACGCTGGCAATTCACGCATTTTGCATTATCTGCCGTAACACGACCGAGTTCTTCATCGACATGATGCACTTCATTAGCGCAAGAGCGTTCGCAAACGCCGCATTGTATACAAAGATCAGGATCGCGCAGAACTTTATAGCGAGGAAGCATATAGTCAAGCATATTAGACTCCCCTCTGACGCGTACGAGTTGGTGCTGCTGAAGTGAGATTTGCTGCTGGTTTTTCATGCAGCGGCTCATTTACACCGCCTTCTTGCGCCTTAGCAGCCGCAACTTCATCGAGCTGAACAACAAACGGAACGCCGCCCTCAATAGAGCGCATGTTTTCCGCATCGGGACAAATAACCTCAATTGCCGCCTGTTCAGATGCGAGATACACCATGCTGCCCTTTTCCGCAACCATGAGCGCACGTAATTTGAGGCGGTCATTAAGTGCCAACAAACCTTCAGAGGAACCCAAGATTACCGACATAGGACCATTGATGAGAGCACTAGAATACGCAATACGCAAAGCGGTTTCGAATTTTGCGTCATGCGGATCCATCCGGTCGATGTCATCCCACGTAGGTGCCGTCATAATATGTGCTGCCATCTCTTGAGAATAGCCATGACGACGTGACAGTAAGTCAAAGAGATAGGTAATTACTTCAGTATCCGTTTGAAGCTGGCAGTCATAACCAAACTGCTCGACATAGCGCCTATTTGCGTCATAACTTGAAATCTCACCATTGTGAACAACCGACCAATTCAGCAACGTGAACGGATGGGCGCCACCCCACCAACCGGGAGTGTTGGTTGGGAATCGACCATGTGCAGTCCATAACCATGCTTTGTAGTCTTGAATACGATAAAACTCGCCAATTTCTTCAGGATAGCCAACGCCTTTGAAAGCACCCATATTTTTGCCTGACGATGCAACAAATGCTCCATCGATTGAGGCATTGATATAAAATACACGCTCCATGGTGTATTCTGCTTCATCAAGTTCACTCTCAGCCAACTTGATAGGATTTGGCGTTAAGAAATAACGCCAAATGTGCGGCGGATTTTGAATAGTACGCACATTGTCCGTTGGGATTTTTTCCTGTTTCTCACAGAGAAACCATTCATCAAGATACGCCTGCGTTTCAATGCGCGCTTCATGGGTTTCATACAGCATATGGAATGCATATAAATCCTTATAGTCGGGATAAATGCCATACGCCGCAAAACCACCACCGAGTCCATTGGAACGATCATGCATGAGTTCAATTGAACGCAAGATGTCCGTCCCATCATGGCGTTGACCACTGCGGTCCATAATGCCCGAAATCGCGCATCCGGAAGGAATCCTGATGTCTCCTTCGCGAAGGGTCATTGTTCACCTCTTTCATCTCTTACCAACAATGAGAGTTGAGCTTGCCTGCTCATAAATGGGGACCTATTCGTTCCCCATGAATACAAGCAAGACTCGTTCTCTCACAGATGAGGGTCTGCACCCCCATGGTGTTTAAAACCTTACGGCGACAATGTTTCGGGAAAATTAACTGCGCGTTACGTTATGTTTCGGTTTGATTAGGACTTGGAATTGTAGAGAAAGAATCTAGACTTAGCGACAATACGTCTTTAAACGATCTTGTCAAAAATCACGGCTGTTCTTACAGCTGGTGTGCAGCTTTTCGCGCAATATGACGCAAAACGTCCAAAATCGAAATATCTCTTTTCTCTATACGCCTACTTATATCTTAGCTTGGAACAACTATTTCTTAGTTGATAACAACATATTTAAATTAGTGGAAGCTAGCGCCTTCTCCTATTGCTTACTTAATACGATTCTCATGCATATCCTCTGCCATATCGCGCATTTTTCTGCAAAGCAACACGAAGCAGAGAAAAACTATCCTTACACGATACCTATCAATAGATGAGTAGAGATTTCTCGCCATCAGATAATCGCTCTTCTAAATCAAAAGCGTGTCAAATATCTATGCAATTCTGCTTTTCGCTTCAAACCTGTTGGTGTTCTTTGACGCCGATGCTTTATGTGCTTCTCTAAAGCCCGCACCTGTTTATCAAATAACTCCAGTTGCCTGAATTGCTTAGTTGTTAAAGATAAAACGGTTACCCCAGAATTGAATAAATCATTACGTCGTATAGAATCATACCCTCGTTGGACATCATGTTTATGAAATGTGTCAGAGTCATATTCAAGAGCCAGTTTGTATTGCGGCCAGTAAAAATCACAAACGCGATACCTTGCATAAGTGCGGCAACTTACCGGTATATCTACGCGACAATTCATTCTTGCTAAAGGTAGTCCATAGCCTCCGTAATGTTGCGATAAAAACAGCATCATCGCCACAGCTGTCTCCATTGGAGAAGCAGAGTTATTTAGGATAAACCTTAATGCAGTTTTTGCTTTCCTTATCCCTGCAACACTCCCACATCTATCCAAATATGAAATCAAATGCTTTACTGTTGTAGCTCTTCTGTCAAGATTGAGTTCAGCGTTTATTTGATCAGCAGAAGCTTCTTTACCCAAACTATATGTTCCGCACAGTTCATATCCTAATTCGATTAATTCCCATAGAGAACAGCATGTTGCCATCTGCAAGAAAAGCGCTTCTGGAGTACTAATGTAAACATCATTGCAAATTTTAATAAACGATTTTTCTGGTTGCTTTACTACATGGCAGACTACATCCATAGATCGACACCGGCTCACACAGGAACTAATTGTTAAATGAATGGGTCTTTTTTCAACATCGCCAAGCAATTCTTCCATTACTACTCGCGCTAAAGATACATGACTTTTGTTGATTTTTTCAGAATAACCTGGGGTTGCAGCTGCTGCTCCTTGGTAGTGCGATGAAGTATTAAGGAACCTTTTGATTTTTTCAAACGCAATAGAGCTATCATCTCTACCCGAGTCGCTTCTTACAGCACGCAAAACAGCCAAGGCACTCTGATGTGAAACAAAAATGTTCATGCATCAGAGTATGCCAATCAATTATCAACAAAATCTGATCATGAACTAAAACGACTCTTAACAAAGTTTAATCTTGAAACAAAAGGTTTGGTTTTACTAAAACACCGTTACAAAAACGCCGTTACTTTCTTTTTTTACAGCCAAAAACACGTGACCCAAGATATTTCTCCTGAGCCACGTGCGATAACCTTAGTATTCAGTTCCAAGTATTAACAAGTATTAACTGAACCACATCATTACATCACATAGATTCAGCTATTGTAATCATCCTGCGAAAGCTTAATCTTTTATCTTCTTTACCCAGCGCTTTCTATTCACCACAAGCACAACAGCTAATCCAGCAGCCAAAGCAATAATTGCAAGGGTAACAGGATTATCACCCGTATCAGCAAGCAAGGAACCAAGTGATCCATACTTACCGTCCTCGGGATAAGGAATAGTTGCTACTGCTTCACCAAAATCAAGAAGAACGGTTCCTTCTAATCCACCAGTCGCGTCATTGTTGCCCTTAACCGTCACCCAGTTCTTAAGCGTAGTTAAGGTTGATGGCTCTTGAATACTTGCTTTATATGTCAAGGTATACGTCTCACCACCAGCAACTTGATCAAGCGGAACCGTGATCATATTGCGATTTGCGTCAAAGACTCTATCAGCATTCAATGTTTGTCGTGTTCCATCAGGTTTCAGCAGCTCAATTGAGTTTCTATCTAAACGCAGGCCATCGCTCATTGTGTCTTCTACAACCGTATTGAAGCTCACACTATTCTCAACCGTATTGGTAACCACAATGGAATAGTTAATGGTGTCATTCAAACGCCAGCCCTGCGAGCGTGTTGCATTTTGCGCCGTCTTCACAATAGAAAGTGTTGCGTCTGCATACTTTACGGGATTATCTACCCCGTTAGGGAAAGCAGGATCCGAAGGCACTGCGTCATCTGCTGGCTCATCACCATTCCAAGATGCACCTGGCTTGCCCTTGTCGCCACCATTGTCTCCATTACCACCATTGCCGTCATCCCCACCATCAGGAGGATTGGATGTTGATTCGCTCTCAAAGGCATAAGCGGTATTGGGGATAGATTTACCCACCGCTTTACCAGTCACAACAGCTTCAAACGTAAGTGTTGCAAGATGACCATAAAGCAAATTGCCGACCCTCACCTTAATTGTGCCGGTCTCAGCATCATATGCCGATGGGTCCACCGCAATTTCATCGCCATCTATAACAAGCTTTATGCTTGCCGGATCAGCAACAACACCTTCAGGCAAGGTGTCAAAGATCACTCCATCCTCGATGCAAGAATCCTCAGCATCAGTTTTCAAAGTAATGGTGTAGGCAATGCGATCATTTGCTTTTATAAACTTGGAATCAGGATTACTGATATTCTTTGCAGTCTTTTCGATCACGGTGTTAGGATCAAGCCAATGAACCGTGCCATCGTCAGGTAACACAACTGCCTCAGTCAAACCACCAACAGGACCAGCAGGAATCTCCTCGTCCGAGTCTGTTCCATCAGGCTCGACAAGCTTGCCGTCAGAATCCCCTACGACACTAGCCGCATTGGCAACCGTCTTCCCAAAATTATCCGCTGCAACGGCGCTAGAAGCCAATTCAACATCGAAGATAAGGCAATACGACCAACCTGGATCAATAGCAGGAATCGTATAAGAGAACGCTCCATTCTCGTACGAATAAGCTCCTGGTACAACCGTCTCAATTTGAACTTGGGTTGGGTTTGCAAGTGTGCGCTTAACAAGCTTAACGCTGTCGGTCTTAAGCTCGACACCTGTTGGTAGTGTGTCTTTCAAGACCACATCAGTCCATGACTTCAGCTTATTGTTCTGTGCAGAAAGATAATAGCGCACCGTGTCGTGCACTTGGTTTTCGCCATAGAGATGCGTCAAATTACGCACAGTTTTGTTAAGGTACGCATATCCCATCTGCTCATAATCAACGGTTGGATCGTTGCCGGGAACATTGGCCGGATCATTAGGGTCGATAGGTTCATCGTCCTTGTCAGCGGGATCCGGCTTTGACGGATCATCAGGATCAGATGGATCATCAGGATCCTTGCTTGGTTGATTAGTCGGCTTGCCAGGCGATCCTTTTACGCCAAACACAGGATAGATAGTTGTATATCCAGCAGCAAGCGCATCATTAAGCGTTACGAGCTTCTTGGAATCCCAGTCCGTAGTCCATCCCAAGAACGATTTACCCTGTTTTGCCGCTTGGACTTGAGCCCACGTTGTCGCTTCATCCGCATTATGACTTGCAAGCGTTGGTAAGACCTTATCGCCCGCCTTTACATCTTCATACAAAAACGAATTCAGTACGTTAGGCGTTTGCTTAATCTGAATACCATTTTTCTCAGCACGCTTCTTCTCAACCATAACCGACACTGAGTTGTCACTCTGGATGTCCTTCACATCAAAAGAGTTTTTATTCAAAAGATCAGGTCGCGGCTGCCCATTAACCAGAACACGTGTTACCTCATATCCCTCAGGCACCGTCCAAGAAACAGGATAATCAGAGCCTTTTGCAAGATCATAGCCACTCGCAGTAATACTACCTGTTGCTTCACTGATCATGCGCGTAATAACTTTGTAGCTTGAAGCGTTTTTAGCCTCTTCGCTATCAGGATCAGTGTTGAGCGACTCATCGTCTTTTACAAACAAAGCGTGCACTTTGTGATACTGCACGATATTACTAAACGGATATCTACCTTCTTGATCAATGACGATGGGATCTTCAGAATCAGTACTATCGCCATCCCCCTTGTTGTCAATATCCCCCTCTACTTCATCAGCAAGCGCCTGCAGTGTGATCTCACCCTCATTGGCGCCTTCTGGATAATAGGAACGAATACCGTCAACGGTCAAGCACTCAAACTTCCAGCCGTCGGCCGCTTTCCAATCGACAACATATTTGTCACCACGCTTAACGATTTTTGAATCAGCGATAATTCCTTCGCCCGTAACAGACGTATCAATCCTTAACAAATCAACCGAGGGAATTGTTACAACACCCGCTTGCTGTTTAGGTGTCACGGTAGCTACTACGCGGTATTCGCTGTTGACGTTTGGTAGAGCAACTTCAAGCTTGCCGTCATCACGCTCGGTTATCGTGATACCCGCTGCAGCAAGTTGCGCTGAGGTCAATTCATTGTTATTAGCGTCATACACTTTGATGTTGGATGCCAGGAGTTCATAATCATTGGCATACTCGTCATCAACCCCCGCAACCACGGTATGGCTACCGTCTTGAGCTACAACGCGCGTTGGTGTAATAGAACCAGGACCGCCATTAAGCTCGGTAGAAACCAGATACTCAGAGGCCTGCTCACCTGATCCTGCTTTAGGCTCCACTTGAACTTCAACCGAGTGATCCTTCTCTACCGATGGGAAAGTAATTGACGTAATACCCTTCTTCACCAAATCAGGACGCTCGATACCATCAACAATGATCATGCACGGCTCATAGTTTGGATCAACATTCCAGCTAACCTGATAGTTGGCAGATTCTTTAGATCCCGCCTCTACAATCGATGTCTTTGTAATGGTCGATTTGCCGTTATCGCCCGAAATCTTGGTGCTTACCGTGTTGTACGCGTCATTATGAAAAGCGTCATCCGGCTCGAATTCGATGACAAAGTATTGGTCCTCATTTAAATTAGGTATACCGATGAGGTTATTCTCGTACTCAGACGGATCGAGCAGTTGATCACCATGCCAAACTGAAGCAAGATGATAGCCATGAGACGGTCTAAATGACAACTCAAGATTGGTTCCAATATCAAACGTATGAACTTGATTCTCTACAGATTCCGCCTCATCGCCTTTTACGGTTAAATTGCTAACCCCTTTTCCGCGCTGAGACACAACGACGTCATATGTTTTGACCCACTTGGCATAAAAGTGCTCGGGGCGCTCTGCGGGATCATTTTCTCCCAGCGGAATATATTCGAACGGCTCAACCTTTTTGCCTTCTGCCTTATTGTCGTAATACCAGCCATCAAAACGATAGCCCTCTCGTGTTGGATCTGAAGGATAGGTTGTTAGATGTCCATCTTTAGTAAACAAAGAAGTTGCATACACATCTTGGGTGTCTGAGGTGGAATCAGTTTCCTCATTCATATGGAAAAAGCCAGTACGTTTATTAACCAGGATGGGAACAACCGTGTCTTGACTTACATTGCCTGCCCAATCTACCGCATATACATGAGCATAATATTGCGTATCTAGACGCAAACTTTGCGGAGAAGTGTAGGTAACCTGGTCACCAGCATTGGAAGCAGGGATAATCGTAGCACCTGCTGGTAACTTAGCTAAAGGTATTTCATCTTTATTGCTATCGCCTTCAAGCAGATTGACGTAATAACCGCGTAATCCCGAAAGAGCAGTTTGTGTAATTGATGAACCATCCGGCGCTGTTGTTAAAGAGTCGTCGGGTGTTGACCAGATCTCTCTATAAGCACTATCTCCTTCAATGGTTGCTTGAGGAATTCCTTGAATCTTATAAGCAAAATCAGTGCCATTGTCGCTTGCGCCCTTTAGAGATAAGCTCGCTGAATAAACCGGTGGATTCGCGTTAGCGTTAAGGTCGACCCGTGAAAGCGCAGCGTTTGCTTGGTTAGGAGCATCCTCGTCAGCAAAAGAAAGGTCACTACCAGAGGTGTAGCGAGAGCCTTGCGCAATATACAGTAACGTATTTGCAAACACTTTAGACTCATCGTCTGTAGCTTGACCGTTTGAATGACCCGTCATGATCATGGCAAAGGAGCCTTTAGTCATCAAATAGAAGTTGTCAGTATAACCAGCAGGAGCACTACCAGAGTTCAATACTGTTCCATTAGCATTGCTCATCTGCATCCAAATACGGGCACCTGAATTAAGGGCAACATTTTGTCCATAGTTATGTGTTGAAGGAATCGAAAGCGTCTTCCCTTCCAGATTCCAAGGACGTGATGTCAAAAAGCCTGTATCAACAACCTTGGCATTGGTCGTGCTGTTCTTTGATGTTGCATCAAGCATCAACCCTAAATCAGGAGCGAAAGAATTAAAATACGTATGGGTTCTACCCAAAGAACTATCATTATTGCCCGTCAGCGTATCGTGGCCAAACATGAGTCCGCCACCATGCTCGGCAAATTTTCTTACTGCAGCAGCTGATGTTGCTGAAAGATCCTTATGAGCGTTCCAATCGTACGTGCCAAACATCAATACATCATATTTATACTGCTTTACCGTCTTTCCATAGCTGTCCTGAACTGTCTCAAACAAATAGGCATCAGGATTAGAATTGAAAGAATCTATATACACTGTTTCAACTTGTAGAATATTACGGCTAATAGGTACCGTTTGACCCGTTGCTGGGTCAACAACCTGCTTATTCATCCAGTCTCTTAAATAGGGCTCAGCAGCTGCAGTGGGATACACATTTAAAACGCGAACTTTATTTTCCGCCCCAAAACCTGAACGTGACTCCCAATTACTCCACGAGTCACTACCCGTACTCTTCTTGGATTGCCAAATTACATATTTGTAAGGCCTACCGGGGTCTGCTATTCCCTCACCAGGACGTTGTGGGTTTTCAAAAGGAAAACTCCAGCGCAAGTCCTGTACGAGCTGCTTATCGTCAGCAAGAGAGACTTTGCCCGTGAGGTTGATTTTGCCTTCTTCGTACGGTGGATCATAATCAGTATCTTGAGCCGAAAAATATTCAATTGGAATCGAATCATCAAACGCCTTAGAAGTACTTCCGGCAGCATAAGCAGATTGACTCAAGGTTGGCAAAAATGCCAAAGCAAGACAACAGGCCAAAAGAACAGACATTGCCTTTTTGATGGTGGTCATGACCCCTCATTTCAACTGTATGGTATAGCCAAATTGAGAGACACCATGATTTATGTAGCTATACCATGCCCGATAAAACAGTTTCGCGAGACTATCATGTCATCTTTTTGTAGCCAAAGCAATTATTTTTAGTCATATATGTGCTGTTTTTTGTCGTAACCGATAGACACAATCAAGACATAATCGAGATTTTCGCTCTAGAAAACTGAGTTCTTTTAATAAGGTTTTCTGCCTTTGCCTCTAATAAGAGAAGGGAATTGAGACACTGCTCAATTCCCTTTCTCAAAAATTTTCTGTATTTAGTTTTTGAAAGCAGGTTAGTGCTCTCTACTTATTGCTCTTAGCGCACGGAGTGCTTATTCTTACTTACTGCTCCTTGCGCATACGCTTACGGGTAAGGCCAAGTGCTAAGCAAGCGCCCCCTGCAAGAATGATAATTCCCGCAATTGTAAGACCTGCCATATCCCCCGTCTTAGCCGTTGCATCTTTTACTGCTCCCGGTTTATCAGTACCTTCTTGCTCAAAAACACCTAACTCAGATGCATATACTTTGCCAGTACTGATCTCAAACTCTTGCGCCTCATCAGCTACAACCTGACTAAGCGTTGCACCGCCTGGGATTACCGTGTATTCCTTATCATCTCCCCAATGTCCAGGCAGACCATCAGGAACATGCTTGCCGCCGTTAGCAACAGCCATATTGCCAATATCTTTACCCACCGCAGACTCATCGACTACAACTTCAAATGTCAACTCATATGCCTGGCCGTCAAAGATATCACCAACAAAAACGCCTAACGTACGGCTTTCAGTTTGATAGACGTCCGCTGAAATAGGAGTCTCGGTGCCATCGGGCTTATGCAAAACAAGCGAATCAGTCTTTACCGTTAAACCTTCAGGAATAACATCCGTAATACGAACCCCTGTCCAAACAGAACCGTACTTATCATTTTGAACCTTGATAGTGTACTGGAGTGTATCGCCAACATAGACACTACCTAAGGGGCGAGACATATTCTTGACCGCCTTGGTCACCGTACCAACTGGATCATCAATAGGCTGTGTCTGCTTATCATCGTTAGGTGATGCAGGATCAGACGCGTAGATATTTTCTTCGTTGTCAGTTGTGCGTGCAATATTTGCGATAGAGCAACCCTCTGGTGTAATTGCCGCCTGATTAAGCGTCGCTTTAAAAGTAACGACAGCGGTTTGTCCACCTTCAAGATCACCAATTGAAGCCTTCAGCGTATGTGTATTTTTATCATACGAATTCGCAGGCAAAGTCTTGATGACGCCCTTATCAATCTGAACCGTCATCGTATTAGGGTTAACATCAAGCCCTGCAGGAACCTGATCTTCAATTACAGCATCTTTCCACGTAGTCAGCATACGTGTATTAGTAGCCGTAATGGTGTACGCAATCTCATCACCAATCAAATTAACATCAGTGCGTGTTGTATTTACTGCCTGCTTAGTAATGCTCGGCACAGCCGTACGTTCTTTTTCCACACGAAGGGCGACCACATAATTGCGATCAATATCCTCTAAGGTCACCCTTCCGGCATTCAAAAGATCGGGGCGATCCACACCGTTAATTTTCACACCCGTAAGTTGATACCCCGCAGGAATAGTCCAGGCAATTGGATAATCCGACAAACCTTCGACACGCGTATTTGATGCCGTAATAGTTACCGGCGCGTCCCCTTGAACATTGGTAATCACTGCAAAATATTTACCTGATGGATTAGGATCTGGCGTGAAGTAAGGATCTTCGGGAGAGCCTGGTTTAGGACCTTCCGGTTTTTCCTCATCATCAATAATGCCATTCTCATTGGCGTCGATATTCTTGTCAGGAACCCCATCGCCATCAGTGTCAATGTTAACATCAGGCACGCCATCACCATCAAGATCCGTATTTACGTCAGGCTTCAAGTCATCGTCGTTATCAATGTTGATATTGGGTTTATTCTTTGGATCATCGGGGTTGAAGTCAGGATCATTAGGGTTAATACCGTCTGGTTTTCCGTCAGGTGTTCCATCAGGGCCATCATGATCCACAATATTAATATCTGGTTTACCGTCACCGTCAGTATCAATGTTGACATCTGGCTTACCGTCACCATCAATGTCGATATTGGTGTCAGGAACACCGTCACCGTCGGTATCTTTATTGATATCCGATGGGTCAGTTGGCAAGGTTGGCTTGTCATCTCCTGGATTGGAAGGATCAGAAGGATCATCAGGATCCGATGGGTCAGTTGGATCTTCGAACCAACCATCATCAGGCCACTCAGGCAAATGCTGCTCATCCTTTACAAAGGTCGCATGCACATCATGATTTGCTTGAATGTCTTCAAAAGGATACAACCCTTTTGACTTAATTTGGGCATTAGCAGGAAGCGGAGAATGCTCAGAATAGGTTTGAATTGTCACATCTTCTTCCTGGTCAGCCTGAGCTTCTGGATAGTAAATATTAATACCATCAACCGTCAAACTCTGAAGTGACCAGCCCTCTTCGGCCTCCCAGTTTACCGTGTATTGATCACCCTTCTTAACAATTGAAGAAGGAGAGATAGTTCCTTTACCTGTGCGCGAAGTGTTAATCTTGGTGATTTCATCTTCACCAATCGCAACCGTACCTGCTTGCGCTTTTGGTTTTACCGTCACAATAACATTAAGATCAGCGTTGACAGCATCAAGAGTAAGAGATGCGCTTGATTTATCACCGGCAATAACTAAGTGATCTTTATATTGGTTGGTAACGTCGTTTCCTGCAGCATCAAGAATAACGACAGACTCGACTTCATAATTTCGCGTATCAGAAACGGTTGCCTCAACCTCATGAGGAGCGCCTGCCTCGACATCCCCTGACCCCGTTAAAGTTGCAGGTCCTCCCACCAGTTGAGTCGTTACCATATGATTAGTTGAAGATGTTCCATCACGATCAATAACAACTTCTACACTATGGTCGCGCTCAATCTTTGAAAAACTCAGGGAGTTACCGCCTAGTAGATCAGGACGATTAATCCCATCGACTTTAATAGCTGAAACCTTATAGCCTTGAGCAGCGCTCCACTCGACCTTATAGTTGTTGGTTTCTGCACTGTTTTTCACTAATGCTTTAGTCGGCGTGATGCTTGATGCCGCACCGCCACCTGACAAAGATGTCGTAATCTTTATATGCTCTGTGGGAGGAGTGGTCTCTTCATCATCTTTGGCAAACTCAACGACAACATAACGATCAGACTGAATATCAGTAATAGTGGTTTTCCCCGGCGTAAAATCAGTGATCATCACATCATCAACCCACACGGATTGGACATGATATCCTTCAGCTGGCCTCCATGCTACATCAATATTGCTGCCGACATCAAAGGGATTGGTTCCCGAATCAGAGGTTACCTCAATTGTTCCCTTACCTCGTTGGCTTACAATCACATTCCACGTCTTGACCCATTTTGCATACAGATGTGCCTCGCCCTTTTCTTGATCCTTGTCAGCATCAGTAAACACAGCTGTTTCTTGCGTTAGAGCCTCGCCTGAACAATCAGGGGTCTTATACCATCCATCAAAACGATAGCCTTCTCGCGTTGGATCACTAGGCCAACTTGCTGCTTTATTTTCATCAGTTAAGAGCGTGCGTGCAACAACCTGATCCGCATCGCTTCCGTCATTGTAGTGATAGTTAAGTTTTTGCGTGGTTACTCGCACGGGGACAATAGAGTCTGAGCTTACATTACCTGCATAATCAACCGCATAAATGTGAGCATAATAGTTTTGACCAATCGTAAGGTTATTAACTTCATACTCTGCTTTTTCAGATGCGGTTGCAGCAGCTACAAAATGATCGTTATTCTTTGCAGCCGCAGGGAGTGCCTCACTGTTGGGATTATTGCTAACGTTAACGTAATATCCTTTTAGCCCCGACAATGCCGTCATCTTAAAGACTTCATCACTATTAGGATCAGTCTCTGTTGTTGACCACACTTCTTCATAGAACATATCCGGGTTCTCTAATGAGATTTGCGGGACTCCTTGAATGCGATAGGCATAGTCAGTTCCCTTATCACTTGAACCCGACATTTCAAATGTTGCTCCATAGGTTGTTGCATCAACATCTTCAGGGATAGCGAGATTACCTATACCAGTTTTATTTGGAGCGACAGGTTTTGCCTCGTCAATAAAGGAAGCATCACGCGCCGTAGTTGTAGTAGTTGACTGCGCAAGATATACCAAAGTATTAGCAAAGACTTTTGCCTCATCCTCTGTTGCTCCACCACTTGTATGCCCTGTCTGAATCATAGCAATGGAGCCATTTGTCGCAAGATAGTAGTTATCGGTTGCTATATCTTGCCCTGGAGTAATTGCAGTACCCAGCGGTGTCCCTGCAGAATTACTAAACTGCATCCACACACGTGGTTTTGAGGCGCCTGATGAATAAGATCCGCCAAGCTTTTGTCCTAGCATATGTGTTTGAGGAATATTAAGTGTTTTTCCTTCAAGGTTCCAGGGTCTGCTGGTCAAGAACCCTGTATCAACAACTTTTACATAGGTAGAAAGATGCGTTGTTCCTTCATCCCTCGTTGTAATATTTAAATGAGTAGGATTGGCAAACAAGCTAAAGTAAGTTCTTGCTCCAACACCGCTATACGATGTTAACGTATCATGGCCAAACATCAAACCACCACCAGCGTTATGAAAGCGCTCGGTTGCATCACGCGAAGCTGCAGTTAGATCCTGACTTGCGTTTGCATCGAAGGTTCCAAACATGATGACACTATATTGATATTCGTTAGTTAACTCCCCGGTGTCAGGGTTTGTCTTAAGATATTTATCGGGATTAGCATTATAGTCGCTTATCAAGACAGGCGTAACCTGTATAATGCCCTTACCTACTGTTGTTTGGCTCCCATCGAAATCAATAGCAGGCGTCGCCATCCATTTTTTTAAATACTCCATAGATGCAGCATTAGGCGCTACATTCAAAACTCGCACTTGACCATCGCGCTTATCGGTATCAACGGGAGAACGCGTCTCCCAATTACTCCAAGCACCATTTTCATGTTTCTTAGATTGCCACATTTTGAAGGTATAAGGACGACCTGGATCCGCCATTCCCTCACCAGGACGTAAAGGATTTTCGACAGGACGAGTCCATTCCAATTCAGCCATTATCTGCCCATCATCTGCAACGGAATAATAACCATTTAGATTGATGTGCTCTGCTTCATATTGGGGAGGCACATAGCCTTCAGGCTTTACGGGAGAATCGCCTCCTGCTGCATATGCCGGCTGAGTTAGAACTGGCAAAAATGCCAATGCAAGACAACAGGTCAAAAGAACAGACATTGCCTTTTTGATGATAGTCATGACCCCTCATTTCAACTGTATGATATAGCCAAATTGAGAGACATCATGATTTATGCAGCTATACCATGCCCGATAAAACAGTTTCGCGAGACTATCATGTCACCTTTTTGTAACCAAAGCAATAATTTTTCGTTATCTTCTCTTATTTATTTGTTCTGAACACACAAACAAATCAAGGGATCAAGCTTATCGACTCAATCCCTTGACTAATGACTTATGTACTAGTGACGTATGCACTAATGACTTTTGCGCCGTAATGACTTTTACGCTGACGGCTTACGTTCTATAACAACAGTCTCGAATGTAGCGTCTTATTCTTTTCGCAACGCGTCTGCTGCGCTCGCTGCGTCTGCTGCGCCCGTTGCGTCCGCTGTGCGCATGCGTCTGCGAGCAATAAGCAACGTACCCACAGCAACCAAACCAGCTCCAGCAATACCAAGAATAACCGTACCCGTCATATCTCCTGTCTTGGTAGTGGAAGATCTATCACCTGAGTCTTGCTGATCTCCCTGAGAGGAATCAGTTCCTGTAGCAGATGAGTTGTCTGCCGGTGTTGCGGGAATAGGTTCAAGAACTACCTCAATAGTATGCTCTTTGTCGATGTCAGCAAAGGTGTATTCAAATGCGTCAAGCAACTCAGGGTGCTCAACCCCATCGATAAGAACTTTTGCCACACGATACTTCACGCCATTAATCTCGCCAGCAGTCCAAGTAACGGTGTGATCCTTGCCCTTCTCAATATTCATTGATGCTGAGATCGTACCAGGACCTCCCTTGAGAATGGTCTCGATCATAAAGGTGTCATGCTGCTCGTCACCCGAAACATCCACGCGCGTTTGCGGAACCACATCATCACCTGGCGTGCGCTTCTCAACCACAAGCGTCACTGTATAGTCTTCGCCCGGTTGGAGATTCTTTTCATAATCAGCAATGTTCACCGTTCGGGTCGATGGATCAACTGGATAAGACACATCATTAATAACAACTTCTTTAGCGTCGTAGCCCTCAGGAAGCGTCCAAGTCACCTGAGGTGGGTTGGGGTTATCAGGCGTGATAGAAACAATACCACCTCCAGAAACCTCTCCGGGACCACCTTCAACACCGGGGATAACCGTTATGGTGCGATCACCCGTATTGTCAGGATTAGCAGTCTGACCTTGCTCCGCAAAGTAGACTTTCACTACATGATGGTTAGCAATACCACCAATACCCATACTTAAATGCTGATCATTTGCTTGGCTGACATCAACATGCTCCTCTTCAAATACCGGCTCGCTCACCGCCGCATTAGCGTCTGTCGAAAGTGCTTCGAGCGCTAATGCTTCTACTTCGGAAGTGTCAGGAGTATCGGGAGCTTCAGTTGATTCAGCAGCCTCGGTGGATCCGATAGCCTCAGTGGGTTCATTAGCTTCAAACGAACTAGAAGATTCCGAACCTTCAGTGGTTTGGTTAGTTGCACTCGTTGCCACATGCTCGGTACTGCCTGCAACCACAGTTGCGCCATACTTGACTGTTTGCGCAGACGTAGAAGCTGAGTCAATTACTCCCTCGGATGATTGAATGTCAATAGTGCCATCATTAGCATTGTTGACATTATCACTAGCGCTGTTAACAACACCACCGGCATTTGACTCCTTAAAGACCTCTTGTCCATCTACTGATATATAAGAGATGTGACTTCCGCTGTTAGGCTCGCCAACAATGCCGACATATTCCTGTCCCTTATAACGCGCTTGGGACGGAAACACGGCACCGTTGCCATACTTCACAATAGAAACGTTATAGATGACCGGCTTTACCGTAACGACAACTTCTTTATCTTCTTTGATGTTAGAAAGATCAATATCACGCTCGTCTTTGCCAGCCGCTTCGGCGCCATTGACTTCTACTTTCACCACCTCATATACCGCGTAATTGGGATCACGATGATCGGTGGTAGTTTGAATCACAGGCTCCCATGCAACATGATAGTCGTCACCTCGCGCAACAGTTGATCCACTCGTGATAGATCCGGGGCCACCTTGAATCTTGGTAGTAACAAGCAAGTCATCTTGCGATAGTGTTGGCTCTACACCAACAGGGCCATAAACCACATCGACAACATGATTTGCATTCACCTGAGCAAAGGTATAGTTCCCTACCTGCGTGGGATCGATCTCGATCGACACACCATCAACCATAACCTTCTTGATCTCATACCCAGGTTCTGGTTGCCAGGTAACCTGACCAGAATCACCTTGATTGAGCACCATTGAAGGACTTACAAGAGCACCCTTTGCACCACCATAGCGGTTAACTATGATGGTATAGAAACCGTTACTCGTACTTGGCTCCAACACGGGAAGCGACGCGAGGGTTACTTCAACCGTATGATCGGCACCAATGTTAGTAAACTCAAACGTATTAATGCCGCTCATGACTTTGCCATCAATTTCAACAAGCGCCACGTAGCTATAGGGACCAGGTTGCCACGACACCGTAGCTGTTGATCCCTTGCCGACCGTTTGTGAAGGACTCATACTTGCACCCTCAACCGCACCCTTGAGCTTAGTTGAGATGCTAAATACTTGCGTGTTAGGATCAGCTGGCGATGGGTTACCCTCAATCACATATTCGATATCAACTTCAACATCGGTGCCCTTAGGATCAGGATAGACAACCGTAATCACATACTCACCCGGCTGAGTTGAATCAATCTCGTCAACTACCACGCCACCCTTTTTGATGGTAATGATAGGATCAACACCCTCAGGAACCGAACCCTTATTGGGGTCGTTGGGATCATCGGGATCACTTGGATTGCTCGGATCAGAACCATATACGTCATCCACTATCTTTTGAATGTCGTCTTTAGTCACGGGCGGAGTTCCTGGATCCTTGATCTTTTCTGTAATCGTTAGAGGATCAGGATTGCCGTTTTCATCTTGCGTTAAGTTATTGACGGGTCTATCCACAACAGCAAGCTCAGCGTTCTTATACACCACACGATAATTGCCATCCTGCGTGTAGTAAGTGCCATCGCTTGCTTGCTCAACTTTTGCAAAGCTTGGGGCAAGTGCATAAGTGCCTTTTTGAGGATTTGCTGGCTGCAAGGCAAGGCCGCCTCGTGTTGTCGCCGCATAGGTTACATCACCCAAAACAGCGTCAAGCGAATCACCTGGCGCCAACATGTTTTCAGGCCATTCAACTGGCCACGTAATGTCGCCCACGGTTTCGGTCTTAGTCGCACTGCCCTCTTTGTATGCAATCGCATTATTAGCATAAAGACCACCTAAGAGTCCCGACGGATCAGGTGTAGTCGCAAGAGCAATGCCTTCGATCCAAGAAACAATTGGCTTGTTGTTTTGCATATAGGCCGATGAGATAACCAGATCACGCGGAACAATTGAGCCTGCAACGGTCAAGTCGCCGGTGGAGGTTAACCCTGCAATGGTATAGTCAGCGCTATCAAGTCCTTTAACTTGCACGCCATGCAACACAAGCTGCATACCACTACCCGTTGCTGCCTTTTCGTACGTTGCAGAAGTGTATGACAAATAAGCCTGAGCACCAGGAACAACAAGGTCAGAGATATTAAGCGCGCCTGCCGCTCCCTTGGTTGTACCATCGTAGACCTTCGTATAGGTACGACCTGCAGCAACCTGCGTCACTCCGTCAGGATTAGTAGGGTCATTAGGATCAACGTCTTTAATCTCTACCTCATGTGTAGCATCAGGCGTACTATCAGGGTTTGACGGATCCGACGAGGTTGCTGGCTTGGTCACATCAAGAGCCTTAGGCTTAATCTTAAACGTAGCGCTTCCTTGTGTACAAGGAATTGCTTCTTGAGTTGTCCCATCGTCTTTAGTATATGCTGTTTGATACGTGGCATTTGACTCGACTTTATAGGTACCTGCATGGGTTGGTTCACTATCAAGCTTTATCCATGAGCTCGGATCTTTTGGATTGCCTCCCTCTTTAAGCTGATAGAACGTACGCGTAATCGTCGCGGGTTCTACCTTACCCTCATCTTTCTTGCCAATAATGGTCTCAACGTCACCACCATTGGCATTCTCTTGAATACGAAGCGGGTTTCCAACGGTTATATCTTCAGCCTCGGTTGTAATAGTCTTTCCGGTTGGATCAACATTAATGTCAACTTTTACATACACATCAACATTGGCATCCCCTGATCCTGAGCCGCTATCATCATCAACATCACCTGGCATATCGCCATACTCGATAACATATTTCAGCGTTCCAGCACCGTAATCAATGGGTAAATCGTTCCACTCGCCGTGCGTGTCACCAGCCGATGTCCCTAAGGTCACCGCAAGCTGCATCCATTTCTCACCCGTACTATATCCATCAGGCTGAGGGCTTGCCCAGAACATAAACATAGGTTCACCAGTACGGGGATCAGTGGCAGGTCTCCGATTAACATTGGACATACACTCGCCCATTTTGATGCCAGCTTCAGGACCAGACACCCAATAGTACTGACTATAGGCACCCGCATGATAAGTTGCACCGTCTGCCCAACGGTCAGGATAGTCTGACGCGCCATAGCGATAATTCTGAGCCCATGCAGAACTACGCATGGTATACGTGTCATCACACGTACCACCCATCCACGTGTCAGCATGCACAAGCGAGAAAACAAAATCCTGCTCTTCTCTACTCGTTATGGTAACCAAATACCCTTTCATGCCCATATATTCATGCTGCTCGGCCGCCCGCAATGCCTGATCCCAGCTCTTTGAGGTATCCACCGCTCCTGAAGCAGTTTTGCCCACCTCGTAGTAGTGGCCATTAAGCGAGTTGTAATCAAAGGTACGTGTTACCGGATCAAAGCTTGCAATCATGCGCAAACTCTTAGTTGTTGTTGCGTCCGATAACGTGATGGTAAGGTTGTTGCGTAGATAAGTTTCCCACTCACTTGGTGTAGCACCTTGCGCATTATTAACTGATTTATTGCCATGCTTTGTTGCATCCCATAAAACAAAGTTTCCCGATTGCGTGAAATTTACTTCATCTGCGGTAGTGATAGCAGAGGTAAACTGCACCGTAATTGATTTGATTAATCTGTCAGGAGAATTCGAAAACACCTGCAAATGAGGAAATGCATAGGTATTAGAACCGGGAGCAACAGGAGTAGCCGCTCCCGCCTTAATAGTTAACGTATCTGATTGATCAGATGGCGATGGGTCTGCTTGACCTGCCATGTCTGCTTGCGATTGCACTTCATCTGCCCAAGCAGACTGAAAGCTAATCCCGCTAAGCGGCAGCATAAGAGACACTGCCAGGATAATTGCGAGAGCGCTATACGCACTCTTCTTCAAAATGCGTTGCATGATGACCTACTTTCAAGCAGAGGCAAACCATGCATGCGCTCTGCTTTAGCCCGATTTTAAGTCAGTCTTCATCATAACAACGCGCTTCTTTGAGATAAAGCGAAATAAGCATTTTATGACAAAAAAGATGTGTTTTATTCCACTTATTTACCTATTTGGTTGCATTTTCGTTCTCAGGCATAGGATGGTTGTCGAAGTATCCCGTCTGCCCACGCACGTTCCAAGCGCACACCGCAAACGCCATACAAATAGCAAAGGTAATTGATGATGAAATCTCTAAATGCCCAACGGAGATATCTGAAGCAACTTGCCAACTCATTAAAACCGCATCAATCAAAACAGCCCAGAAAAAGATCCCAATCTTTTTAGGATTCTTTGCGCCATGCAAACCTAATAACGCCATAATCAAGTTGTAGCATCCAAAAATAAGCGTATCAAGCGTAATTGATAAGCCGCCGGCGACATCACTTAAATAGAACTGCGCAAACTGCCCCAAACAAACAAATACAATGCCGGATGCTATTTCAAGTGATGCATATACAAGAAGAATAATGCAAAGAGTACGCGTCCGGCGCTGCCATTTGGAATAGGGCTTTCCATCAGCTGAAATCAATTCTCTTTTAGAATGCCTTGATAGCTTACGCTTTTGTATGCGCGCGCCTTTAGGCTTCTTAATTTTGTTGTGCGCAACTGCTTTGTTCATTACCCTGCATTTCACCTAACATCGAAATCTATCAAGCTAGTATTGTGCCATAAAACTCTACCCATACCGACCGACTCCCTCATCTTGATAGACAAGAGACAAAAAAGGCGATGGGTATCGCAGATTCTGAAAGCCCCATCTGACTTACAGACCCACGAATTCCCATCGCCAAACTTCGATACTAAATAGTTATTGGCTAGCCTTTACCAAAGCTTTTAAGCACTTTGGTGTATTCCCGGCTTAATTCTTCTTGCTAGTCACCTTTCTCATTACAACTAAAACACTTGCTGCCAGAACGCTCATCATGAGAAGTGGCAGCATGGGAACACTGTCTGCCGTCTTAGAAGTCGAAGAAGACGTGTTGGCTTTATCCAGGTTGGACTTGTCTTTGCCGTCAGTCTGGTTATTATTGTTGGCTGGATCTTGCTCCTGTGAAATAGCCTCAAGAATCACCTCAATGGTGTGATTGGCAGCAAGATCCTCAAAGGTGTAGGAAGTTGCATTTAATAAGCTTGGCTGCTCTACCCCATCAATCAAAACCTTTGAGACACGATACTTAACCCCTGAGGCTTCGCCAGCACTCCAAGTTACGGTATAAGGATCGCCTGCTTTAATAATGCCGGTTGCGCTGATAGTGCCAGGACCACCCGTCAATTTAGTAGAAACCGTAAAGGTATCAGTCGCGTCAGAATCACTTGGAACACGTGGTTCGGGCAAGGCATCATCGCCAGGCACACGCTTGGTGACCTCCACCGTAAAGGTGTGGTCAGTATTTGGATCGAGCAGCTTGCTATACTCGGGATTCGTCAGATCAATAGTCTTAGTGTCAGGATCTACTGGATAAGAGGTGCCATCAATCACGATTGCTTCGGTTTCATATCCATCAGGAAGCGTCCAAGTAATAGTGCCAGGATCGTCTTTATCAACTACGCCACCTCCGGTAATCTGCCCAGGACCACCTTCAATGCCAGGAATGATCGTTACAACATTTCCCTTATTTTGGATTTCATCAGGATTTACCTGGTTAGCACCTTCTGCAAAATACACCTTTACCACATGAGGCTTGGCAATACCTTCGAAATCCATATCAAGCATTTGCGTATTAGCAGCCTTAATATTGGTATTTTCGGGAGCATAGACTGCCGCTGCTGCCTCTGCCGTTGCGGTTACCAACGATGTTGCTTGAGTCTCAACATTAGACGCATCGTTTTCAGAGGAAGCTATCTCTCCAGAACTTTCTGAAGCCGAATTTTCATTAGAGGTAATTGCAGCGTCGCTTGCTGATTCATCAGAAGCTGCGCCCTCTACTGAATCTCCCTTGGTAGCCGAGTCGATGACAGGATCGGTTGCTGCATTAGTAGCGTTGCCTGTTTCAGACGCTACTGCATTGTCAGCAGGCTCATCGGCTGGTGCAACACCCGCTTTAGTTAAAGACGCATCCAAAGCAGTGGAAACACTCTGCGAAAGAACACTCAAAGCATTTTGGCCACTTGCGCCATTTTGAACATCGCGTTCATCAAACTGTTTTACCCCATCGACTTCAATGTAAGAGATATGGGATCCACCATTAGGCGTAGCATTGATTGCTGCGTACCTTTGACCCTTATAGAAGCTTGCCGATGGAGAGGCGGTACCATTACCATACGTCAAAATTGAAACATTGTAGATAACGGGCTTCATGGTAACGACAACGTTTTTGTTCTCTTTAATATTGTCGAGCGTCAAATGCGTATCATCGGATCCTGCAGCCTCAACGCCATTTACTTCAATCTTTTCCACTTCATAGACAGCATAGGTCGGATCTTCAGGATCAGTTGTGGTTTGAATCACAGGATTCCACGCAACATCATAGCTTTCACCTTTAGACACTGTAGAACCACCGGTAATATTACCTGGCCCACCCACAATTTGGGTTGATACCAAAAGGTCAGTTTGGCTCATTTTGGTCTGAGAATCAACAGGCGCGAAAATCACATCGACCACATGATTTGCTGATACTTCCGCAAACGTATAACTTCCTTGCTCTATGATCGATGAGTCAATCGGCTTGCCATCAATCATGACTGAGGCAACTTTGTACCCCGTCTCAGGTTGCCAGGTAATCTGGCTTGCTTTACCACTCGTCACAACTTGTGAAGGACTTACTGTAACGCCTTTAGAACCACCGTACTTGTTGATAGTAATGGTATAGAAACCATTGGTGGAACTTCCCTCAATGTCCGGCATATCAGCAAAAGTGACAACAACCTCATGATTGGCTGCCACATTAGCAAAATCAAAAGATCCGGTATTAGCAACTGTCTTACCGTCAACTTCAACCAAAGCAACGTAAGCGTAATTAGGGGCGGTCCACTCAACATGAGCTGATGTGCCCTTCTCGACATTCTGTGTTGGCGTTATTGTCGCACCATTAACAACACCCTTAATCTTAGTAGACACGGTATACACCTGTGTTGTCTCACTTGGAGTATCTTCAGGCTCAATAATGTAGACAATATCTACCTCGGTATCCGTTCCATCAGGATCCGGATAAACCACATGGATATGATATTCGCCAGGCTCGGTCGGATCGATCTCATCAAGCACGATGCCGCCCTTAGTGATCGTGATAATTGGATCTACATCTTCAGGGATCATATTAGTTGGATTGCTTGGGTCAGGATCGAAATGATCATTGATGATATCTTTGATCTCATCATCACCTACTGGCTTAGTGCCTGGCTTGTCAGGATCCGTTACAGGTTTTGTTATGACAATAGGATCAGGATTTCCGTTTTCATCTTCGGTCAAATTGTTAGGCTGAACGCCCTCGACAGACAAAACGCCATTGTCAAAGATCACGCGGTAATTATGTACTATCACAGAGTTGACATCTGATCCACTAGCTTCTTTATTAGTGTAATACTGTCCATCACTCGCTTGAGCAACCTTACTAAAGCTTGGGGTCAACTGATACATTCCTTTTTGGGGATTGCTCGGCAGAAGCGTCAAGCCCCCTTTGGTCTTTGAGGTATAGGAAACAACACCAAGTACATCGATCACAGTATCAGTAGGAGCAACAAGATTGTCTGGCCGTACGCGCTTACCATTTACGAGCTGGACTTGCGCCTGTGTTGCAGCACCAACGTTATGAGCAAAGAGATCAGAAGTCAAAGGATTGGTCGCCGAGCTATCCATCATAGGCACGCCCGTTTTCCACGTAGTCACAGGTAATCCACGAACTACATATGATGTCGAAACAACCAAATCACGCGGCGCAATAGCACCTTGAACCGTCAACTTCTTATCAGCCGTGATTCCTTTAATCGTATAGTCGCCAGCATTCTTACCCTTAAGTTCGACACCCTCCAACACAAGCGAGCGCGTGCCACTATCTGCATTATCGTAAGCAGCCGTAGTAAAAGTCACATAGGCCTGACCATTGTTTACTAATGCATCAGTAATATTAAAATTCTGTGCACCGAGCCAATCAGTTGTACCATCATAAACTTTGTCAAAATTGCGTGGTGCCACTTCTACCTTCGTGCCATTTGCATCCTCAATTTCTGCAGGTTGTGTTGCATCAGGATTAGAAGAATCGGTTGGCGATGTGGCTGTCGTAGTTACATCAATTTCTTTTGGAGCAATAGTAAAGGTTGCTGAACCTTGATCATAAGGAACAGTCTTGCCATCGATATTTGAATAGGTTGCATCTGAAGTGACTTTGTAGGTTCCTGCATGAAAGGGAACTCCATTAAACAGTTCATCTTCAGGCACGTCTATCCAATCAGTAACTGCAGCACCCGAAGCATTTGGTTTGAGTTTCTTAAATATATGTTTAACGTCTGTTGGCTCTGTCTTTTCAAGACCTTTTTCATCATAGCCGACAATGGTAACTACCTCACCTGACGCAGCAGTATCTTTAACTACAACCGGTTGACCAACCACCGTATCTTTAACTTCAGTTACGATACGATCAGGCTTGGTGAGTGTGATATCAATATTAACTTCTAAGTCGAGATTAATATCAACGTCTCCCGAGCCACCAGGGTTGTCGCCAGTATCAGGCTTTTTATCGCCTTCCATACCACCATATTCAATGATGTAGGACTGAACCCAGCACCCAGCATTCATCGAAGGAAAGTTAGGAAAGTCGTTCCATAGACCACTTCCACCGAGCATGTGTAGACAATATTCACCATCATTACGACTGAGCTGCCTATCGATGTAACCAATGCCATACGAGTTATTAGGCTCTCCACTATTCCAATGAACATAAGAACCATTAACAGACTGATTCCCTTGTGAAAAATAGGTGCCTGCCTCGGGCCCTGTTACCCAATAATACTTTTTTTCCGTAGAAAGGCTGTTATTATACGGATTCAAATCAGGATGGCAGGTTGCACCAAGCCATGCATTTGAGCTAATAAGTGAATATATAAAATTATTCTCCGCTTGATCAGTGATTGTTGCAAGATACCCCTGCATACCCATATATTTTGAAGCCTCAGCCGCATCACGCGCTTCGGTCCATGTTACGGTTGTACCTGATCCGTTAGTACTATCGGGGCCATTCTGTGTATAAGTTCCTTTTGGAACCGTAACGAGCTTATAATAATGTCCGGTCTCTGCACGGAAATCGTATGTCTCAGTTACGGGTGTTGGACTTACAATCATTCGCAACGTAGCTTTTTGCTCTTTGTCCGCCAACTGAATTGTTAAATATTTACGCAAAAAAGATTGCCACTCAGCCGCGGTTGCACCATTTTCATTATTGATCGAACGATTGCCATGTTTATTTCCACCATAAGGAACAAACCCAGCATCTTCAGCATTAATCACAGTCGTATTTGGTGAATGTGCTGCATTAAAAGAAATTAGATCGTTAGTTCCAATGGCAGAAGTAAACTGAACGGTAATAGAAGAGAACTTCTTTGATGTATCCGAGCAATTAACCACTAAGTTCGGAAATGAATAAACGACCGTATTTCCATTCGCAGAAACAATATGAGCACGCCCAGACACGATATTGAGTGTACCAAGATTTTCTTGGTCATCTGAACCGTCTCCTGCTTGTGTTTCTGCGACATCTGCTTGGTCTATTTCATCCGCCCAAGCAACTCGTTGAGAACCCCCCCCCAGAGGGATCATGAGGGTTGAAGCCAGAATAAATGCAAGCGTTACCAGCAAGCTTTTCTTACCAATGTGCTCCATAGCAACCTTCTTTCAAGCAGAATTACCATAAGCTGGTTTTCCATCCAAACACCATGAAAGAGGTCATAAACGCTACTCTCCCCTATCGTGCCTATTTGGATAGATTTCTGCTATTGCCCGATAATGAAAGATGGCGCATATTTTAAAACATCTAATCACAAAAAGAAATAAATTTGGAACGAACAAATACCGTATCTCACCTCGTGTTCGCCGCAAACTCCTTATAGCAAACAACAAATGCCGCACGGTTTACATCCCTTTACGCCAATCGCAAACCATGCGGCATCAGTAATTCATATTGCGTTGTTCTGCTGCTCGGGCTTCAATTAATTGAAGCCTTTTCGAAGAACTAATTCACAACTCGCTCTCGCAACTCCAGTAACTTGTATTAGTTGTCCTTTTAGCCGCGAACCTCTGCACCCGTTGCTTTGCAAACTTTGGTGATGAGCTTGTCGTGTTGCTTTTCAACCTCTTCGGAAGTAAGGGTTCTATCAGTTGCACGATACTCGAGGGCATAAGCCATGGATTTCTTGCCAGCACCCAGTTTCTCATCGCTTCTATAGACATCAAATAACGCTGCAGAATCTAACAACTTGCCACCCGCAGACGAGATGCACTGCACGAGGCGCTCGTTAGTGACGTCTTCATCAACCACAAAGGCAACATCCATAGTAACTGCTGGGAACACAGGGACTTCTTTGTAGTCACGCGCGGGCTGACTGGTGCTAATGAGCTTATCAAGATCGAGCTCAAAAGCAACCACCGGTGCCTCAGCATCAAAAGCCTTAGCAGCAAGCGGATGAATCTCGCCTACCCAACCAAGCACCGTACCGCCAGAAAGCACTTGCGCTGCACGACCAGGCTGCAAGTGTGGTGCCTCATCGGCAGATAGTGCCTTAAAACGAGCCTTCGGAATAGCAAGCTCGCGAATAAGATTTTCAATCACGCCCTTGCCGTCGAAGAAATCAAAGGGAGCAGGGGTATTATTCCACGCAGGATCACCCATAGCACCCGCAAGCACCGCAGCAAGACGACGGCGCTCTTTGGGCTTTTTCTTGCCCTCAGCACCAAAGAAGACTACGCCCGTTTCGTAGAGTTCAACGTTTTTCACGCCGCGGTTTTGGTTGTAGGAAACACTGCGCAAAAGACCCGGAATAATGGACTGACGCATGACAGACTGCTCAGCATTGAGCGGGTTCATAAGCTCAACAGGTTCACCTAAACCATCAAGCGGGAGACGTAAATCTTCAAGCTCGTGTGGATCTGCAAAGGAATAGGTCATGGTCTCATTCAAACCGGAAGCACGCATGGTGTTGTTGATGATATCGAGCTTCTGCTCATCAACTGAACGCGTGCCCACACGACCACGACCACCTGGAAGCGTCGCAGGAATACGATCCATGCCATAGAGACGCAAAACTTCCTCATATAGATCAATCTCGCGCTCAAGATCAGGACGGAAGGTTGGCGCGGTAACATCAAGCACGTCAGCGTCATGATCAGAGTAGGCAACCTTACAACCAAGACGCTCTAAGATATCCACAATGAAATCACGCGGAATCTCAGCACCCATCATGGCCTGGAAACGTGGAATTCTAAAGGTAAGCTCAACAGGCATGGTCTGCTCAGGGTAGACATCCACAAGACCTTCGCACACACTACCGCCAGACACCTCAGCAAGAAGCGCGGCTGCAGCATCAGCAATCGTGGCGATGGGGTTATCATCCACGCCGCGCTCATAGCGCATAGAGGCCTCAGAGATGAGACCTAGGTTACGTGAGGTACGTGAGGTGTGACCAGGATTAAAGGTTGCGGTCTCCAAGAGTACCGTTGTAGTGTTATCCGTAACCTCAGAATCAAGACCACCCATAACACCAGCGAGCGCAATAGCTCGTTCCGGAGTAGAAATAACGGTCATATCAGGAGTGAGAGCACGCTCTTCCCCATCAAGGGTGGTAAGAATTTCTCCCTCGTGAGCAGGACGGACGATGATGTGCGCTACACCAGAGCCAGCCACAGCCTTGGCAGTTGTAGTATTGGCTACCCCATCGCCTGCTTGATCTGCAATTTTGTCGTAATCAAAAGCATGTAAAGGTTGTCCAAAGAGGAAGAGGATGTAGTTGGTGACGTCAACCACATTGTTGATGGAACGCGCACCCGCAGCCGTGACGCGCTCAGCCAACCAATCAGGAGAAGGGCCAACTTTGACGTTCTTGATCACACGCGCGGTGTAACGTTTGCAACGGTTTGCATCAGCAATCTCAACGGTTGCAAGGTCTGCGGTCTTAGGAAGTGATGGGTCCTCGTTAAGTTCAGCAGCCATAGAGCTAAGCGGATTTTCGAAGTCCTCCTGATACATAGCGCCCACCTCGCGCGCCATGCCCACCATGGATAAGCAATCAGGACGGTTAGGCGTGATCTCAAGATCAAGCACCGTATCAGCAAGCTTCATGTAGTCAGCAAAAGGAACGCCTACCGGAGCGTCAGGAGGCAAAATCATAATGCCATCGTGATCTGAGCCAATACCCAACTCACGCGCAGAGCAATTCATACCCATAGACACAACGCCACGAAGCTTTGACTTTTTAATTTTGAAATCCCCAGGAAGCACCGCGCCAATTTTGGCGACGACAATGTGGTCACCCTGGTTGAAGTTTTGAGCACCACACACAATTTGGAGGGGTTCATCTTCTCCCACATCCACCTTGGTAACCCACATATGATCAGAATCAGGATGGGCTTCTTTTTCAAGAACAACGCCTGTGACCACGTGATCAAAGGCATCTCCTGTGCGCTCTACCCCTTCAACACCGGTACCGGTTAAATCAAGACGATCGCAAAATGCCTTCAAGTCAGAAGGAACGGCGACGTAGTTTTCAAGCCATTTTAAGGAAACTCTCATAGTATGACCTCCTAGAATTGACGCAAGAAACGCATGTCGCCTTCAAGAAGCATGCGCAAATCAGGAACGTTATATTTCAAGCACGCGACGCGCTCAACGCCAACACCAAACGCAAAGCCGGAATAGACTTCAGGATCAATACCGGACATGCGCAATACGTTTGGATCAACCATGCCGCAGCCCAAGATTTCAAGCCAGCCCGTGCCTTTACACATACGACAACCTTCTCCGTGACAGATGCCGCATGACACATCGACCTCTGCTGAAGGCTCGGTAAACGGGAAGAAATGTGCACGGAAACGCGTTTTGCGCTCAGGCCCAAACATCTGCTTGCAGAAGTAATCCAGCGTGCCTTTTAAGTCACCAAACGTGATGCCCTTGTCCACGACAAGTCCTTCAACCTGGGTAAATTGAGGAAGGTGCGATGGGTCAGCCACGTCGCGACGATATACTTTACCCGGCGCAATAATGTAGATGGGAAGCTCTTGATCTTCCATCACATGAACCTGTACGCCAGAAGTTTGCGTACGCAACAATACATCAGACTCACCTTTGACATTAGCCTCATCGCCTGATTTATCCACGACATAAAAGGTATCTTGCATAGAGCGCGATGGATGGTCTGCCGGTGCATTGAGCGCAGTGAAGTTATACCAATCCGTTTCAACCTCAGGGCCAGTTGCTACCGTATAACCAAGACCCAAAAACACCTCAGCAATTTCATCTGTGATCGCGTTAATTAAATGGCGCGTACCCATTTGCTGAGAGCGACCAGGAAGGGTGATGTCAACTGCATCGGCCGCCATTTTTGCCTCAAGCTCAGTTGCAGAAAGCGCTGCTTTCTTTGATTCAAGCGCCGCTTCCACTTCATTACGCACCGCATTTACGGTCTTGCCGACCTCAGCGCGCTCCTCTTTGGGCACCTGCCCCATCGAACGCAAATAGCTTGTCAGTGTTCCTGACTTGCCTACCACTTCAATACGGATGGCCTCAAGTGCTTCCGTATCAGCTGCTGTTGCAATGCGATCAAGCGTAGAAGTACGCAATGCGTTGACTTCTTCAACAATAGCCATGTGGCATCTCACCTTTCTCTTACAACTCTTTCTTTCCAACTAAAAAAGAGCCCTTTTCATCCTGTGATCAGGTCTCGCTTTGGAAAAATGCGACGTGCGGGCTGTCTGCCCAATATCGTATGTCCGAAGCGATGATCCAAGGACGAAAAAGGCTCTCGCGGTACCACCTTGGTTGATTGCTCTTGCACTGGTTTCTTGCGTGTAGCTTACACGCCATACGCATGCAAAAAACAACCCACTCATATCCGTTCTTTGTACGGGAAGCTGACCGTCACATCCTACGTATTAGTCTCATGAAGGTTGAGGTGGCGATGGGGCTTAGTTCACCTAGAGTTTACTTTCCTGGAGCTTACCCATCTATCTAACCTCACCACATTTTCATGTCCTGGTTCAGATGTGCTGCTGATAAAGGGAATTATCGGTTTGCTTATCCTAAGACGTTCCAGCCATGCTTGAGTGCACTTGCAAGACATGCGCCCGCAACGTGTGCGCAATGCGTAAGTCTGCATACATATCTCAATCATGCGTCTTTTCTCTGGTGGGATCTGCGTATCTCACCGATACTGTCTTTGTCGTAGCAGTGTAATGCGTAAGTATACTACAACAACGCGCGATAAAAGCACGTTCTCTCGCCTGTGTGGCAGGCGGGGCCTTTGGGGTAAACTTGTGCGAGCAAACAATCCTCATCGCAATCATACAAAAGTGCGATGAGCGCTTGCGTGTTGCCCGACTCTTCTCCTTTGTGCCAAAACTTATTGCGCGAGCGCGACCAAAACCAAGTTGTGCGCTCCGTGAGTGTGCGACGCACCGACTCCTCATTCATCCACGCCATCATTAAGATCTCGAGCGTGTCAGCATCTTGCACAATACACGGAATCAAACCCTGCTCGTTATAGGCAAGATGCGCAATGATGTCGTTTTGTTCTGCACTCAGCTCTTGGCTCATAGGATCTCTCCTTACAAGTTTGATAGTTTAGCGATGAGGTTCTGGGCGATGGGATTCTTGACAATGGAGTTTTCGAATCATTACAAACGTACCGGAATACCACAAGAGGCCATATACTCTTTTACCTCGCGGATGGTAAGTTCACCAAAATGAAAAACGCTTGCCGCTAACACCGCATCGGCCTCTCCCTCAAGAATGCCTTCCGCAAAATGCTCGAGTTTGCCCACACCTCCTGAAGCAATCACTGGAATAGAAACCGCGCGCGCAACTGCACGTGTCAAGGCTAGATCAAAACCATCCTTGGAGCCATCTCTATCCATGGAAGTAAGTAAAATTTCGCCCGCTCCGCGACGAGCTGCTTCTGCTGCCCACTCAACCGCATCGACACCCGTATTTTTACGCCCGCCATGCACATAGACTTCCCACTTATTGGGATTGCCCGGCACTTGCTTGGCATCAATAGCACATAAAATTGCTTGGGTGCCAAACGCTGCCGCCGCAATAGTAATAAGCTCAGGGTTGGCAAGCGCAGCTGAGTTGATAGAAATCTTGTCAGCACCTGCCGCAATCATCGTGCGAATATCTTCAACGCTACGAAATCCGCCACCTACACAATAAGGCAAGTGTAGTTCCTCAGAGGCACGCGATGCCATATCCACGGTCGTTGCACGTCCGTCAGAGGTGGCCGTGATATCAAGAAAGATAACTTCATCGGCCTTTTGTTCATCATAGCGCTGAGCAAGTTCGATAGGGTCTCCTGCATCACGTAGATTTACAAAGTTGACGCCTTTAACCACGCGACCATCTTTGACATCCATACAAGGGATAACACGTTTGGTGAGCATGTGTGCCTCACTTACCTATCGCTCTTCACTTACTTGTTTGCAAAAGGCTGCGGCCGCAGCTACGTCAAGGCTACCCTCATAAATAGCACGTCCTGCAATGACGCCCTCAATAGAAGATGCCACCTTGGCAAGGTTCTCAAGATCCGTCATATCCTTTACTCCACCTGATGCAATCACCGGATTACCAAAGATGAACGCAAGATGAGCATAGCGCTCCGCATCAATTCCGGTACGCATTCCATCACGTGAAATATCCGTAAAGACTAGATGTTTGAAACCGAGTTCTGCCATGTGTGCGACAAAATCTTCCGCACCAACACCAGCGCCCTCTTCCCATCCTGCAACAGCAACCTCACCGTTTTTAGCGTCCACACCTGCTGTCAAGATATCAGGGTATGCGGCAAGCGCCTCACGTGCAAACGCACTATCGCTCACCAGCGAGGTTCCGAGCACAATGCGGCTTGCACCCGCTTCAACCAAGCGGTCAATTGTCGCGCGATTACGCACCCCGCCGCCAACTTCAATCTTCAAACCTGTCTCAGCAATGATGCCCTCAATAACCGCAATGTTTGCCGGCTCTCCAGTACGAGCACCATCCAAATCCACCACATGAATCCAATCAGCACCTGCCTCTTTAAATTGGCGCGCTTGAGCGATGGGGTCGTCATTGTAGATAGTAACTTTGGAGTAGTCGCCTTTAGCAAGACGAACCGCCTTGCCCCCTAAAATATCAATTGCAGGCAATAAATCCATGCTTATATCCTTTCTTTTAGGCGCTCGATGGCGCTGCCTAGACGCGCCCCGCTAGTCGCACGAAATTATTCAACAACTGCGCGCCTGCATCAGAGGATTTCTCTGGATGAAACTGCACCCCGTACGCATGATCCCCATACTGAACCACCGAAGGAAACGTACATGAGTGCGTCGTGTAGGCTAGCGCCGCTGATGTGTCAGGAGCACAATAGGAATGAGTGAAGTAAAAGTATTCGCCTGGTTTAATATCACACAAGAGCGGCGACTTTTCATCATCAGTCGCATCAGCATCAAACTCGATTGAATTCCAGCCCACATGCGGAATCTTGTAGGTATTCCCTACTGTATCCGTCGTAGGAAGCTTGGTGCTGACTCCTTCCAAAAAGCCTAAGCCTCGCACCGTTGTGCCAGGTTGTGCGCCTTCCTCTCCTGCCGCAAACATGAGTTGCTCACCCAGACAGATTCCTAAAAACGGCACCCCACGATTCACCACGGCATCATAAATCACGTCCATCTGGCCGCTTTCTTGCATAAATGCCGATGCATCCGCAAACGCACCCACACCAGGCAAAACAAGCGCTTCTGCTTGTGCAATTACACGCGGATCATCGGTGATACGCGCATCAGCACCTGCACCAATAAGCCCCCGCTCAACGCTCTTCAAATTCCCTTTGCAATAATCAATTACAGCAATCATTACACGTCCTGCCTACACCCACACCTACAAGCTTCCCTTGGTGGAAGGAAGTTGATTGGCGATGCGGGGATTGAGCGCGCATGCTTCACAAAGCGCACGACCACATGCCTTAAATGCAGCTTCAATTAAGTGATGAACATTGGTACCGGTAAGCGCGTGAACATGCAACGTAATACCTGCGTTAGTAGCAAGCGCAACAAAGAATTCTTGCGGAAGCTGAGTGTCAAACGTGCCCACTTTCCCAAACGGAAGGTCGAGGCCACCATAAAAGCCACCACGTCCAGAAATATCAACAGCTGCCATCACAAGTGACTCGTCCATAGGAATAGAAGGAGAAGCAAAACGGGCAATCCCGCGCTTATCCCCGAGTGCCTGTGCAATGGCCTGACCAAGCACAATACCCACGTCCTCTACCGTATGATGATCATCAACCTCGGTGTCTCCATGAGCCTCAATAGTAAGATCAAACAGCCCATGACGACCAAACGCATCAAGCATATGATCAAAAAAAGGTACGCCGGTATTAATAGCAGTGACACCCGTACCATCAAGGTTAATTTCAACGGTGATATCAGTTTCTTTGGTTTTGCGCTCAACACGCGCCACACGTACAGCTATTTTTGCAGTAGTCTCTCCCTCTGCGGTTTGCACAACGGTTACACCTGCTGCGCCTGTCGCAACAAGCGAGTTCGCATTTTTCGTTTCCGATTGCGTCATGACAACAACTCCTCAAGCGCCGCCAAAACGGCATCGTTTTCCTCTTTAGACCCTATAGTGATGCGCAGACAATTTTCAAGACCGGGTGCATGTGAGAAATCACGCACCAAAATACCGCGATCATATAACCCTTGCCATACCGCGTCAGCGCCTGGTATACGTACGAGCAAAAAATTAGCTTGCGATGGGTAGACCGTGATTCCAGGAATCTCGGCCAAACATTGCGCCATACGCTCACGCTCAGCAATGATGGCGGCAATTCTATCCGCAAACACATCCGTGTTGCGCATAATGGCACAACCCACTATTTGCGAAATGCTATCAACGGAATACGGTTGGCGCACTTTAAGCAACTCTTGAATCACCGTTGGCTGTGCAAGCACATACCCTAAGCGCACTCCCGCCGCACTGTATGCTTTTGAAAACGTATGCAAAATCACCAGATTTTCATGGTCGGCCAAAAGCGGTGTGGCTGGCGTTGCACCAAACTCGCCATACGCCTCATCGACCAAAACAAGCGCATCCGTTGCCTCAAGGAGGCGTTTGATAAATTCAAGCGGATCAGCATTACCCGTCGGATTATTGGGTGAGGTAATCACTACCATATCCACATCGCCCTGTGCTGCACGCGCAATCACCGCTTCTTCATCAAGCGAGAAATCATCCTTGCGTGCTACGTCAATCACACGCGTGTCAGTAAGATGCGCATTGGCACCATACACACTAAACGTAGGAGGACAGTTAAGAAGCGTCCGATTGGGTCCTCCCCACGCAAGCGCAAGGTCAAAGAGAAGCTCATCACCCGCATTTCCAACAAGCACGTTATCACGCGTCAAACCATAATGCGCTGCGATCAAATCACGCAGCTCATTAGCAAGCGGATCTGGGTAGCGATTCAGCGACGCACGTCTGAGTCGTGCATACACCTCATCCATTACCACATCAGGAAGCGTTTGTGGATTCTCATTAGCAGAGAGATATATCTCAGCCGGGATATACTTAGGATCATACGGTGTAACCCCTTGCAGTGCTGGCTGTGAAGAACGCACGCGCGAAGCCTGTGGAATTGAAGCCGCGGTCATTACAACCCCCTACTTACCCGCATCGTTAGCTGCGTCTTTACCTGCGTCTTTACCCGCAGTTTTACCTGCATCTTCTGAAATGTAGCCCTGGGTCAAGAGTTGCTTGCGCAAACGCACCGACTGGGCATGCGACCACAAGCCCTCATGATCTGCGATGGCGGTAACCACATCGGCATCATTTAATAAAGCAGCCGGAGAATAGCGAATAATGGAAGATTTTTTAACAAACTCATCCACTGATAAAGGAGACGAGAAACGTGCCGTACCACCGGTGGGAAGCGTGTGATTAGGACCTGCCACATAATCTCCAACCGCCTCAGGAGTCCACTCGCCCAAAAAAATTGCACCAGCGTGACGCACCAGGCCGAGCAGATCAAAGGCGTCAGGTAGATGAAGTTCCAGATGCTCAGGAGCAATAACATTGACGGTATTCATAGCGCTTGCAAGATCAGGGCAGATCACAATGAGGCCTTTATCACGCAAAGATGTCGTCGTAATATCAGCGCGTGTCGACTGCTCGCAATGCTTCTCAATAGCCGCCTCAACCGCGTTGGCATACTCCTCATCAAAGGTGACCAGATAGCAGCTTGCCAGCGGATCATGCTCGGCTTGTGCCATCAAATCAATGGCAACTAATTCAGGAAGCGCCGTCTCATCGGCCACCACGCATACCTCAGAAGGCCCTGCAATCATATCAATGCCGACATCACCTGAAACAACCTTTTTAGCTGCGGCAACATAAGCGTTACCCGGACCGGTAATCTTATCAACACGCTCAATTGATTCGGTGCCATATGCAAGCGCCGCAATTGCTTGAGCGCCACCAACAGAATAAATCTCAGTTACGCCTGAAATGCGACATGCTTCAATGATGGCCGGATCAAGCGTGCCGTCTTTAGTGGGAGGAGTTACGCATACGATACGCCCTACGCCTGCGACAGAAGCAGGAATAGCATTCATCAATACTGACGATGGGTAGAGTGCACGACCACCCGGTACATAAATACCCACCGAATCAAGAGGCTCAATCTTTGCACCCACAAGTGCCCCATCGGCACGCACAGTAAACCAGCTTTGTTGCTTTTGACGCTCGTGGAAGTCTCGGATTTGGTCAGCTGCTTGCTGAAGCGCCTTGGCAACGTTTGCGTCTACCCGCGCCAGCGCATCGGCAATTGCTTCTTCTGAAACACGCAAGTTTGAAAGCTCAACACCATCGAAATCTGACGTGTAGGTAAACAGCGCTTGATCACCCTGTTCTTTGACCGTCTCAACAATGCGTGTAGCCGCAATAAGAGCATCGGCGTTAAACGCCGAAGTGCGCTGCAATAACGCCTCATCAAAAACCTGGCCTTTTTCTAAAACTATGCGTCTCATATGATGTCTCCCCTTTATGCGTATAAGTTATTTTGTATTTTGAAATTGTTCAGCGCTTGGAGCTTACTATGCATTTTGTGCTGCAACGACAGAACGAAGCGTATGGGCAAGCGCACCAACACGCGGGTTAGTTCTGAATGAGTTAGGGTTAGCAAAGAAGCGTGCCGTAGATTCAAGCACGTCTTCTACTACAACAAGATTGTTTTCACGCAGCGTTGTACCCGTTGCCGTGATATCAACAATACGCTCAGCCATACCGGTAATAGGGGCCAGTTCGATATTGCCGTGAAGTTTCATGATCTCCACCTGCATACCAACCTTGCCAAAATGCCAACGCGTGATATTGGGATACTTTGTAGCGACGCGGATGGAGCCTAGCTTGCGATAGCGCTCTTCAATTGCTTCGGTTGTGCCTTGCGATTCTGCTACCACAAAGCGACAACCGCCAAACTTAAGATCAACAAGCTCTACTACATCTACCTGTTGCTCCACGAGCGAGTCCTCGCCGCAGATACCACAATCAGCTGCACCAAGCGCTACAAATACCGGTGCGTCAGTTGGACGCACAATAATGTATTCCACATCTCCGTTTGAAAGCATGAGGGTGCGACCAGCATCAAGCAACCCATCGACATTAAGACCTGCTTTATCAAGAATAGCTATAGCGTCAGCATTAAGAGATCCCTTTGGAACTGCAATACGTAAACGTGGAGCTGTCTTTTGCAAAGCCTGCTCAGCTGCTTGGGCGGCTTGCTCAGCTGCCTGGTCATTGAGCGCAGCCATAACTTGCTCGAGATAGAACGCAAAGCCCGCTGCCGGCACCGTATCCGCACCGTAGTTTGCGAGCAGATTATCATAGCGACCACCGCCGCCCAAACTGGTGCCTTGACCAGGCGCATATGCCTCAAAGACAACACCAGTGTAATAGTCAAAAGAAGACACCACAGAAAAATCAATAAGAAGCGCATCAGCTAAGCCTTCTTGTGCAAGAGCATCATAAATTGCTTCAAGCTCATCAATCCCCGCTGCACATTTAAGCGGTTCAAGAAGCGTTCGCACCGCAGCGAGTGCCTCACTTCCACCACGCAGATTCGAAAGAGCAGCAAGAGCATCTGCAACAACTGGAATAGCTTGCCCGTCAGCAACTAATTCTGCAAGGCGCACGTAATTAGAGGTGTGATACGCCTGAAGAACTTGCTCTTGCCAAGCAGCGTCCGCACCTGAACACGCAAGGAGATCACGCAGTACACGTGCAGAACCAAGAGCAATCTTGAAATGCTCGAGACCGCATGCTTGAAGCGCTGTTGCAAAAAGACGCACCAACTCTGCATCAACCGCCGCGCCTTGCGAGCCAATGGATTCAACGCCCATCTGGGTCATTTCTCGCGCAGAAGCCTCAGCCGCCTTTTCTCTAAACACGCGTTGGGTATAGCGCAAACGCAAAGGCTGCGAGAAATCATTAACGCGTGTTGCCGCCATGCGCGCAATTTGCATGGTAACGTCAGGGCGCATAGCTAGAAGATCCCCATGCGAGTCAAAGAATTTGAAAGGAGCGGCAGGAATATGACCCCCCGCCTCCATCACATTGAGGACCTCAAGCGTGGGGGTCTCAACGGGCTTATAGCCATTTTGGGCAAAGAGGGTTTGTACCTTAGTAGTAAGCTCTTCGCGGGCAAGCGCCTCATCGCTCATTACGTCTCTAAAACCAACAGGGGTAACGAAATCCATAACACCTCTCATACTTTCTATTAGATTGCTCGGATTTAGTATGTGTTCTTTACAGCGCAGTTTTGTGCTTGTCTACAAATACACCTTTGCGCAGTTGTGCTTTTATGTATTCCACTATCATACCTGCACTACACTGCTTTACGTGCGATGCGTACGCAGTGGGCTTCCTTTCTTAAGCGATCGTCACTTTAGCACAGTAGAGTGATAAAGTGCAAGCAGATGGAGGAAGAATTCGATAAGGTGAATACGTTGCACATTTGAATCCGGCTATGAGCATGGTTTCGTTATAATAGAGAGCGACAGAGACATTATTATCTCATGGTATGTATAAAGAAAATATGTATGAAGAAACACAATCTCATACTCTGAATTGAGGGGTGATCAGAATGGGATTCAGAAACATTTTAGTTCCTTACGACAACTCTGAACATGCGCAGAACGCACTTTTGAAGGCTATTGAAATGGTCGATAACGCGCCTGATGCTACTTTGCACATTATGGAAGTCATGGCACCTCCCCAAGATTTGGTTTTCTCATCAATTAACCACAACAATTTTGGTGGCGGCAAATCAGTTATCTCTAAGGAGATTTTTACCGAAGTTGTTGAAGATAGAACCGCTGAAGCAAGCAAGAGCCTGCAGGAAAAAGTTGAGCCTTTCATCCAGGATTTTGCTGGTACGGCAATTGCTGAGGTAGTGTATGGCGTATATGTCGTAGATACCCTTGTGGATGCCGCTAAACAGTATGGGGTTGATGCTATCGTCATGGGATCGCGCGGTTTAGGCGGCATCCGTGGCATGATTGGATCGGTTAGTTACGGTGTTCTCCGCTCGGGCGATACTCCCGTATTAATTGTCAAATAGCTGTTGTTAAAAATAGCTGTTGTTACACAACTAAAAAGCACGCCGCTTTTACTTTTTGCCCGTTTTTATTACTCAGTTTTTATTGCACGACTTTTTGGAGTGATTTATGCGCGCAGTTATCCAATGCGTAAACGAAGCCTCCGTCACCGTCGACAACACCACCCTTGCCAGCATTGGCAAGGGTGCTCTCGTTTTGCTAGGAGTAGGACACGGCGATACGGCTGAAACGGCACAAAAACTCTGGGATAAGATATACAAACTTCGCATGTTTGATGATGCGGAGGGCAAAACTAATCTAAGCCTTGGCGATATCCAGGGCGACGTACTTATCGTGAGTCAATTTACTCTCTATGCTTCTTGTAAAAAAGGCAACCGTCCCTCATTTACTGATGCAGCTAAACCCGATCAGGCTCATGAACTCTATGAGTACTTTGTCTCTCTAGCGCGCGCCGATGTAAAGAATGTGGACACCGGAAAATTTGGGGCCATGATGGAAGTCTCCCTTACCAACCACGGCCCCTTTACATTAGTTCTTGATACTAATGAGCTATAAATAACTATATGGCAAGCTCTGCATACCAGCTCTCAACACGCGGCATTAACGGCGAGCGTGTTATAACAACAGGCTCTAAGATAGTTGACTGTGGAGCAGAAGGCTGTAAGTGCGCCAAAGTCTCACCTGCGCCTGAACCACCTGAGGTCGCAAACGGAACAATGGTTTTACCAGCCAAATCATAGCTTTCCAAAAACGTATTAATAATGGTTGGTGCGATATACCACCAAATAGGGAATCCCAAAAAGACAACATCGTAGTCTTGCATTGATGCTACAACATCCTTAATCATAGGACGAAACGTCGGATCCTTCATTTCAACACTTGAGCGACTACGAGGATTTTCCCAATCAAGATCCGCCGTGGTATAAGGAATCTCGGGCTTAATTTCAAATAAGTCAGCTCCTGAAACTTTAGCGATCATTTCAGCAAACCGACGCGTGTTTCCTGTTGGTGAAAAATATGCCACCAGTTGTTTTTTATCACTCATGGCCACCCTCTCCTCTCTTGTAGACATGCTGTCTTTACGCAGACATGCTGTCTTTGCGTAGCATTAGATACCCTGCTTGTATTGTTGTTCTTTTTGCGATGTGTATTGTTGACAATGCAAACTTGCTTGGCAATTGTTAACTTGCCGTCATTCACCATTGTGTCCACCATAACCCCAGCCCCAGCCATAGCCAATAGCCATAGCCACAACAATAGTCACGGTGATGCGATGCATGATGACCATACATCGCGGATATCGCACACTAGGAAAGCAGCTCTTTTTCAAATCCCCTACAGTTTGGCTTTTGCCCTATCGCATATATCCACTTTGCGGTTATATCGTTATATCTAAACGATGATACAAGCATCGACTTAATGTAAACACCAACTTGGTACAAACATCGAGCAAGGGAGTTACTTATTATGACATCTTCTTCTCATACCCCTATCTCACTCAAAACGGCCGCATGTCTTATTGGAAGCATTGCCGTTATCGCAGCAGGCACCGTGACCGCCGTTATTTTGCACGGCAAAGCACGCGAACGCGCCTTTTCTAAACTCGCAACGCCAGCCTTTACCATTCCTGGACTCAATGAGGGCTTTGTGCCTCAAGATTTGGCGCTTAGTAAGAATGATGATGACGCATCTGCTGGTCAGGACAACACAGATAACTCCACCTGGATCTTCAGTGGCTATGACACACACGGAGGCCCATCGCCTCTTTATGTATGTCCTCCCACAAAAGAACCCCGTCGTCTTTTGGTTAAACTCTGCGATGGGTCACTCTATCGCGGCCATGGTGCCGCAATAACTGCATGGGGCAACAACGTCTACCTTACCGTAGATGACGGCTACCTCGTGCTTGATCGGCGCGATGTACTTAAAGCCCCTGACGGCGCAGAAGTTTACGCACTTCATCATGTACATCTTCCCCTAAAGCCTGCATTTATGATTGCGCAAGCCGGCAAGCTCTATGTGGGAGAATACTATTGTCCCCTTATCTATGAGACACCGACCACTCATCATCTCATCGCCCCTGATGGCACGCACAACCCAGCTCTTATTTTCGAATTCGCAGCAGATCCTCACTCTCTTTCAGGATTCAGTACGATCCCTACGTGCGCCTATTCAATTCCCAAAGAAGTCCAGGGCTTATGCTGCACAGCACAAGGGCACATGATCTTGAGTCAATCATTTGGCGTAGGCGATTCACATTTGCTCGTATTTGATGCAGCACACACGTCTTCCCCTGACGCATTCTCATATGACGCAGATCACCAAATTCCGCTTTTCTATTTTGACAGCGGAAACCTCATCGCTTCAATTCCTGCAATTCCCATGACTGAAGGGCTTGCTCTTGATGGCAACACTGTTTTCGTACTTGATGAATCAGCCTCTAAACGCTATCTCATAGGACGCTATTTTATGGGTGATCAAGTATGGGCGCTTTCTATTCCGCTTCCCAAAAAAGTGCGGTCAGAAATGCAATCAAAGATGCGCTCAAAATGCGCGCTTTCATGTATGTGGTCAAGGAAGTAAATCCTAAAAGATGCAGGCGTAGCCTGTTTTGCAGAACGCCTTTTACAAAACAGGCTACACAGGATTACAGATTGTTTACAATAGCTAATCCTTACAAGCAGCAAACCAAGGATTAGACACAATGAGAAAAAGACATACGCTGTACAAGGAGGACATCATGGAACTTAAAGATTCTCAATCATGGAAAAACCTTCAGACCGCATTTGCTGGAGAGTGTCAAGCATACGTACGCTACACCTTTTTTGGCCAGCAGGCTCGTAAAGATGGATATGTACAGATTGCAAATATCTTTAACGAGACAGCTGAAAACGAACTTCATCATGCAAAACTCCACTTCAAGCGCTTACACGATGGCGCGGTTCCTCATACCTTAGAAGGATTAAAACTCGCCTCTGAAGGTGAGCACTACGAGTGGTCAGACATGTACAAGAATTTTGCTGAAACTGCTCGCGAAGAAGGATTCGATGAACTTGCTGATTTCTTTGAGGGTGTTGGTGCTATCGAGAAAACTCACCAGGAGCGCTACGATCTTTTGACCGAGCGTATCAATAATGGCGAGGTCTTTAAGCGCGAAGAAGTTCAAGTTTGGGTTTGCACAGTATGCGGCCATGTCCATATTGGCACCGAACCTCCCGAGGAGTGCCCCGTCTGTAAGCATCCTCGCGGACATTTTGAATTGCGCGCTACCAACTACTAAAAATAGTAAATCGCAACGTTGCGTAAACACGCTCTAGGTAGCACTCTCTAGGTAACACTCTCTAGACAAAAAGGCTGTTCTCAAAAAAGGGACGATTTCGGTTTATGCCCGAAAATCGCCCCTTTTTGCATGAGATTACGCTTAGTGGGAGGGTTGCTTTTAGGGAAGCCCCATCGCCAAATTCCGCATAAGATAAAAAGCTCTCACTAAACGCAATTACCTGTCACGTGTGGGTGAGTAACTCCACGGATGAGGGATTACCTCCTTGAGCTACGGAGTCCTTCAAAATCGAATCCTCACAATGAACGCAATCTGATGCATTTTTTTGATTTTTGAGGAATTTTTGAAGAGAACCAAAGTGAAGAGATTCAAAGTGAAAAGATCCAAAGAATTCTTGTAGCGCTCAAAGATTTCTCAGCGACTCAATGTGCTAAATTGCAAGCTGCGGAGAACCTATACCTATCCAGTAAGCAAGGGTCGGCGCCCAACCCATAACGAAAACAACAATAATCAACACGGGCACACCAAAACGCGTCCACCCATAAAGAATTTTAGGGAACTTCATCCCCGTCCCTTTGTTGGCCTCTTCCAGGAAGTTCTTCCAACCCCAACCTTTTTTGGTGGTACAGAACAACACAAATACCAATGCTCCTAGGGACAAGAAGTTGTTCGAAACTAAAAAATCTTCCAGCGATTGAATATTGCCAATACCAGGCACCTCAAAACCCGACCAGACATTAAAGCCAAGGACACAAGGAACCGAAAGTAAAAGCAACAAAGGGCCATTATAAAGAACAGCCTTCTTACGATTGATATTCCACTCGTCCATTGAAAAACGCAGAATGTTTTCAAATACTGCAATCACCGTTGAGAGTGCCGCACACGCAAGGCACAAGAAAAAGATAGTACCCCACACCTGGCCCATCGGCATTTGCTGGAATACATAGGGAAGCGTAAGAAACACAAGATCAGGACCAGAACTAGGGGGCACATTAAAAGCAAAGCAGGCAGGAAAAATAATCAAACCCGCCAAAAGTGCCACCAGCGTATCAAGACCAGCAATGCGGATGGCTTCGCCGGTAAGCGCATGATCGCGACCGATATAGCTACCAAAAATAGACATGGAACCCACGCCTATGGAAAGCATGAAAAACGCTTGGCTCATTGCCGCAAAGATAATTTCTGTCAATGACGCATCAGGATTATTGAAGAGCTTATCGAAATCAGGCATCAGATAGAATTCGATGCCCGCTTGCCCTCCTTCGAGAGTAAAAGAATGGATACACAAGACGACCATGAGAACAAACAGTGCTGCCATCATGTATTTAGTAATGCGCTCAACGCCTTTTTGCACACCGAGAGCACACACCGCAAATCCAGCCACCGTTACCAGCGCCATCCATCCAAGCATCTCGATAGGATCGTTTGTCATGGTCGAAAAAACCGCAGGAATGTCTGCTCCAGGGGCACACGCGCCCGATCCCATTTTAAAGAGATAGGCAACCATCCAACCACACACCGTGGTATAGAACATCATGAGCATATAATTGCCCGCAAGCGCAAACCATTTAAACCAATGCCACTTAGTGTGGCGTGGCTCAAGGGCATCAAAAGAGCGCGCGACCGAGCGATGACTTGCACGCCCAACCGCAAACTCCATAATCAAAAGAGGCAACCCCAGCACAACAAGAAAAAGGATAATAAGAAGTACGAATGCGGCGCCACCATACTGACCGACAATAAAAGGAAAACGCCAAATATTACCAAGGCCAATAGCGCATCCTGCAGCAATCAAGAGAAAACCGAGTCGGGTTGAAAACCCTTCTCGGCTCTCGGAATCGTCATGCTTATACAGGGACTTACTCATAGGTTAAACTTGCTCATACGTCGATGTTTTCTACACGTCAATGGTTTTTGCCTTACTTACAAACAATAATGAGTCTATCAGGTTATTCCCCTAGTTTTTTACTCAGAAGCTCATTGATAACCTTAGGGTTACCTTGGCCTTTCATTTCTTTCATGCATTGACCCACGAAAAAGCCCAACAAACCGGTCTTACCGCCTTTGTATTGCTCAACCTTATCAGGGAACGCCGCCAGAACCCCATCGATAACACCTTCGATAGCGCCGGTATCACTTACCTGCTCCATACCGCGCTCGGCAATGATTGCTTTAGGATCCTTATCCTCATCAAGGATAGCTGCGAACACCTCTTTGCCCTGCTTGGACGAAATGGCGTCCTTTTGCATAAGCTCAACAAGTGCAACCGCGCGCTCGGGCGTGAGCGCCGTCTGATCAAGCGTAGTGATCTCAGGATGCGCATTCAGATAGGCAGCCACGTCATTAATAATCAAGTTGGCGATGGGCTTCACAAACTGCGCACCTTGCTCGGTGTTCATACATGCTTCAAAGAAGTTAGCCGTTGTGCGATGCTCAACCAAATGACGAGCGTCATAAGCCGACAAACCAAATTCAGATTCAAAACGCTTGGCTTTTTGGTCAGGCAGCTCAGGAAGTTTTTTGCGTACATTTTCAACAAACTCATCTGAAAGATGATACGGCGCGAGATCAGGCTCAGGGAACAAACGGTAATCATCGGCCGTCTCTTTAACGCGCATGACAATCGTGCGCTTAGCGCTCGGATCCCAGTGGCGCGTTTCTTGATAGATGACGCCGCCTTCTTCCAGCACCTCAGCTTGACGACAAATCTCATAGGCCAAACCATCATGGAGCGACTTGAATGAGTTAATGTTTTTGAGTTCCGTTTTGGTGCCCAACTTAGTTTCACCGCGGCGACGCAAGGACACATTACCATCACAACGCAGTGAGCCCTCTTCCATAGAACAGTCAGAGATACCTATCGCCAAATAGATCTGACGCAGCTTCTGCATAAACGCACGCGCTTCTTCAGGAGTGCGCAACTCAGGCAAGGTAACCAGCTCAATCAACGGCGTACCAGCACGATTGTAATCAACGAGCGAATGGGTAGCACCTGCAATACGTCCTTCCCCACCGCCAATGTGATTCATCTTGCCGGCATCCTCTTCCATATGAATGCGCTCGATACCCACATGAGCCACATAACCATCCTCGGTTTTAGTGACATTGCCTTGCGTATCACCTGGCTCAAGTGAAGCCACCTCAACGCGCTCTTTAGCAGGTGCCCCATCCATTTCCAAATCAAGATGGCCGCGCATACAAAAGGCAACCGGGCCTTGCGTAGTCTGGAAATTTTTGGCCATGTCAGGATACATATAGTTTTTGCGATAGAACATCGAGTAGGGTTCAATGTCGCAATTGGTAGCAAGACCCGCAAGCACAATAGACTCGATAGCCGCCTTGTTGGGCACGGGAAGAGCACCGGGAAGGCCTAAGCATACCGGGCAGGTGTGCGTATTGGGATCAGCACCAAACTCAAGCTTGCAACCACAAAACATCTTGGTCTCAAGCGTAGTGAGCTCAGCATGAACCTCAAGACCGATGACGGCCTCCCAATCTTGTAAAACCTCTTCAAGCTTACGCATGATTTACGCACCTTCCTTTCCCGCAAAGTCAGGCGCAACAGGAGCAGCACCGTACACGTTCTCGAGCGCTTGTGCTACGCGCAGCATATTTTCATCTTTAAAGGCAGGGGCGATGAGTTGCACGCCAACGGGAAGACCACTTTGGGATCCCAATCCAACCGGCACGCTCATACCACCGTTACCTGCAATGTTAATGGAGATGGTAAACATATCAGAAAGATACATTTCTGCAGGATCTGAAATTTCACCAAACATAAAGGCGGTGCGTGGGCTTACCGGAGCAATAATACAATCAACAGACTTGTAAGCATTGACATAGTCTTGCGTAATTAAGGTACGAACCTGTTGGGCAGGATAATAGTACTTGTCATAGACGCCTGCTGAAAGCAAATAACTACCAAGCATAATACGACGGCGTGCCTCAGGGCCAAAGCCCGCTGAACGCGACTTCTCATACTGAACACCCAGCTCTTTACAACCTGGCTCACAATATCCATAACGAACCGAGTCAAAACGAGCGAGGTTAGAAAATGCCTCACAGGGACCAAGTACGTAATAAGCACTCATGGCTGCTGCCGCATTAGGAAGATCAACTTCTACAATCTCTGCTCCCTGCTCTTTTAAGTGAGCAAGTGCTTCTTCTATCTTTTCTTTAACCTCAGCTTGCAACCCTTGCGCTTCCATAAAAGCAGGAACCACACCGAGCTTCATGCCGGCAACCCCATCGCCTAGATTTGCAAGAAAATCAGTCGTCACTTTTTGCGATGTGCAGTCATGCGGATCATGACCAGGACCAGCAAGCGCGTTCATAGCAAGTGCAGTATCACGCACACAGCGGCTAAAGGGGCCCACCTGATCAAGGGAAGAGCCAAAGGCGACAACACCATAGCGGCTTACCACACCATAGGTTGGTTTCATGCCCACAACGCCACAAAAGCTCGCAGGCTGCCTAATAGAACCGCCGGTATCTGAGCCCAGTGTAATAGTGGCAAGGCCTGCTGCCACTGCTGCCGCCGATCCGCCAGATGATCCACCCGGAACGCGCGTAGTATCCCAAGGATTGTTGGTTGGCCCAAATGCGGAGGTCTCAGTAGAAGAGCCAAACGCAAACTCATCCATGTTGAGTTTTCCTAAAGGAAGTGCGCCTGCCGCAATCATGCGCTCGACACACGTTGCCGTATAGGGAGACACATAGTTGGCAAGCATATTAGAAGAACAGGTGGTATGGGTGCCTACCATGTTCATATTGTCCTTGAACGCCACCGGTACGCCAGCAAGACACCCAAGTTCATCAAAAGTCCCCTGAACAAGCGCCTCATCGACACGCTTTGCTTGTTCATAGGCTGCATCAGCGGTCACCTCAAGAAAGGCATGAATCGAAGGATCCAGTGTTTCAATACGCTCGAGGCTCTGATCAACAATTTCTTTCGCGGAATACTCACCTGCTTTAAGGCCAGCTTGGATCTCAGCGACCGATTGCGTGGCAAAAGGCTGCGCTGTTTGCACACTCACTACTGATCACCTCCACCTAAAATAGAAGGAATCAAAAAACAGCCATCTTGCTGCTTAGGAGCGTTTTCGAGTGCGACTTTTTGCGTGAAGCTTTCCTGCTCGGCGTCATCGCGCATCACATTCACAAGTCCGCCAATAGGATGAAAGGTCGGCTCTACGCCCTCAAGATCATATTCAGTGATAGGTTTGAGGCTCTCGATAATGTTGTTAAGATCCGTTGTCATCTCCCCAACTTCGTCCTCGGTTAAGCCGATGCGCGCATACGTTGCAATGCGGCGCACATCAGATTCGGTTAAATACTGCGTCATTGAGAAAACTCTCCTTTAGTAATTGACCCTTAATGATTAGCCCTTTAGCGTTTAGGGTAGACAGTATTTTCTTGGTTTTGCATGATTGTCTTTATTCGTCGTGCGCATAGTTGCGCAAGGGTTGACAATAGCTTTTCTATCATAGCAAACCTGCCCTACAACCATAGAGCGGAATTGTTACGTTTTGATGTTTTGCTACATGGTTTTACGATGTGGTTTTACTGCGGCTTAGGATTTCTTAGAACTTTCTTTTGGCGATGAGGTGGCTGGCGTCTGTTTGTCTGACGTATTTTCAGGCGCAGCAGGAGCAGAATTTGACGTAGCTGTTGTACCTGCGGTTGTGTTTGTAGACACAGCTGGCGCGCTTGCGTTTGTTGAATCTTGAGTTGATGCAGGATCAGCAGATAACGGCGCTGGATTAACGACAGTGCCTGCAATGGTATCAGGAACCGAAGCGGACACTTTTGCAAGAATACCCGACGCTTCATGATGTTGATCTTGAGCAGCAAGCGTCAGTAGTTCGTGAGAATGTGGAAGCGACTCAGCCTGCATCCCCTTTTTAGCAAAAGGCGCAATAGCGCGCACGATCGCATCAGTTGCAACATCTTCTTTATTGGGATTATCAATTTGGACAACAATTGATCCATTAACGCCATGTTCTCCAATACTGGTGTAGAGCACTTGCGGTTCACCAATGACATTCGCAATACCGCGACACGATTGCTTAGCAGCTTTCACCATATCGCTTGTTGTCCCATCGATATCATCAACGTCAGCAAGAAGTATAGGAATTTCAAGTTCTTGCTCGGGCATGAGATGAACTACAGGGTTTTTAGAAAGAACGGAATTGGGTACCACAATGGTATTTTCGTCATTAACAATGGTGGTTTGACGCCACTGGATATCTTGCACAACACCATAGACATTGGAATAGCCGCTAACTTGGATGTTATCGCCCGGTTTAACCATCTTAGTAAGAGTAATTGCAGCACCACCAAAAAGATTAGATAGGGTGTCTTGAAAGCCCAAAGAAATAGCAATGCCGCCAACACCAAGAGCAGCAATGATCGCAGACATATTAACGTGAAAACAGGTGTCTAATATAATGCACGCACCAAGCCCCCACACCACGATGCGCACTACTGTGACATAAAAAGAACTCTCTGCAAGCGTGCTATCTTGATGCTCTAAATATTTGCGAATCATGTTGACGCAGATACGCGCAATGATGATAGTGATACAGGCAAGCACAAGCGCCATAATGACACTCGAAAGAGTTGGATTGCCAATGACTCTACCAAAGTAATCCTGTATTTGTTGAATCCAGGTGATATCCATGCGTTATTCTAACCGCCCGACTACGTAATTCATTAAAGTATATGTATAGTTACAGAGTAACGCTCTTATTGTTTGCTTTGCAGTACGTCTTCCATTCTGCCATTATGTTGTTTCCGGTTTTTAACTTGTTTCCGGGTTTTAACAGTGCTCGTAAATCCAATAAGAAGGATAGAGGTGTCTATGAACTTTAATAATGTCTCCTTTAAAGGAGCCTATGGTACTTCAAGTCAAATTCCCGCTTCTACCTTACCTGAGGTTTCCTTTGTTGGCCGTTCAAACGTAGGAAAGTCATCTCTTATTAATAAGCTCTTTAATCGCAAAGCGCTTGCTTATGTCTCTTCTAAACCCGGCAAAACCTCTACCGTTAATTTTTTTGGCAATGATGCAATTGATTTTGTCGATCTTCCCGGGTATGGCTATGCCAAAGTAGCTAAATCTGAAAAAGGCCGTTGGTCAGAAATGATCAACGGATACTTTGATCAGTATCGCTTCTATGCCTTGGTCATCTCGCTGATTGACATTCGTCATCCGGCAACTGACCTCGACGTGCAGATGGTTGAGTTTTTGCGCGCTTGCAACATGCCCTTTATTATTGCGCTCACCAAAGCAGACAAACTCTCTAATAATCAGATTGCTAAAGCAGTAGCTGCTCTGCGCAAACAACTTAACTTGCCAGCCGATATAGAAATCATTCCCTGCTCAGCTGAAAAAGGAACCGGCATGGACAAGATTCGCTCAGCCATTGAGAAAGCCTGTCAATAGGGCGCCACCTCTTTCGAGAATGACGCCCTTACATTCAGTTTTATGTTCAGCTTCAGAAATTTTAACGTGTTCCTTTGCCAGTTTTTAGAGAATACGAACCAGGCGAACGCCGGAAACAGCTGAAAGCGCCTCAACGGTGTTTTCAGGAGCAGGAACCGCCAAATCAATAACCGTGTAAGCATTATTACCGCGCGCACCATTAATAAGATTATCGATATTGATATCAACATCGCCAAAGAAGCCAGCAAATTTAGAAATAGTGTTAGGGATATTCTCGTGCAAAATAGTGACGCGTGTACCATTGCCTACACAAGGGTTCAAAGGGGTGTTGGGATAATTCACAGAATTAACGATTGAACCATTCTCAAGGTAGTCCATGGTCTGATTGACAGCCATGATAGCGCAATTCTCTTCCGCTTCTTCAGTTGAAGCGCCAAGGTGAGGAAGAGCAATTGTGTTGGGCATCTTCATAACAGCAGGCGTTGCAAAGTCAGTGATATATGTTGCTACCTTGCCAGACTCAAGTGCTTCTGCCATTGCAGTTTCATCAACGAGAGTCTCACGAGAGAAGTTCAAAAAGACCACACCATTTTTCATGATGTCACAAGCCTCTTTATTAATCATGCCGATGGTTCCCTCAACAGCAGGAACATGAATAGTGATGTAATCACATTCTTTGAGAAGATCATTGAGCTCGGTCACATGATGGACTGCTGAATCAATACGCCATGCGGCACCTACTGAAACATAAGGATCATAGCCATACACATCCATACCCAAATCAACCGCTGCATTTGCGACCATTGCGCCAATAGCACCCAGACCAATAACGCCAAGCTTTTTGCCTAAGATTTCATGACCACCAAACTGCTTTTTGGCTTTTTCTGCGTCCTTGGTAATGTTGTCATTGTCAGCATTTTCACGGCACCACTCAGCACCACCAATGATGCCACGGGATCCAAGGAGCAAACCGCATAAGACGAGTTCTTTTACTGCATTTGCATTTGCGCCTGGTGTATTAAAAACAACAATACCCTCTTCAGCGCAACGATCCAAAGGAATATTATTTACGCCCGCACCTGCACGTGCGATGGAAAGCAACTGCTCAGGAAATTCAGTGTCATGCAAAGCGGCTGATCGTACAAGGATTCCGGTAGCTTGAGAAAGATCATCTGAAAGCGTGTACTCGTCAGTAAAAAGACTGGTTCCTTTTTCAGAAATATTGTTCAAACAATGGATAACCTGCATGGCCTTAATTCCCTTCATGAAAAACGAAACGAACCTAACAGGTGAGGTTCGCCACTAGTACTTCACCAAACTATAGCAGTCCTCTTACTCGTCAAGAAGGCCAATCCCTTTGAGAGGTTCAAGAATGAAGCGGAGCAGCAGAGACTGACACTAATTTAAGAGGACTCTCTAGAAGCAATTTTGCCCTTCAAGTATCCCATAAAGCTCGATACGCTCATCTTTGGCGGCATGCTCACCAACATATGCACACAAGAGGAAAATTCGCATAGCGCGCTGTCTCCATAGTTCTCTCTTCTGTCCTATTTTGTTGACATGTCAATGAATTAACAGTATTCTGCTAAACGATAAGTTGACAAGTCAACGAATAACCATGGCGACACGCCACTCCATCATATGCAAGAAAGCGAGGAGACATACATGCTCACCATACCTTTTGTATTCTCGCGGGTCATTACATGCATCTCGATGGATGAGAAGAATACACTCACAAGCACAATGAAGCAGTATGGTGTGGGAGCCAGTGAATACCCCGTGCTCCTTGTTCTGCTAGTCGGCGAGATGCAGGGGATCAAAGGTATATCCCAACTCGAAATATCATGCGCAGTAGCTAAAGACCCAGCTCTCACCTCCCGTGCTGTAAAGCGGCTTGAGAGTAAAGGTCTCGTAAAAATAGAGCAAGATGAGAGAAGAAAATCCAGAAACTCCATCGTGCTGACAGACAAAGGGAGAAAGGTTGCTAGAGCGGCCTATGCCAAGACAGAAGACTGGAACAACGAAGCCCTGAGTGCGCTCGACGCTGACCAGCGCAAGGCTCTCGAGGATGCTCTTGAGACCATCCTCGAGAAATTGTCACACTCATCATAGTATCCATAAAAACAGAGTTAGATAGGAGATCCCATGGAACCAAAAGAACAACTCGCCGAAGTCATGAAGAGCACGTCTTTGATCGCGCTTGCGAGCTCGGTCGAAGACCTGCCCAACGTGCGCATATTGGACATCTTCTTCGATGAAAAGCAAAACGTAGTCGTCTTCCCTACTTCAGCCCTCTCACCTAAGGTCAAGGAGTTCGAAGCAAACAACACCGTGGCTTTCACTACGATTCCCCAAGGCCCTGGACCGGTGGTTCGTGTACAGAATGCCACCGTCTCGAAGAGCGATTGGTCAATCGATGAGATTAAAGACACGCTCATCGCACATCGTCCTGGCTTCGAGATGATGCTGAGGGGATTTGGCGAGAATGTGTTGATCTATGAGGTTTCCTTTACAAAAGCACTCATCGCAGAAAAGGGCCAAAAGACCATCGTTGAGTTATAAAGAAAACTTCTCGTGACTCTCAAGAAACAACAAACTAGCCTCAGGTTTTTAATCTAAGGTTAGTTCCTAAGGTGACGAAAGACTGGATAGGTTTGTCACCCACAGACCCTCTTGGTGCTTTGAAAGGTACCCCTTCTTTTCATCGCAAAAGGCGCTCCCGCTTTGGGAGCGCCTTTTATAGTAATAATTTTTATAGCAATGACTCTTATAGTAATGATGTGGTAATAACAAATCGCTACATTCAAAATACTACTTAGTATCAGGTTCTTCAGCACTATTGCTTTCTTCAACTTCTGTCTCTGTTTGAACCTCGGCAGCCACATCGCCATCTACTTCATCAATTTCTGCGGTGACTACAGACGGCTCCTCTTCAACTGAAGTTTCTTGAGGCTTTCCCGTGATAGACGCTTCTTGCAGATCGCCCGCGAATTCAACGTCGGAACCTGTCATTGAAGCGATAGGCTCAGTGGCTAAAGCGTTTGGCTCACGAGAAGTGTCACTATCTTCTTCGAGCGTGAGTGCTTGAGCTTCAAGATCAGGAAGGTCAGGCGATTCAACTACCGTCTCGGTTTCAACACTTACCGTCTTGGGTTCAACTTGCTCATAGTATTGGTAGGTTCCCTCCTCATGATAACCAGCGTCAAAGGAAGCCTGAGGCTGACCAAACTCAGCAGACTGATAAGGCTGGCCCGCGGGAGGAACGGGAGCTACTGGCACACTAGGCTGAACACCAGGCTGAACGCTGGGTTGAGCATATCCTGCTGGTTGAGCATATCCATCTGCAGCTACAGGGGGAATAGGTGCAGATCCAGGTTGCGCATATCCTTGTGGCTGACCAGCTTGATTATAGTAAGGTTGCTGTGGCTGACCTTGAGGCTGTGCATAATAAGGCTGACCATAACCAGGAGTATAACCATATACCGGTGGCATTTGAGGACCTTTACGGAACTTATAGATGTAAACAGCCAAGATAATCAAGACGGCCATGGTGATCCAACCGCCACCTATCAAACACAAGCAAGCGGAGATGATCGCACAAATAAAAGTTACATTCAATTTTTCTGGCTCATTGCAATGACGCAATCCCATAATGCCAGTTACTAAAACGAACGCATGGAAAATCACATCAATAAAAACTAAAGCAACCGCAATTGACAATCCACCCGTCACAAAGAGGACACCTTCGAGGTAGCTATCGTATGAATGTCCATAACCATAGGTGTAATCGTCAAGAAGATATCGTGCTACATTGGGGTCATTCATCATAGACCCTGCCCAGCTAATGAGACCCACTACAATGAGTAGACCAATAATACTTAAAGCCGACAACACAATGGTAGCGATGCTTAAGCCCTTAATGACTTTTGCATTCTTATCCATTATTCATCCCCTCCAAAATAAAGGAACACTTTCTCTTACTATTCTTTCTCTTACGTTATATAGGATAAATGCATCAAATTTGCTTATGCCACAGCAACGATAAAGCTTTGTAAGAATAGCGTCAGGTTTTGGTTGATAGAGTGGGCTAGACACGCTTGCGAAGGTACTCTCTCAAACCTGGCAAAGCATAACGAAAAGCACCATCCATAGTCTCATCGATCAGACCTGCCTGAATGAGTCTGCTTTTATAGGTAGATATATGACTCGATGGCTTATTAAGCCTTTTCATTAACGAGGCCCGTGTTGATTCTTTTTCATCTTCAAGCATAGCCAACAAGAACGAACGATCTGCATTCGAAAGCTCAGTATATGATGCATCAAATACGCGTTTTTCCATCTGCTCAGAAGCTAACTTTGCGCCTTCAACGATATCTTGTTCGGTAATAACTTCCTTGTCACCAGATATTCTCCATGCGCGATGCCCCATTAACTGAAACATAAAAGGAAAACCACCAATCTCTTGAACGGCTTTAGAGAGAGCATGACTATTGATAATTTTTCCGCCCTCTTCAACCGTTAATTTAAAGGCTTCTTCAACTTCATAATCTGCTAAGGTGCCTAAATCGAATCTGTCTGCACGACGCAAAAATGAAGTGCTTTTACCCTTTATGAGAGCCTCTACATTGTAAGGCAATCCCGCCATCAACAAGGCAACTTTTCTATCTTCCCGAACGAAGTGTTGGAATACCGCAACAAGCTCAATCATTTCATCAAGAGAAACATTAACTTCATCAACAGTAATAAGAAGTCCAACTCCTTGTTCATTAATATCATCAAGTAGTGAAGCCATTTCACTACGCCAGTTAGTAATTTGTTTCGAGGTGGTATCCCATTCAACCGTCCCCACACCCGCAACACCAATACTTCTTAAAGTATGTTTACTAGTTGGTTCAATTAAATGACTAGCGGAAGCTTGTGCTTGTAGGAAAATATCTTGCAGCATTCCTGGTATAGCAGATACATTTGCTGATACCCAACCAAGACGCTCTGCAATGCACGAGAAATACGTCAGCAATGCCGTTTTGCCAGTGCCTCTTGCACCCACCAAGAGACAGCAAGCTGTTTCTTCATCCTCCTCAAACATAAGTGTTATTTCACTAATAACATCTTCTCGACCTGCAAAATAGACAGGAACTTTTCCAAATTTTGCGACAAAGGGATTTGCCTGTGATTGATGAAGGATATTGGCTCTATCTGGCATCGATATCTCCCTCCTTATTCACCCTGATACAAGCATTATATCTTGAACTTCTTTAACTTCCTTGATTTCTTTGAACTTCCTTGAACTCTTTGAACCACCTGATCAGATATTAATTTTCACTTTATGCTTTTTAACAACAGAAGTTTTAATTTCTTGAATCTCGTCACAAAACGCATTAAAAATCGAAAAAACAGGTGATAACAGCAGCTGACAACAAAAACAAAACCAGCTGTGCGACAAAAGCACAACTGGTTTATAAAGAATCACATGGTGCGGGCGAAAGGACTTGAACCTTCACGAGCCGAAGCCCACTAGCACCTGAAGCTAGCGCGTCTGCCAATTCCGCCACGCCCGCATATATACTTTCGAATGAAAGCGATGACTACCTTACCCTAACTTACTAGGAAAATGCAAGAAGGGATTAGACCACAGTAACCACTCAGGGCCAAAATCAAGCTAAAAATATCCTTACATTCGTGTTCCTAAACGGTAAATGCCTGCCAAATCACCATAAATATGGCATGATAGTAGATTACAATACCTAGACTTGGAAGCCATATGCTGACTTGCCTCGCTAAGTCAGAAAAAGGAGCACCTGATGGGATTTTTCTCTCGATTTGAACGTCGCGTAGAAGACGGGTTTGACAATATTAACGACAAGTTGTTTGACTCACCAATTTCCCCTGTTCAAATTGCCAAAAAGGCCGAAAAGCAAATGCGTCGCGAAAAGATGGTAGGTGCAGGCAAAGAATTTGCCCCTACCCTTTACACGGTGTTAGTAAATCCTGATGATGATGATCGACTTTTTGGCTACTACCCCACCCTTGCCGGTGAAACTGAAACCTATCTTAAAGCTAAGGCCTCTGAAGAGGGTCTTGTTATGGATGGTGAGCCGCTCGTTCGCTTTATTGTTGACGATGAGCTTAAATCAGGTCGCTTCGATATTATTGCTGAAATGGTCTCTGCTCCTATCATCGCCCAACTTCGCGCTGAGGAGATGGCGCGCTATGGTCTTGCTCCGCAAGCTCCTGCCTATGGCGCTCGTGGTGCTAACCCCTATGCGTCAAGCACTCCACAAGGCGGCGTCTCCGTTATCGGTGGCGCACCTGCTGGGGGCGTTGGTGCGAGCGCAATGGGTGGTGCAGCAGGTGCAGGAAGTTTTGCAATGGCAGGAACTAATCGCTCTCGCGGCGCAGAACATATCGTTTCCAATATGCGCGCAACACGTGATGGCGGCGCCCAAGATGCTCAAAACATTGACCCTCTCTCTGGCATTGATGTTATGGCAGAAGAAGTAGTTGTTGATGAGTTCGCCCCCGAGCAAGGCCAAAGTGCTATTCCTAATACACAACTCTTCCCCGAAGAAGTTCCTGGAGCACCTCATGTTGCACCGGCCACAAACGCAGGACCCGCTCCCCATCTCGTAAACCTTGTTACCGGACGTTCCTTTGTGCTTGCCAAGCCATCGATTGTCTTAGGCCGTGGCTTGTCGTGCGACATTGTGCTTGATGATTTAAACGCCAGCCGCACGCATGCTCAAATGCAAGAAATTGCTCCTGCCACCTGGCAGATCTCAGACTTGGGATCTCTCAATGGAACGCTCGTAAACGGCAAACATATTGCTGAGTTTATTGTGAGTGAAGGTGATCGCATCAGTATTGGCGCGACAACATTCCTCTTTACCTATAACTAACTTAAACCACACCGAGAGAAGGTCTTTGTGATAGATATTATTTTACTGATTGGGCGATTGCTCTTTGTAGCACTGCTCTATCTGTTTTTGTTTGCCATCATGAAGACAGGAATTGGCCTCGTGAAAGGCCAGCGCAAAAAAGACAAAGCCTGGACGGTGGCCGTTGAAAAAGGTCCCAAAGAATTGCGTGGAGTTCAAATTGCCGTGCATGGCCCTGTCACTATTGGTCGCTCTCCCAGCGCTGATATCACTATCGCGGCCGAGTACGTCTCATCGCTTCATGCTCGCTTTGTACTCATGGGGCAAAACTTATTCGTGGAAGACAACCATTCACTCAACGGCACTTATGTAAACGGCCACCCTATTCAAGAGCCGGCCGCACTTCATGATGGAGATCGTGTCACAGTAGGAGATGTCACAATGCGGGTGAGGTTTAACTAATGGTTACTCATCGCACGCAGACCGCGCCTGAGTCGTACGTCGAGAAAAAGCGCTCCTTTTTTGGATCGCGCACCGATGTTGGACTCGTGCGTGACCACAATGAAGACTCACTATTAGTAGCCCCACCTCTCTATGTAGTTGCAGATGGCATGGGTGGCCATGCAGCAGGAGAGATTGCTTCTGAAATCGTAGTACGCACCCTGGATGAATTGGCGCCTCGTTCTATAGATGTCGATGGGCTCACCAACGCTATAGAAGCTGCCAACTTAAACGTCATTAAAGCACCTAAACAGGGCATTGGCCGCTCTGGCATGGGAACCACCTGTACGGCTGCCATCCTGGAAGACACACGTCTTTTGATTGCGCAAGTCGGAGACTCACGCGCTTATCTTTTGCATAAAGGACAACTCCAGCAGCTCACGCGCGATCATTCGCTCATGGCTGATTTGATTGAAGCAGGACATATCACCCCTGAACAGGCACGCAATCATCCTGATCGCTCGGTTATTACGCGCGCTATGGGATCAGATCCCTACATGCTGCCTGATATCTACGAACTCAACGTCGCTGATGGTGACAGGATTCTTCTTTGCTCTGATGGTTTATGCGGCATGGTATATGACGATGATATTGCTGCCATTATGCGTCGTCATCCTGATCCCCAAACCTGCGCTGACCGTCTCGTACGTGCTGCAGTAGACGCAGGAGGATGCGACAACGTTACGGTTATCGTAGTTGACGTTCATTCAAAAACAGGACAAGCACGCACTATCAAACGCGCTAAGCGCAAATATCGCACTCTTGCCATTTGTATCGCACTTGCTATTGTTGCCGTGTTTGCACTGGGGGCATTTGGTGCTTATACCTACGTCAATAACTCCGCCTACCTTGTCGCCGAAGATGGCAAGGTAAGTGTATATCGCGGCATACCTGACACTTTCTTAGGTATGCAGCTCTCTCATTTAGAACAATCAACCGATATCCCGGTTGATCAACTTCCTCCAGGAGTGGCTAACCGCATTAAAGAAGGTATGTCCGTAGCATCTATGGATGAAGCAAATGAGCTTCTTGAATCCTATCGCACCGACATTGCCCGCAATGAGCTTGCTGCTATGTCGGCGGGTCAAAGTGGACAAGCGGGGCAAACCGGCCAGACCGGCCAAGGATCTCAAGGCGGTGATCGCTAAATGACACGCCGCAATCTTGAACTCGCGCTTCTGTGCGCTGCTGCCCCCTTGGTGGTTTTACTCTTTGCCATGGTGGCACTCTCAGAAGGTAACTCAGTTACCCTTGATAATCTCACCGTACCGCTTTGCATGTTTGGCGCTTTTATTGCAGCTCACTTTGCTATCCGCAAACTTGCCCCTAATGCCGATCCTGCGCTTTTACCCATCTCTTTCGCACTCTCTGGGATAGGTCTTGCTTTTATTACCCGCTTGGCACCTGATCTTGCCATGCGCCAAGTAGTATGGCTTTTTTTGGGCATTATCTTCCTGGTTGCAATCCTGCTCTTTATCCGTAATCTCGACAAAGTTGCTAACTATAAATACACGCTCATGATTGTGGGCTTCATCCTCTTGCTCTCCCCGATGATCCCCGGTATTGGACAAGAAATCTATGGCTCACGCATTTGGCTCTCTATTGCAGGTTTTTCATTCCAGCCTGGTGAGTTTGCAAAGATCCTCATCGTGCTCTTTCTAGCGGGCTATCTCGCACAAAACAGAGAAATGCTTTCCGTCTTCACTACTAAGATTGGTCCATTCCATCTCCCCGATGCGCGCACCTTGATGCCTCTTTTGCTTATGTGGGCAATCTCTATGGTCATCGTCGTATTCGAAAAAGATCTTGGTAGCGCTATCGTTGTATTTTTGGTCTTCTTGACCATGCTTTATGTAGCAAGCGGTAAGCGCTCCTACCTACTCATTGGTCTTATCTTTGTGGCGATTGGCGGCACGCTTGCATTCCTCTTTTTCTCTCATGTGCAAGTTCGCGTCGATACTTGGCTCAACCCCTTTAAAGATCCCACCAACACGGGCTACCAGCTTGTACAATCCATCTTCTCAATTGCCGATGGTGGTCTTTTTGGTGTTGGCATTGGTAATGGCCTCGCAGATCAAATCCCTATTGTTGAATCCGACTTTATCTTTGCTGCTATCGCAGAAGAAACGGGTCTTTTGGGCGCAGCAGGTCTTTTGCTCCTCTACCTATGTTTTGCTATCCGCGGCCTTCTCACTGCGGCACGCGCTAAAACTGACGTGAGTTCGTTTATCGCGACAGGCCTCACTGCCGTCATTGTGTTGCAAGCCTTCATTATTGTAGGCGGCGTCACGCGGCTCATCCCTCTAACCGGCCTCACGCTTCCCTTTGTATCCCAAGGTGGCTCATCGCTTTTAGCAAGCTTCATCATTGTTGGCTTGCTCCTCAAAATTAGTGATTCTTCCACCGGCATTAACACTGAAATGACTTCCGCTACTGGTCTTATTGCTGGACAAAGTATCTTAGGGCGCGTCTCGCTCGGTAAACGCATCACTAACACGATGATTGCCTTCTCAATCCTTTTTGCGCTTCTTGTGGCAAACTTGACGCTTATCATGGTTATCCAAGCCAAGGACTACCAGAACATGCCTATCAACAATCATACGATGGCAAAAGAGTCCGAAACTGAACGCGGTACCATCTCGACTTACGACAACGTTGTGCTTGCGCAGAGCGTCAAAGAAGGCGATGGGTCGTATAAACGCGTCTATCCTGCCGGCACGCTCGCGGCTCATGTGGTAGGCTACGCCTCACAAACCTACGGAACCGCTGGCATTGAAGCAGCCTGCAATGACACCTTGAAAGGCCAGCAAAACTTTGCTTCATGGACTGATGTTTTGAACTACCTTACGGGTGCAACTACGCCAGGCAATGATGTAAAACTCACTATTAACTCGACCATCCAAGAAGCAGCACAAAATGCTCTCGAAGGACATGCGGGCGCCTGTGTTGTTATGGATCCCGAAACGGGTGCGACCCTTGCTCTGGCAAGCTCGCCTACCTATAACGCTGGAGATATTGACCAAATCCTGTCATCCGGGTCTGACTCATCGGCATTATACAATCGTGCCACGCAAGCACTCTATCCTCCCGGATCAACCTTTAAGATTGTGACCCTTGCAACTGCACTTTCCAATAATGTTGCAAGCGAAAACACCGTCTATAACTCACCGGCTCAGATGGATATTGGCGGTGGCGAGATCACCAACTTCAACAAGCGCGGTTATGGTGAAATCACTCTTGCGCGTGCAACAGAAGTTTCTTCAAATACAGTCTTTGCCCAGTTGGGTGTTCAGATTGGTGCGCAAGCTTTAGTGCTTGGCGCTGACTCCTTTGGCTTTAACGAAGTCATTGACTACTCGCTACCACTCGCAACATCGCTTATGCCTGAACCAGCAGAAATGACCGAATGGGAAACAGCATGGGCTGCCGCAGGCGAACCCGTTGGACAGCATGCCTCCCCTGCCGGTCCTCAGGCAACCGTTATGCAAATGGCATTGGTAGGTTGTGCAATCGCAAACGATGGCACCATCATGAAGCCCTACCTTGTTGACTCAATCTACAACGCAGAAGGCAAGTGCTCTTCGACCACCTCTCCTCAGGAGTTGAAGCGCGCAGTATCGCCTACGATTGCCTCACGAGTTAAAAGTGTTTTGGAAGGCGTTGTCGCACAAGGCACCGGTACACCAGCGCAAGTTTCCGGTGTTACCATTGCTGGCAAGACTGGCACAGCTGAGACAGGTAAGCCTAAAGACGATAGCTGGTTTGTAGGTATGGGACCATCGGAAGATTGCAAGGTTGTTGTTGCCCTTGTTTTAGAAGAAGCCGATGTGTCTGCATCCTCTCGTGCGCAAAATGTTCTTGCAACAGCATTGCGCGCACAGGGACAGCTGAAGTAAAGATGGAGTAAAACAATCAACCCCTTTAGTAGTCCGTTAGGTTACTGAGAGGTTACTAAGAAGCAATAATTTTAATGAACTTGTGCCAGAAAAGGCACAAGGGAGTGTGAAGATAAGGTATGCTATCAGAACATGAAACTGATTGCTAAACCATGGGTTCCAAAAGGAGTTCAAACGTGTCTGGAAACATGATTGGCAGAGTTCTAAACAATCGCTACGAGATCACAGAACGCGTCGGTATTGGCGGTATGGCTGAAGTCTATCGCGCACATGATACTGTTCTGGATCGTATCGTTGCGGTAAAGGTCATGCTGCCTCAGTATGCAGCGGACCCTACGTTTACTCAGCGCTTCCGTCAAGAAGCTGCCTCTGCCGCAAAATTACAAAGCCCCTATATTGTAAGTATCTATGACTGGGGTCTTGATGATGAGACCTACTACATTGTCATGGAGTTTTTGCGTGGTACTGATTTAAAGACCGCTATCAATCAGCGTGGTGCTATTAATCAGCGTAAAGTTGCAGAAATTGGCGCGCAAATTGCTCAAGCTTTAAGTGTTGCTCATCAAGGTGGCATTATCCATCGTGACATTAAGCCACAAAATATCATGATCCAACCTGATGGCAATATCAAAGTCATGGACTTTGGCATTGCTCGTGCAGGAGATGCAGGACTTTCACAAACCTCCACGGTTTTAGGTACTGCTCACTACGTCTCCCCTGAACAAGCACAGGGCAAAGAGCTCACCGGATCCTCTGACATCTATTCTTTGGGTATTGTGCTGTATGAAGCAGCTACGGGTGTTCTTCCCTTCGAAGGAAGCGATGCTGTCAGCGTTGCCGTCAAACAGGTCAACGAGCAGCCCAAACCTCCCCGCGAGATCAATCCCGACATTAGCCCATCGCTTGAAGCAATTATCTTATGTGCGATGGACAAAAACCCTGAAAACCGTTTTGCAACCGCTGCTGATATGCGTCGGGCACTTAATGACTTTATTGCAGGCCGTCCAGTCACACTGCCTTCCAATTATATGGCTACTCAAGTGATGGGTGGCATTGGCGGAGCTGGTGATGAGACTATTGCCATGTCCCCTCAAGGCGGCGCAACCCGTGCAATGCCCGTGACGCCGGGTGGTGGCGGACTCAACACCATGCAGCCAACTCAGGCGCAACAGCGCTCTCATATTGCCACTGATCCTGAGCCTGAAAAGAAATCAAAAAAGGGTCCTATTATTGCAGCAATTGTTGCTGTTGTCGCCATTATTGCCATTGCCTTTAGTGTTTTTGCACTCAACAATCAAGAAGACATGGAAACCGTTCCTGATGTTTCTGACGTCGCTTTGACTCAAGCCCAGACGCAACTCCGCGAAGCAGGTTTTGAGATTGGCACCGTAACGGAAGTCTATAACGCTGATGTAACGCCGGGTAATGTTGTTTCTACCTCTCCTGCCGGCGGGCAGAAAGCCAAAAAAGGTACCGCTATAAATATCACGGTCTCTAAGGGCAACGAATCAATCTCCGTACCTGATCTAACAGGCAAAACAAGAGATCAAGCAATGCAAGAGCTCTCTTCTTTGGGTCTTTCTGGATCTGAGGGTGAAGCAGTGTTCTCCGACAAACCCGAAGGGCAAGTAGCGCAACAAGATGTAGCGTCCGGTACGCCTGTTACACGCGGCACCACCATTGTCTTCCATCTCTCCAAGGGTGTTGAAACCATTAAGATCCCATCGGTAACTGATAAGGACAAAGATGCCGCAACTGACATTTTGGAAAATGCAGGCTTTAAAGTAAAACTCAAGTACTTTGATTCAGCTGAGCCTGCAGGTACCGTTGTTTACCAGTCACAAACTGGTTCTGCTGCACGCGGCACTACTATTGAGCTTTCCGTCTCTAATGGCTCCAAGACTCCCGACACCAGTAATCCCGACAATGGAGATTCTGGGTCTGGATCAGGATCATCGGGTGGCTCTGGATCCTCCGGCGGCACTTCTGGCGGATCAGGATCATCGGGTGGCTCTGGATCCTCCGGCGGCACTTCTGGCGGATCAGGATCATCAGGAAGTAACAACTAGGCCAACAGACAAACGCTCAATAAACAGTTGACGAGTATCTGGGCTAGCGTTCTTGAGCCTGTTTCGTTAGAATTGTTTATCCTGCCCTCGTAGCTCAGTGGATAGAGCGTCGGTTTCCTAAACCGTGCGTCGGAGGTTCGACTCCTCTCGGGGGCACCACGAAATATCAGCCATCCATGCGTTAATGATCGCAAAAAGTATCATTCAACGCACGGGTGGCTTTTTTGTAGGTTCTTTTAAAATTCCGCTCTCCCCTCTTTAAATTCTTTTTCAAAGCTGATTATCTTTATGATTTACCAAGCTTTGCTTTGCTTTTTGGGTGCGTTTTCTCTTTCATTAGCGTTACACGCTACCTCCTTGAGTACGCTACCCCTATGCCCGAAAATAGCCCCTTTTTACATGAGATTGCGTTTAGTGAGAGGGTTGCTTTTATGAAAGCCTCATCGCCAAACTTTATCTAAGACAAAAAGCTCTCACTAAACGCAATTACATGTCATTTATAAGTGAGTAACTCCACAGATGGGGAGTTACTCATATGAGCTCCGAAACCTCTCAAAATCAAATCCTCACAATGAACGCAATCTGATGCATTTTTTCGATTTTCGAGGAATTTTGAGAGAGATCAGGGTGTTTTTAGCAAAACTATTGGGAACCTCAAGGCTATTTTGAGAAGTCAAACGTGTTTTTCCTTAGATAGAGCTTTGTTTTTGTTTTGGATATTAGCGTGTTTAGATGTTAGCGTGTTTTGGATATTAACGTTTTAGGTAGGCTCGACCTAAAGAAAATAGCCTTGCAATTAATTATCTCGATTTCCCTTGACCCCGGAGTTGGTGCAGGGTTTACACTTCCGTCTGAGGATGTGATGAAATGGCTGGCTACAAATTAACAAAAACACACGTTGTGTCAGAAACCGGCGAAGCAAGTATTATTACGGGACGAGAAGGCCTTGCAATTCCCACTGCAGACACCTATCTCACCGTAGGGCAAGTGGAAAAGCTTACAGGTATCAAGGAGAGCAGATTACGTCACTACGACCGCATTGGCCTTTTGTGTCCCGCGCGATCTGGAGAAGGAATAGCCAACAACCGCAAACTCTATGGCGTTGAAGATCTTGCGCGTCTACAAGCAATCGTTACGCTTTCAGCGTATCAGTTCAGTCTGGAAGAAATTAAAGCAATTCTTGACGATGGGATTAGTGATATTGAAGCGCTTATCCAAACCAAGATTAAAACTCTCAAGCGACAAGAAGGTCGCTTGCACGCACTCGTGCTTTTCACTAAATTTATTGAACTTAGTGAAACTGACCTTATTGAGGGGCTCGCAAATGGTCCAGCCAATCTTGATGAGCTCGCGGATCTCGTACGTGATACTCCACTGTATGAAGCCGCTATCCAAAGACTTGAGAACTATGGCGAAGAGGAAGCCTCTGAACAATTACGGGCGCTAGACGCAATCCTTGATAAACTTATTATTCCTGATGAAGCCCTTGGGTTCACCTGCATCGAAGAAGCGATTGATCAATTTTTTCACTGGTGGGATGGTTTTGTTCTTTCCCTTGAAGAGAGCGGCTATCTTGGATTCTGGGCTATCTTTGAGGATCATGCGCTTGTCCCCGAATACATTGAAACCATTGGTGAAGCAGGAGACGCAGGCTTTATAGAAATGTACGCCTTTTTCGTTTTGCTTAAGCGCTACCTTTGCGAGCAGCAAATCATTCTTGCAGACATTGCGCAACTCGCAAAGCAGGATATCGTTCTTGCTCTTGAGGAAGCATACGATCTTGTTGCAGTAACCTCAACGCTGCTATTTGGAACCCAAGGAACACAAGAGCTATCTGATGAAACATTGATAGAAACTACGACGTTCTTTCTTTTCTATGCGATGGGTGTTTTAGAAGACCAGAAGCTAACTGCGTATTTGCGCATCCCCGAAGATGTACGTATCCCTGAGGCAGAAGAAACATCTCAGCTAACAACGAAAGATATTCTTGAACAGACCTTGCGCGTACTTGATATCACGCTCTAGAAAAAATTCCAGGAAAAGGCTTTGAATTTTAGTATTGAAGCTGCAACGATTAAAAATTCAGAAGTTGGCGTACTTCAATATCGAGCGCATCAGCAATACGAACAAGGTCATCAAGACCAACACCAACACGACCCGTTTCGATCCGCCAAATATGAGACTTACTTGACCCCACCATCATGGCAAGACGCTCCTGAGAAAGACCTTGATTTTCCCTACGGAGTCTAATAGCACTACCGAGCGCTTGTCTTTTCTGATCGATATCCATGTATAAAGCATATGTGTTAGACTATCGTATGTGGCTTCATATATGAAGCCACATAAAAGTGAACAGCTGATGGCGAGCCATTAAAACTCGCACAAAAAATTACACAGAATTCGTACCAAGAGAGCACCTGCATGACTAAAATCAATCTTTTACCTCATGAAACTATTATTTTGCGTGATTCTGTAGTGCAGCATGATAGAGGCGGACTTATTGATTTATATAGCGATGAGCTTGTGCTCACCAATGTGGCTTTAGTAGTAATTCACAAAAGCATTATGGGTGGCGTCAAAGACATCCAACGTTTTTCACTCGATCAGATCAAGGTAGTCAACGGTGTTCCTCAAGCTCTTTTTGGAACTTCGTCGTCAGGAGAAAACCAGCTACAGGTATTTTTTTCGCATGGGATAGAAGCATTCACGCTTGGTCGTGCAGACAATGATTCGGGAGGAATACTCGATATCCTTCTTGTCTCTCCGCAAGATAAAGAGAAACGCAATATCGCTGCGTGGCAAAGCGCCATCTCGCAAGCAGTTTTGGCGTTGCCACAAAAGGTGGCTCCTGCTCATATTCCACAAACCCCATCGCCCAAAGAGACTTCACCCCAGAACCCTTCCCCTTCATTACCTACCTCGGTAACCAAAAAATGTATAGGGTGTAGGGCACCTCTTTCGGGAATTCAAGGACAAAAAGTTACGTGTAAGTACTGCGACACAGAACAGGTACTTTAGGAGATTTCCATGGGTATTCTTAAAGCGATAGGCGACTCAGTAAGCGGATCACTCGCAGATCAGTGGAAAGATATTTACACGGCACGTTCCTTTAGCGAGCACGACGCGATTGTTCCAGGAACACTCAAAAACACCAATCGTGGACGCGGTGCTAATCTCTACAGCTCGGATGGGGTTATTACTAACGGTTCACGCATTTTTGTTCCCGAAAATACAGCGGCTTATGTGTTTAGCGAGGCAGGAATTGAAACAATTGTTACTGAGCCAGGTAACTATGTCTACGAAAGTGGTGAAGAATCAGTCTTTGCTACCGGTTCGCTTGAGTCTCTCTTTGGGCAAGTAGTTGATCGTATTGGCTATGGGGGCGTTCCTACCATGGAAAAGCGCATCGCCTTTGTAAACCTACGCGAGATTAGACATATCCCCTTTGGCACGCGAGGACCACAGGTATACAACGACCTTTACTATCAATGCGATTTAGAGATTTATGCTCACGGTGTCTTCTCTATCAAGATTGTTGATCCCACTACTTTTTTGAAGAATTTTGTCCCCGCCAATGTCTTTAATTACTCGTTTGATTATCCAGGGGCGCGCAAACAAATCATTTCGGAGTTCTTGCAATCGTTTATTGCGGCACTCATCTCGCTTTCAGGAACATACCGCATTTCTCAACTTCCTGCGCAAGCAAGCGAAATAGCCAAGCGCGTAGCATCTGATGAGGTAAACGCAGGTAGTTGGCTTGAACGATTTGGATTTCAGGTCGTTAAAGTTGGCATTGAAAGCATTGAATTCTCGGACGATTCGCGCGAACTTGTCCGTCAGTTCTCTGAAAACCGCATGGACGTGCAGGCATTTGAAGAAACCTCTCAACGAGCATCCAACATTGCCGCTCAACAAAAAATCGCAGAAGGCATTCAAGCTAATGGTCTTGGCGATGGGGGTGGCATGCTTTTTGGCATGAACCTTGCGCAAGGATTATCGCCCCGCGGAGAAGGAGTGAGCGGCCAGCCTCCTCTTTCTTTTGATGAGCAGGTTAAAGCAGTCAAACAACTCAAGGAACTCCTTGATGAGGGGATGCTTTCCCAAGAAGAATTCGAAATCAAAAAGAAAGAGATTATGGGACTTTAAGATTGTTCTCCCTCTATCACATCCAATAAAGACTGACCAAAACTCACCAATTAAAACAAGGTAGGAGCCCCTACCTCATGTAAGGAGGAATACGTATGAAAAAATGCAGAAAATGCGGAGCAGAAATACCTGATGGCGCACCAAGCTGTCCAGTGTGTGGAAGCCCCGCAGGAGATCCTGTTATCCCCACACCTTCCACAGGCGCACCCCAGGATCCACAGACTGAAAAGCCTAAAAAGAAACATACAGGCTTGAAAGTAATTGGCATCATTGTTGCTATTTTCGTGCTCATGGGTCTTATAGGTTCATGTAGTACTTCATGCAGCAAACAAGCCGAAAACACCAAATATGATTGGCCAACTGGCTCACTTGCCCAGATGATCCCGAGTATGAATAAGAAATGCAAGTCCGTAAATGAGTTCGATAGTGGCTTGAATCTTACGGTTGTTGACGGGATTAACAAGAAAGACTACGACGCCTACGTCTCTGAATGCAAAGAACGCGGCTTTACTATTGATATAGAAGAAACTAATAGAAGCTTTGAAGCATACAACCCGGAAGGCTACCAAGTTCGCGTTTTGTTTTACGACTACAGCGATGGCGATGAAATAACCGTATACCTTGATGCACCCAAAGCTGACGGCAATCTCGTTTGGCCAACAACAGGACTTGCAACAAAAATTCCTAATCCTGACAAAACAAAAGGCAACATTACTTCTGATTCATCAAGCCAATTTACTGCTTATATAGGAGACATGGAAAAGGCAGCTTATGATGCATACGTGGAACAATGCATTGCAGCGGGATTCAATGTGAAATATGACAAGAATAAGAAGCGATATGAAGCTGACAATCAACAGGGTGATTCCTTGCATGTAGAGTACAAGGGGTTCAATACGGTATACATTTCTCTTGAAGCTGCAAAAGCTGATTCATCTTCAAGCACAACAGCCAGCGCTGCAGCAAGCACTACCCCATCAGCAAATACTTCTACCAACCAATCAGCAGGAGCTAGTGCCGACTTCAAGAAAACAATGGACGACTATGAGAAAACTATTGATAGCTACATCGCATTCATGAAGAAATACAACGAATCAAGCAACACAGCAAGCATGGCTGCCGATTATGCAAAATACATGTCTGATTACGCTAACGTAATGTCAGAGATTGATGCAATTGATGAGAACACGCTTACTGACGCTGATAAAAAATACTACATCGAAGTCAACACACGTATTGCAAAAAAGCTTGCCGATGCCGCTTTAGCGTAAAAGCAATTACCACCATATAGCAGTACAACAATAGATGAACCGGGCATAAAAGAGGAGGTATTATGCAAAGAACAACCACTCAGCATAAATTCACTCAAAAAGTCGTGATTAGCCTAATGAGCGTAGCATTAGTTTTTGGTATGCTTAGCCTTACTGCATGCAATTCAAGCAACAATGCCACTAATCCCAGCTCCAATATCACAGTCAAGAATCAGACCTCTGTCCAAGAAATTGACCGCGATGTCTCGATTGAAAAAACCACATTGATTGATATTCCGGAAGCCACAATCTCGGCCGATTCAATATCGTTTCAAAACGACTCCCTAAAACTAATGCTTACTATGACCAATAAGACTTCAAAGCCCATATCAATTCAAGCAGGAACTCTTGGATTCTCTGCAAATTACATCAATAACTACATGGTAGATGATGGTTATATTGGTACAGACTTAGAGCCTAATGAAAGTAAAACAGCAGATGTATTTTTCAACTCGAACTTATTCAAGATGTTCGGCATCAACAAAATCGGTGAGATAGGAATTGGTATCACCATTAAGAACAATCAAACAAGCAAAGATTATTCTAAGGTTAATTACGATCTCATTCATCGTGAAGTTGTATCAATTAAAACCTCTCAATACGATTCTGTTGACATGAACGTTGACACGTATCCTGAAGCAATAACAAACGAAGATCTCTTACATACCCTCGATTTAACTATATTGAAATTTAGTAAAGAAGACAGCTTTGACCAAAATGGCATCAGCATAAAATCCTTAGGATTATTCAAGAATACTGATGGAGAGACATCAGTGGCTCTCGAGATTCAAAATACTAACAATCTGCTCGTTAGCGCAAACGCAAGTGATGTAACCATCAATAACGAAATGGCCTATGAGGGGAGCTGGATAGGCGAGGCAATTGCTCCTAATAAAATCGCAGTGATGGTTATTACCCTCAACGATGTTGTTAGCATGGCGCAAGATAACGAGAATATTCAAAATATTGATCTCGAAAACATATCCACTGTTGGCATAAAGTTCACAGTATTTGACGAAAATTCGAACACAATTGTATCCCCTACTGAGCTCGAATTCAATTTCTAGAAAATGATAGGCCAATTTGCTTACACCCACTCACAACATCTTGGCTTATCATTTCTCTAATATTAAACTTGAACAGGGGAAACGATAAATTCTTAAAAATAAATAGTTAAAGAGTTTTGCTTGGAGAGCTGGAATACATAACTCTAATTCATACTTAGTACCCCTGTTCAGTATCGGTAAGGAATTGATATGTTTCTAGATAAATTTTTGAAAGAAGCAGCAGAAACCGTTGCAGAAAACGCTGCTGAAGCTGCTAATACCGTAGCCTCAATGGCTGCAGATGCAAGCGAAAAGGCTGCTGAAGCAATCTCGACTGGAACAGAGATTGCTTCAAACCTCGGAGAGCAAGCTATCAACGCTGCTTCAGCAGGTATTAATACTGTTGTAGAAGAGGGAGGAAAAGTCTTAGGTGCTGCCGTAAACGCAGCTCAACAGTTGCATCACGACCAACTTCTTGCTTATTACAACCCAGTCTTTCCCGAGCAGTATCAATCCTCAGATTACGATCTGCCTAATTTGATCATTATTGAAGACGAAGATCAAAGAAAAGGAGTCGAGGTCTGCAATGGCGCTATCGGTTGGCTGCAAGTTGAAAACGGCATGGAAATACTTCATCTCTATGATGAGGCAGTAGAATTCAGCGGACTCAATTTCTACCCTTATGCAATATGTGAAAGTGCATATTATATTGATTCCTTTAGTAAAGATCGATTTATAAATCTCGATTCATATCACGAAGTCATCCAAAAAGAAAAGATTGAAGAACTTGGCAATATTGCGCATTCTCTAGGTGCAAAAGAATGCTATCTCGAATCTTATGAAGAAGATATTTCTAGTTCTTGTTCGCAAGTATCTTCTCAAGAAAGCGCACGAACTCTGACAGTATCTGGGCAGGCATCGTTCGATATTCAACAGGCTTCTGAAACATCAAAAAAAAGATCAATCGTCTTTTCTCAAATATTTGAAGGCTCTGACCAACCTAATGAACCCGAACTTCATTGGTTTAAAAAGGACATGGGAATTAATTCGCTGATTAAAAAGCGCTGTTCTGATGCCAACAGTCTGCATGAATACTCGATACAAATCGATACCACTTCATCAATGGCGATTTCTGTTGCACGAGCTGCCAAAATAGACGCTGCATTAAAAACCGCAAAAACTTCGTCTGATGTGTCTATAGAAAACAAAGCAAAAAGCGAATCAAGACGAAAGCTTGTCTACACTTTAAAGTTCTAATTGTTTACGTCAGCAGAACAATTTCTCCTGACGTAAACAAACTAAACACTCTCAACAGTAAGCATGAGTATCATGCTTACTGTTTTGTTATTTGCTTTGGTTTCTCCCCTGACTTGAGAGACGAGGTAAAACTACGTCCAGTCATACGCGCTTTCCCCATTACACCAGACACGCCACCATAATCTATACCTGTTATGACCTTGATAAGCCATAGGAACAACGCCAATACAAGAAGCGGAACAAGACATGACGTGACAATCATAACTGCTATTGTGTCGACCATGATATTCAGTTGATTTGCCAAAGTATTTAAAGCATTTTCCGCTCCTTGCGTTAACGTTGTCCAGCCATCTTGAACCGCATCGGCAAAACTTTCAAGAACATCTTTGTTTTCCTGGTTAGTCTCTTGCGTACTATTGTTGATTTCCTGAGTTGCCTCTTGTGTTGCCGCTGCCGCATTTGCAAGCGACTGCTCAAACGACGCATCGACATTATCCGTAACCCAAACACTAACAGGGACAACAAGCAAAAGCGCCATCGCAAGAGCAAGTACTTTAGCGCCGATTTGCTGCAAGTTTGCTTTAAGCCGTGTGCCCGACCGCGAGAAAAGCGCTATAGCAAAGAGCGCACACGAAGCAGGAATCATAAAGGCAAATGTAACAAATCCGAAGGTGGTCAAAAGGAATTTTTCGAGGTAGATAACCGCAAGAATAACGAGAAAGTATGAGGTCAAATCAACAAGCTTGTTTGCAATGCCTGAACCCGTATCACCCGGAAGAAGCGATATTGCCGCTGAGGCTGCCGTTGTTGATGCCGCAAGCGTCATAACATTGTTTTTCTTCTCATCAAGCGTGGAGTTAATTCCTTGATAGGTATCAGGTGATGAGAAAATTCCAGCAAGGAGGAAGATAGACAGCAGGGCGATAGCAGCAAAAACACCCACCGTAATCCATTTTCTCTTTGGCGACCCCTCGAAGAAACCTTCTTCTCCTGAATCAAAAAGCGTTATCGCCCGTTCTTCAACGACCGTCTCTGTTTGAGTTTGAGTGCTCAGCTCGTTCATATCTCTCCTCGCAATTAAGGTTCTATCAGCGGTTTTATCTCTATTAGTATAAGACAAATACAACCATTGACACGGTATACGACAGAGGATTAGCAACAGGCTCGCATATCAAATGTGTTTATTATGTATTATTCTGATGAACACTGCGCAAACACAAAGAAACAAGCAAGCAACGAACAACTTCTTTCTTTGAAAGCCTTCTAAGATAGAGTTGTATTTAGTGACATATTTAGCAACATCTACAAGAGAGCCTTCATGGAAATCGCGCAAAACATATCTCCTGATTTCAGCGGTCTACGCATCTTGTTAGCCGATGATAATTTTTTGTCGCGTGAGATTACCAAAGCAATACTAGAAGAAACTGGCTTCACTGTAGATACTGTTGAAAACGGCCAAGAAGAAGTTGAACAGCTCTGCGCTCCGAAACCCTATCGCTATGATCTTATTTTGTCCGATGTGCAAATGCCTGTCATGAATGGACATGACGCTGCACGCGCTATTAGAGCACTCGAGAATCCTGAGTTGGCCTCTATCCCTATCGTTGCGCTCTCAGCTGATTATTATGAAAAAGATATTCAAGCTGCACTCGATTGCGGCATGAATGCCCACCTAGCAAAGCCACTCGATATTCATGCGCTCACCACAACACTAACAACCGTTTTAGCTAGTTGCGCAACTGCAAGATATTAGGAAAGCGATATTTGCTCATAAAGTCAATAAACTCTTGGAGTACTTTGGAGTGCGTTTCATTGCGACTCACTAAGTAGAGTTTATGAAAGTCCATAGGAGCTTCTTTGATGGGAACACAGACGACATCCTCAAACGCGTTCACCAAAAAGGAATAGCACAACAGCGCCACTTGATTCTCGTCTGAAGAAACCAATGAGCATAAGGTAATCTCATCGTCATAGAAATGACTCACCGTAATATTGTGCCGCTCCAAAAAGGGGCCGAGCGATGTGTATACCGGTGATGATTGTCGATAACTCAAAATGGTCTCATCTGCCAAATCAGCCACCGAAATAAAGTCTTGTTTAACAGCACGCTTAGCTAAAGGGTGCTGTTTATTGATAGCAGCGACAAGGGGTTGAGACCAACACACCGTATAATTGAGATCCTTGTCTTCCTTACCATCCACCTTGGCAGAAAAAACCACATCCAAATTGCCTTTTTTAAGCTGAGCGATCAACGCTTTAGAAAACGCCTGCCGAATCGAAAACTCAGGATTGTAGGACGAAAACGTACGATACTCTTCAAGCGCCCGAGACCAGAACTGTCCCTGGATAGCATAGAGCGTACCAATTTTGAGTTCAGAACTTTGCTGCCCCTCATATTCTTGTGCAAGCGCAATCCCGCGCTCATAACTTGAGAGCGCAAGACAGACATACTCATAAAAGACTTGACCTTGGGGACTTAAACTAATTTTGGAGAACTTGGTTCCTTGACGATAGAAGAGCGAAAAACCTAGCTCTTCTTCCATACGCTTGATCGCAGTCGATAAAGCAGGCTGCGTGATATAAAGATCTTTCGCAGCCTGCGTATAATTCAGGGCTTCAGCAAGACGCTTGAAATAATATAAGTGCTCAATTCTCATGCGTTATAGGATACACAATCTAGCACGCTTTGCTAGCTAACTTTGTTACCGAGTTTTCTACCAAGCCTTCTCCCAAGCTTTCTCCCGAATTTCTTATCTAGCTTTCTATCTCAACAACCTGCTTGGTCTCCGCAGATTCCAAAATTGCGGTAATTACTGCAAGTGTATCAAGCGCATTCTCACCTGTACAACGTGGCACTGAAGCGCGCCCTTTGCACAGGTCGACAAAATGATCTAATTCAGCAGTCATAGGATCATTGTGCTCAACCTCAAAGTGTTCATGGATGAGCGGCTCAGTCCAACCGTATGCATCGTCGTCATAGTAATACAAATCCATATTAGGGAAGCCAAAAGAACCGCGAGTACCAAATACTTGAAGACTATTCTCCCCGGGACACATGGTGAAGAAAGTATTCTCTTCAGCAGCAAGGTCATAATTCCAGGGACCGGGAGTCCCATCGCTTAAGAAATAACTTGCCGTCACACCACCATCGTACTCAACAACTGCCGAAACGCTGTCTTCGACTTCATTGCCTCTAATGGTATTACGCGCTGCCGCATACACACGAACGGGCTTCATACCAATAACAAAGTTCAAGTCATCAAAGTCATGAATAGCGTTAATCAAAAGCGGTCCAGCACCCTTTTTAGTACGCCACTCAACATCAAAATACTCGTGCGGCTTAGCAATAGCATAGCGACTCTGAATACCTACCAACTCACCAATCTTTTTTGATTCAATAATCTCTTTCAAGAACTGATACTTGCTTGATGAACGACGATGATGACCAACCAGCAAGGTTGCACCCGCTTGCTCGCAGATATCAATAATGTGGCGCGCTTCTTCTAAAGTGGAGGCGATGGGTTTCTCCAATAAGATATTGGAAACCCCCGCATCGAGTGCCGCTTCAACAGCAGCAACATGCAAGTTATTGGGAAGCGCAATAGCAACAGCGTCTAAATCCTCTTGCTTTAACAAAAGCGTGTAGTCGCTGTAGAGTTTAACACTGAGTTCTTGCGACACTTCTTCTGCCTGAGGGCCAAAACCAGCAACCGCAACTAAATCAATTTCGTCGTTGGCAACCGCATCGCGTGCAATTTTTGATCCCTGATTAAGGCCAAGGACTGCCATTTTAATAGGATTTGTTGTTGTAGGACTTGTATTCATAACTCGTCTCCTAGAAGTAACTCAAAATATCATCGACTGATTTTTTAGCATCCGCTAAAAGCATCTTGGTGTTGTCGTTATAGAAAAGCGGATTCTCGACACCAGCGTATCCCGCATTACCCATGGATCGCTTGAAGACAATCACGTTTTTTGCCTCCCATACATGGAGTACCGGCATACCGGCGATGGGGCTATCTGCTTCAGCGGCTGATGGATTAACCGTATCGTTAGCACCAATGACAAGCACCGTATCTACCTGATCAAAGTCGTCATTGATTTCATCCATTTCATACACGCTGTCATAGGGCACGTTTGCTTCTGCTAAAAGGACATTCATATGCCCAGGCATACGACCAGCAACAGGATGGATACCAAATTTCACATCAATCCCTCGATCAATCAAGCGTTTGGTAAGATCCGCGACCGGGAATTGCGCTTGAGCCACTGCCATACCGTAACCTGGCGTGATAACGACGCTCTTAGAGTTTTTGAGCATCTCAGCAACTTCTTCAGCTGTTGTTTCAGTATGCGTGCCGTAATCCTTTTTCTCATGAGGAGCCGCGGCAGTATCGTTTCCAAAACCGCCCAGAATGACCGATATAAAAGAGCGGTTCATACCTTGGCACATAATATAAGAGAGGTATGCACCCGAAGAGCCAACAAGCGCGCCTGCAATAATAAGCAGATCATTGTTTAAGGTAAAGCCAGCCATAGCTGCTGCCCAACCTGAATAGGAATTGAGCATCGAAACTACAACGGGCATGTCGCCACCGCCAATAGCAAGCACCAGATGGGCACCCAACACAAGCGAGATGATAGTCAAAATCACCAGCGGAACCATACCCGCTTCCACACCACGCGTAGTGATGAAGATGCCAATCAAGACAATAATCGCAATCACCATGATGAGGTTGAGGATGTTGCGACCCGGCAAAGTAAGCGGTTTACCTGAAATTTTGCCTGATAACTTGAGGTATGCAATGATTGAACCAGTAAAGGTTACTGCACCAATAAAGACCGCAAGTCCTGCTTCGCCCATGTGAAATGCCGAAAGCGACCCATCGGCACCAGGATTAGCAATAAAGGAGTTATAGCCAACAAGAACCGCTGCCAGACCAACAAATGAATGGAGTTTTGCTACCAACTCCGGCATTTCTGTCATCTTAACCTTAACGGCATTCCAAATACCAATAGAAGCACCAATAGCCATGGCTACCAAAATCAATACGATGGAAAACACCGCACCATTCTCATCGCGCGCAACGGTCGTTACGATGAGTGCAATAAGCGCAATAACCATGCCACAAATGCCCATCAAATTACCGCGCTCAGCAGTACGCTGATGAGAGAGTTGAGCAAGTGCCAGAATAAACAAAATGGCGGTCAGCAGGTATGCAAGCTGCTCAAAGTGATCAAAGAAAGACAGCGCATCAGGCGATACGTTAAAACTCATAGCAAGAATATCCATTATTCCTCAGAGCTCCTTTTGAACATATCAAGCATGCGATGGGTAACAAGAAAACCGCCAAAGATATTGATTGATGCAAGCAAAATAGCGACTGCCGCAATAATAAAAATGACCGGATTGTCAGACGATACCTGCGTAAGCGCTCCTGCAATAATGATGCCCGAGATTGCGTTAGTTACGGACATAAGTGGAGTATGCAGAGCGTGGGTGACGTTGGTAATAACATAAAAACCAACAACACAAGCAAGTTCAAAGACTACGAAGTGACCCGTGAGTTCTTCTGGTGCAGCCATCACAAGAGCTACCGCAAGTACACCTAATAGGATCTTCCACCACCAACGTTTCCAAGCAGGTTTTTTACCAAGACCATCAGTGGTCATAGCAGGTTCAATAAATTCACCCGTGCTTTTGCCTTTGCGGTCGATCCCTTCAATACGCGCAGGATCAGCTTGCTTTGAGTCAGATTTTTGAGTGTTTTGAGCGTTGTCAGCAGCCTTGGACGCTGCCTTCGATGCCGATTTAGGGGCAGCAGAGACTTTAATCGGAGGTGGCGGCCACATAATTGCGCCATCGAGCGTGACGGTAACACCGCGCACCACCTCATCGTCTTCATTAAGTTCTATTTGGCCATTTTTCTCAGGCGTTGTAAGTTTTAAAAAGTTGACGATGTTTTGGCCATACAGCTGAGAAGCTTGACCCGGTAAACGCTTAGGCATATTGGTAAGACCAATGATAGTAACACCATTGTCGGTTACCAACACCTCGTCATACTGAGTCAGTTCAACATTTCCGCCTTCAGGACTCGCACCCATATCAACAATGACAGAACCAGGCTTCATATGCGCAACTGCTTGCGCATCTAATAAGAGCGGCGGTTTTTTACCCGGCACTTGCGCGGTCGTAATAATAATGTCGGACTGTGCTGCCTGCTCGGCATATACCTTATTGGCGAGAGCGGCTTGCTCAGCCGTCATTTCCTTGGCATAGCCATCTTCAGACTCTTGGGTCACCGGGATAGGTACAAACTCAGCATTAAGCGATTGAACTTGATCAGCCACATCAGAGCGCACATCAGTAGCATATACTTGCGCACCCATTGATTTTGCGGTTCCAATTGCAGCCAAACCCGCAACACCAACACCAATAACATAAAGCTTTGCAGGATTGATTTTTCCTGCAGCCGTAACTTGTCCGCCCAGCAAGCGTCCAAAGTGCGATGCGGCTTCAATAACAGCACGATATCCACTTACGTTAGCCATAGAGGAGCGCACATCCATTGATTGAGCACGTGAAATACGAGGCACCATATCAAGCGCTAAAGCCGTTATGCCTTGCTTTTCACATAACTCAATAAACTCTGGATGAGCACCCGGATTAAGACGACTCATCAAAAGCGCACCCGGTTTCATCTGCGCAATCTGATCAGCACGTGGTGCGTCCAAACAAATAACAATATCTGCTTGCCAAACGCGCGTACCATCAACAATTGACGCACCTGCCGCTTCATAATCCTCATCTAGATAATGAGCAGCGATGCCCGCGCCCATCTGAACCCAGACATCGTATCCCAGTTTAATGAGTTTTGTCGTTGTGTCAGGTGTTGCAGCAACAAGCGTCTGCCCCTGATCAAACTCATTGGGAACTCCAATAATCATTAGTACAACCTCTCCCCCCACCATGTCTTGGTTGCATTACTTAGATTTAATTCTGACAATCAGACTCTTTACTATCTAATAATTTTATAGTTGAGTTACCGCCACACTATAACAAAAATTTATAGAGCCATGGTGAGGCATCGAGGCAAAGAGTGAAGAAACGTTTAAAGCGTAATACCACTAAGGAGAAAGTTGTCTGTTCGCTCGCTGCTCGCTCGCTGCTCGCTCGATTCTCACTCGCTTAACCACGATATCGACGCGCCCAGAAACCACATTACTTTACCGCGCTAAACCACTGTGCTAGTATTTTTGTCGCTGTTTCAGGGCGAGGTGAAATTCCTCACTGGCGGTAACAGATTTCTATCAAGCACGGTGCTTGAGGTCTGGAGCCCGCGAGCCGCTCCCCCGCGGTTGATTCGGTGCAACTCCGAAGCCAACGGTTATAGTCCGGATGGAAGAGACAGGAGGCTTCCCTATGTCTGCAACTGCGCAAAAAACCCCAAAAAAAGGTGCTGCTAACTCTAATATTTGGTCAACGCGCCAACTGGTAACCATGGCTCTTCTTGCTGCTATTGGTGCGCTTTTCAGCTTTATTCAGATCCCTATCCTGCCTATGGTGCCGTTTTTGACGTATGACCCATCGCTGGTACCTGCCATGATTGTTGGCTTTGCATACGGATCTGGTGCTGGTATTGCCGTAGGTTGTATCGCCGCTATTATTCACGGTCTTGTTTTAGGTGAATGGGTTGGTACCCTCATGAACATTGTGGCAACGCTGTGCTTTGTATGGCCCGCTGCTGTAATCTACAAGCGCAAGCATACTATGGCGGGTGCTATTATTGGCCTGATTGTTGGTATTGTATGCGCCACGCTTGGCTCTATCGTCTCCAACCTTACTATTGGCGTTTGGTTCTGGTACGGCTCTGCTGATGCAATCCTGCCTATGATGCCTATGGTTTTGCTCTTCAACGTAATCAAAGCATCTCTCAATGCTGTACTTACCTTGATTATCTACAAATCAATTTCGAACATTATTACTCCCGTCAAAGACCAAGTTAAAGGGTTGTAACTATGATCCAATTCAAAGACGTCAGTTTTACCTACACGGGTGAAACTGACGTTTTGTCACATATCAACTTCACCATTCCTGATGGCCAGTTTGTCTGCGTATTAGGCGCCAATGGCTCAGGCAAGTCCACGCTCTCTAAACTTATTAACGCGCTTTTACTTCCTGATTCAGGTGAAGTCTACACGCTCGGACTTGATACAGCTGACCCCGACAATCTTTACGTGATTCGCTCGGGAGCTGGCTCTGTTTTTCAAAATCCGGACGATCAACTGGTTACTTCTTTGGTGGAAAACGATGTGGCTTTTGGTCCTGAAAATCTTGGTATTGAAAATCCTGAGTTGCGCGAACGCGTGACGAATGCCCTTGAAGCAGTTGGTCTCACCAACTTCGAACTCCGAGAAACCACTGCGCTCTCCGGCGGTCAAAAACAACGTGTTGCCATTGCAGGCGTTCTTGCTATGGATCCCAAAATTCTCATTCTTGATGAGGCAAGCGCTATGCTTGATCCCCGCGGTAGACGAGGGCTTATGCGCGTATGCAAAAAACTTCATGAACGTGGCATGACTATTGTTATGATCACTCATTTTATGGAAGAAGCTGCTGAGTCTGATAGGGTTATCGTGCTTTCTGATGGCATGGTTGTGCTTGATGGCACACCACAAGATGTTCTTACCCAAGATCACACCCTGCGTGAACTCAATTTGGATATTCCCTTTACCACACAATTGTGTCGTATGCTGCAAGATGCGGGCGTAAACATCCCTACCTTTATTGACCGCGAGGCGTGTAAGGAGGAGTTATGTCGCTTGTATTCGAACAAGTAAGTTACACCTATCAACCTCTTACCAAACGCCAGATCAAAGAAGGCATCAAGCAGACCTGGGCACTTGAAGATATCTCTTTTGAGTTACATGATGGTGAGTTTTTAGCTATCGCTGGTCACACGGGCTCCGGAAAGTCCACCCTTACTCAGCATCTCAACGGTTTGATCCACCCAACCCAAGGGCGCGTACTCTGGAATGGAAAAGACCTAGCTGACAAAAAAGTTGCAACTGAGGCACGGGGCGATATCGGCCTGGTGTTCCAATATCCTGAGCATCAGCTTTTTGCGGCCACCGTTAAAGAAGACGTTGCTTTTGGTCCGCGTAATTTAGGTCTTTCTACCGATGAGATTGACGCACGCGTGCACCGCGCCCTTGAAGAGGTTGAACTCGATTATGAAGCACTTGCTGATCGCTCCCCGTTTGACTTATCCGGTGGTCAACAGCGCCGTGTTGCTTTTGCTGGTGTTTTGGCGATGGATCCCACGGTGCTCATATTGGACGAACCCGTTGCAGGACTTGATCCCCAATCCCGCAATGACTTTTTGACACTGATTGACACGTTGCATAAAAAGAAAGGGATCACCGTTGTTATGGTGTCCCATAATATGAACGATATTGCGCGTTTAGCTGACCGTATGCTGGTTATGAACCAAGGGCGTATTGCCTTTTTAGACACCCCTGAAGCAGTATTTTCCCATGCAACTGAGTTGCGCGCTATCAATTTAGGTTTGCCACACGCACAACGCATGGCAAATGAACTGCGCGAAATGGGTATTCCTCTCCCGGTGAGACTCTACACTCCTGAGACCCTTGCAGCAGCTCTCACGGAGTTGATGCCCGCACGTGCGCTTACGGATATCGCGACAGCCACCCCATCGCAAGACTCATCGCATGCCCCCTCCTCGGATACTGCGGAGACCACCCCATCGCAAGACTCACCACAAGGTGGTGAGCGCGCATGAACTTGCAAGCAATTTTTGGCCGCTACATCTCAGTAACAAGTCCTGTTCACGCCATGGATCCCCGCGTGAAACTCGTGCTAGGAATCTTTTTTATTGCGATTGTATTTACGGCGCAATCCTATGCTGCACTTGCCGTTGTTGCGGTGTTTGCCTTAGGCATGTATGCGTTTTCACATCTGTCGATGCGCCAAGCATTTGGCTCAGTGCTACCGCTTTTGGCTATTGTTATTCTTGTCGCCCTGTTAAATGTCTTTTTTGTTCAAGGTGGGCAGGTTTATTTCCAACTGTGGACTATTTGCATCTCAGAAGCTGGTTTACAGCAAGCATGTTTTTTGGCTATCCGCCTCACGCTCTTGTTGCTTGGCATGTCGCTTCTCACGCTTACCACGACAACCCTTGATATTACCGATGGATTTGAACAACTCTTAAACCCTTTAAAACGCATTGGTGTTCCCATCCATGAACTTGCCATGATTATGGGTATTGCTTTGCGTTTTTTGCCGCAATTTGCCCAAGAATTGCAAACAATCCATCGCGCACAAATCAGCCGTGGCGCTGCACTTTCAACATCTCCACGCGGGTACCTCTCGTTGGTAACCTCTCTTTTGGTGCCGCTATTTGCCAGTGCTTTCCGTCATGCTGAGACACTTTCTTTGGCGATGGATGCTCGCTGTTACCACGGTGGCGAGGGTCGCACGCGTTTGAAGGAACTGCATTGCACCAAAGTTGATGCGCTAGGAACGCTCTATTTAGTTGTTGCGCTTGCCTGCGTCATTGGCATGAATATTGCGCTTCCCCATCTGATGGCACTCATCTAGTGTTCGATGACGTTATCGAGCGTTATTGAACGTTAGCAAACGTTACCGAGCACCAAGTACATAAGCTCGTTGCAGTTCACGCAACTTTTCTGTGAGCTCCATAGCCGATTCGCGCACGGTCTTCCCATCGACATCTAAAATGATTTCTGCATACTGCTCGTAGAGGGGAATGCGCTCGTCATAAATTGCCGAAAGCTCCATCCCCATGCCGTCTTTCATGACCACACCGCGCTCTTGTAACCCACCGAGGCGCTCCTCAAGCTCATCAAGATCAACACGTAAGTAGACGATAAGACCAATCGAGCGCAAGTGCTCCATAGCCTCTGTCGAATACACTGCAGAGCCTCCCGTTGAGATTACTGATTGGCTCACATCAATCGTCTTTAAAACGTCGTTCTCAATTTGAATGAAGCCTTCTGGCCCATACTCATCAATAAGCACGGGGAGCGTTTTGCCACACTGATTTTGGATAGTGAGATCCGTATCCTCAAACCCAAGACCCAAGATTTTTGCAAGCACAACGCCAAGCGTGGACTTACCTGCACCAGGCATACCAATCATGACGAGATTGGTTCGCGGATTATTTGCGTTATCGGGCACCGCCGCCTCCTCCACCGAAGCCGCCACCGCCGCCCATGGAGAAGCCGCCTCCTCCACCGAAGCCAGACGAGCTATCGCCTGCGAGCGCCGATTGCACGGCCTGAATTGAATCTGTCATTGAATTTGAGATAGCCCCACCAAAGCCGACACCGTTATTCCAACTTGATGAATAGACCACCCACCACGGCACATAGCTATAGCCGTAATAAGCTGCTTGTGCTTGGTCATCAAAGAGCTGCGGCATAGTGTTGCGCAATTCTTTCAATACCTTATCAGCAATGCCAAAGAGATGCGCATACACCATAAACATACCCCAGACCTTGATATCTTGCGGTGGGCGCTCATCGAGTGCCGTGAAATCTTCAAGCCAACGCTTAAGTGCCATGGATTTGGCATAATCATCGGCACCTTTTTGCGTACGTCGCTCCATGAAGAAACTCACAATGAAGAGAATGATAGCCACCACAACCGAGACAATAACTGACAAGATCGAATCAGTCATCACACCCGCAAAGATACCAACAAAGAAAAGCACTGCCGCCACTCCCATCATCTGGAAGCGCTTGGTCTTTGAGTAGGTCTCAAAGAAGTGTTGATTCATGGTGTGCGACTCAACAAGACCTTGCCATTCCGCAAGCGCTACCTGGAATGCTTCAGGGTTAGCCTCTGCATACGTCTTGATTTCTGAGAGCCAAATCTGCTCACGCCCTGCGCCGACTTTATCAAACAATATCTCCATCGCCTTGCGATCAATACTCGAAGAAAGCTTATATTCCGCATCGCGTATACGTGTGAGATAGTAATCCGTTACCTGTTTGGGACCGCGGAATCCCGCGACATCATATGAGCCTAAATTGAGATGAATTGCTCCCAAATCAACCAAGCGCATAATAGTCGTCACAAAATCATCCGAACTTTCCGCATCAAATCGAATCAAGCGTCCAATAACCGCCGGATGCACTCCCGGCACCGGCTCATCGCGCCAATATTTGTCGGTAAACGTGGGCTTGAGTTCTTTGCCGTATTTGCGGAATGTCCAAAATCCCCAAATGAGTGCGAGAACGCCAATCAAAAGCGATACGCCTAGTGTTATCAGTTGTCCCATGCGACTTGCATTTGCCTGATCTGCCCAACGCTGTTCATCAGTGAGTGCCTGCTCGAGCCTTTGCTCATTGGGGTGAGCATTCACATCAGTTCCCTTGACTGCAGAAAGCCAACTTGCTGGGAACAATATACGCGCTTCAGCAAATTGTCCTGATTTTACCGATGGGACGGTATAGACCACGGAGTTATTTGCCTCATCAATAGTCACGTTGGCGTCAAGCGGACCGTGCCCCCACGCACGCACGGTCTCTCCCGCGACAACAGCGCTATTGGCACCGGTCCCATTGGCAGCCCCATCGCCTGCAGGAACCGGTAAGTTCACCGTAAGCGTCACGTTATCCGAGTCCTCCGCCCAAGGCGCGCCTACAAACTGCCAGTAGAGCTCCCCTTGGTCGGCATAACGCTGCACGCCATCCACAATGGTGTAGTCGATGGTCGCCGTGACCGCCTCATCGTCAAAATCACCAAAGAGATAGACCGTCTTTTGTGCAATATCGACCGAATACGACGTCGTACCCGGGCCGCCATCTTCACGCCATTCAAGATTAAACGCGACCGGATTGAGCTTGGTGGTCACGCCGTTTTGCGTCAGGCTCACGCCGTGCACATCAAGCGATGCACCGTAGGGCAAGTTATTCAAATTCCACCATACGCACGTAAACGCCCCATCGAAATCAAATGTGCGCGCCTCGACCACATCCAAGTTGCCGTCGGGTTGGATGTTTGCCGTCATATCGACTTCAGGCATACTATAAGATTTTGCGTATGCTTTTTCTGGTGATGAAGTAAGCGCACCCAGTGCGACCACGACAGCCAGCACGCACGTGAGCACGAAAGCGAGCGTTGATGCATGAAGGGGTCGGCTTACACAACGTGCATGGTCAACCGCTGCGTAGCGCATAGTTGCGTGCGCAGTATGCTCACCCATTTCTTGCCGTTGATGGGAAAATTCTGAATTATTATTAAATGAGTGAGGTTGCACGCGATCTCCTCCTTGAAAATAATCGTGTGACCCGCTATGATTTCAAGTCGCAACTAATTTTAGCGATTATTGCACTTTTTTTGGAGAGCTGACCGAGAGGCCGAAGGTGCTCGCCTGCTAAGCGAGTATACCCCACAAGGGTATCTGGGGTTCGAATCCCCAGCTCTCCGCCAGAGTTTTCAACCCGTTTTGCCAGGTCAAAGCGGGTTTTTGTTTTGATTGCGTTCGATTGCTTCTGTTATCTTGCTGTTTGTGACATTTATATTGACAACGTAAAGATGGGCTCGCTATTATGGGCTTGTTACCACGGAGCGGGGCGCGAACGGAGAGATACCTAAGCTACCCGCTCCACCTATTTTTTCATCTTTCGCTTCATGGACTCGCTATCTAGATAAACTCGATAATGATCTGATAGCTGCTTATATAATGATGAAGCACCCTTATGCGAAGGCAAGATAACTTTAGCAAATTTATCTATCTTGACGAGATAGCTTACTGTTCTAAAATAATCCCCATCTCCTGAAACGAGAATTATCTTTCTCATCTGCACATTTGTAAAACTATCTCTCATCATTTCAAAAACCACATCGACATCAACATTACCTTTCTTCTTCCCCTTCAAACTCTCGCTATGTTCGCGGAAAACCAGAGCGTATCCATAATCATTGAATCTTGAATACATCTCCTGATGCGAAAGTTCAAAAGCGCCCATAAACAAATATGCCTTTACAACGTTATACTTCTCTTTTAGATAAACTCGAAAACGTCGCATATCAATATCCCAAGGATCATCTGCACGTTGCGTAGCCATGTACAAATTTTGATTATCGATATAAGCAAAGTTACCAATAATTTCTGTAGCAAACATTAGCTTCCCCTCTATAGACGAGCTTATTAGCTAACGTTAGCTGGCTAGACTTAATCAGGTTTCAAGGAAGTCTCAACAAGATTTTAACTTTGTGTAAAGTCTTAGCTCTGTGCGCACAAAAGATTACCGAGCATGCGTCCAGCAAAAGCACCCGCAACACAAAGAACGATTGATAGAGCCATATACCCTATCGCCACGCCAAATTCACCCGATTCAAGAAGACCGACCGATTCAAGGGAGAATGTTGAGAACGTGGTAAATCCACCGAGTAGACCGGTAGAGAGAAATAGGAGTGGGCGCGGATTTTGCGGGCTGAGCGCAGGGATGCAGACTGAAAAGAGACCGATGAGAAACGAGCCTGCAAGGTTAATGCAAAGCGTTGAGAGCGGAAAGATGCCGTTGTAGAGGTGCGAGGCAAAGACGATGCCGATGAGGTATCGGCAGATTGCACCAACGAATCCTCCCGCTCCCACGCAGAGTACTTCAATCATAGATACGAGCCTTCTTTGGCTTTTGGGGTTACTGTTGTGGTGGTTGTGGTGGCTGAGGCGTGCCTGATTGGGTTGGCGTGCCTGATTGAGGTGGTTGCTGACCGGATTGTTGCGGCGGCATGCCGGGTTGCTGGCTTTGCGGCTGTTGGGATTGTTGGATGGAAGGTGCGTTAGGCACCGCAACAGGAGCCGATGCAGTGTTGACGTCCGGTACCCCCATCGCCGGTGTTTGTCCAAAATTCACCACAGGCGCGGCCGATGCAGCAATGTTGGCATCAAACATATCGCGCTTGGTAAAGCCAAAAGGACCTGCGAGGATTACGCCGGGGAAAGTTTGGATGGCGTTGTTGTAGGCCATGACGCAATCATTGTAGCTTTGGCGCATGTAACTGATTTTGTCCTCGGTGCCGGTGATTTCGGACTGAAGTTGGCGGAAGTTAGCATCAGCTTTAAGATTGGGATACGCTTCCGATACCGCAAAGAGGCTGCGCAGCGTGTTGGTGAGCATGTTATCAGCCTGCATTTTTGCTTCAGGCGTCGGTGCGCTCATAACTGCCGTGCGCGCTTGCGTGACCGCCGTGAGCGTATTGGACTCATGCGCGGCATAACCCTTGACCGTCTCAACAAGATTGGGAATCAAGTCAAGGCGGCGCTGGAGCTGCACGTCAATTTGCGACCAAGCGTTATCAACGCGATTGCGCAGCTGCACCAAATTGTTGTAGAGCCAAATTGCGATAATGGCCAAGATAACCAAAATCACTACGATAAGGATTACGATCTCCATTGCTCTCTCCTGTCGTTGAGTTCGCACTTGCTATACGTGCAATCCGTTTGGGATATAAGCGGTCCGTTTGGGATGTTGATAAGGTTACTCAAGCGATTGCGTGATGATGCGGGCGGTTAGCAGTAATAAGTCTCTAATAAGTAAATAAGCTCTAGCAAACCTCTAATAAGCCTCTAATAAGCTTCGACGATGGAAGCACCAACGGAGGCAAGCGAGGTTACGCGCGTTGCCCAACCTTGCTTTTTAGCGGCGATGGAGACCGCGACGGCTGCATCATAGTTGTCCGCTAAAAGCGCGTATGCTGCGCCGCTGCCACAGAGAACCCCATCGACCGCTTTTCCTTCCGTAATCTGCGTTTGCGCCCAATCATAGAGCGCACCTAATTCAGGAAGCACCGTTTGTGCTGCCTGGGTCAGATTATTGAAGCACGTGAACTGCTTAGCTGCGGTTGCCTCTTGGAATTTTTTGAGCTCGTCTGCTGTAGCAAAGGTTGGATTCTCATCGAAAGCTGCGTAGGCTGCTGGAGTTGAAACACCACCCTCAGGACGAATAAGCGTGACAAAATTCTTGGCAGGCTCGAGTGTATGCTCGACCTCATCGCCCCGATTAATTAAATAGGCACAGCCACCGGTGAGAAAAAAGGGCACATCGGCACCAAGAGTTTGCGCAACCTCTGCGATACGTGGATCATGTGGATCCATATCCCAAAGCGTTGCCGTACCGAGAAGCGCTGCCGCTGCGTCAGATGAACCACCACCAAGACCAGCTTGAGTTGGAATGGCTTTGGTAAGCGTAATGTCGATGCGTTCATTTGCTGTGCGATTAGTCGCTTGGGCGAGCGCCGTGACTGCTTGATGGACAAGATTGTCCTCGGGCGGAAGAGCAAGCTCGACACCCTCGGTTGGTTCAGTTGCAAGATGGATGGACAAGCCGCCTTCTTCCTCGTCGAAGCGGCGCATGGTGATAGTGTCGTGGAGCGCGAGGGCATGCATGATTGTGTCAACCTTGTGGTAACCATCGGGCTGCTTTTGACCGACGGCAAGAACGAGGTTGATCTTAGCAGGAGCAACAAGCTTGACGTAGTTCACGTAGGTTCCTTTCTATTGAGACGTGGAGCGCAGTGCCGAGGCTTGCGTAGCCGAGGCGGCTGGTGCGGCTTGAGCAGCCTGGGCAACCTGGGCGGCAACCCCATCGTCTGCTTCCGCAGTTGCAGCTTCCGCAGTTGCAGCTTCCGCGGCCTGGGCGGCTTGAGCAGCCTGGACAGCTTCACGTTTTGCCTTCTTTCGTTCAGCGCGACGACGAGCAAAGAAGTTTTGCAGCAACTGCGCCGACTCCTTAGCCAAAACGCCCGCCGTAATTTCAAACGAATGATTCAAACGACCATCATCGTGTATATGATACAGGCTTCCACACGCACCGGCCTTGGGATCAGCCGTAGCGTAAACACATCGAGATATTCGTGCTTGATGCATAAGCCCCGCACACATGATGCATGGCTCGAGTGTCACGTATACGGTACAGCCGGTTAAGCGCCAAACATCGAGCACGCGCGAAGCCTCTTCCATAGCGAGAAATTCTGCGTGCGCCTTGGGATCCTTGTCGGTCTCGCGCCGATTATGCGCGCGAGCAATCACGCGACCCTCATACACCACAACAGCACCAATAGGAACTTCATCCTCGCGCTCAGCTTGACGTGCTTCCTCGAGTGCAAGCTCCATAAAGGCAATGTCTGATGGAGTAGCGTCACTGGCTACCCCATCGGCAAGAGCTTGACTGAAAGTTGCATCACAGACTACTCCATCGGCATTTGTATTGATATATGTTGGAGCGCTATCACACATCATATACTGCCTATACTGTCCTCGGTTGTGCGAATTCTTACACAAAATCTCGTGCGAAATCTTTGCCGATCGCGCGTTGTATCGTCTACTATAGCGTACCTGTTGATTGTGTTTGTGACGTGATCGGAGAAATCTTTTCCCATGGGGCATGCATTTATGGTATCCTAGGTGAGCACTCGGAGGAGTGGCAGAGTGGACGAATGCGGCGGTCTTGAAAACCGTTGACCCGAGAGGGTCCGTGGGTTCGAATCCTACCTCCTCCGCCAGTTGATTTTATGAACCGACATGTGCCCTCGCGGCGGTGTCGGTTTTTTGTTTTCCTGAGTCAAAAAATGGGGTTATGTTTCAAAATGCTTTGGGTCGCTTCAAAAATTCCTCAAAAATCAAAAAAATGCATCAGATTGCGTTCATTGTGAGGATTGGATTTTGCGAGACCCCGGAATCCAGATGAGTAACTCCTCATCTGTGGAGTTACTCACCTATACATGACAGGTAATTGCATTTAGTGAGAGCTTTTTGCCTTAGATAAAGTTTGGCGATGGGACTTTCATAAAAGCAACCCTCACACTAAACGTAATCTCATGCAAAAAGGGGCTATTTTCGGGCATGGAGGAAGCGCGCAGGGCTAAAAAGCGGGGTGAGTGCAAGTTGAGAGACGGAACTTGAACCGGGAGAGCAAAACCGCCACTTTAGTCCACAGGGTTTTAGTATTCAAGATTTTAGTTCCCCGTATTTTAGTCCTCGGGATAGAAACGTTCTTTGATGTAGTCGATGGGCATCTCGCACCCAATCCACAGGCGCTCACCCATCGCAGCTTGCTGCAAGAACACATCAACCCCGTTAAGCACTTTGTTGCCGTTAGCTTTGGCACGTTTAATAAGCTCAGTCTCACGGGGAACATACACCATATCGGAAACAATGAGCTCAGGGGTCATCATATCCTCAGTCAACAAGCAACCCGGTTCATTAGGAGAACCAACACTTGTCGCATTTACCACAAGCGTCGACTCAGATAAAGATTGCTTAAGTGCTTGCGTATCTTCCAAACTATACAGTTCTATCTGAGCGTCAGTACGTTCACGCAAGCGATCAATCAAATCTTGCGCAAGCGGATAAAACTCATCAATACGATTAAAAATATCAATCTCGGCTACACCATCAAGGGCTGCTTGGGTAATAAGCGACGCTGCCGTTCCACCGGCACCTAATACGGTGATTTTCTTACCACGAATATTAATCCCATGGAGCACGAGCGTACGCATGAAAGAGGCGCCGTCTGCGTTATCCCCAAGTGATCGGCCATTTTGGATGACAACTGTGTTAACCGCGCCAGAAAGCTCAGCAACCTCAGAAATCTCATCAAGATACGGCACAATAAACGTCTTGCAAGGAGCAGTAATGTTATAACCGAGAAAACCCATAGCCTTCATGCCACGCACCACATCAAGCAGATTGACTGGTGTCACATCAAATGCGACATAGCGATAATCAAGCCCTTGCTCCTCAAATGATGCATTATGCACTGCCGGAGAATTTGAATAGCGCACCGGAGATCCAATTAAACCAATTAATCGTGTTGCCCCAGAAATTACTTGTGGGTTATCTTGCGGGTTATCTTGCTCCACCTTGTTCTCCTTACGCCTTATGCTTTAGCTCCGTAAAGGGCGTAATACTCATCGAGCGCTTGTTTGATAGCATCATCAATAACGATCTTGCCCTGACACGGTTTGTTGTAGAGATACTCTTGAACCTCATGCATGTCCACAATAGATGCAGTTGGGAACCCATAGAGATCACTCACCTCATCGAGCGCGCATTTTGAGCCGCCCTTACCGACCTCACAACGATTCAACGACACCATAAGACCCACAACTTCAACATCGGCCTGCGCCTTGATGAGCGGATAAGTCTCCTCAATTGATTTACCTGATGTGGTAACGTCTTCAACCATAATGACGCGGTCACCATCACGGAGGTCGGCTCCGAGCAAAATACCCGTATCACCATGATCTTTAATCTCTTTGCGATTAGAGCAATAGCGCGCCTCTTTACCATAGAGCTCCTCAAGCGCCATGGTGGTGACAACAGAAAGCGGAATACCCTTGTAGGCAGGACCAAAAACAACATCAAAATCCAGACCAAATTTATCATGAATAGCCTGAGCATAATAAAGACCAAGGCGATGGAGCTGCTGGCCTGTTACATACGCGCCCGCATTCATAAAGAAAGGACTCTTGCGTCCTGACTTGAGCGTAAACTCACCAAACTTGAGTACCTGGCTTTCGACCATAAACTCAATAAACTCTTTTTTGTAGTCCTGCATGGGCGCCCCCAACGTAAATCGTGCAATCATATAGCACCCTATTATACAGGAGCGTTTGCTGCTAAGCGTGGCATTCAAAGCGTGTTTGTAGATTAGGTGTTTGTGGATTAATCCTCACTTTAATCCTCACTTTAATCCTCACTTTAATCCTCACTTGAGAAATATCATGTGTGGATTAGATGACAGACGTAATCTTTTTGTAGTAATTCAGGAGCAAGCATGCAACAATCTTACCGCTAGACGCTTACGATTATGAAATTGCCTTGCCTGACTTTGTTGCTGACTCGGTTGCCCAACTTGGTTATCTAACTCGGCCACAGCAATATGTGATGTTCCTCATCGTAAGAAAAGGTAAACACAGCAGTGCTTGCCTTTACCGCAGCATCATGTAGTGGTTAGACAGACAGGCGTATCCATGGTTTCAACAAAAGGACGTTACGCACTTCGAATGATGATTGACATCGCCAAGCAAGGCCCTGAAGTTCGATCATCTTTGCGAGAAGTTGCTGAACGTCAACAGATCTCTATTAAATACCTTGAGCAACTTGCAAGCCCTATGGTTTCTTCTGGTCTTCTTAAAAGCATTCGTGGTCCACGCGGCGGGTATCTCCTCGGGAAAGAGGCACATGCTATCACTGCAGCAGATATTGTTGCCGCCGCCGAAGGGGATCTCGCTCCCGTCGCTTGCCTTTTGAGTCAACCTAAAGCTTGCCCTCGTAAAAAAGAGTGCGAAACAATTGGTTTTTGGTCTGGCTTACAAAACGTCATGACTGACTATATGACAGGCGTTACCCTTGCTGATCTTATTGATGCCGACAATTCATAACGCCTCCTCTCCTGCAAACCCTCAACTCGTGTCCAATTAGTGCTAGACTCGTGTATAAGCTACGCAGCCATAAGCTTCGCAGCCACAAGCTACGCAACGCTATAGAGGCTACAACGCTATAGGCTCTAATACCAAATCTAGAGGGACGATCACCCACCATGGCAGAAAAAAAAGAAAAGCCCGTCATTATCAAACTCCCGCCTTTCGAAGATACTCACTTTCCTCATGAGCCGGAGTTTTTGTTTGCTAAACACACCAGCCGCATTTTTTACGGCAATGCAGAAAACTTTGCAAAATTGAGCAAGCTTGAGGCTAATCGGCGCCACGGGTATACCGTAATGGTCGAAGGAACTGATCTCTGGTTCCCCCTTGCTATAATCCGCGGTTCACAGCCTGGTCCTACGATTGTGATTACCGCAGGCATTCATGCTGCAGAATATCCTGGCATCAAGGCTGCACTCGAGCTTTCATATGACTTGGATTTTTCTACTATTACCGGCACGGTCATCATTGTAGCTATGGCTAACGCCGCCGGTTTTTGGCGCCGCAGCAATTCGATGGTCCCTGGTTCCTATACCTCTACTGGGACAGACCAGAATTTAAATCGCATTTTCCCAGGAAACGCGCAAGGAAGTCCTGACGAGCGCCTTGCTGCTGCCCTCTTTGCGCTCATAGAAACCGCCGACTATTACATCGATCTTCATTCAGGCGACTCCTACGAATCGCTCATTCCTCATGCCTATTTTTGCGCTATGCCAGCCGATGCTTTGGGCAATGGGTCTCTTGGCGATAATGCTCTTGGCGATAAGCCGCTTGGCGATGAGACTGCCCCTACTTCACGCGATGGGGTCGATGCAACTAGCGCAGCTGGTACAGCTGGCACAATCAGTACAATCAGCTCCGAGTATCAGCAAATATGCACCCAATCGCAAAAAATGGCTCATTGCGTTAAAGTCCCCTACCTTGTCCCCTTCTTTGGTTACCACGGTGGAGCGGCCTACTCTGAAGCTTGCAAAGCTGGAGTCCCTAGCATCCTTATCGAACGCGGCGGCATGGGACTATGTGAGCGCGTTGATGTCGACAACTTTAAAGCTGATGTCATGAACCTGCTCCGCAAGTTTGGTTGCATGCACGGCGTATTTGATACTTATGAGGATGCGCAAGAAATCCTTACCACACAGCACTTTGACACAGCACATGTAACCGGCGTTTGGTCACCACGCTGCAAATCGGGCGATTCCGTCTATCCCAACCAAGTACTGGGCACCATTACTGATCCGTTTGGCAACACACTTGAGACCATTCTCGCTAAGGGCGAAGGTGTGATTTTGTACCAGACTGAATCGCTCAATATTATTGCAGGCGAGCTTGCTGTTGCCTACGCTGAAGAGTAATAGGCGGCTCCATAATAAACACTAGGCGCGGTCGCCTTTCAACGGATCACTTTCTGCGGGTCACCTTTCTGCGGATCGCCTTTCTGCAGATTAGTTTCAACAGATTAGTTACACCGCTTAAAGCCTCCTATATGTCAGCAATTACACAGACTATAATTGCCCATAACGCTCTTGCCCATCCAAACTCGGCCGCGTTTTTTTGCGTTTTACGCAAGGATGATACGCGGGGATGGAAGAGCTCATCAACCAGACGGTACAAGCCCGAACGTCTGCAAGTAAGACAAAGGATGCAATTATGGCAAGTTCTGAACAGCTCATCGCACTGGGAATAGATCTCGATGATACGCTTGACCGTTTTGGTGGTAATGCCGAATTTCTTGAAAAGATGCTTCACCTTTTTGTGCAGGGCGACACGGTTGATCGTATGGTTGAGGCATTCACCGCTCAAAATGCCGACGCTCTCGAGCGTACAAGCCATGCCATTAAAGGCTCCGCAGCCAACTTGGGATTCACTGAACTTTCTTCGCGCGCATCCGATGTTTGTGAGTATGTTCGCGCCACGCACACTGCAGAAGTCCCTCAAGATATGATTGATTATGTTGTAGAAGGCTATAAGCGTATTTGCGATGGGGTTGCCGCACTCTAGCCAAAGAAGCTGAGCAGTCGAAAACGCGCTACTTAACAGACAACCGGACAACTAGACAGCTGGATAACTAGGCAACCAAACAATTAGACAGCTGGATAACTAGGAAACCGAACAATTAGACAGCTAGGCTTTTCATAAATTCCTCGAAAATCGAAAAAATGCATCAGATTGCGTTCATTGTGAGGATTTGATTTTGAGGGGTTTCGGAGCCCATATGAGTAACTCCCCATCTGTGGAGTTACTCACCTATAATGCCTATAAATGACATGTAATTGCGTTTAGTGAGAGCTTTTTGTCTTAGATAGAATTTGGCGATGGGACTTTCATAAAAGTAACCCTCACACTAAACGCAATCTCATGCAAAAAGGGGCTATTTTCGGGCATAAAGCGTTCCAGACATTCACTTGTCCTTGATAGTGGCCTTGGTAGCATCCTTGTTAGCACCCTTTGCAGTACCAGTTACGCCTGCGCCGCCAGATACACTCCCAACCTCGCCGCTTGCAGCACTGTCTTTTGCACCGCTGCGATCCTTGCGATGCCTATGGCGCGGCGTGTAATGGTGCGCAAGTGCGAGTCCGAGCAGATTAAGCTTGATAATAAGAAAGCCTGAGAGCACCACAATAAAAATGACGATGGGGATTCTGTAGACGGGCTCCATTACGGTGATCAAAACCGCGCAAAGTGCTAGAGCAAAGGTCCAACCCCACATAATTAAAACCGTGGTTCGTTGAGAAAAACCTGCACGCAAGAGCTGGTGATGAATGTGGCCTTTGTCAGCCTCATCGATAGGTCTATGATTCAAAAGGCGCCTAATAATAGCAAATGCGGTATCAATAATAGGAACGCCCGCAGCCAAAATAGGAACAAGAAGAGAGATAAAGAGGGCCGAGCGCGCAACGGCGAACAGTGATATTACTCCCAACGCAAAGCCCAGCATCAACGCTCCGGAATCCCCCATAAAGATGGAAGCCGGATAAAAGTTGGAACGCAAAAAACCCAAACACACCGCAATGATAATGATGCTCAAAACTGCCGCATCGGGTCTGCCGGTAATGATAGAAAACGCTAGGATGGTCGCAGCTGTGATAACCGTGATACCTGCTGCAAGACCGTCGAGCCCATCGATAAGATTAATAATGTTGGCAAAAGCCACCAGGTAAAAGACTGTGATGGGGTACGCCCAAATACCAAACTCGATATAGCCGGAACCAAACGGGTTGTGGATACTCGAAAAAAGCACGCCCGAGGCAACTGCAATGATAGCCGCAATAGTCTGACCGAGGAGCTTTGCCTTGGGGGAAAGCGTATTCAAGTCATCAATAAAACCAGTAATGAAAATGGCTAGAAACGCACCAAACAGACCCCAGTAATTGACGGGTGCTTCACCTGGCTCAGCCACAAAAGGCTCCCAACCCCAACAGTTGATGCCAATAACCAACACTATAATGGCAGCAATAATACCACCAAACATAGCAACGCCCCCAAGTCGAGGGATCGGGAGCATGTTCACACGGCGTGCGCTGGGATAATCAATTGCATCAAGCTTGACAGCAAGCTTTTTAGTAAGCGGGATGAGTGCCATGGTAACCAGAATTGCTACGACAAACAACGTGCCATATTCAATCCAGTCCATGTTCACCTCGCTCTCTTATTGAAATTGCTGCATGAGCTAACCAATTACTTCATGGCTTACCAATGCAACAACTAGCCCAAAAATGACAGTAAAACCAACGTCTCATTATAGCGTTTCAGGTACAATCAAAGACATACTTACACCCAAGATATTGGGTTACACGAAATTGTTATCGCGCGAAAGGCGTCCTTTGTCGCAACCACAGTTTGAAACACACAGCACCTCGTCAACGGGCGCCTCGTTGGAGCGCACCGCACCCGAGCAGGGACCCGAGCCAACCACGCCGGCAATCTCTATTATCATCCCCGTTTACAATGTTGCCGATTGGCTCCCACGCGCCGTCGCATCACTCCAGGTGCAAACCTTTACTGACTGGGAGCTTTTCTTGGTAGACGATGGGTCGCCCGACAACTCCGGTGCCATCTGTGATTCACTAGCTGCACTTGATGCCAACGAGTCCCCTACTGGCACATCGCGCATCACCGTGATCCACCAGGCAAATGCAGGTGCTGCTGCCGCACGCAATGTGGCGTTACGCCAAGCACGCGGTGAGTTTGTCTACTTCATGGATGGCGATGACTGGTGTGAGCCTGACATGCTCGAACATCTCTATCAGCGCGCCACAACCCATGACCTTGATCTTGTCGTGTCGGGCTTTTACATTGACACCTTCTATGGTGATGAATCCGAGGACTACTACGAGGAATTGCGCACTGCTCCCGATGCAATCTTTAAGGATGCCAATGACTTCCGCGTTCACGCCCACGAGCTTTTTGACGCGCAGCTGCTCTACGCTCCCTGGAATAAACTCTATCGTCGTAGCTATCTCATTGATAACGGAATCGAATTCCCTGAAACGTTCTGGGACGACCTTCCGTTTAACCTAGATGTCTTGCGTGATATTGATCGTATTGGCTGTCTGCCGGAGCGTCATTACCATTTCCTCCGTGCACGCGCTGATGCAGAAAACACTAAGTATCGCCCTGACATGTATGACAAACGCGAGGAGGAACACACGTGGCTGCGCAACCTCTATGCGTATTGGTCCTATGACGAGTGGGATCCTGATACAGTTGCAGCGGTCGATGAGTTTTTATCGCGCCGTTATGCTGAACGCTTGGTTGGCTGCATTGAAAACATTACCAATGCAAGCTGCACGCTCTCATCAGCAGAAAAGCGCACCGCAATCAAAGCTATGATCTCGACACCGCATGCACAGGCCGCCCTTGCGCTCGCGCATCCTCATTCAACCTATATGCGCGTTATGCTTGCCCCTCTCAAAGGCGGCAACGTGACACTCAGCATGATGGAAGGATCAGTAATTTCCTGGGTGCGCTCCCACAACACCAATCTGTTCGCGCGCTTAAAGGCTAATCGCTAACCTGAATTTGTTAAAGCTAAAGGAATTCTATGGACACGCTCCCTACGGATACACAACATAATCCACAAGATGCGCAACGTGGCCCACAAGATGCGCAACATGGTTCACAAAACAGACAGCACACACCACAAATCTCGCTTCTAATCCCCGTCTACAATGTTGAAGCCTATTTAGCAGAATGTCTTGATTCAGCGCTTACACAAACGTTTACTGACATTGAAATTATTTGCATTGACGATGGATCAACCGACTCTTCCCCCGAAATCCTCACACACTATGCGACAAAGGATCCCCGGATCCGCGTTATCACCAAAGCTAATTCTGGCTATGGCGATTCCATGAATCAAGGGCTTGCTGCAGCTCGTGGCACCTATATTGCTATCCTCGAATCTGACGACATCTTCGAGCCTGACGCGCTCGAACATCTCTACAACCTCGCCACAGACAATGATATACCTGTCGCAAAGGCTGATTTTTGGCTCTACTGGTCAACACCACATGAAGGCAAGCCGGCACCCTATCAGGAGCAGTTTCATATCATTCCTGATGGATATCCGCTCAATACGCCGGTGAGCCCTATCGACTACCCGGGAATCTTCTACCAAAAACCCAGCATTTGGTCAGGGCTCTACAAACGTGATTTCCTTGAGCAAAACGACATTGCATTCTTGCCAACTCCTGGTGCGGCATATCAAGATGCCAGCTTCACTTTCAAAGTGTGGGCAAGTGCACCTGCAATTGCAGTAAGTACCAAACCGATACTGAAATATCGGCAAGATAACGAGCAATCATCCGTTAACTCTCCTGGCAAAGTATATTGCGCATGTGATGAGTATGCAGAAATGGAGCGATGGCTTTCCGAACGTCCCGAACTTCGAGAAAAGCTTGAAGGCATCAAAGAGCGTATGAAGTTCGATACCTATATGTGGAACTACGATAGGTTATCAGAGGAACTGCGTACTGAGTTCTTAACGCGTGCTGCTGATGAGTTTCGTGCCGATCTTGCTGTGGGTGATGTCGATTTGAACCTTTTTGAACCATGGGCTGAAGCTGATCTGCGCGCGCTTTTGGATTCCCCTGATGACTTTCAAGCCGTACGCGCAAAGTATGCCAAAACAGGTAAGCTCAATACCTTCAAACACTACTATCGACTGGGTGGATTCCCCTTGATTGCTAAACTAGCGGTTTGGAAATTCAAACACTAGCGTTTTGCTTTAATTTTTTGCAGGGCTCCTGAAGCTGATTGCTTTGCGGTATGGACAGTTTTGCCTATAGCAAGCGCCCCTGCAATAGATTTGCGCTTCAATGGTTGATACGCTGCATTCAAAAAAGGACTCGAAGCCTGCGCATAAGGAATCAACTCGTTAAAAAGCTTGCTCTCATAAAGCGTTCCCACAAAGGCCTTCTTATCGCTTCCCAGCATATGCGCACGTGGATCATTATTGCGCTCAAGCGCCGAGATAATGTAGCGAGCATAGAGCGATCCCAGTATTGCACGCGACTCATCGCTCCATAAACCCCATGCCTTTTGCTGATCAACGAGAAGCTGAATACGACGTTGGTGTAGCTCAAAATAACGTGGCTCAAACTTATTGGTCAGATTGGCCTGTTCGCGTTTAGCGTAATGGTAGAGCGGATCACTTACCACATTGACTGTCTGCGCGCACGAAAACGCCTCCACGTTAAATTCGAGATCTTCAATGAGTGGGTTATTCTTGAACGTAAGGCTGTGTTCTTTAACGAATGCGAGATCGTAAAACTTGTTCCACGCATACCCATAATGAATATTCTTTTCCCACGTTAGCACCATAGCATGAAAAGCTTCTGGCGATTGGTATTCATACACAGTAGACGTCGTAGCAGGTCCCACGGAGGACTCCGCAGAAGGTTCCTTAGAGAATGAAATAGGAACAGGATAAGCAAGCGATTGGGTTATCTCCCCCGCCTCATTGCAAGTATCTTCTGCATGCCCAAATAAAACGATTTGCGCGCGTTGCCGATCAAGCGACTCCGCCACCTTTTCCAAAAGCTGCGGTTCATACGTGTCATCAGGATCAAAAAACGTAATGTAGCGTCCCTTAGCATAAGAGATTCCTGAATTGCGTGCCGCCGAAAGACCTTGGTTGTCCGCATGGTGAATAATGCGAATACGCGCATCTTGGTCTGCAAAATGCTGCGCAATTGCAACACTTTGATCAGGAGAAGCATCGTCAACTACAAGTACCTCAAAATCAGAATACGTTTGATTCTGCAAACAGGTAAGCGCTTGAGCAATATAGGGCTCAACCCCATAGGTTGGCAAAACGATGCTGAATAATGCTTTAGTTAAACTCTGCATAATTATCGTTATTGATATTTTCTTTTCTAGCCACAAAGAATCTTAAACATTGAGGTGCATTTGTTGATTTTAATATATACTTCATCTTGAATAGTAATGCAAAGCCAAATCGAGCATCTTGTTCCCCGTTATCCTTAGGCTCTATTTTTCGATCGGAATTTTATGCTATTAGAATTTAGTATACAAAACTTTAAGTCTTTCCGTGATAAAACAGTTTTTTCCATGGAACCCAAACAGACTCAAAAGGAGCTAGAATACAGTATCCATAAGCAACGTTTAGGACGTCGCGTCTACAAAGCCTTATCCGCATCTGTAATTTATGGTCCAAATGCAGCAGGCAAAACCACTATCATTGGCGCTTTAGAAACGCTCAAAAACATCATTGTCCGTGGCAATATTCGCGATTCAGAAATCCAGAATTCCCCAAACATTTCTGCATATGAGCTAGCTTATATTCCGAATGAACAAACAAGTAATAATAAACCAGTAGAATTTTGTATTAAATTCTTTGCTCAGAATATATTATTTGAATATTCTCTATCCATGGATATAGGTGAATTCCTTGAACTGGATTATCCGCGAAAAATTGTTTTCGAATCCCTTCAAGTGAATAATCGCATAATTTATGAGCGCAAATACGACAATATTACAATTGGCGACATCTCAGAAATAAAGCAATCTGGACAATTGTCTGATGTTTTTATAGAGAACGAAACCGCCGCTAAAGCATTTATCCAAGAAACAGCATCTGACGAGCTTCTGTTAGCAAATGGGTTTAAACAATTAATTAGTTCTGACTTATATACAATAATTGCTAATTGGTTCACCAAGCAATTATTGGTCGTTTTTCATGGTGATAAAGTCAGAGTAACTCGACGCAATAGTAACGCTCAAGAAAATTCAATACTAATTGAAGAAGAGTTAGAAGAAGCAGCAAAGCTATTTGGTATATCGTCTAATGGCATTTGTTTTGCAGACATAAAAGGGGAAGGAAAAGCTCGTCTATACTCCTATTTTGAAAAAACTAAGGAAGATGAAAATGATAGCATTCGCTTAATCCCGGCTGATGAGTATGAATCATATGGAACGATCAGATTTGTAAATCTATTTCCTATCATTACCGGAATTTTAAAAAAGGGTGGAGTTCTTGCAATTGACGAATTCGATGCTTCAATCCACCCCATGGCATTAATGAACATAATTAGCATTTTTCACAATAATGAAATCAATACAAAAGGTGCGCAGCTTATTTTCAACACACATAATCCAATCTTTCTAAATAGTGCCGTATTTCGTAAAGACGAGATTAAATTTATCGAAAGAGATCCTCAAGGTTATAGCTCTTGTTATTCCTTAGCTGACTTTTATAACAACAACTCTAAATACTCACGAAAACCTGAAGATTATATGAAAAACTATTTTATTAATCGCTATGGAGCAATTCAGGATATTGATTTTAGCCCCCTATTTGAACGCATTATGAAAGCTGATGATACAGATGAGATTGCTAAATAACCAGTATTATTTTTCTGTTGAAGGAGAGACAGAAACATGGTACTTAAACTGGCTCAAAAATGAAATAAACAAGCATCCGAACATAACCGGTACAGTAAGCTTTCATGCCAAAGTCAATAAAGATCCATTCAGTTATTCAAAAACACTATCTTTAAATTCTCGAACAGAAATCTGGCATATTTTTGATTTTGAATCTGAAGAAAAATGTCATACGGATCAATTTAAAGATACTCTAAAACGCATGAAACAAGCTCACGCTAATAGAAGAGAAATCATATACAAAAATGGCTACTCTAATTTGACGTTTGAGCTTTGGATCCTTCTCCACAAGATGGATTTTTCCAGATCTATGAACCACCGTAAAGACTACTGCTCTTATATTAATAGATGCTTTGGTGAAAGCTTCGAGAATTTAAAAGCTTACAAACATGAGAAAAATTTCAAACGAATTCTAAGTAAGCTCTCATTAGAGGACGTTTTTAAAGCCATTGAGAGAGCAAAACGTCTTTCTAAAGAGAACCATAAATCGGACAAAAAATTTGTAGAACTTTACGGCTACACATTTTGTCAAGATAATCCCCATACAGAATTATGGATAATATTTGAATCCATATTAAACAATGCTGGGTTAACCAAAGATAACGTAGCAATTATTGACTCGGTTAAACTGTAAAAGCAGGATGAACCTTATCCTTATCACTCAAGATAATTTTGCTCTCATCAAAGATCTTATCGCCCTGCATTGCAGGCCAGACAATACCAATCTCAGGATCGTTCCACATAAGACCACTCTCATCATTGGGATGGTAGATGTCGTCACATTTATAGCAAAATTCTGCTGTATCAGAAAGAACTAAGAAACCATGGGCAAACCCTCGTGGAATGAAGAATTGACGCTTGTTTTCAGCTGAAAGCACCACGCCCTCCCACTTGCCATAGGTAGCTGAGCTAGGACGTAAATCAACCGCAACGTCAAAAACTTCACCCGACACCACGCGCACAAGTTTTGACTGGGGATGATTGATCTGAAAATGCAGCCCACGCAAAACGCCTTTAACGGAGGACGATTGATTGTCCTGTACAAAGTCGACATCAATCCCGCCTGCAACAAAGTCAGGCTGCTTGTAGGTCTCCATAAAATAACCGCGGTCGTCACCGTATGACTTCACATCAACAATCGTCACGCCTTCGATCGAAGTCTGCGTGAAGGTAAAGTTGCCTGATGTGATCTGATCTCCTGCTGCCATGACATGTCCTATCGTAGCGGTTGTTGCGATTTACTATAGCTTATTACGACTGCTTTCAGAGATTACGTTATTCTTAAGCTCTCGTTATTGCCAATTACTATTACCAATTACTAAAGCTCTGCTTTCTTGGAATACATGGTCTCGTAGTAGTCCTGGTAGGCACCACTAGTAACATGCTCCACCCATTCTGGATGAGCAAGGTACCATTGGATGGTCTTCACAATACCATCTTCAAACTTGGTCTCGGGATACCACCCTAAATCAGCCTTGATCTTATCAGGGGCGATACCATAACGACGGTCATGACCCTTGCGATCTTCCACATACGTAATCAGCGTCTCATTGATCTTGGGATCATCAACCGCTTTGCTTGCCTCTTCGATAATTTTTTTGACGATGAAAATGTTGGGGCGCTCATTGTGTCCACCGACGTTGTAAACCTCGCCTATAACGCCATCATTGAGCACCATGTCGATTGCTTTGCAATGATCAGCCACAAAAAGCCAATCGCGCACGTTGAGCCCATCACCATATACGGGAAGTTTTTCGTGATGCAGGGCATTATTGATCATGAGCGGAATCAGCTTTTCGGGGAACTGGTAGGGTCCATAATTGTTAGAACAACGCGTAATGTTGATAGGCATGCCATACGTGTCACCGTAGGCTTTCACAAACATGTCGGCTGCTGCCTTGGAAGCCGAATAGGGTGAATGAGGATTGAGTGGCGTATCCTCGCGGAAGAAACTATCTGGCTCATCAAGAGAAAGAGATCCGTATACCTCGTCAGTTCCCACTTGCAAGAACTTATGGTTGCCAAACGTGCCATCAGGCTCTTCCCAAGCATCTTTTGCCACATTCAGAAGCGTTACCGTTCCCATGACATTGGTGTCGGCAAAAACCTCAGGAGATTCAATAGAGCGATCAACGTGAGATTCAGCGGCAAAGTTTGCAACATAGTCGATATCGTATTGAGCAAAAAGCGCGGCCATTGCTTCTTTATCACGAATATCTGCTTGCACAAAAATATGGCGAGGATCATCTTCAACACTTGCAAGATTCTCAAGATTACCTGCATACGTAAGCGCATCCACATTGATAATGCGGATATCTTTGCCCTCTGGAGCATCTTTATATTTATCAAGCATATATAACACAAAGTTAGAACCAATAAAGCCGGCTCCACCTGTTACGAGATACGTTGTTGTCATATCAATCCTTATCTATATACGTGCTTTTGTTCTGCATACATACCGCAGTTTTATTCTTATTGAAGTTTGCCTTACGTAATGGCTTACTTGAGCAATGGCTTCCCTTTAGTTACCCAGCTCAGGTAAACGCTCCAGATACGTTTCAAGTGCATCTTGCCAGAGACGCATCTCATTACCAATCGTCTCAGACAAATGCAGATTAGCCAAGCTAGAAAATGCTGGCCTATTCGCACTTGCAGGATTATTTTGTTTATACTCCTCACTTGTGCAAGGAATTACTTCACATCCTGTATTAGCACCATACATGATAGCGGTAGCAAAATCTGCCCACGAGCACGTACCTTCATTGGTCACATGATAGATTCCATAGTTATCAGTGAGCGCCAACTTTAAGATTTCATAGGCTAAATCATTTGCCGATGTGGGGTTGCCAAGCTGATCATTTACCACAGTGACATGGTCATGACTCTTTGCAAGATTAAGCATAGTCTTTACAAAGTTCTTGCCTACATAGCCATACAGCCAAGCTGTGCGCACAATAAAATACTTATCCATCGTTGCCTGCACTGCTTGCTCACCCGCAAGTTTAGTGCGACCGTAAGCACTTAAGGGAGCCACTTCGTCGGTCTCAACTCGGTCACCCGGCTGATTTCCTGGAAAGACATAATCTGTTGAAACTTGCACTAGCTTAGCACCATGTGCTTTTGCAGCACGCGCCAAGTTTTCAGGGCCTGTTGCATTTACCGCATACGCAAGGTCTTCTTGAGCCTCGCAGCCATCGACGTTAGTCATGGCCGCCCCATTAATGATGATGTCATAAGGTGCGCCATCAATACCAGCTGCAACAAAAGCCTCCACGGCATCTGCATCGATAATATCAAGTTCAGAGGCATCAGCATAGATCACCTGCGCATCCTGATAGACAGCAGGGATAGGACCAATTTCAGCATAACCACTCTCAATAAGACGCTTCAGTTCATTTCCCAATTGTCCAGAAGCACCCGTAACAAGAATACGCAAAACATGATCGTTAAATGTTAGGTCTCTAGATACTCCAGACACAGCCTAGTCACGCTCCTTATGAGGAACAATCTTGCCCTCAGCAACCTTCTTGAGATGCTGCCCATATACTGATTTGCCGTATTTTTGGGCAGCTTCCATAAGCTGTTCACGAGTAATCCAGCCATTTTCGAATGCAGTTTCTTCAATAACAGAAACCGACAATCCTTGACTGCGTTCTACCGCACGAACAAACTCTGATGCCTCAAAAAGTGATTCCATGGTGCCTGTATCAAGCCATGCATAGCCACGACCTAAAGTAACAACATTGAGCGTACCATCTTCAAGATACATTTGGTTAAGCGTAGTAATTTCAAGTTCACCACGCGCAGAGGGCTTTACTTGCTTTGCAAAGTCACACACGCGGTTGTCATAGAAATACAATCCTGTAACTGCGTAATTGGATTTAGGATGTTCGGGTTTCTCTTCAATAGAAATAGCGTTGTAGTTTTCATCAAATTCAACAACACCAAAACGCTCTGGATCATCGACATGATATCCAAATACCGTTGCGCCCTTAGATTCTTGCGCGTCCGCAACAGCACGGCGTAAGTGACGTTTTAAGCCATTGCCATAAAAGATGTTGTCACCTAGGACGAGCGCACAAGAATCTCCGTCGATAAATTCCTCACCAATGATAAATGCCTGCGCCAAACCGTCAGGGGAAGGCTGCACCGCATACGAAAGATTAATGCCATATTGAGAGCCATCACCTAAAAGACGCTCAAAGTTAGGTAAGTCAGTCGGTGTTGAAATGATCAAAATATCACGAATGCCTGCCATCATAAGGACTGACAACGGATAATAAATCATAGGCTTATCGTAGACAGGCAAAAGCTGTTTACTTGTTACGGTAGTCAAAGGATACAGACGCGTGCCTGATCCACCTGCCAAAATAATGCCTTTCATACAACCTCCCTAAAGAGTTGATTTTTCTTTACTATTCTCATCACTTGATTCTTCAAGATGCTTAATATCATGCTTGGTTAAATTCTCAAGCAAAGCTAGACTTTGAACCAATGTTGTGATTTTACGTGACTGCTGGCTTACGATAATACTGAGCGATAGGCTTATCGCCAACAAAAAGAATATAGCAACTAAAAAAATGAAATTCGCTGGCGTCTCAAAACCGATAAGAGCCGATACCCTATATGGAATAATCGGAAAAACCGCGCAAACAAAAATCGCAAGAATCAATCCCAGCCAAAGAAAGGAATACTTCATTGATAATCGCTTGTTTTTTACAAGACGAAGAATAACAATCATAAACACAATCGAAACAACAATAAGCATGAAACGCATTAACGACATATCACTCTTTGCTCCGTCCCATACCAACCAACAAAACAGCTAGCGTCACTTTAATCATATAGTAAATACTTGATAAAAACCTAATAGAAGACACGCCACCTTGACGCTCATGCATAACAACTTGAACTTCTTGAATATTAAGCTGCTTTTTTTTAGCAGCTACAATCGATTCTGGCTCTGGATAATCGGCGGGGTAATCATAGCTAAAAAGCTTCAACGCTTTTGGCCCTGTTGCTCTAAATCCTGAAGTTGGATCGGTAACTTTTAGACCGCATGAAAGCCGTATTGCTCCACAAAGCCATTTTATCCCCACGCGCCTCATAAATGTTGATTTGAAGCCTTCTTGCTCAATTAAAAATCTTGAACCGACAACCAAATCCGCACCATTCTCAATTTCACTTAATAATGTCGGAATATATTCGGCATCATGTTGTCCATCACCATCAAATTGAATATCGACATCATATCCATTTTCAAGCGCATATTTATGACCCGCTTGCACAGCACCTCCAATACCTAGATTCTCCTTCAAATCTAGATAATTGAGCCCATTTGCTTTGCATATCTCAGCGGTTGAGTCCGACGAGCCATCATTAATCACTACATAGTCATATCCTGCTTTAATAACAGAACCAACAGTTTTCAATAACGCATCTTGCTCGTTGTATGCCGGTATAATGACAAGCGCGCGCACTTTAGCCTTTCTTGTGTATACCTTTCTTGTGTATATAATCTTATTAAGTTTATCACCCAAACTCATAAGTTAGAATTCTTTTTATGAATAGATGTTTTTGTATCTGTTCGGCAAATTATTTACCGAACATTGGCGGAATAGAGAAATATACAGAGGCGCTTGCTCACGCTTTAGCCAATTTTGGCAATCACGTGATTATTATAACCAACAACACATTCAATCTTGCTGATCACGAATTTCTCTCTGAGCAAATTGAAATATATCGTCTTCCATGCTTCCCTTTAATTAATGGAAGACTACCTATACCAAAACGAAATCACGTATATAAAAAGCTCTTGCAGGAAATTAAAGAAAGGCCGATCGACTACATATCGATTAATGCTCGTTTTTACCCATTAACATTTGAATGCGTAAAATTAGCAGAGTCCTTGGGTATCAAACCTCTTGTAACTGATCATGGATCAGCCTATCTAACATTGGGCAATCCAATATTAGATAAAGCAGTCTCAAAATATGAAGATTTCATTACTTCAAGACTGATAAAACACGATATAGATTTCTATGGCGTTTCTCAACTGAGCGTGACTTGGTTAAAGCATTTTGGGATTGACGCGTGCGGAGTCCTCAACAACTCTATAGATGCAGTTGAATTTAGAAATAGCAGTAACAGTATCATGTGGAAGAATAAACTCAACCTCCCAAAAAATTCAATACTCGTAGTGTTTACGGGACGATTAATACCAGAAAAGGGCATTACAGCATTACTGAATACCGCAAAAGCATTGAATAATAGAAAGGATATTCATTTTGCTATTGCAGGTGACGGTCCATTAAAAAACGAAATTCTAGACAGCGAGCTAGACACCGTTCATCTTGTGGGTAAACTTGACCAAAGTTCAATAGCATCTCTCCTTGCGTCTGCTGATATATTTTGCCTTCCAACACGCTCAGAGGGATTTTCTACATCGCTACTTGAGGCTGCTGCAAGTGAAACTGCCGCAGTAATTACTGATGTTGGTGGGGTTGCAGAACTTATACCTAATAAAGAATACGGCATAGTTATTCCCAACACCAACACTGAAACTATTGCTGAAGCGATATTAAAATTAGCTGACAATGATATTTTGCGCCTCAATATCGCAAAAAAAATCAAATCTCATGTCGAGCAAAACTTTTCCTGGGAAAGCACTGCAAAAAAAATTGAAATAGCCTGCCAATTAGCGCAAAGGAGAAACGATGATTAGGATTCTTCATGTTATAGGCGTTATGGATCGCGCGGGCGCCGAAACATTCATCATGAATGTATATCGCAATATAGATCGTTCTAAAATCCAATTCGATTTTTTAGTTCATACAGAAAAAGAAGGCGACTACGATAAAGAAATTAAGCAACTCGGAGGAAAGATCTATTCATTACCGCGATATACGGTTTTAAATTACCCAATTTACAAGAAAAAATGCGATGACTTTTTCTCGGAACATCCAGAATATCAAATTGTTCACGGACATATTGGAAGCTGTGCTCCAATTTACCTTCAAATCGCAAAAGAGCACGGCTGTTTTGCGATTGCACATAGCCACAGCTGTATGTGCCAGGGCCGAGGTTTATATTCTTTTATCTTCTCAATAATGGCCAAACCAGTAGCACATATAGCCGACCATTTCTTAGCATGCTCCGACGATGCTGGGATAGACAGATTTGGACCTCGCATCATCAAACAAGAAAATTATCAAACTATCAAAAGCGGAATTGAACTAGATAGGTTCGCTTTCTCCTTAGAAAAGAGAAAAGAGACTCGACGTCGACTTGGAGTTGACGATAGCACTCCAGTGTTTATTCATGTCGGTAGATTTAATCCTGTCAAAAACCACTCTTTCCTACTAGAAGCCTTTGAAAAGATACTTAGAATTCTTCCAAATTCTATACTCTTGCTTATCGGGAAGGGAGAGCTGGAAAGGGATATTAGAAAGCAAATTGAGCAGCTAAACATAACGGAGAATGTATTATTGCTAGGAAGCCAATCTGATGTTTCGCCTTACTTAAGTGCTGCAGATATCTTTATTTTTCCTTCCATTTCCGAAGGCCTATCGATTTCAACAATTGAAGCGCAGGCATCAGGCCTTCCATGTGTGGTGTCATCAGGTGTTCCTGATGAAGCACTTATTTTGCCTCATGTAAGCAAATTAGACTTAGAGCTAGGACCAGATGAGTGGGCTAAAGAATGTGTTGCACAATATCAGGAGAGGCGAATCACGCTTCGACCTGATAGCGCACTAAACATGAAACAATACGAATACGATATTACTGACACGGCTCGAGAACTCCAGCGTCTATACGAAAGTCATCCTGCTTAGTTACCTTACAGTTCGAAGCAGCTTTTTTCCGGCAAAATGGATTCAAAAGCTTCTTTTAAAGAGGAAACGACCTGATCAAATTCACTATCGGCAATGTTTCCGTCATTGATACAAATAACCCTCCCCTTCTGTTTGACAATATATGACGTAACTTGGTCAATTTTGCTTAAAGTCAAATCTGAGGCATAAAAAGCACGTCCATACCCTTTTATACTCTGGGGATAAAATTCTCCCTCTACAGTAGCCCAGTTCTCAATCAGCCAATGATTAACACCTGTTGAAGTACGAAAACGATTACTACACTCTCGATTTAATGTCTCCCACTCCTTGTCCCACACCTTTTTAAAATCACTTTTTTTATAAGGAATTGGCAAATGAGATTCGTAAAAACCATAAAAAGCAGGAAAAGGCATCATTAATAGAGTACTTAAATTATTGACACCGTATTTCGGATTAAACCACTTAGAAAAATTCCTTAATATGCTTTTTCTCATAGGAAAATAATCGTTAATTACAGCAGTATTATTGAACGGATAGTAAAAGAAGTCGCCTTTACTAATACGATTCGGCACATGAATACCAAAATGGCGTGGTAAACCCTTTTTAAAAAAATCTGATTCTTTTACTGGGGAAATCAAAAACATATCATCATTGAATAAAATAAATTTATCCGCCAGATCAGGAATACGATGAAAGTTCAATTCAATTGTGTTGCTATTAAAAGTTGGTAGATATTCTTTAGGAATATAATCTTTGTGATTAACCACATTTAATTTCTCACAACTTGTATTGAGCCAGCTCGGAATATGACCACAAGTAACAAAATGGACTTTGGATATCCAAGGCGCGAAATTTTCAACCCCCCTGAAAAAATATGGCAGTAAAGACCAATCGCGATACCATTCGTCTCTTAATTCCTCACCAGAATACTGAGCTCGCTCTTTAAGCCAATCAAGATCTGACCCATCGACCCACGGTATAATTATATCTGTTTTAGTCATTTCGCTTTGCCTACCTATTACATACTTAACATAATATGAATCTACGGTGCTTAACCCTATTTGATTAAAGCGATCCGTATTACACTACAAGCTATTGAGTCCATTAAAGATTAACTAGAAATATCTAAACAAGTTAAATTATATAAAATAGTATTATTTAAGTTTGCTACATTAACTAGCGTCAATACTGCAAAGAATGGTAATTAACGTGGATCTTCCTCTTATATCGATAATTGTCCCTATATACAATGTTGAAGTATATCTAGAAAGATGTCTCAATTCGATCATTAATCAAGATTACAGAAATATTCAAATAATCCTTATAAATGATGGTTCAACAGACTCTTCGGGTTCTATTTGCGATAAGTTTAAACAAAAAGACAACCGAATAGAAGTTCATTCTAAGGACAATGGTGGGCTTTCAAGCGCCCGCAATATGGGAATGTCCTTCGCAAAAGGCGAATATGTTCTATTCGTCGATTCAGATGACTACATTGGCCCAAAACATATTAGCAATCTTTATACTGCCATAACTCAAGACTCTAATGCCTTATTGGCGATTACTGGTTGCACTCGTTTTAATGACAATGAAATACCACTAGTTGAAAGCGATCACCAAAATCCAGCCTTCAAAATAATGACTAGCGAAGAAGCACTACTTATTGCGCTTTCCGGAAAACGTAATAGCCCTTTTCAGGAGCACGCACCAGGCAAGTTATATAAAAAAGAGCTCTTTTCTTATCTAAACTTCCCAACAAACAAGCATTACGAAGATAGATTTGTCTGCTATAAAGTGCTCTGTCAATCAGAAATAATCGTATACCAAAATGCTAATGATTATTTTTATCTTGATAACCGTACGGGCTCTATCACTAACACTCTTTCGCTCAAGACGCTAGACAGCCTTGAAGCCACTAGAACAATGCTTCCTTATCTTAGAAACAAATCGCAAAAAGTGTACCACTTGGTAATGTCCAAATATGCTGGTGAGCTCATTGGCTCTTATATAATTGCCAAGCAATTAAAGCAAGAAGACCTCGCATTGAACATTTATGACGAGATTCTCAACGAAAGAAGTGCGATTCTACAACTCGACTATATACCACTATCAACGCGCATAGGTTATTTGCTAACATACTTAGGCCGACCGATATTTGGTTTTATCGGTGTGCTGAATTTTAAAAGAGGAACCAACTATAGAATAAATAATTAGCTGTTCTTCATTAATAAGGCTGCTATCAGTGTATAAAAATATTTAAAACGATAAAAAAACCGCTTAGTTAAAAACTGGGCATACTCATAATGATCCGCGATTTTTTGCTCTAGTAAGCAGTGCCAGAAGTAAGTGTATGATATTCGGCTTGTTTTCATCTCACTGAAGCCTATTCTATATTTGTAATCCCATGGTTTAGATGGACCTACATAATGAATAATGGAGGCATTATTAAAATCAGGCAATTCAGAATTGTGAGTTTGGTTATTAAATAATTGCTCATTAAGCCAGAATACCTTTTTAGCAAACATGCAGTTTAAAATATCCTGGTCGGGATATTTTAAAAAACGCTCGTTATCCTCTATGAATTTGGAAAAATCGTTTAAGTTGAAATCTCGCCTAATCTTTCTGAAATTTAAAAGCATTACTCCAGAATTAAAATAATCATTACCTTCATCAAATGGTAAATTCTTTAAGTAGGCGAACTCTGCACCATTATTTGAATTCTTGTCTTTACAGACAGCGGCATAATAGTCATCAATATTTATATGGTATAGATCAGCAATATCTTTTGTAAGCAAAATATCACTGTCTAAATATAATGCTTTATCTAAATCTAAAAAGAAGGGAGCTACAAGCCTCAGACATACCTCTTGAGGAAATCTTTCAATCGCTGGAAAAATATTTACTACAGAATCATCAATCGGTATACAGTTAACTATAATGTCTCCATTGCTGGACTCTTGAATTATCTCCTTCTCCTCTTTGGACAAGTTAGAAAATAATACATGTACAACAACAGTATTCTTTTTATGAAGTCTCGCTAAGCTATTTATTAGTCTCTTAGCAACCAAAACATAGCTTGCGTTAATAGCAATAATTACATTTATTTTATCTTGTTTCAGTTGCGTTTCCATGCGAATGCCCTTTACTTAAATGCTGAGGATTCTATTAGGCTATTCCCCATTCCATATTTCAATTTTGTTTTATTAAGCCTTTTTGGACAGAATAGACACCTCGCAAAACAACAAACCCTCCCAGAAGTGCAATCTTAGTATGTCCTTTTGCAATAAGAGAATAAAAAATCGAAAAAAATCTCTTTTCGTTTTTTGTTTCTACACGGTATTCAGATAATGAGTCTCTGATCATTTGATCTTGCATTAACTCACTAAATACCTTCACAGGCTTAGAGACATCGTTTGCATAATAAACCATTCGATAGTAAAGCTTCATCACCATTTTTGAAACACATGAATCAAAGTATTCTTTATTAATAACTTGATCTAGTGCTAGCTCCTTATACTTAGACTCTAAAACACGCACTGTTTTATGAACAGAATCTATATCGGCAAGAACAAAAGTTCGCATAGTACCCAAGTTATCCCTGTTGTACATAACAACAGTTTTATTTACAATGCACAAGCGCGATGCAACGGAAAGTACATCTAGGTTAAACAGAACATCCTCAGCAAACTTAATTCCGTCTTCAAAACGCAAATTGTATTTCTCAATTATCGTACGAGAATATAACTTCCCCCAAACTGCATTAATAGGAAACTCCTTTGGGAATTGCTTTCTGTTCGTAACAATAAAAGCTTCCCGATCAAACAAAGCGGGCAATAACTCGTACGCAAGATAATCTGCCGTATAATAATTCTGCTCGGTTAAATCTTGATCGTGTCCAAAGATAGCGTCATAGCCCAAATCAGCAAAACAATATAAGCTCGCAAGTCCATCTTCAAGAAGACAATCGTCAGCATCTAAAAAAGATACCCATTTCCCTTGAGATAGATCCATGCCAGCGTTTCTCGCCGCTGATCGACCTTTATTGTCTTGTCGGAAGTAAAGTATTCTCGCATCTTTCTCTGCCCAAGATTTTGCTATTCTTGGCCCTTCATCAGTGGATCCATCATCTACCAGTATTAGCTGCCAATCTTGGAATGTCTGAGAAACAACACTGTGGATAGTATCATCAAGCGTACTTTCCGCTTGATAAAAAGGAAGTATTACAGAAACTTCTACCATATTATGCCCCTATTTGAGCGTCTCTTTATACACTATGATTATCTAGATAGCCTTCCTCAACAGCACGTTAAAACATCTAAACTGATTCGTAAGAAAGCCTCTTTTTAAAAACAACACACAGCAATGTAGCCAAAGCTGCTGATAGCGCAAAGAGACTAACTGAAAAATTGCGCCAAGTAAACCAGGCATGAATTGTTGAATGGTTAGAAAGCACCAAAGTCCACAATACAGGTATTATCGCAATACCAAATAGCATTAAAACGACTGGTATCAATTTATACAACATGTTCTTGTCGCGTTTGTAAGCAACAATGCATGCAACAACACTAGTGCACAATATAACAAGGATCACTTTCCATATACCTAAAACTCCTAGATTTGCAATAAGAGCACCGAAAGGACTCGTACTAACAACCCCTCCATCATCATTACCTAATCTAAAATTCGCCTGCTGAACTGCATCAAAAACAACATTATTTCCTGTTACGATGCTACCAAGAATCCATTTAGTAATCCATAGCAGTGCGTACCCAATAAACCAGAACGCACTACTTGTAATGCAAGTCACAAGTAAGTTTTTGAAAGAAAATGATCTTTCAATGTATTGTCTATAAACTAACAGTGTGAGAGGAAACCCAAGGGTCATAATTGAGTTGTCTAAGAAATCAAAATAGACTGTCAAAGATCCTAGAACAAAAAAACCTATTGCTAGATTGGTCGTGTCTAATCTCGTATATGCAACCCAAATAATGCCTATTAAAGCTAGCGCAAATGAAGGAAAGAACGGCATTATAGAAGCGTACTCAAAACAGCCGCAAAGTGAAACAGAAAAAGCCAATGAAATAGATAAGCTAATTCCAACATGCTTAAACTTCTTGACTAAGACTATCACGCAAACAGAAAAAAGACATGCGTAGAGAACATTTAACAATAATCGAATCTGCTGCAGATCAAACGCTAGCAATGCTGGCTTAAGAGCAACAAGATAGCCATTCCAATATCTTGAATATGATGCTTCAGAGCCCGATTTATCCGACAGATAATTTACTAAACTATTTATTGGACTATCGCCACTGCCCGAAAAAGAATTAGCCATGGCGGCAACAAGAGGGTTTCCATTTGAAGCATGCGCTGCTTCATTCATCATCATTGCTACAGTCCAATTATCGTATCTCAACTTATATGTATATGAAGTTGGATACAAGCCTTCACTTTGCAAAAGATCAACAGACGCCTGGATGTTTTTTGACATTGCTGCTTCAGGAATGCAATATACAAGCGTCAACAAGCCAGTAAATAAGCAAACAAGAATCAAATAAACCATTAAGAACTTTTGTATCGCTTTTTTAATGCTCACTTTACTTATGCGCCGCTTCCACTTTGGTTTTAATATTAAATAAACACCTAAAATATTTTAAAATATCTCTCAAGAACAAGTATGCCTTTATTCTTAGTCTTCGTTAGTAGACCTATATATTCAAACATTTCCTATGCTTTTCTACATACAACTATAAGACTACAATGATTTAATGGTTTTCGATCTCTTCTTGTTTATAATGTGATCTATAAACAGAACCATAATACTGCCTAGGAATCATGCCAACTCTCAAAATCCGCTCAATTAAATACAATTTCTTTATGAACCTTCTCCTTACAGGTTCTTCAGTTATTTTTCCTTTAATAACTTTCCCCTTAGTTAGTCGCGCGCTTTTTTCCGATATGTACGGCTTGTGCAGTTGGTCCTTTAGTGTAGCTTCTTGGCTTTCCCTCATCGCAATGCTTGGTGTCAACCGCTATGGTATTAGAGAAGTTGCCAAAAATCGTGATAACAAAGAAGTCTTAGTAAGACTAACCTCAGAAATACTGATCTTCACTATTATTACAACAATTATTACCTACGTTTGTTTTCTAGCATCAATCGTATTAATTCCTAGTTTTGCAGAACACAAAGCGTTGTTTATGATTAGCGGACTATCCATTCTTTTTAATACCCTTGGTGTGGGTTGGTTTTTCCAAGGTATTGAACAATATCGCTACATAACTATACGAGGCGTCTTAATTAAACTGGTTTGCTTACTAGGAGTAATCGCTTTGGTTCATACACCAAATGATTACCTCATCTATGCCACTTTAATTGTTTTGTCTAGCGGAATCGCAAATCTGATCAACTTTTTCTACATGTTGTATATACTTAATAATTTTTCTAATGATTACCTACTTGAAAATAACCCGAACCATAAATCCAAGCGCAACGCAATATATCTATGTATAAGCAAAGTAGGCAGCTTCTCGCTCAAAAAACACCTTAAACCTCTTTTTTCCTTTTTTATTATTGCAGCCGCAATATCAATTTATACAGTCTTAGATACAGTAATGGTCGGCTTTCTTAGCACCGATCAACAAGTCGGATACTACACAGCAGCGATGAACGTAAAAACAGCTGCATGCGGAATTATCTCATCATTGACTGCAGTACTCCTGCCAAGAGCTTCAAACATGCTCGCTCACAATAAACTCACTGAATACAAAACGATTATCAAACGCTGCACATACATTGTTTTGGCAATAGCAATTCCTATTGCCCTATTCCTATTTCTGTTTGCCACACCATTGTTGGACTTTTATGCAGGTGCAGACTTTGCAGCTGGCGGAAATGTTCTATCAATAGTCGGCTTAGCGGTTGTCCCTATAGGCCTGTCTTTAATATTTTGCGATGCGGTGATGATTCCTAATGGTTTAGAGCACTATTGCACAAAGATATATATTGCAGCAGCAGTAATTGATTTCGTAGGCAATATACTCCTTATTCCGATTATGGGTGCTTTTGGCGCAGCTATATCAACTCTTTTTATTGAAATCCTTGTAGCAGTCATAGAATTTATACTGGTTCGCAAAATAATATGGACTAGTCGAAAACCACACTGAAATCGGATAAAAATCTATAACGACACCCCTAGTTATATATAACAACTGTAGTTCCAGCACCTATATTGTTATAAATCCACTGCGCCGTAACAGGTGACATTCTAATGCATCCATGCGAAAGACTTTGACCCAACTCGTTATCAGACGCAAGCGTTGTGTGAAAAAAATACCCACCTTTTATCTGTGTGCAATAACGTGCGCGGCTATCAGTACTCAATACCGGACGCTTATAACCTGTAGTTCTAAAGACCCCCGTGATAGTTGGAGAGTTCGGAGCACCCGTCACACAACTCCAATAGTTTTGCAACGACCATCTACCCGCTGCACCCTTAAAAACGCCTACTTTATGGGTCGAACGATCAACCGCTATCAACCATTGGCTTCCACTGCTATACCCATTAATTCTGCTCTGCATAGCTTGTCTGTCGGGAGGAATGGGATTGTAGGTTGTTGCGCTAAACCTAACCTTTTGATTAGCTGAGTTAGCATCTTTTGCAATAACAATATTGACACCATTGTTAGGAGCAACTGCAAATGTCACTACAAGCGTTCTGTCTAGAGCAGATGCAAGCTTAAATGTAGAGTCATTGTTGGTTACTAAGAACCATTTTTGAGCAGCGGTCCCATTTGAAGTGTATTGCTGCACGTTAGTTCCACTTACTTTTTGCGCACTCTTAACATCTAAAGCTTTTCCGCTTTGGGCGTTAATAATGGTGTAACTACCGTCTCCATTTTGAGTCATACGCCATTTTTGAGCGCCTGAATTGTTGTTAGCGTAGGATTGAACATTCGCGCCATTATTGCGAGAGCCAGATTTTACATCTAGGACTTGATTGCCATTTTGAGCGCTCTTAATAAAATAAACCCCGTTTGAAAGCAGATTTGTTCCTACAAGATTAAAGCGCTGTGCTGCCGTTCCATTAGAAGCATAGCCCTGAACATTAGTTCCATTGCTCGTTTTTGCTCCTGCAACATCAAGCACTTTATTGTATTTCATATTAGTGAATACGGTTCGCCCTGCGCTAATTGATGCTCGCCAGTATTGGGATTGATCGGCTGTTTCGTTTCTTTGGCACGCATTTCCATTTGCATCCATAGTGAGCATTTTTCCTGACACAACCGAACGAATGGTGTAGGTATTTTCTTGTCCAGAAACTAGCTGTACAGTCCATTTCTGAGCTTGACTATTATTGGAAGTATAGAGTTGAACATTTGCCCCATTGTTAAGAGAAGCAGAAGTAACATCAAGCACTCTTGAAGTGTTAAGGCCAGACTGAATTACATAAGTTCCGTTGTTGATCAGGTTAACGCGCTTAGTAAGTAAAAACTTTTGAGCGTTAGTTCCATTTGATTCATAGCATTGCAAATTGCGTGATTTCTCTGCCCTACCACCTGCAATATCGATTGCAAGACCATTAGCCTTATTGATAAAGGTAAAACTGCCATCTGAATTTTTCTTTGCTGACCAGAGTTGAGCATTTGTACCATTTGATTGATACTGCTGGATATTAGCTCCATTCATGATCGAAGCGCCTGATACGTCTAAAACACGTCCAGAGGCAGCCTGGATGCGATAGCAACCATTGACATAGGTAAAGTGGAAGATCTGAGCATTAGTACCGTTATTAGTATAAATTTGAGCATTGCCACCGTTGCTTAGTGAAGCCCCACTGATATCCCACACATACGAGCCATTAATTTTTGAAGATACCGTATAGTAGCCATTCGCAATCACTTGATCACAGGGAGCCACGTACGGATTTAAAGACTTAAATACAAACTTTTGAGCGTTACTATTGTTGCCCTTATAGAGCTGTACTTTTGTTCCGTTATTGGTCTTAGCGCCAGCAATATCAAGAGTCATTGTTTCATCAAGAGCTGAAACAAGTTGGATTTTTCCATCTGAAGTTTTTTTAGCTACCCACTTTTGTGCAAGAGTGCTGTTTGACTGATACTGTTGAATCTTAGTTCCGTTAGTTTTTTTGGCACCTGCAATATCAAGCACCTTTCCAGAACCAAGGTTTGTGATAACAACATAACCTTTCTCATCATGAGATACACGCCACTTTTGCGCATTGGTGTTATTGAATGCATAGAGTTGCACCTGAGCACCATTATTCCTAGATCCACCAGCAACGTCCAATACTTTATTGCCGTTAAGAGCACTCACAATTACATAATCACCATTAGGCAACACATCAACGCTTTCAGCTGCCAGTGCCGCAGCTGCGTTATCTTGTTCATTGCCTGATTCTTTTGTTAAGGATTCTTTTTCTAGAACAGCGGTGTCTTCAGTATTTTCTTCAATACTATTTACGTTGTCATCAGGTAAAGAATTGGATGGCGTATCTGGACTATCGCCTTCTGTTATGTTGTCGCCCGAATCAGATACTGGAGGTTCTTCTTCATCAAGCGACCCCAGTCCATCATCTAATTGCTCTTGAGTAACCGTATCTTGATTAGCAACACTGCTGTCAGCATAAGCAAATGTCGGCATTAAGCCAAAAACAAGAAGGACTGAAACAACCACACACAAAAAAGATTGGGACGCCTTTTCCACGCCTGACCTCCTCAAATAGAATGAATGCTTAAATTCTATCGTTTATTGAATACGAATTTCTGTGCGTTTGTATTATTGGCTGTATACAACTGGATGTTTGTACCGTTCTTTGTTTTTGCACCAGCAACATCAATCACCATAGATGGATTAAGAGCGGATGCAATTCGATAGGTTCCATTTCCAGCGGAAGTGATAATCCAGCGCTGAGCCAGGGTGTTGTTAGACGCGTATTGTTGGATATTGGTGCCATTGTCTGTTTTAGCAGCATTCACATCAAGAACTTTTTTTGAGTTCTCATTAGTAATGGTGTAATAACCCGTTGATTTGTCGTACGAAAGCGTAAATCTCTGAGCACCTGTGTTGTTGTTATCATAAAGCTGAATATTACCCTTGTCTTTCTTCGAAGCTCCACTCACGTCAAGCACCTTATTCCGTGAAAGCGCAGACGATATCGTATAGGTGCCAGGCACTATAGTCTGCGCGTATACTGCGCATTTAGTGATAGCAAATTTCTGTGCTGCCGTTCCATTGGTCTGATACAACTGTACATTGGTACCATTTGCAGTTTTTCCGCCAGCAAGGTCAAGCACATAAGAAGTATTAAGCGCAGATGCAATTCGATAGGTTCCATTAGATTCTTTTGAAACGATCCATCGCTGAGCAAGAGTATTGTTGGAAGAATACTGCTGTATGTTACTACTGTTAGCAACCTTAGCTGATTTAAGATCAAGGGCTTTACCTGATCGCTCATTAACAATTAAGTAGTATCCCGTTCTTGTGTCATAGGCAAAACGAAAATGTTGTGCGGCAGAATTATTGAATTTGTAAAGCTGAATATTAGCACCATCATTACCCGATCCACCAGAAACATCGAGTGCAGTATTATTGGATAGAGATGATTTTATGGAATAAAGTCCATTACCAATTGTGTTGGCGCACACTGCTCCTGCAGGCATGCTTTGCATAAACACGAATTGCTGTGCAGCAGTTCCGTTAGCTTCATACACCTGTACATTAGTTCCATCGGTTGTTTTGGCGCTATCAACATCCAAAACAAAATCTGGATCTACGGCCGAGCAAATCTTATATGTTCCATTGGACTCTTTCTTAATAATCCATTTTTGAGCTAATGTTCCATTTGATTGGTATTGTTGAACATTGGTTTTGTTGGCAGCAACCGCTGACTTTACATCCAAAACCTTCCCCGTATACGAATTAGTAATTGTGTAGTATCCAGAAGTCGTATCATACGAAAGCTTAAATCTCTGATTTAATTGGCCATTTGCCTTGTGAAGCTGAATATTTGCCTCATTGTTCATGCTACTGCCATATACATCTAAAACAGCTTTACGATCAATTGATGAGGCAATCATATATTCGCCTGGCTCGACACTCTTTCTCCTAAAAGCACCCGAATCGATATATGCAACGTTCATATCAACATAGCCACCAATGCCGTTAACGTTGCCACAATCCGAAAACTGCCAAATATTAGTATTAGCTACACCGCTGTCGCTTGCTTTATTTCCGCCAGGATAACGTGCTGCCCATTTGCTCCAATTTGAATTTTTAAATACGGGATCTGTAAGATAATTACGCCACCAATTCTGATTGGCATAAATCCCTACGTTGTAACCTTGAGCACCAATCGTGTCACAGAATTTCTTTGCCATCTGGCCAAGCTTAGCTGAACCAAAATTTACCTGAGAGTTATCTTCAAGATCGTAATAAACTGGAAGCGACATATTGGTTGAATTAAGACCCGCTTTCTGTAAAAACTTTAGTACATTTTTTGCTTCGCTCTCAGCGCTGTTTGATCCGGTAACGTTTTGAGCATAAGAATACAAATAAACGCCTACATCGATTCCTTGCGCACGTGCGCCCTTGACATTGTTGACGAATTGAGAATCTATAACATGGGTACGGTTGCTTCTGCTATAAGAGCCACAACGAATAATAGCAAACGTAATACCTTCTGCTTTAACTTTAGCCCAGTTAATATTGCCTTGATAAGAAGATACATCGATGCCAACCCGCTTGGCACCTGGGATAGCAATCCTCGTTCCTTGATCAGTTGGTTGCGCTTTCCATGTGTAGCTCGTCGCTCCATTAGACTTGTACCAGGTCGCATATGAAGCAACTCCATTGGCAGCTGCAAGTGGAGAAATAGACTGATCGAGACCCTCTCCTGTTGTTGCCTCAGGTGCTACTAATATTTTTTGCCCATTGCTATATCGCCAACTATTTGCTGGATCATCAGAATCATCTACCGTGTTCTCTTGAGAGCCACCCTGGTCGCCTTGACTACCTGCTGTTTCGGTATTATTGTTTGCCAAAGACCCATCTGCAGCATCTGGCTCGTCACCTAAATCTATTGCGTCTTCCTCAATGGAATTTGATTGATCTGTTGCATCAACCTCAATACCTTTCAGTTGAGCAAGCGCTCCTTCGGTGTTCAGTTTTCCCGCAGAACCATTATTGCTGGCCATTGCCTGAATTGGCTCAGCAGACTCTCTTAGAGCCGTCACAAGTTCATCAGCAGTTGCATTTTGAACTTGTGCGCGCAAATAAGCTAGAGCACCCGCGACCTGTGGTGCAGCCATTGAAGTGCCTGATGACGAGCTATACCCACCCTCATTATCCGTTGATAGGATATCCTCACCAGGAGCACTGATGTCTTTCGCAGCATTACGATCTGACCAAGCAGATTCTATTCCCTCTCGAGACAAAGATGTGACCGCAATTGCTGAATCAAAATCAGCCGGATAGCATGTTTGGGATTTAGCGTTTCCCGCCGCATCTCCATTTCCGCCCGCGCAGACAGTAAGCACCTGATGCTTATCCCTCATTGAAGATATAGCATCTTCAAGCGCTTTATCCGCATCACTCTCTTCGGTACTGTAATACCCCAAACTTAGATTAATAGCAGCAAGATTAGTAAGTTCTCCCTTGCCAATCAACTCATCAAGATATGAATATGCTGCAAGCAGATCCGCTGTTGTACAAATGCCTTCATCATTAAACACCTTAATAGGAAGTAATTTCGCATTATAAGAGGATCCCGCAATACCAATTCCATTGTTAGCCTCAGCCGCTAAAACACCGGAAACGAGCGTACCATGCCCATTTTGATCACTATTTTCTGTTAGCGGCTCAGACGTTACTGCGTTGTAGGCATGCTTAACATCAATCTGATTCACCAAATCCGGATGATCCATAGTAATACCGGTATCTAAAACTGCCACCGAAACTACACTATTAGATTCCGCAAGATCCCATGCCTTATCAGTTTTGGTTGATTCTAAATAGTATTGATATGCATCAGATTCTGACCTTCCAACAAGAGGATCATTTACCGACATCACACTATAAGAGTAGTTTGGTTGAGCAAAAGCAACTTCTTCGGCAGATTGAATTTGGGCCGCCGCTTCTCTGGGGTCAATCCCTTCTTCAAGAGTAACAACTGTCGTCTCTGATTCGCTTTCAGAATTTACAATCTTTTCTTGTTCTGTTGCCCCCAAAGCCTCCAAGGAAACATCCTCAGGATTCGGAAGCTTTCTCTGCATATGAACATCAAGACTATCGGTGTCTAAAGAAAGCTTCTCGTCCAATTCAGAAACATCATCTTTATACACAACTACAACTTCATTTGGAACAATGGCTGCATTACCTTCTTCAGCATTTATGCCTGCCTCAATAAGTTGAGCCTCAGGATCTGCTGCATACGCCTTACCTGCATCCGGAAGAATGGGTACCAAACCCATAATAAGTACGACCGCCAGAAAGCAAGCAACTACTCGCTTTTTCAACGGAAGGCACGAATCCGTCATATTTGCTTTTGGGTTTACAACAAACTGCTTCATATGATTCTCCGTAGAGTTTCTTAGTGCGTTTTTTGGTGAACTTAAAATATAACAAATTTTCCTAGCATTACCACCAATATGCTAATTACAGCTTTCTTAAATAGTACTTTTGCGCTTTAGTGTTGTTGGAGCGATAAACTTGTACATTGGCACCATTCTTTTGCGATGCTCCAGCAATATCCAATACGTAGCTCCGATCAATAGCTGAAGCGATTGTGTATCCGCTGCTATTACTACCTGTTATTGCCCATCTTTGAGCAAGCGTTCCGTTGGATTGATACTGTTGGACATTAGTTCCGTTTGCCGCTTTTGCTCCAGAAACATCAAGAACCTTTCCAGAATTAACATTGGTAATCACATAGTAGTTTGTCGATGGGTCAAAGTTAATACGAAACTTTTGAGCAGCTGTTCCGTTCTTGCTGTAAAGTTGAGCATTCGCTCCATTCTTGAAAGAGGCACCTGCAATGTCAAGCGCCTTCGATGACAGCACACCAGATTCAATCACAAACGTGCCATTATCTATTGTTTTACCAGCGTCGGTTCTGGTGAAGAAAAACTTTTGTGCTTTAGTGTTATTAGAACGATAAATTTGCACATTGGCACCATTGCGATTTGCAGCACCTGCAACATCCAGTACAAAACTGCGATTAAGCGCAGATGTTATTGTGTACCCTATTTTAGAATCACCCGTTACAATCCACCTTTGAGCAAGCGTTCCGTTGGATTGGTACTGTTGAACATTAGTTCCGTTTGCCGCTTTTGCTCCAGAAACATCAAGAACCTTACCTGAATTTATGTTAGTAAATGTGTAATAGCCTGTTAGTGAATCATAGGAAACTCGAAATCTCTGTGCCGCCGTATTGTTATTTTGATAAATTTGTGTATTACCACCATTTGATTTTGAGGCCGCAGAAATATCAAGGGCACGCCCCGTATTTAAAGCAGTTTTTATAATGTAGGTACCAGGAACAATAGTTTGAGCTGGTACATTAGGATTAGGCTTTACCGTAGTTCCTGTTGCCGGAATAGATTGCGTTTCTTTGTATCCGCAGGCCGTGCAACTACGCTCTTTTATGCCTGCCACTGTTGCAGTTGGGTTCTTGGTCGTTTTCCAAGATCCAAAGCTATGATTGCTTGCATTCTCTTTTGTATTACACGTCGTACAGTATCTCCAATGCTGTTTTGAATCATTCTGCCATGTACCAAAGTTGTGGTTACTTACGCTACTTTTCGCGCCACAAACCGTACAAACTTTCCAATGCTGTGAAACACTAGACTGCCAAGACCCAAAAGAGTGAGCAGCTGAACTCTCCTTAAAGCCACAAACCGAGCAGCACCTCCAATGTTGGTTGGAATCTTGCTGCCAAGACCCAAAACTATGCTTGCCCACATTCCCTTTCAGACTGCAGGTTGAGCATAGCTTCCAATGTTGACTAGAATCATATTGCCAAGCTGCAGGGTAATTAGTATGGTTACATGTTACGAGCACAGAATAATAGCCGTTTGTAGAGCCGGTTTTTACAAATGTAACATCAACATTCTTATCGCTTAAATTCCAGTCCTCTTGGAGAAGTTGGTACGCCACTAAGGGGTATAAAATATCGTATACACTCGGATGCATATTGTATTCAGCCGAAACAGTAAATTCTGTTTTACCAGCCGCAAGTTGATTCGCAATTTGTTCTTTTACAGGATCAGACCAACGCTTTATTTCACCTGATCGCAAAAAATAATTATTTTGATATGAAGAACAAAGACGATTACTTGCCGCCACATGATCACTATGGGCTGTCTTCATCAAATCATCCGTAAGCCCAAAATACAAATGGCGTAAATACAGATATTCGTCCTTTTGCTCCTCTCCATCCCACGTTAAATCAATCTGAGTCCACTGCCCATCAAGTTTTACACAACTCCAAACATGCCCATTACCTGTTGCCCTCTCACAAGGGATACCAAGCTTACTCATGATGAGGCTAAACGCTCGATAATAACTTTCGCATGTTCCTGTTCCGCGAGCAAGAACTCCCGACTCCCCATCGTAAAGTAATGAATGATCATATGTAGCGTTATTGATTATTCGATCATGAACGTAAAGAGCTTTTTCGTAATCAGTTGTGTAGCCCTGTGCAAGACAATCCTGTGCAAAGGATGTCGCGATTTGATCCACTGAAGGATAATTGCTATCAGTTATGGTAAGAGTCTTAACAATGCGCGCTGTATCTCTTGTCGTAGTGTCCATAACATAAAGACGCATTTGATAGGTTCCCGAAGCTACAAAAGTATATTCAAATGTATTGCGCTCCGTATAGCTCATTCTGGTCCAGTCTGCATCATCGGTATAGCTACCATTTAGATTAACTAACATGTAATTCTGCAGATACTTATAACTTCCTGATCCGCCCGAAGCATGCATGGTGAAAGTTACAGGAACGCCACATTTTAAACTCGCTGCGTCATATTCCACACTAAGAGAAAGCGAACCTGCCGCCTGTGCCTCTATGTTGGATTCATCACCACTGGTCTCGCCGACTTCACTAACATCTTCGCCATAGACAGCGTCATTGGGAAGCATTGCATCTAGTGAGTCTTGAGCAGCAGCATCAAAATCATTCTCAACCTTATCTAGATTATTAGCAGCCGCCTCACTAACTAATTCTACAGGCTCTTCTTGACTATAAGCACTTTCCTCGCTCTTTTGGTTTGGCTCAAGTGCAAAAGATGCAGTAGGCATACATAATAATAGTGCCAAGATAATAGCCACAATCTTAGTGAGTCTTTTATGTGTGATTGGTGATAGCTCCATGTTTTCTGATTGCATCATCAACCGTCCTTTATTCCTAAACTAGCTTTTTACCAATAACCAACACTGAGCCAAGGTTCCATTGGGACTATACGTCTGTACTTTTGCCTTGTTGTAAGCTTTTGCACCACTCACATCAAGCGTTTTCCCTAAGGGCGACGTCAGAACAAACCCACGAGACCCAATCGAAATCTTCCAATGCTGCGCAGCAGTCCCATTCGATGTATATTGCTGAATTGCTTTACCGTTCGTCTTTGAAGCTCCTGGAATATCAATTACCTTTCCCGAATTAATATTGATAAAGGTATACGTTCCATCTGAGTTTTTCGAGATCCTAAACTTCTGAGCAGCAGTACCGTTCCTTGAATATAACGTAATTGGCGCACCATTAGCTTTACTTGCTCCTGACACGTCAAGAGCATAGTTTGGATTCACTGCAGTTACCACCGTATAGACTCCTGGTGTAAATAAATCAGTCGCAGCAAAGGTCCATTGCTGGGCAGCCGATGAATTGGAAACATACACCTGAACATTCGTTCCCGAGGATTTTTTAGCTCCTGAAACATCGAGCACTTTGCCCGTCGCAGCATTAGACAAAACATATTTTGCTCCCGATGCAATAATCACCCATTTAGTAGCATCTCCCTGCAAAGGTTGCTGACATACATTAGATCCGTTAACACCTAAGTACATGCCCGAATTAACATTCTGCAAGGTGTAATAACCGCTTCCTGCAGGACGGACATACCATTTTTGAGCAGCGGTTCCATTGAAAGCGTAAATTTGTGCATTACCACCATTCGTTAAGCGAGCCCCAGAAATATCAAGAACCTGATTGTTTCCAAGTGCACTAGAAATAATATAGGTTCCTTGTTTTATATCTGCCATTTGAGGAATAGAAGCAAATACGAACTTCTGCGCATTCGTATTGTTCGCTGTATAAATCTGAACGTTAGATTTATTCGCAAACTTTCCGCCTGAAATATCAAGAACCATATTGGTGTTCAAGGCGCTTCGTACGATAAAGCCACTTCCGCTCTTTACTGCAATCCATTTTTGCGCCTTAGAGCCATTAGATTGGTACTGCTGGACATTAGTCCCTCGCGTTGATTTACCGCCTGCAACATCGAGTACTTTACCCGACTGAACGTTAGTGAGTGTTATATACCCCAGCGCATCATGAGTTACACGCCATTTTTGTGCCCCGGAATAGTTATTTGCGTACAGCTGGACGTTTGCACCATTGGAAGTTGAGCCACCAGAAACATCTAACACATGGACCGAACTGCCAAGCGACTTAATACTGTATATACCATTCGCAATCACGCTTTTATTCTTTATTGCAAGTTCATCAACCGCATTAGCAGCCTTAATGACAAATGAAACTGTCTTGGTACCACTATAGCTTCCCATTCCTTTAACAATAACTTGCGCAGTACCAAGCCTATTATTGTTTGAATAGGTAAGTGTATAATCCTTATTTTTCACGAGTGTTTTAGTACCTATACGCACGGTCGGCACAGGAGAAACCGCCGAACCTGTATAAGTGTACGATGCGCTAACCCCCGTTATCATAGCTTTTGAAACATCAGTTGAAGCGCCAATTTGAGACTGCCCCGTTCCGGTTTTATTTGAAACAGCCTCCTTGACCGCTTTTTCAGCGTTAATCATGCCCCATGCTGTTTGTTCGTTCTTTTGAGTATTACGTGCAGTTTCCGTGAGAATCGTTTTCACCCCAGACGGAGTTAGCGAAGGGTTAACTGCGATCATCATGGCCGCTGCGCTCGATACAACTGGTGCCGCCATGGATGTACCTGTTAAGTAACCATATGCTGATGTAGACGAGCTTGTTGTGCTATAAATCTGGTATCCCGGTGCAGCAACATCACACCACGTACCGTACGTAGATCCACCTGCACCACTATCATATGTCGCTCGGCTTCCATCATTCTTGCAATTAATAACAGCAATAGTGGTGTCGTATGCTGCCGGATAGACTTTTTGAGTTGAATTGTAATTTCCTGCTGCGCAGACCATTACTACATTATTTGTATACAAGTCTTTACAAGCCGTTTGAAGCGTTGAAGAATCCTCGAATAGCCCTAAACTCAAGTTTACTACTCTTGCCTTATTGTTTTTTGCATATTGCATCGCTGAAACAACGTCATAAATATTGGCAGTTTCTTTATTGTCAGAGCTAACGCCATTAAATGCGTCAATTGCAAATAGATCAACGATCTTATTGCTATATTTTGTTGAGCCTCCACTCGCCACTCCAGCTGACCCAACGCCATTGTTTGACTGCGCAGCCATAATCCCTGCAACATGTGTTCCATGGGTAGATGACGAAGTGATAGTTGAGTGGATTTTTCCATTTACCAATCCGTCACCTTGGAGCTTTTCAAAAGTAGTTTTTCTATTCGCTCCTTCTCCAGTAGCGACTATCTCTTTAGACAACGTAAGATTAAGAACGTTTTTTAAATCTTCGTGATCAACTTTAGCGCCCGTATCAATGGAAGCAATCCGTGTAGTACTTATGGATTGAGTTGCAAGATAATTCCAGGCCTGTTCCGCAGAAATTGCATTTAAATAATCGCGCACATTACTATATCCTGCATCATTAGATTGAGTAAAGGCAACTGGATCATCATCGAACAAAGAAACCGTGTAATTGGGTTCTGCATATACAACTGCATTATCTTTTTCTATTGCCTCTATTGCAGTAGCTACTGTCATATCTTCAGAAATGGTAACAAGCGATACCGTTCCAGCGCTAATACCACCAGCAGCGCTATCCAGTTCAGCATCAATAGAGCTAGCAGCTTCCGCCATCTCGCGTTCCGTTGCAGTTTCGTCATACACAACAATCATTTCGCCAGGGACATAACCTAGCTCTTCTTCTGGAGTATTCAACTCTTGTAGTGCTGCAGCTTTTTCTTCTTCAGAGATCAAGACTGCATGGTTATCTTCTAACGAATCATTATCCGCAATAACAGTATTATCTGAAGCTGCATCATCTGGAACTGCATCATCTAGCGCATTTTCTAATTCCGAATCACCTTCATTGGCTTCCAGTTCAGAATCAGCATCAGAACCAACAAAAGTTACCTTATTCGAATCTGCCTCAGACACACTATCTGCATAAGCAATATTAGTTGGCAAGAATAAAGTACTCACCAATATAATTGATAAAACAAGATTCAATAGACGTGGAGCCCGAATTTCCATATCTATCCTCCCTGTAAATATGTTTGCTAATCATTCTAAAAATGGTCAGTGATTACATTATGGTAACATTTTCATTCCTATTTTTCATTCTTTGGCTACTTGAAATAGTTAATGCCGGCCTAATGTGACCGCATAGGATCGCATGAGTCCATGCTGTATACCCAAAAGTAAACCACCTAACCAAAAATCCCCTTATAATAAGCTTTATTCCTACTGTCTACTCAAGGGATCCAAGTGAATAAACAGCACTTACTAAAACTCTCCGCAGCCGAAATCTTTTTCATTGTCGCAGCACTTATATTAATGATCGGCCACACTATCTATTGCAACTCATACAGTCCATCGAGGTCAGTAATCCTGCTTTCCGCATTAACTGTTGTTGCTCTAATATCTTTACTGATTTTCTATTTTTTTCTTAAGTATTCGGAACGATCTAGAGATTGGATTTTTCTCGCTGCTTTAATTGGAATGGGACTTTTCTTTTGTTTTCTCTTTCCCCCTGGAACCGTACCTGATGAACTGCATCATTTTGAAAGCGCCTATTTGTATGCAAATGGGCTAGCAACTCTTGGTACAAGCACCCTTGACGTCAGAGCCGATGATGCAATTTTTATATCTGAAATGTCACGTGACATCAATCAAGAAAACTTCCGTTTTGTTGCAAGCAATATCGCCCTCTTGGCATCAAACGCTGATCCCACAACAATTACGACAGTCAGCTCTTTTCCGATTAGCGGAAATCCTCCACAAGTGCGCTTAGCCGCCGCATTAGGCATTTTTACTGGAAAATTATTTGGACTTAGCTCTTTAATAACCTTTTATTTGGGTCGTCTTTTTAATTTAGCAAGCTACATAGCAATGGTTTTTATTGCCTATCGCATTACCCCAGTTGGAAAAAATATATTTGTAGCTATTGCGTTACTCCCTATGTCACTTCATCTTGCAGCATCATATTCGTATGATCCTGCCATTATGGGATTCGCTTTTATATTCTTAAGCCTTCTCTTTAAATGTATCTATCAAGACCAAGCAATTTCTCGCAGCACCATTATTGCTATGATCGTGTTTGCAATCCTTCTCGCACCCTGCAAGTCAGTCTATTCATTAGTTATCCTGCTTGTATTCCTTATTCCCAACAAACGCTTTACCCAAAACAAGCATGCATGGTTATTTAAGGGTGGTGTCCTACTTGGTGCTGCTCTTGCATTTTGGTTTATCAGTCAATCGAGCATTACAGGCATTACCTCATCCACTAACCCAGAAGAACATTTAGATAACCGCGGCGGTGTGCTCGGTCATTATTACGATTTATCTGACTTGCTTGCTGCACCTTACAGCACGCTCATTCTGTTCTTAAATACTTTCAACGAGATGTCTAGCTACTATCTCACCACCTTGGTAGGAGGCAGTCTTGGTTGGCTACAAGTCAATTTGCAACTCCCTAACTTTATAGTGTTTGTGCTTCTCATTGTTCTTTTGATCTCTTTACTCCCCACACCAGAAGATCAAACTGAGCCCTCAGTTCTCCAACGTTCTTGTTTCTTCTTAGTCTTCTTTGGTACAACACTCGGCGTTATTCTTTCAATGGTCATTGGACATACTTTCGATACCGAAACAGTCGCGATGGGTGTGCAAGGAAGATACTTTTTGCCCGTTCTTCCCCTCTTGTTGCTAACATTGCGCACGCAGACTATCCAAATCAAAAAAGAGTCTCGCTACGCAATCATATTTTTCTTGGTATGGTTTAATCTAATTTATCTTGTACGTATTTATGCTATGGCGCTTAATTTCTAATTAATGCCATCTTGGTTTGTGTAATCCCCTGTTATACAAACAATTACACAAACACAATGGGAACAACACACTAAATAACTCCACTTACAGAGAGGCTCAACAATCTTATGAAGATATCGTTTGATTTAATGATTCGTGGCGATGGGGCTGCTTATTACCAGATATCTATTGCAGGTTGTTCTAAGCCAGACAAACTAGCGATTGAGGCTCATACAAGCAATGGAAATCCCTTTCCTGCTACCCTCATTCCTCTTACCCATACAGACAAACAAGACACATTTGTCATTGCAACACCATTATTTGATGCTCCTTCAATAGATTTATCGCTTTCCTATCATGACCATAATGACTCGCGTAGCATTTGGAAAAAAACTGTCGCTAAAGACCAATTAAAGTGGAATTCACGCTTTGCTTATAAAGCAAGAAAAAAACAAGCTGTTGCTATTCGAGATATTGATCGAATTCAGCGAAAAGACAGCATCAATTTCACCACGGTGTTTTTTCATCTAAGCCACTTTACGAATCACACAGACGAATACATTTTAAAAGCTCTTCTCTCTACCCCAACCAGTGTTCAAGATCTCACCATTTCAATCATTGATGGACAAGGAAATCCTGTTGAATTAAAGCCGCATTATGGAGAGATTCGCACCTCAAATAACGGTGTGGAAGAACGGAATTTACGCGCGTTTACCCTTCGTCTACCTTGTGATGACAAGACCTATATTCTCTTTTGTACTGACAGAGCTTCAGGACAAACAGGCTTTTTATGTCTTGACCCTATCTCAAAAATCCGAATCGAAGAACGCCAAAATCCTCATGATTACAAGCTTGCTTGGATCAGCAATTATGAAAAATGGTTTATGCAGCAAAGTAGTCTTTCGGCTGAGGAGCCATTTTCCTCAGCTACTACTTTTAGCATTGTTGTTCCGCTCTATAAAACACCTACCCAATTCCTGAAAGAAATGATCGAGTCGGTACAAAATCAAACATATCAGAATTGGGAGCTTATCTTAGTTAATGCAAGCCCAGAAGATGAAACACTACGTGACAATCTTGCCTTGTATACGGATCCACGCATCGTCATCATTAATCTTAATGAGAACAAAGGTATCGCAGACAATACCAATGTAGGCATCAAAGCTGCCCATGGAGACTATGTTGCTCTTCTTGATCACGATGACATTCTTGCTTGCAACGCGTTAGCGAAATATGAAAGAGTGATTTCTGCCCACGATGACATTGCCGTGATCTATTGTGATGAAGACCTTCTTCTTCCCGACAATGTCCATGCTTTCCCACATTTTAAATCTGATTTCAATATCGATTTGCTACGGTGCCATAACTACGTCACGCATTTTCTTGCAGTAAAGCGCCAACTGATACAGGATCTTTTATTACGCTCAGAATACGATGGTGCACAAGATTACGATCTTATTTTACGCCTCTCTGAACAAGTTGATACGTTCTACCATGTCCCTCAAGTTCTTTACCATTGGCGCATTCATGAACAATCAACCGCTGCATCAGCAGACAATAAGCCCTATGCAGATATCGCTGGTTGTAAGGCACTACAAGCCCATCTTGATCGCATTGGTCTTAAAGGAACTGCATGCCGCACCGATCTCCCCTGTCTTTATAAGGTTGATTATGAAGTTATCGATCAGCCTCTTGTCTCCATTATTATCCCCAACAAAGACAACATAGACACACTGGATCGTTGTCTCAACTCTCTTTTACATAACACCAGCTATAGCAATATCGAAATTATCATTGTAGAAAATAACAGCACCGAAGATAAAACCTTTGCTTACTACAAAACGCTTGATAGTGATCCACGCATCAAAGTAGTGACTTGGTCGGATAGCTTCAATTATTCTGCTGTTAATAACTATGGCGCTCAATTTGCTCACGGAGACTACTTACTCTTACTTAATAATGATGTTGAATCTATCAATCCCGATTGGCTCACCTCCATGCTGTCTCTTTGCCAACGTGAAGAGGTAGGTATTGTCGGCGCCAAACTACTTTATCCCGACAACACTGTTCAACATGCTGGCGTTGCCATGCTTAAATGCTTCGAATCCTATGAGATTGGTGGCGCTATTCATATCTTTGCCAACATTGATAAAGACGATCCCGCCTATCAGGCACGTGCTATCTTGCGTCAAGATCTATCGGCCGTCACTGCAGCATGTCTTTTAACAAAAAAGAAACTCTACGATGAGTTAGGTGGCCTTGATGAGACCTTTGTTGTTGCCTACAACGACATCGACTTCTGTCTCCGCGTGCGAGAAGCTGGCTACCTCGTAGTTTTCGACCCAGAAGCAAAACTCTACCATTACGAGTCATTAACACGCGGCCCTGATGACTCAAAAACTTCTCCCGAAAAGTTCGCACGTTTTATTAAAGAACAAAGTTTACTTCGTGCACGCTGGAGTATGTATTATGCCAAGGGAGACCCGTATCATCCACCATTTTTTGGTATGTCAGTTAACTAGTGAGGATGCCGCCTAGCAAGCAAACGCCTCAATTAACGTGCGAGGATGGTTAGATGGCAAAAAGCTTAGTACCAGCAAAACTAGCACAAACGCGAACAAAAGACACGCTCATCGAGACCACTTTGCGCAAGTCCATCGCCAATAAAAACAAGGCTTTCTATGGAAGATTTATGCTGCGCGAGATAGTCGAGCGCTGCCTGGATGCTCCCCAACTGCGTCTCATCAACAAGCAGCAAACATCCTTTGCTATGGGCGATGACACTTCCGGCTGATTGCAAATCAAACCAATGTGTCGCAGAGCCCAAAAAAACTTGACGGCATTCATTGGCACAAAGAGCTGAAAGGACAATAAATCGATCGTCCTGATTATGTTGGACAACCTCATACCCGCACTTTTCAACTTTTACTTTTGCATCGTTGGATTGAACATTGCGTTGGGCCTCAAGCAATATATTAGATTGGGTAGTAAAGCGAACATTGGATTGAGCAAGTAGCACTTCTGCCTTTTCTCCAAGCACTAATGCTCTAAATTGCATAATGTCCTTTTGCTCTATTTTGTTAACATACCCTTCGGACAACATAAGAACAGGTATACCCCGCGCATACAAATACGGCGATACCGCCATTGCTTCAGGATTATCCTCAAAACTCACCAGTAAGACTTCGTCATTCCATAAGTCTCTTGCTTGCCCGTAATCAAACACTTCGCAAGAAAAATCAAAAGGATCTTCATTAACACCAAAAACCACAACCTCAGGATGCCACGGCAGCGTATTAATTTGATCCATAGCTTCCTTCATGCAAAGACCGCAGTCAAAAATAAAGATAGTCTCAGGTTCACAGTTATATAAATACGCCTCAACTGATTCCGGTATTGCCAAACGTCCAGCAGGAAGAACCGATGCTTGATACGCAGCAGCAAGAGCATTGGCCACTACTGAGTTACAATGCGTGCTGTCGCAAGCAAGAGCTACCGTTTTTGGAGTTTCCTTACCCCATGCATTCATCACTAATTTAGAACAGATGGCATTAGCGTTCTCACCCGTAATGGTAGTAGCCAATCCTTTTGGAATCTGCAATGAACTTGACTCTACAATCGTTCTAAAAATAGCCTGTTCAGCATCCGTATCACCTGTTCTACCACCAAGGGCACCATAAATACGACATACTTCTTCGGCTTCACCCATCAAACGAACATGGCCCTTTTCGATCCAAATGGCCTTGTTGCACAAACGCGCAATCTGAGCATTACTATGCGAGACAATCAATACTGTGACACCATGTTGCTCAATAAGTTCACGGATGCGATCCTCGCACTTCTTTTGGAACATAAAGTCACCAACAGAGAGAACCTCATCGACAATGAGAATGTCAGGAATAATAATGGTCGCAATCGCAAACGCAATACGGCTTACCATACCCGAAGAATAATTCTTCATAGGCATATCAAGGAACTTTTCTACCTCAGCAAAAGCAACAATCTCATCAAAGTGCTCGTCAATAAATTGCTTTGAGTACCCCAGCAACGCACCATTAAGATAAATGTTTTCACGCGCTGAAAGATCCATATCAAACCCAGCACCAAGCTCAATCAAGGGCGCAATATTACCTTTAACTTCACAGGAACCATTAGTGGGATCTAAAACGCCCGCAATAATCTTTAAGATAGTCGACTTACCTGAACCGTTGGTCCCCATAATGCCAAATACATCGCCTTTTTTGACCTCGAATGAGACATCATCAAGTGCGCGAAACTCCTCAAAAAAGAGCTGTCGTTTAAGGAGCTGAATGGCATACTCTTTAAGGCTATTGAGTTGCTCAGATGCCATATTAAAGCTCATAGTGACATGGTCTACTGAAACAACCGTTTCTCGAGGATCATCCTCAAAAAGCGAAGAATCGCCAACTACCAACCGTGATGTATTTACATTTTCGGGCATGTCTTAGTCCTCGCTATAATTTCACTCAGTTCGATGGATCTGCATTCCGTGATTTTGCATTCCATGTTTCGTTGTGCTCCACTATACGTAAAGAATGAATTTCTTTTGCTGCTTCTTAAAGACGAGCCAACCAATCAAAAGCATCACAATACCTGAGGCAACACAAAAAATTACATCGGCACCACTAGGTGCAGTGCCATACAAGACAACGTCACGGAAGAAATTTACAAAGTGATACATGGGATTGGCATCCATAATGGGTACCATCCAGTCAGGCAAAATATCAACAGGATAAAAAAGCGGCGTTGCATAAGTCCACGCCATAATGAGTACGCTCCATAGATGGATCACATCGCGGAAAAATACCGCCAGCGCAGCCAGCAAGAGACCAAATCCTAAGCTAAACATAAAGAGAAACACCAACAAAACAGGTACAAGAAGGACATACCACGTTGGAAGAACCTGGAAAAAGATCATAACGAGAGCAACGGCAATAAGCGAAATGCCAAAATTAAGCAGCGCAAACGTAACTTTTTCTAAGGGGAACAACACTTTATTAATGCGGATCTTCTTAATGAGCGGCGCCGAATCAATAATGGAATTCATTGCCGATGTGGTTGCATCAGACATAAACGTAAAAAGGGTTTGACCCAAGATCAGATACAGAGGAAAGTTTTCAATCTGAAAGCGAAAGAAGGTTGAGAACACCGCCGATAAGACGATCATCATCAGCAAGGGGTTCAGCACCGACCAAACAACACCAAGCGCGCTGCGGCGATATTTAAGCTTAAAATCTTTACCGACAAGCGATGACAGGATAAACCAATCGCGTTTAAGTTTTGTCTGTGTTGCTTGAGATTCAGCCATATTACTTGTCTTCTCATCATCCTTCTTGATGTCATCGAATTTTAAGAATAACACAGAGTAAAACCGAGTACGTAGACCACCAATAGTCAAGCGTATGTGATGCGGATAAGCGGGAAGATCGACTAGTGCCTGCTTTCCAACCTTTGTCTACTTACTATATTTATTTATGCCTAGATTTCCTTGCAAGGAATATATCTAGCTGTCAGTCCCCGAGTGCGTAGTAAGCGTTGTTGCGTTTGAGATTTGGATTACCATACGGATCCTCATACTCAAATGACTCGGGCCAACGCGCCATAAAGAAGTCGCGCTCTTTCTCCCATCGCGCTTGCTTCACGGGATCAGCAACTTCTCTACCGCGAGATACAAACTCATAGTGATAAAGCTCAGCATACGGCGTAAAGGTAACTAAATAACCTGCTTGTTGAGCACGCAGGCAGAAGTCTACGTCGTTGAACCCGACGGCTAGGGCTTCATCATACCCGCTCAACTCGTCAAAAAGCGAATGTGAAACCATCTGGCAGGCACCGGTCACTGACGAGAAATTACCTGGCCTAACCGCCTTGGCCAAGTAGCCCTCACGCTTTGACGAAAAGTCTTGATTGACATGAACCACGGCATCAAAAGGTCCCACTTCCATACCAGCGTGCTGCGTAAGATGGTCACGAAAATACAATTTTGCACCCACAACTCCCACTTCAGGACGTTGCAGATAACCCACCATTTCTTCAATCCAGTCAGGCGTTATTACTTCAGTATCATTATTGAGCAACAATAGGTAGTCGCCTTGTGCCTGGCTAGCGCCAAAATTGATCAAAGCAGAGTAATTGAAATTGCCGTCTCTCTGCGGCCATTGCACCACACGGATACGAGGATCATATTGCAGCAGACGCTGATAATATTCGAAAGTTTCAGGGTCAACGCTGTTATTCTCCACCACAATAATCTCAAACTGAGAAAATGTGGATCGTTCAACAATAGACGTTATGCAGGCATCGAGCACATCGACATGATCTTTGCTCGAAATAACGATGCTGACGATGGGGTCATCGATGGGGTGCGTAGTGCCCGCAACTGGCAAGTCATAGCGAACACGGTAGACAAATGGCGTGTTGGTTGTTTCTACGCAAGCCGCAATATTGCGAGCATCAAGATGGCGCTGCAGGGCGATTTGGCCAGCACGTTCTGCATACGGCTTAACATCCTTGTTGCCCGTACTGGTTGACTCCTCATGAATGCGCCAATGATATAAAATGCGCGGGATATGAATAAGCTGGTTATCGAGCGCTTCTAGTGGCGTGTTGGGCAAATCCATTACGTTCGAAGAAGTTGACGATGAAGCCAAAGCGCGACGCACCATTTTAAGTGTCACATCGTAATCTTGAGCGCCGGAAACCGCATCGTCAGACAGGCCTTCCTCTAAAAGTGCCGCTCTACGTACCATCAAAAAGTGAGTCACATAGTTGTGGCTGTAAAGCAAATCGACATTGATTTTCGACTTGAATGCAGGCTGGATGTACGTGCCCGCTTTTTCGAAAAGGTCCTCATCACAGTACAGCAAGGTCGCGTTGGGGTGATTGTTGATAGCCTCAACATAAGAGTAGATCGCATCGGGCTCTAGAAGATCGTCGTGGTCCAAAAAGGCCACAAATTCACCGTGCGCTTGCTCAATCCCGTAATTCGTATTAGTGACGATATTGCCTTCGCCACCAAGGGGCAGATGCCTAATAGCTGATGGCTGCTTGAGCTTGCGACTATACTCCTCAGCACATTTGGCCGGCACATCAGAGGTTGCGCACGTAGCATCGACAAGAAGAAGCTCCCAATGAGGGTAACTTTGCGCAACGACCGAATCCAATAACTCCTTAAGATAGCGTTCTTGAGAATTGAAGCACGGCACGATTACGCTAATCAGCGGCTCGTGGGCAAACTGATGCAATCGCTGGCGCGCAAGCTCGTCTTTGGTGGCACAATGCGTTTTGAACCACTGCTGATAAGCCGCATCATCTGCACGCGCATCTTTCATATACTTCCAGGTTTCATATTTGAACGCCTCATAGGCACCCGGATTGATCGCACAAAAACCAGGTTGTATTTGCTCTTTTGGGTCTGACGTAGCATTCTCACGAGTACCCTGTTTTGGGGCTGATGCGACGCCCTCTCCAGCGCGCTGCCTCGAATCTGATGCGACAAGCGTGAAATAGCGCTGATCAACCGGCAACTCAATCGAGACAAAAAGTGCGTGAGGCATATCAGGGTCGACACTCTCTTGAAATTCGAAAAAATACTGCGTGAAGGCGATGGGATTGCCCACGCCATCAAGCACCTGAAGTTCTGGTTTTGTCTCAGGAGAGCCCTGCCAACAAATGCGCGTACGCCAGATAATAGAGTCATCGCCTTCAAGATAACGCATGATTTGAGGTTGATAACGATTTTGCGTAAACCCACGTTCATAGTCACGAATCTCTGCACAGAGTTCTTTACGCAGTCGATAATTAATGCGCGATTCCCATTTAATCTTCTCGTAGTTAAACGTGATTGAGCCAAGGTGTCTCGCAGCTGGATCTTGACTCACTACATCAACGGTAATCTCTTTGGCATCCAGAAGCGGGATTTGCAGCACCCAGATTTGAGGATCATCGGTTGGAAAAATCGAAGCCGGGAGCGAGGTTGGAATCGAGGCCGAAGGAACAACCGCTGACACATGCGCACAAAGCCGCTCGTCAGGCCAGGCGTCTTGAATCTTGAGCTTAGCGTAAAACGACCCATCGCCCCGACAGCCACCAAGGTTCTTTATGCGTTTGCCCATTTGCTATCTTCCCATCAACTTTCGCACTACTCGTTTTGCAAATCCGCCCTGCTGACGATAAGCCCGCAACAACTGCTTGGCTTCCTTGTCAGAGAGCGTTGCTTCTCGCATGCTAGCGCATAAAATTTGCTTGACTGGTTCTGGCGCTGCGCTTTCTCGTACTGTCACAATATCCCAGTACTGCAACAAAATCGGCCGTATAAGACCCAGGATCTCATTGCGTTGACCTTGCGGAAGATCGAACGTTTCATTAAGAAGGAACTCAACAACCCATTCCATCATGTGAGCTGGACAAGCATCCAACAGAGATTGTCCGCCGGCCGGCTTGTTAGCATCCGCCAAAATCACTGCAGTAATATCAACGTGTTTTTGCATTTTAGTGAACGGATCTTTAACCACCCTGTCCATTAAAGAGCCCTCACGCGCGACCCGATACTCATACAGCTTATTTGAGATAAGCACGGTTTTATGAGCGCGCGAATAAAGCGCAAAATGAAATATCTGATCTTCTCCAAACGCAACTGATTCATCAAAATAAAGGTTGTTATCACGCAGAAAATCAGTCCGTACCGCGGTGCGCCAAGCAAACGGGCGCGACATTTCTTTAAACAAAAGATCAGGATGAAACGGCTCATACACCACATCGCGCGGTGACAAATGCTGCGTAAGCCAAGGGTATGCCGCCTCTCGTGGATAGCAATGCGCACCAAAAGTCACCACATCGGGCTGCTCGTTCGCAAACGTCCGAACGATAGCCTCTGCAGCATCGGGCGTAAACCGATCGTCCGAATCCAAAAAACAAACAGCAGGCGCTTTTGCTGCCTTAATTCCTGCATTGCGCGCAGACGATAAACCGCCATTTTCCTTGTCAATAATGACAATGCGCGGGTCTTGTTCCTGACGGCGCTCTAGGATCTTGCGCGAGTTATCAGTTGAGCCATCGTTAACACAAAGAATCTCAAGGTCAGCGCACGTCTGCTCCGCCAGCGAATCAAGACACCAATCAAGATAATCGGCCACATTGTAGACCGGAACAATTACGGAAAGTTTTGGTTTTTGCGCCATAATTCCCCTCTAGCCTGTGTCGCTTCTTGCGAACTTCCTCGTGCAGACCTTCTCTTGCGTACTGCCGCTAGCGGCGCAGAATGCTCGCAAGCGCGCTTGGACCACCTAACTTGAAATAATACCAAGCTTTAGCAGGAAGCGATGGGGGTTTTGGATATGCCTTATCAAACGCATCGACATCCTTCATGAGTGCATCATGATTGAGTTGCTGATACGGCTCAAAGAATTCGGGGTTATAATACCCGTCTGCCTGCTTAGCACGCAGGTCGTTTGCTCCCTGCTGGATGAATGCTTTGCGTACATCAGGTGCCAGGCGCTGATAGTTCCACAAATAATTATCGTATGCAATGCGATAGGCAATTTGAGAAAGATACTGATCCGAAACAACTCTTTGCATCCTCGTGTTTTGAGATTTGATTGGAACTTGGTCTCCAAGATCATTGTTAACAGCGAGCGCTTCAACCACCGCATCAATTTCTGCAAGTTCTTCTATCACGCAATAAGCCTTTTTGGGATCATTAACTGAGGAAGATTCATTATCTTGCCGATAGTGCAGAACAGGCGCATCAACCAAACACACCTTGTGGGTGTACGCAAACACCTTAAACGTGAAACTTAAGTCCTGAAAACTGGCACCGGGAGTTTCTAAAAAGCGAATACTATGCTCTGCAAGATAGGATCGCTTGTAGAGCGCCGACCAAATTGACGGAATCATAAAAAAGATCCCCGGCAATTCATACGGATCAGCAACCATGCACGCAATCCCATCAGAAGCATCACCATTATTAGAACCTATAACCAACGACCCCACAGCAAGGTGCTCAATTTGCGCGGCATCTTCAAACCACGCTGGCTTCACAACCTGAATCAGCTTGTCCTTTGGCTGCGGTTTACTCCAATAAAACCAATAGTTTGCTTTGGTAACATCCGCATCGCTTACCTGTGCTGCCTTATAAAGCGTTTCAAGCGCCGTTGGTTCATATATATCATCAGGTTCTAGGATAGCAATGTAATCCCCTTGAGCTTCTGCAAGCCCGCGGTTCATAGAGGCGCCATAACCTGAATTAGGTTTGTCGATGAGTCTAAAGCGCGCGTCAAGCTTACAAAATTCAGCAACGATTGCACGTGAGTCATCAGTTGACCCATCGTTAATACAGAGGATTTCAATGTCGCGCAGCGTTTGATCGGCCACCGAAAGAAGAGCCTCGCGAATATAGCGCTCAACATTGTAGATAGGCATCAGCACACTTATTTTTGGCATTCGCGCTCCCTTCTTTTTGCTTCCAACGACTTCTTGCCACGTTTTTTCACGGTGTGGTTACAATAGTATCATTGTCGTTATTGCATAGAGGAGACCAGAATGTCATTGTTGTCGCTTGTTGTTCCTTCGCACAATGAAGCAGAGAGTCTCCCCTTCTTGTTTGATGAGATTAACCATGTAACACAAGAAATGATGCAAGAGCACCAAGATCTTGCGGTCGAAGTCATTGTGGTAGATGGCGGATCAACCGATCATACACTTGATGTGCTTAAGCAATACAGCGTGGATCAATCACAGACACAAGCCCCGCTAGTTTTCTCGCTTCGCTGGATTTCTTTTTCACGAAATTTTGGGAAAGAAGCTGCTCTTTATGCAGGGCTCTGCAACGCTCATGGTGATTATGTAGCAACCATGGACGCAGACCTCCAAGATCCACCATCTCTTCTACCTACCATGTACGACATTCTTACCACAACCGACTATGACAACGTTGCAACGTATCGCACCACACGAAAAGGCGAACCGCCTATCCGTTCGTTATTTGCCAAAATGTTCTACAAGTTGATCAACAAGCTTTCAAAAACAAAAATTGTCGATGGGGCTCGTGATTATCGCATGATGAATCGCACCATGGTTAATGCCATTTTGAAGATGGGGGAATTTAACCGTTTCTCTAAAGGTATTTATGGTTGGGTTGGCTTTAAAACCAAATGGCTCCCTTTTGAGAATGTCGAGCGGGTTGCGGGAAAAAGCAACTGGAATTTCTTCAGCCTTTTTTCCTACTCTCTCGAAGGCATTTTAGCGTTTTCGACAAAGCCGCTTTCCATTGCTTCAATTAGTGGCATTGTGATGTGCCTTGTCGCTTTCATAGCACTCATCGTTATTATTATAAAAACACTTCTTTTTGGAGACCCTGTATCGGGTTGGCCTTCTCTTGCTTGCCTCATTCTTTTTGTTGGAGGTCTGCAACTACTCTGCCTCGGCATCATTGGTAAATACCTCGCTAAAACATATTTGGAGACAAAAGACCGTCCCCTTTATCTTATACGTGAAACCAACTTGGAGGATCCCGTTCAATGACCCTTACAGCAACGCGCGTACGCAATTTTTGCCTTTGGGGCGCTGGTTTTCTAATACCCATTGCACTGCTTTGTCTCGTAAGCAAACTTTGCAACGTCTACCCTTTTGGAACAATCTCCTTTTTGACAGAAGACCTCCTTTACCAATACGTTGATTTCTTTGCCTGGTTCCAACGCGTTTTGTCAGGTGATGCATCAATTTTCTATAGTGCTTCCCAAGCTTTAGGAACCAATACCTGGGGACTGTATAGCTATTATCTCGCTAGTCCTTTTAACCTTTTGGTTGTGTTTTTCGATCAAGAGCATCTAACCGATTTTGCCTTTTTGATCACCGCGCTTAAACTCGGCTGTATCCAAATTGCGACCATGTTTTTTCTCCGCAAGCGTTTTGGGTTATCACTGGGCTTATCGTTAGTACTCGCTCTCAGCTTCACCTGCTCATCCTGGACAGCAAGTCAGCTTCGCAATGGCTTTATTTCATTCGTGTTTCAACCCACGCTCCCCATGCGGGGAGCGACCAGCATCAGATGAATATGAAAAACGCCGCGATATTGTTTCAACCCACGCTCCCCATGCGGGGAGCGACCCGAAGGGGAGGAGCTCAGGGCGAAGGGGGCAAAGTTTCAACCCACGCTCCCCATGCGGGGAGCGACCGCGCCGCTAGCGCCTGCCCCTGTTGAAGCTGAGTTTCAACCCACGCTCCCCATGCGGGGAGCGACCGCAATATAGTGTATTACGGGCTGATCAAGAGTGTCTATATTGTTTTAGACATGATTTACTAATGAAACAAATGAATAATACAGAAAGATTTGCGTGCTTTTTAAGTGCGAACCCATCATGCAGGCTATGAGAACCTTATGTTCGCACGTTCACCTATTACTCGCTGCAGACGCACAAGTCACAACAGCAACAAAGAGCTGTAGAAATAAGAAGCGCTGGTTTTTGTTTCATCCTCTAATTATTTACAAGATCAGAGAGACAAAAAACCTTCTGCTTCATAAGATCCCCGACATCCGTAATGCTCAATTTTGTTTTGATAGTTATTACCTAGATTATAAAACCGTAAACTGTCTTTGTCTGGATCTATTAACTCAAGAAGTTCCGCTTTTATTCTGGTCATGGTTGCAGCATCAGCAACACATTCAAAAACAGAATTCTGAACCCGCTGTCCATAATTAACACAGTGCCTTGCAACACGACGAAGCCTTTTTCTACCTGAAGGAGTTTCCGTATTGACGTCATAAGTAATTACCGTAAGCATGCAAATCACTTCCACAAAAATGGAGGGTATCCATCAAGATCCCCACGAATATAACGTGCAAGAAGCAATGCTTGTACGTGGGGTATCAAGCCTTTATCAATTTTTTCTTTCAGATAAGGGTGTACCAGTTTTTCATGCTTTCTATCCTGCCATGCATTCAATAATCTCTTTCGCCCCGCATCGGTTAACCGCACTTCACCAGAAGCAAGCTCAATAAAATCTGATTCTTTAACGATCCTATTGTTTATGACAGACAAGACATAGCGATCCACTATCACAGGGCGAAGCTCTTCCATAAGGTCTAAGGCAAGCGATCGTCTACCTGGTCGATCAACATGCATGATTCCGCAATAGGGATCAAGACCAACGCCTTCTAAAGCAGAAGCGCAATCAAGCGCCAAAATACTGTAGAAAAACGAGAGCATTGCATTAACCCGATCGGTCGCGGGTCTTTTCACCCTTCCGTTAAAATAGAAACCCCTTTTATCTCTCAAAATCATTTCATCAAATACGGAAAAATAAACGGACGCAGCTTCTCCTTCTATGCCACGAAGTGCCTCTATGCTCTCACAAACTCTTATGGCTTGTAGACTCTCTGCCAAATGTTTTGACGCTGTTTTGAAGGCCTCTACATCAATCCGAAGCCCATGATCTCTTATAGCACGCTCTAGTACCCATCATCCATTAAATACTTTTCCTAGAATAAATTGCTTAGCGGTCTCAAGACTCCATGCCGCATCATCAGCATATCGGTACAACTCTCTACGCAATAATATATTGCCTTGGTTTTCCCCACTAATACGAGCGAGAAACTTTCCCCGCGGACTAAAAAAGGACAGTGCGATTCCGCTTTCAGCACATTTCCCCATCAGCTTAGGACTCGCTCCAGGATATGAAAAGCAAAAAATGTTTTCTATAGTATGAAGCGGTATACGACCAATTTCTTTTTCTTTTGATTTCGCAACAACGTTCTCGCCATCAACAGTAAGGTATGCATCTTCAGTGAAAATATAGAGCGAATTTCGCAGATGTCTCATTAGATGTCCGCCATTCTTCTTGTTACATATTCTTTGATTGTCTCTCTCCGACTCATACTGGGAAGACACTCATTTTTAATTGAACATGATTGGCATGCTGATTTCTTTTTTATCGATGGGATACACGTTCTCTTAAATAACTTGTGCATTTCATCGGCAGCATTTTGAGTTGAGTCTCGAAGTTCTGGAGATAATTCAACCAGCTCTCGAGACCGCGTCTTATGATAGTAAAGATAAGCTCCGCTAATTTGGCAACAGAGCATCTCTTCTAAACATATAGCTTGAGCACACAGCTGCATTCTGTCTGCCTCAATTCGTTTACTGCGCCCATTCTTATATTCAACAGGAGCTACTCTCCAGAGCCCTTCTTCTCCGCAGAGGACGATACCATCATTGTCTTTTTGAAATTCAACAACGTCGCATTGCCCTACTAATCCAAGTGTGTAAGAATGCACCTCAAGTCCACGCACCGTTAAAGTATCGCCGCGTTTTTCACGTATTGTTTTATTGTGAGCACGTTTATGAGCAAGATCACCTTGTATAGTCAAAACGTTTTCTGACCATTGTTGTTCAATATGGATGAGCGCCCACTGCCTTGGGCAAAAACCATAATGCTGGATACCTGAAAGAGCGAGCCACTCATCCTCTGAATACATGTATACAACCTGCCTTTAAATAAATTCGATGAGTTCCACACCTTCAGGCGTGTCAGCAATAGAAATAGCATAGTCATCGAACGAACGCGCAGCTTCATCAGCAGAAATAAGGCGTTCAACCTTGATCAGGTCAAAAAGTTGATGTGCTGGTGCATTGCCAAGTTTACTATCGTGCTTAAACACAAAGAGTTTTCTTGAAGACATGAGACCACGAGCAGCGCTATGATCGTTCTCAAACATGTTCATAAGAGAGGCGAAAAACAAATCTAGATCTTCCTGGTTAAAACCAGTTTGTTCTGCCAAGGAAGCAGAAATAAACCCATTGACACGATATAAACCATAGGGAATATATTGCTTACGACCCATGGTTCGCTCTTTGTCAGCATCTTTTTCATTGGTGACTGCCATGCGAGTAATGCTCATCTCTGACAGCTCAACTGGATCCACGGATTCAGCAAAACAAAGCTGGATAGGACCGCGTACCTGACCGCAATTAACTCCCGTGGTCATTACAGCGCCGAAAGCTCGAACATCAAAGAAATTGTCACACATAAATTTTGTTATACGTACACTCTCTTCCTTTTCTTTCGGAAGCTTACTTGAGGGCTCTAATCCAAAATGCTTATAAGCTTTTTCGTTACGCTGATTAAGCACTGCGCCTTCTTGTACATAGATTTTGTATCCAAGTTCGCCATCGTCTGCATCGGGATCATCAATATTTTGGTTCTTAACAAGGTCGACATAATTACGAACCTTGCGTTTCAGGCATACGTCAGACACAATGCCATGTCCTGTATCAGGATCAATACGAGGCATGTTTCCTGCATCAGGATCTCCATTGGGGTTACCATTTTTCACATCAAAGAAAAGAGTGAACTCATAACGATTCTCAATCGGGGTATTCATCAATAATCCTTTCATCAAAAACGTAATATATTTTTTGATTAATCTTGCTTGGCTAGTTTTATTTGATAAGTCTTATTCGACACTATTCATCAGTGTTATCGCTAGAATCAGCTTCATCCCTCTTGCGACTTTTCCAAAGATCAGCCCGCTCTTGGTAATATCCAATATAAAAAGCTCCTTGCTCTTCTGAATCCAATCGTTTTGGAAAGCTATTACCAAACTGAAAGCCATCAAAAATGGAGTCCATTTCTTTTTCAAGTATGGTGCAAAGACCCATTTTCTCTTTACGAAGCTTGGCAAAATGATTTGCACCATTTTTAATGAGAGCAGGAAAAACTCGTGAAGGTGTCGATGAGGCCGACGAAAAGAATCTATCTTTAATAGTCGCGTTCGTTTCCCCCAATGCAGCGGATTGTGCGCGCTCCAAAACCGCGAACAATCTTCCTAATAAATATGCTTCATCCGTATTCTCTCTATCTAATGACATTTGAAAACTCCTTCTCTTGCAAATCCCATTCTTCTCACTATTAGCGCTATACCGCATTTCACGATTAAGACATGCCTTTAATAATGCAGCCCGTTGTCCCATATCCCAAGCATTTTTGTTAGCATGATCAGCGTTAATGCGAGAAATTAGCATTGTTAATAACGCACGAGGGAATTTTGTTCCCGTTAACACAGCATGCAAGAATGCGTTTATCAGCGATGATGGAACCTCTTTTAATTCACCACGGGGAGAGATCTGACACAACAAAGCGTAAAAAGAAACTGGTCTAACGTCGACCATCTCTATATCATTAAGATAATCACCATAATGCACCATCAAGTTTCCAAAAGTATCCATCTCAAAAAAGCGCACTGCCAAACGCGCCGCATTAGGAGCAATACCTAAAATATAAAACCGTATTTTAGGATCACATCCCTCTAACGGTAAACCTTTTTTCACGCACTCTAAAAGAGAGCCTATTCGTTTTAGATCCGCTTCCGATTCTGCGTTGTCTCCCTTTTTTAAACCTGGAATACCTTCTAAAACACTTCCAAATAACTTGACTTCGGTCGGAGCAGGCTTGTCGGTCCAAAACAATACCGTTGTTTGACCAAGCCTTTTTCGATGGTCAGGACTATTAAAAAGAAACTTTAGAGCCGACCCAGCATTAAATGAAACTTCTTCCGAAACTGAAGCATTATGCGTTTTCTTCTTACCATACGATTCAAAAGAATCATTATTAAAAGAAACAAGTGATGCACCCGAAGACTGGGCGCCTGGTATTCCTGCAACAAGAGGAAACATTTTTGTTAAAGTCGTGCGTTCACCCGTTACTCCACACTGCCCATACGAAGTCTCCGAAGAATTATCTCCTGCTTTAGTAAGACAATAATCCAACCAAGCTTCTTTAATAGCTGGCTTCTCATGAACAAGACCCATATCTCCTTGAAGTCTCAATACAATGAAGGCACCTTTATCAAGATCAGCTTTTCTTTCTTCTGACAGAAATTCAGAGTTTTCTACTCTCTTTCCAAAAAATAAGCATACTGCTTTTGCCGCTGGGTCATCACATTGAGAAAGAATGCTTTGATGAAGAGTGTTTGATGCCTCAAATTTCTTATCACCATTCTTTTTATCAAGCCCCAAATAATATGATGCATTGTCACAGAGAAAGAAAGGTTTTACTCCACTTGTTCTACCATCATGTTCGGGAACCGACATCATCATAAATTGTCGCGGCTTTTTCTCATCTCCTGAAGTTAAAGGAAGAACACTTATAAGCATGCCTTCTTGGTCAATCTCAAATTCCCATCCAACTTTTTCATTTGACCAATAGCGTGCAGAAACTTCCGCATTAGGATCTTCAAGAAGACGTTCATAATATTCGTGTAGCTCTTTAAGGATCATCGCACAATCTCCTCTCGAGCCTTAGCAACATCAATAACCCCATGCTCCATAACGGCACGATAAAACATAGGTGACATCCCATCGTCAAAATCTATATCGTAAAGCATGAAACCTAGGTCTTTGTGTTCTTCATCCTTATAGAAAGAACTCGGCAATGTTTCTATATCTTCAATTAGCTCAACTCTTGCTGGAAACTCACGACATCCCAAAACAGGCTGATTAAAACATTGGCCTTTTCGCAAACGTCGTAGCGCAATGTTGTAATGCTTTTCAACCGTATCTTCTTCTCCTGCTTTGTCAGTAAGTTCAAAATGAGCTTCGATAACGTACGCAACATCGCGCAAAAGCATCGTTGCTCTTTGCTGCCTGTCCTTCGTAGCAACGGTATACAATGCAACATCCTTCTTCATTGCTTTTTTAGCATTGTTGTAGCTTAATTTGCTCCCTACCTCGTTGCGACGAAACGTATCGAATTTGATTTCATTAAGGACTTCAATCTTGTCTATATACCACCTGATAGCAGGCTTCCAATAGACCGCTTCAATGATTCCACGAGCTGCCGATGGAGTTATGCAATCATAACTAACTCGTTCTGTTTTCATTTCAGGACGAGTAAAACATGCTCGCGATCCCTGTACCAGTATTTTTATTCCAAATCCCATACCCCCTCCTTTCAGATTTAACCTTCTACAACCCTAACCTGTTATAGATACGCCTTTTGATTCCAACCAACATTCAAAAAAATAATGCTTGCTGTTTTTCATCTGCTGGATTTATTAAACCAATATCCTCTTGATAAAGACTTGAAACTCGTTCTTCCCGCAAAACCAGAAATGGGCCCACTTCCATAACACTTTCCGCGTCTTTATAGTCTTGTATTTTGTATCTAGGAACTGAAATGCTGTATTGCTGCAAACGCATCGCTAATGCTCCTTGATTGTCAGAGGCTAATAGTTCCTTCAGTAACTCCCTAGCCTGATCTCCCCAAGGAATGAAAAGAGGGACTGAATCGTCATCAATAATACAATAATCGCGTGCGACCTGCTCAAATGGTATAGTTCGTATCCCCTCTTCCTCGTCAATAATTGATTCCGCAGACAAATGTTTAAAAATATCCTTAGCATCAGTTTCTTCAGTACGATAGCGTTTTTCGAAAAAAGGCAATATCAAAGAACCATCAATCACTCCACAATTTTGACGAATAAGATCGCGTGAAATCATCTTCATTTTTTCAAGCCAGTCAGTCGATTTTTGATACTCCCCGTCAGCGGAGTATTCAAAAATTTTTACCTGACCACGCTCTTGCCCGCCTTCGCGATTACAACGTCCCGCCGCTTGAACAATAGAATCCATACCAGCTAGCTCGCGGAAGACAACAGGAAAATCAATATCAACACCTGCCTCAATTAATTGTGTTGATACAACTAGGCACGTGTCATGATTTTCTAAGCGCTTTCGTATTGCTTTAATTGTCGAACTTCTATGCTGAGGAGTCATGGATGCACTCAGATGGAATATGCCCTTTTGCGATGCAAGATTTTTATCTACAAGCGCCCCATCGTCAAAATAATGATCTACCACGCTGTCATAGATCTGCCGTGCTTCATCTTTTGTTCCAACAATGCAAAGCGCTTGTCTTTGGTTTACGAGAAAATTAATGAGCTGGTCACTGTCGAGATCTCCCAGCATTTCATACGTAACGCGACTTCCAAAAGCCACATCAAACAGCTCGGTGTGTGTAATTATCTCTTGCGGAGAAGATCCAAACGCCCACTGCATATCGAGAGCTGGCTGTGTAGCAGAACAAAGCACGACACTCGTGTTATAAGCAAATGAGAGCTCTTCGAGCATGGCAAGTGTTGGTGTTAAAAGTGGATCAGGTAACGTTTGTGCCTCATCCAGAATAACAACGCTATTAGCAATATTATGAATCTTGCGGCTTTTGCCAGGCCTATTTGCAAAAAGAGATTCGAAGAGTTGAACATTTGTTGTAACGATAATAGGTGCATCCCAGTTTTGGGTAGTCAAACGATGCTTTTGTGCGAGATCTGAAGCTTCATTCTCATCGTCGATGTCTGCAAAATCATAATTAGAATGATGCTCAAGGACGTTTTCTGCACCGAATATTTCTTTAAGAACTGCTGCTGTTTGTTCAACAATAGACACAAAAGGTATTGCGATAATAATGCGCTCCATATTATTAAGTAGCGCATGCCTTAGAGCAAAAGCCAAGGAGCTTAATGTCTTGCCTCCACCTGTTGGAACCGTAAGCGTGAAAAGACCTTGTGGAAGTTTTGCTGCCTGAATACAATCCGATAAAACACTCTGTCGTGCTTTATTGACAAATGAATCATTTGCTTTAAATTCTGCAAGTTTTTTATCAAGGGAGTCCAATAGCTGCTGAAGCGTTGCATAGGTATTTTGGTTTCGGATCTGAGCTAAGTCCGATCTCATATGCGTTTCAGTATCGAGATAATCTGCATCAACCAGCGACGAGTACAGCATACGATTTAGAACATACAGAGAAAAAGCTAAAGTCTGTTTGCGAGTCTCCGCAATATCAGAGAACTTTCGATTTGGAATCAACGGAGCCCCTAGATTCTCTTCTGAAGGAAGAGTTATTTCTCCTGTTTCAACTAACGTATTAAAGGCAGAATAAGGCTCAATATCCTTATTAATACGTGATTCAAGAGATGGAGTTTGACCACCAATCCCATTAGGTTGCCCACTATGATGCCCAGCAATACAATACCCAAGATAGAATCCGATCATATCGCCATACTGCTCAAGTGCCACTTTAGCTCCAGCAGTAGAGTGATCAACGTGACGAGAATTTCCATAAAGTCGCTTCTGGAATGCGTGCGAAACTTTTCCTGCATCATGCAAGAGTCCCATTGTTCGTCCATATGATGACATATTAAATTTTCCAGCAAAGGAAGCAGCTATATCTGCAACGTTATTTAAGTGTTCGACTAGCGTCTGCCAAGTTGCACAGTCATCTGGATTAGAACCCGTATGTGCATAAAGAGTTTCTGGCATACTGCTTTCCTATCTGCGATTTTGCCGATTATTGTATTTAGGCATTATAATACAATTCAGAGTAAGTGAAAATAAAATATAAATGACTACATTAGAATAAACAAAAAGGGTCAGCACAAAAACTAACCCTTTTGACAAAATAATTATCACTTACTCTATTTCAACCCACATACCTACAGGTATGACGACAAAGAATTGTAACATCCATAACCAAGCCTCGAAATCTTAAAGCTTCTCATAATTTCTATATCACTATTTATCCATCGAACTTACTTAGCACTTTACTAATTCATCTATGATAGGAGTATAAATGGAACCTTCAAAAAGTTATGCAAGCATTCATTGGGATTATTTTCTCTTACTCGAGAAGGATCTCAACGATATTTTGGACAGCATTGAGCCCTGTGAGGACAATCTTCAAGTATATGGACCAAAATTAGCGAAACTGCTTTTAGCTACCGGATCAGAAATTGACGTATCGTTCAAAGATCTTATTGAGCTGCTAAAACAAAACTATAAAATCACCAACGCTAAAACAGACAATATAAACGATTACAAAAAGTTTGTTCAAAAATATCTACAACAAGAATTTGACCAAGTTGAAGTAGGCTTTGCTAGAAGTAGATTAATAAGCATTCCATGGAGTAATTGGTGGAAAACGAGCAACAATAAAAGAGAACCAAACGATGCACCGCTTCCTTGGTGGAATGCCTACAATCAAGTTAAACACCATAGAGTAGATAAATACAACCTTGCAACATTAGAAAATGTGCTCGATGCAATTGCAGCACTTTTTACCCTAATAGGCGCACTCGCAAGAGCTGAAAATAAATTAGACGGTTATCGCCCGCCCGCAATTCTTGAATTCTGTGACAATAGATATGGACAAGTATGGATAGCTCGTGTTGAGGGCGAAACTATCATTATGGGAAATGCTCCAAATTTTCGATTCGAACCAATAGAAAACTTATCTTTATCTGAGCTTTAAATTCTATATAAGCACTGTATTCATGGATTCATGCAAAGATGTCATAATGTTGGCCAAACCTAATAGCGCTGATTACTGCTAGGGCGAATATTGAATATTCTTCTTTATGCAATTTCTTAAGCTGGTATCTTGGTTCAAAATTATATATTTCTTAAAAACATACAATTTTGAATCATATTATCGACTTTATAATTGTAATATTATCAAATATGTATAACTTTATACCGATTTAAGCCAACTAAAGTTTTATTCGTGGAGGCAAAATGGAATATCCAGAGCTCTCAAAACTATTTCATATGGATACCTCAAGCGACCGCTATTCAAAGAATGAAGCGGAAGCTACTCGAAGAAAAAAAATGGAATCAACATTCATCGTAGAGATGCTGAGTGATTCAGAGAGTTTTTTCATTGCGGTGCCTCGTGAAATGATCGTGCTCATAGAAAAAATCCTCCGTGCTGAAAGAAAGACTTCAACAATGATGCGAACCATTCCGCCAATCGGCCAAGCAGCACTCGTACGGGGACTTGTATTAGATGAGGTTGTCAGTACGAACACCATCGAAGGCATCCACAGCACAAGAAGGCAAATCGAAGAAGCGCTGGAATCGAAAGAAACCGATGACACTAGTTTTAAAAGATTTAAAGAGCTTGCGTTGCTTTACCTCCATCTAGCAGAGAAAGGTCAGTCATCTGTACCTGAAACCCTCGAAGAAATCAGGGAAATATACGATGCTATCATGGAAGGAGAATTGAAAGAATCCGACAAACCCGATGGCGAATTGTTCAGGAAAAAAGGCGTTGACATTACTTCAAATGGAATAAAAACTATTCATTATGGGATTGAACCAGAAAGCAAAATATTCGAGGGGCTCAATAATATGCTCAAGCTTACTGCTCGCAATGACATGCCTGAGCTTATTAGCTCTCTAGCGTCCCATTATCTTTTCGAGTGCATCCATCCCTTTTATGATGGAAACGGAAGAACTGGGAGATATCTTCTTGCCCTGTACCTTGATGAATCTTTATCAATTCCAACCGTGTTGTCTCTATCGCGCACAATAGCAGAGAACAAAAATACCTATTATGCTGCGTTTTCGTCTGTTGAAAATCCTCTTAATCACGGCGAAATGACCCATTTCATATACGCTATGCTTGTATTAATTCGTACCGCACAAAGCAGTATGATTGAGCGCCTGCAGAACAATATAGAGCATTTTGAATCCGTTCAACAAAACTGCAGGGAGTATTTCAAAGAGAAGAGTCTCTCTAGACAAGAGCAAGATATTGTTTTTGTTTTAGCGCAATACGACCTTTTCGGCATGGTTTCTTCTCTTACCTGGGATTCGATCGCAGAAATCATTGGACTTGGCAAACAAACAACAAGAAACCACCTGAAGAAACTCGAGAATAAGGGCATTGTCCAAGTCGTTTCAAAAAAACCGCTTAAATTTACCCTTTCTAAAGAGGCTGAGCGTTCACTCGGAATTTAAAATTGTTTTACGTCTTGATGAATCCTTGCATCACTCTTAATTGATGTTGGTCGTGCTTATGAACCATCTATGACCTGTAGTCTGATTGAACTAATCCGAACTTTACTTTTTCAATCACCCTCATAAAAAGGGCAATGTGAGTACATTCGCATAAAAGAGTTATATCCAGGGCTTCCTCACTATGCCATCATTCAGAGCAGAGAAGTTACACTCCTAGAAGCTATTCCTTCTGTAGACAGCCTTGATGCTTTCGCTATTTCCGAAGACGCGCAAGGCATCAAACGTTTTATTCTTTCCAAAGAACGAATCAAGGGAGCCGCGTCTTTCAAACACAATGATGCGCTTGACAAAAATGCCAAACTGGCTTTCTATCAGCGGATTTCGATAAAAACAACTGACAAGGGTGCGCTCTTGCCTATAAGTGCGAAGCAGAAGCTGCAAGAATATTTAGAGCAGTAACCATTTTAATGGATGCAAAGTTCCGCAACGGACATACCCATATACTCATATACAGCTGCATCGTCTAATCCTGATGCATAATTATTGAATTGTGTTTGCAACCAGTTGTATTTTTTAAGAACATCGTTATTGCCCTTATGCTTCTTGCGGCCATTGATTATGAATTTTCGAATTGCCCAAAGCCAATCTTCAGGGTAGTCTGCTTCACTATCCCCTGCCTTAAAGATGTCTATATAACGGTACTCGTTACCTTTATTCCCTACTACGCCATCAGCAAGAAGAGCCTCTAAGTATTCTTCTTCCAACCTGGGAGTATTCTGAGAAGCAACATAGTGCGGATCCATGTTTGCATTAATCACACTATCGCTAAGAGCAACACAAGGAGCTCCAATTTCAGATTCAATTTTCGTGGCTTCCAGCAATGCTGGTCCATAGAACTTATTTTTATCCGGATCTACAAAAATATCACCAACCGATATTGCTCCCCTAAACATAATGCCAACAGGGAAAAGGCTTATCAGCGCATGAGCAAGTGACAATACTTCGTAAAATACCGCACCATAGGGACGCCTATCGTTAATCGGGTGATCTAAATATGTCACACGCAAAACACTATCAGAAAAAACAGCATTGTATGTTAGAGGTGGTGTCTCATACATCTTTTCATAACAAGAAGCATAATTATTTTGGGTATATTCAAGAAACTTATCAAGAAGTTCATTGACTTCAGACGCACTCATCTCATTCACAGCCTCCTTGAAGCCAAGCAAGTCTACAAATGTGACAATCGCTTTGGTGTACGAAATCTCCTCCATTACTTACTCCTTATCATTGCATTCACATTTACTTTTTCAATCAGCCTCGAAGTTATGATCAAAGCTATGGTCAAAGTTATTACACGCTTTCTTTTCATGGATGATGCTCCTTCTTGCATCGGCTAATGCACTATTTGTTCATGGATGTTTTTATCTGGAGGCCACTCAATAACAGGGTGCGTTCCAACAGCTGTCCGCACGCAAGTTTGACACAAGAATAAATATCTCAGTTGTTACAGAAGAAACGATCAGATAATCTCAAGTTCTGACTTTATCACCAAACTCTTTCAGGCTTGGTTCAGATCCGGTTTTGCAACAAATAGCGTATGATTTTCACGAAGCGCTTGCGAATAAAAAATCTTCATTTTAATATGTGAACACAACGAAAAACGGATTACCGTTTTGTAAAGGGGGTCTTCATGCATGAGGAAACCCCTTATTTTTGTGCCAGTCAATGGCCTTATTGGTTAATCCAATATTTCCGAATTGACTAATAAGGATTGTCGCCTGCTGTCAAAATTGCGGACTATATTATGGCTATCTTTGCACCGCAATCGTCCTTATCTCAAAGAAAACCCCATAAAGCTTGGTTAACGTATAACGCTTCGATTAGTAACCGTTTCAGTCTCACCTTGGCATGACAAAAGGAAGAGCAAATTGTGGACAAAAGGAAGAATGAAACTTGGGCAAAAAGCAGAGTAGATTGTGGACAAAAGGAAGAATGACCCCAACTTCCATACAAATTTTGTTAGACATTTTCAATCAAGTGCGGTGCTTTTGAGCGTTCTTTGAACGTTGAGAGTTCTTTGAAAGTGTCCGTGATCATGAATTCACTCATGAAGTCGATGAATTCCTGCACGACTCTTAATTGGTGTTGATCACGCTTATACACCATATAAATCTTATGGAAGTCGGCAGGCACATCGCTTACTGGAATACAAACTACCTCATCAAACGCATCACATAAAAAGGAGTAGCAGAAAAGCGCAACGTTGTTCTCGTCCGCCGCTACAAGCGATGACATTGACACTTCATCAAAGTAACTTTGACGCACCGTAAGATCATATTTGTTGATCAGTTCTTCGAGCGCGCCAGTGACAGGAGAACTCTCGGCGTAAGTGTAAATCCGCTCCCCTTGCAGGTCGGCAAGCGACACACTTTCTCGCTTAGCCAGAGGATGATTGACGTGAACCCCCAGCACGAGCGGCTGCGTGCGGCAAAACACGTGACGCATGTCGGTATCACCCGGAACATGACTGGCAAATGCGACATCAAGCGCACCGGATCGAAGCTTTCTAATCAATTCAGGAGAATACGCATGCTCAATCTCAATCCGAAAGTTAATATCACACTGCTGTTTGAACTGATTGAGCGCCTGCGACCATGCGCGGCCTTGCATACAATAGAGCGTCCCCAGCCTTATGACTTCATGGGTTGAGCCCGACGCTTCTTGCGCCATATTGATGCCCTTTTCCAGGTTTTGCAAGGCAAGTGTCACCTGATTATAGAAGTACACGCCCGCCTCAGTAAGCTCGATATGGGAGCCTTTGTTGCGGACAAACAGCATCGCGCCAATCTCGTTCTCAAGATTCTTGATGGCCGATGAGAGCGTTGGTTGTCCGATGTAGAGCTTTTGGGACGCTTGCGTGTAGTTAAGTACCTCGGCAAGACACTTAAAGTAATACAGGTGCTCGGTTTTCATGACTCCCCCATTATCCCCATCGCAGCGCCAAACTGCCTTATCACAACTCTAAGCTGCTCTGTTGCAGCTTGAACTGTTCTGCTGCAACTCTAGGCTCCCCCATCGCCGCCTCATCCTTCACGCACCGCATTCATTGTTTGTTGATGTGGCGATACGTATTGAAGCAATGCAAACATCGAATACTAGTTCAGCACAAACCACAAGATAGGAGGCCTTGAATGACCTCCTATCCTCTTGGTGTTATTTGTATTGCAGCTATTCAGGTTGGCACTTATTGGTGTTGTACGCTGGTACCTCACGTTGACATCTTACGTTGGTACCTCACGCTGGTGTCTTACGTTGATATCTTGCACCAACGCCATCAATCAATGTCACCAAATAGCCCCTTGCAATCATGAACGATTAAGCACTTTTGTTCGATGCAATCACGCGAAATGTCGGTAGAATTGCATTTCTGTTTACTATTCATCTTTTGGCTTAGTTACTGCTTCAATTATGAAACCGACCAGAGGAACCGCATCGTAATAGGTAAAGCGCGCCGTTGGATCCACGAGCGATTGACCCTCCATATATTTTGCAACACCCGCGCGTTCCATGAGCGCACTCGCCACATCGTTATCTTCAACATTAAATCGCAAATGATGTAGCGCGTGACCATGGTGCGGGCCCTCCTTGAGATAGTCCTGCCAAATTGACGGATCATCACCGATTGGCTGGAGAAACTCGAGTTGGACGTTGAAGAAGTTGTAGAACGCCGCTTTGGCCGGCGCGGTAATGATCTCGCCACGATACCACGTGTTTTTGTAGTAATTGTCGCTCGTGGCATCGGGGTCCAGATCAAACACCTGCTTCATACCTTTGATGGCTGCATCCATGTCTTCGACCACGATGCCTACTTGGACGATCTCGTTGAAGACATCAGTAAGTTTTACGCCGTCAATGTTAATCGCTTGGAGCGTCTGATCTGCTTCTGTTTGCGCTTGCATTGCTGCTCCTGCTTGCGTTGTGTTGGCTTGCGCTGCTGTGCCGGCTTGTGCCGTTTTGTCCTGTCCCATATCTAACCCCTCTCTATGGAACGTGCGATTGGGGTTGCGCTGCAATGTTGCGCTTTGTTTTGCGTACGATCTGCGCTAATGCACCTTGCACACGAACCCCATCGCCACATTGTTTATCTATTTATCACCTTATTCTTTACCTAAGACCCCGTCGTTAATCTCTTCAAGCGTCTTGCCGCGCGTTTCGACTGCAAAGATGGCAACCCAAATGGCCATAAAGATTGCGATGCCAGCGTTGAGCATATAGACCGCTGTCGCGCCGAGCGACGTTGCCAGAAGCGCGGTGATCCAGATGGGGCTGATCACGCCCGCAATACGGCCAAACGCATTAGCGATACCGGCACCGCGCGTGCGACACGCCGTCGGGAACGGCTCGGGCAGATAGATTGCTGAGATGGTGACCGAATTGGTGTAGGTAACCATGCAGACCAGGAAGCCGACAAACATGACCAAATAGACGTTATCGGCAGGAATGAGCGACCAGCCGTAGCCCAAAATTGCAATCAAAATAAACGACACGATAAGGATGGTCTTGCGGTTGACTTTCTCGATGTAGAGCGAAAGCAGACCGACGCCAACAGGAATGCCCAGCTGCATGACAACTGTCATCATGACCGAGTAGCCAACGTCAAAGCCGCGCATAACAAAGATGGTCGGCGTCCACGTCACGACCGTGTAGACGCACACGTTCATGGCAAAGCACAAAAACATTGCGGTCAACGTGCGCGTAAGCATCTTTTTGCTGAAGAGGAACCTCCACGGAAGCTGCTTGACCTCGCCCTGCTCTTCACGCTCTTTGATCTCTTGATCAGGCACGGGCGCGAGCGCAACACCACGGCTGCGAACATCGTCCTCGAATTTTGTCACGATGGCATTGGCTTCTTGATCGCGACCCATCATGGCCAACCAGCGCGGAGACTCCTGCAAGAATTTCGCACAAAGGAACGCCATGAAGAGCCCTAAGAATCCACAGAAGATGAATACCGGACGCCAGCCAACCAGCGGAAGAATCAGCAAATTGAGTGCTGATGCCACCAGCGTACCAGTGTTGGCGATGAGTCCCACATAAGCCTGATACTGACCGCGACCCGCAGCAGGCGTAAATTCCATCAACGCCGAATACGCTGCAGGATATGCTGCACCAAGGCCAAGACCCATGATAAAGCGGCAAACAATCAAGAAATACATATCGGGTGAAAATGCAGCGGCGAAACATCCAACAGTGAAGAACAAGCAGAAAATGATAACCGCTTTCTTGCGCCCGATGCTATCTGATAGCGCACCTGCCATCAGGCCGCCGAAGAAATATCCCAGCATCGTGATGGATACGAAAAGTGAGTTTAGCCCTGCGTCCGACCAACCGGTTGCTAAAAGTTGCGCGATGATAGGTCCGCCGATACCCATATCGATCGAATCGCAAAAGACCACGCCGCCTAATAACCACAATAGTTTCCTATGGAAGTTCGAAATAGGTAGCCTGTCCATTCGCGCTGCAATTCCGTGATAGGAAATTTGCAAAGCATCGGTTTGTTTGGACGCGTTTTGCGCTGTTGCGGCCTGCGCAGCTTGGCTTTGTGCGCCTGCGCATGGCTTACCTTCTGAAGACATAATAATCCCCTCCCCTCAAATACCAGAGTGCTCCCCTATAAAAATGCACTCTGATCTTGCTGTTCACGATACAGAGTGCGTTTGATTTTGTGAAAAAGTTTGTTTTGATTGCTTGAGGGATGTAATCAGAAAGTTTGATAGGGGTACCAAAGGCAAGCGTTATTTCTGTTTTAGAATTTCTATCACCTTGGGCATATCTGTCCAAGGAGCAAAATCAAGTTTATCAAGGTTTTCTCGTTTGATCCTCTGTCTTGCGTCATTCATATGAACATACGCATTCTTTATTGCTTTGTCATGAAGCCCATCGACAGCTTTAATCTCAATCTCTTTATTGTCAGAACCTTTGGTTAACCCGAGAGAGTGGGCACGTTTATTAGCGTCCTCGGTCATGTGGATTGATGCAGGGCAAACTTCTACATGGTCAATCAGCCACACTTCAAAACAAGGATTGGAAATAATCAACTCAAATGATTTATGCTTGCAAATCTTATCTGCCTCTTTGAACTGACTAGCCGTGTATTCATCCACATCTGTAACTACAAAAACATGCTCATACGGTTCTGACTTGCCCTCTTTAGCTGATGCGAAACTTTCTTTCTGGTCTTCCTTCCATAGGCTTTTTGCCAAAAGTGCAAGATTCTCTGGATCAAGCTTTTTGGTTCTCGGCATAATAGCAATACCGTTGTCTGAATTCAGATATTCAAAATATTGCTTTTCAGTCACTTCCCCATTTGTCACAACCAAATATCGCTTTGCACGAGCACGCTTTCTCTTTGGTCTGCCATGCGGTATATTGCGCTTGCGTGAGCCCATGGCTATTCCATCGCTTTAGATGCTTTAATAGCATTAGCAAACGCACCATGGAATTGAGGATCGGGCAACGCTCCGTATATACCATTAAGGTAATTGCGCATATAATTCTCTTTTCGTCTTACACTCAATTCGGTAAGAGGAAACAGTTCGGCTTCTCCCGTATTAAGATCCTTTTCTGTAAACCAAATCTGATCACGATCAAGCACACCCGCTTGATCAAATCCCAAATTAGACATCAGCGTGACATCATGTGAGGAAAAGATCATCTGAGATTGATTAGGATTCGTGTCAGGACACCTAAATAGGCGCACCAGCTCACGGACATACCGAGGATGCAAACTCATGTCAAGTTCATCAACCACACACACCGTTCGAGACGATAACACCCTTAGCGCCATTGAAAAAAACGCAAGGCTCGAAAGTGTTCCTCTTGATTCAAGTTCTTTCTCAAACAGCACATCGCCATTTTTACCATGATGCGCAAAAACCAGAGTTTTTACTGATTCAGGCGATGACGCAAGAGCATTGCTGAGAATCTCCTGCATTTCATCAGGATTTAAATCTGGCGATGTGTCTGCCAAAAACTCCCCAATTAATGCCTTGAGTGATTCATGCGCTGGTTGTCCTGGAGTACTCATCTTTTTCAAAAAGCGAGAAGTCTCGTTCTCGAGTTTCATAGAGAGAAGACCTAGATTTGTTTGAGTCATAATAGAGGCAAGAGCTAATCCAGCCTTATCACCCTTATCAAGCAAATCAATAACGGTTGGAATCTCGTTATCAAACGCCCAACCTTGATATCCTCTTATTTGGTTGCTTAGCGTTTGAAACGCTGATTCTGTTGTTTCGTGCTGCATATCATGCAACACCGATAAATAGGTCACGTCCTTGCGCACCATCTTTTCGAATGTTTTTCGCGCACCAGCAAAGCCTGTACCATATTTATAAAGATACGTCTGATCATCACTGCTTAGCTCTCGCTCATAAAGAACCGAACTACGACGGCTTTTGAACACCCTCAAAGATTCATATAGTACTGATACATCATTAAAAGAAAGTTGATATTGATAGCGATTATTGTCTATGCCAATGAAGTCAATAAAAAAATCCGTTGGCTTATTCTCATACTCTTGATCCAACAAGAAATATTCACGAGAAAACCCAGGACTTCGCTCTGCATCACGCACGCTTCGAGAAACAATACAGCTAAGAGACAGCAACGCTTCTAGAAAACTCGATTTTCCTGAAGCATTACCACCAAAAACACCCGCTACCGTAGACACGCCATCAATTGACCAGCCTTCTGGCTGAAGATCTCGATCTGCTTTTGGACGGCACATCGTAAATTGCTGATCTGTTACAAAGCATTTGAAGTTCGAAAACGTGAAATCCAATAACATTGTTCTAACTTTCTAGCATTAAAAACATAAGCTACTTTCCAGCGCGAACGTTGATAAACTATATGACACATTTACGCTACACAATGTAAAAAGTCTACTACATGATGTTTAAAGTCACTATTTTTGTTACTTTTTTACAATTTTTATTGTTTTATTTAACACAAATGATATAAAACGTTGCGATTGGTTATGAAATCAGTTAACAAGTTAACACACAATACCATTTATCACAGCCGCACTACCCCATCGCCTGATGGCTCATCGCCTGCTGGCTCATCGCCTGCTGAATTATTGTCTGCATCCTCACTGCGAAATTCCTCAATGAAGCCTGCGGAGAAAATACCTGCGGGAATAGCAACGACCGCAATTGAAATTACCATAACCACAAAACCAATCAGACGGCCAAGCGGAGTAATAGGCACGACATCCCCATAGCCCGTTGACGTCATAGTAGTAACCGCCCAGTAAAGGCCGGTCAGCACATTATCAAAAACCTCGGGCTGGGCGGCGTGTTCAGCCTCATACATCAACACACTCGAAGCAACCGCCAATAATGCAAGCACCATAAACGCCGCGATGATTTCCTGGCGACGCTTTACAAATACCTGGCCGATAGAGCGCAAACCACGCATATAGCGCGAGATTTTAATGAGACGAACAAGACGGATGATACGCACGGCATCGTTTACTGCCGACGACGCTGGTAGAGTAAGCAAAAACAGTGCTGGAAAGAATGATAGGAAATCAATGATTCCCATAATAGAAAAGATATAGCGCAGCCGGGCACGAACAGACGAAAGGTGCGGATAGACAAAATCTGCAATCCAAATACGACATACATATTCAAGCGCAAACACCACTGTTGAGAATAGGCTAAAGATAAAAATTGCTGAACTGAATTGACCTTCAAGATCACGATCAGGCACGCCGACCAAAAGGGCATTCAAAACAATAAGCACGATAAGCGCTAGACCTATTGCTTTACCAAGAGGTCGTGCAGACATCGGCGTTTCGAGGCTCGCATAAACGCGCTGCTTGAAAGATTGCGTGTGTGACTTATTCCCCAACTTGATAATCATACGGTTTTGATTACTCCCTACTTCTTGAGCAGACGCATGCTACTTAACTTGCTACAACATAACACTGTAGCAAGTTGAGTGACATATTGTGGCGTGTTGTGACATGCTGAGTGATAAGTAACGATAGACGAGATTGGATTCTTGCAACTCTCATGATCGGAAATCGATCACTTTTTGCATCAGATTGCGTTCTGTGTGAGGATTTGAAATTTTTGACAAATCCATCGGCAACTAAGAACGCAATCAATCCTCACAATGAACGCAATTTTATGTTCGTTTAGACAAGATAATCCTCATCTGTAGAGGAACTTTGCATGCCCTGTCAAACGAGCAAAAACCAATCCTCACAGAAAACAAGTTTCGCTGCATTTTTGGTCTGGAATCGGTCATGGATTTTAAAACCCTCACAATGAACGCAATTTTACGCAAGCGCTAGATGGCAAATCCTGCGAAGACTTGGAAGGGATAGCCGCCGACGAACCAACGGACTGATCCAAATCAGCGAGCATCGCATCGATATGTGCGCACGATGGACACGATAGACATGAGCCAGAAGCCGCATGAGAAGTTTTCTTAAAAGAACGAGAAGAGGTAGTTGCGTGTGCACATGACTTACAGCTTCCACATCCAACGTTTTTCCCTACACGCTTATCTTTCACGATGCTCCTAATGATGGCAACCACAATCACAATCAACAGCAGCGACACCAGAGCAGTTCCTAGATTCATTGGCGACCCCCTTCCTTACGGGATAAACAAAATTACAACGTTACCAATAAAGAGTTTTGCTAATAAGGCGTAGCGGCCGCAACGGAAGAGATACTCTCGACCTTGCCCTTATATTTGTTCTTTCTGAAGAGCAGGTAGATAAACCCAATCGCTAAAAGAATTGCAAGAACCGCAAACGGACCAAAGACAACCTCGCCGGTGATCAAACCGCCAATCTGGTAGATCCAGAGCGCAACAACCCAGGCCAAGCCACACTGATAACCAATAGCTGCCCAAAACCACTTACGATTATTCATTTCGCGTTTGATAGCGCCCATCGCTGCAAAACAAGGTGCACACAAAAGGTTAAACGCGAGGAACGAGTAGGCCACGAGCGGCGTGAAAGCGGCTTGCACATTGGCGTACCAACCGGCGTCACCGCTGTAGAGGATGCCAAGCGTGCCGACCACGTTTTCCTTAGCAATGAGACCGGTAACCGCGGCCGATGCTGCCTGCCAATCGCCCCAACCCAGCGGATTGAAGATCCAGCAAATCAGGGTACCAAGAACAGCAAGGATTGAATCGTTTTGGTCTTCAACTGCCATGAACGTGCCATCGACAACGCCATAGCTCGAGATGAACCAAATGAGGATGCACGCGAGCAAAATAATGGTGCCAGCTTTCTTAATGAATGACCACGCGCGCTCCCACATGCTACGCAGCACCGCGCCTGCCGTAGGCATATGGTAAGCCGGAAGTTCCATGATAAACGGCGCGGGATCGCCTGCGAAAAAGCGTGTTTTCTTAAGGATAATACCCGTGCAGAGGATGGCGGCAATTCCTAAGAAGTATGCCGATGGGGCTACCCACCACACACCGCCAAAGACAGCAGCAGCAAACAGCGCAATGATAGGAAGTTTCGCACCACACGGAATAAACGTCGTAGTCATAACTGTCATACGACGATCATTTTGGTTCTCAATCGTACGCGATGCCATAACGCCCGGCACACCGCAGCCCGTACCAATCAGGATGGGTACGAAGGACTTACCAGATAAGCCAAAGCGGCGGAACACGCGATCTAAGATAAACGCGATGCGAGACATATAGCCACAGCTTTCCAGGAATGCGAGCAGCAAGAAGAGCACCAGCATCTGAGGGATGAAGCCCAAAACTGCACCTACGCCAGCAACAATGCCGTCCAAGATAAGGGCGGTAAGCCAATCTGCAGCTTCAATTGAGGCAAGCGCATCGCCAATAAGAACAGGAATGCCTGGCACCCAAAGACCATACTGGGTTGGATCAGGTGCTTCCCCACCAGCAGCCGCCACCAGATCGAGCGACTCTTCATAGGTGGCCGGGTCTACTTCGACAACCTCATTTTCACCCGTCTCATCATCATAAGCCTCATACGTTCCTACGATGCCAGCCTGCTCTGCCTCAAAGAGGAAGTTATCTGACTCAGGGTCAAGGCCAGCCTCGATAGCTGCGGCGTCAAATGCATCTATGCTCTCGGTGGCGGTTTCGTACCCCTCGACAACCTCGGCGTACTCATCTGCGCCAGGACCTAAGAACCAACCGTCGCCAAAGACCCCATCGTTTGCCCAGTCGGTTGCGAACGTACCAACGGTGGACACAGAAATGTAGTAGACAAGGAACATGACGATGGCAAAAATAGGCAGTGCAAGAAAGCGATTAGTCACCACGCGGTCGATCTTGTCCGATGTAGTCAACCCATCCTCATTACCAAGCGTGCGTACGTGGTGCATGATAGATGAAATCCAGGTGTAGCGCTCATTAGTAATGATGCTCTCGGTATCATCATCAAAGTGCTTCTCGATGCGCGCAATAATGTCAGAAACATCAGGAGGATTTTTCAAGCTCGTGCGAATCTTCTCATCGTTTTCAAGCAGTTTGATCGCGTAAAAACGCAGAAGATGCTCAGGAGCCTGATCGATTGTGCCGGCCTCTGCACGCGCGAGATCCTCGTAGGCGTAGTCAAGGCTGCCCTGCATGCGCTCGATAATCTCAGTGATGGCGTCTTCGACCTCGCGGCTGTAGGACATAGCCTCAATACCAACCGTTGCAGGAATAGAGGTGAGGCGCATGATTACCTCATCGACACCTTCATTTTTAAGCGCGGAAATCTCCACGACCGGACAGCTGAGCTCCTCCTCGAGGGCAGTAACGTTGATCTGATCGCCGCGTTTGCGCACGACATCCATCATGTTGACCGCGACCACCGTCGGGATGCCCATCTCGAGCAACTGCGTGGTCAGATACAGATTGCGCTCAAGGTTGGTGCCGTCAATGATGTTCAAGATGGCATCGGGGTGTTCATTAATCAGGAAGTCACGCGCAATGACCTCCTCAAGGGTATAGGGGGATAGCGAATAAATGCCCGGCAGATCGACAATCTCGACCGATTTATCCGCTTTAAGCTTTCCGCTCTTCTTTTCAACCGTAACGCCAGGCCAGTTTCCCACATACTGGTTGGCGCCCGTGAGTGCGTTAAACAGCGTCGTTTTGCCGCAATTGGGGTTTCCGACTAGCGCAACTCTCATGCGTTTTACTCCTTTGTGCTCTCGTTTTATCTTTCTTGGGTTTTGCTGTGCTTCGTGCTTTTGGCTTAAAGCTTTCTTCATGCTTCGTACTTGAAGTTAACCATTGGTAACTTATGCTCCAAAAAGGAGGCACCCACGTGCCCTTAAAAACTCGGGTTTACTTCCGACCTATCCCAAATCAAGCTCGAATCAGTCTTGGCATACCCGGTCTATCTGGTTAACCTTGATTAAGAGACCTCGACCATTTGCGCGTCTTCTTTACGCAGCGATAATTCATACCCGCGAATAGTAATCTCAACTGGATCACCGAGTGGCGCAACTTTGCGCACAAAAATGGTGCATCCTTTGGTGATACCCATGTCCATGATGCGACGTTTGAGGGCACCCGCGCCGTTCAGCTTGGTTACCGTCACCGTCTCGCCCGGCTTTGTCTCGCGCAGTGTTTTCACCTGTTCCCCTTTCTTTTTCTACTTGATCATGAGTCTCATCCGTCATGCAATCACGCGCACGCGGCTAAATCACGATATTTTTGGCCAACTCAGACGAAAGCGCCACGCGGGCACCTTTCACATTCACGACCAAGTTGCCGCCGATACGTGAAATGACACGAATTGACTCGCCAGGGAGAAATCCAAGATCTTCTAAATGACGATGAGTATCTCCGATACCATGAAGTTGTTTGACGTGATACACACCATTCTTTTTTACTTCAGCTAAGACCATCTGACTTCTCCTGTCCTGCTAAAACATAAACACTTTGTGCACAAACTATCGGAGGCGCGTTTTGTCTTCCCACCTTTCATTAGCTTGCCCGCAAAATGTTTGCTTAAGTTAACTCGCTCTTGATGTTAACCATATCTTACTTTTGCGTCAAGGAGAATTTTTTGACGAGATTCGACTTTCAGCAAGGGTTGCTTGTTTGGTGAACCCCATCGCCCGCATGAAAAGAAGCCAGAAACCTCACATAAGGTACCAGTTTTGTCGCGTTATTGGACAAGTGATACATAAAAGATCCGCCTTGCCAGAATGAGATCACGAGGAAGGCTCACTGAAAGTCTTATCTTGTCACGCGAAGCGCTAAAAACGAAAAAAGAGCGTGCCCGTACTCCACATTGTCCCGTACTCCACATTGTCCCGCGAAGGCATCACCGCTGAACTGGTACAAATCACGATGTAATTATTAAGCGAAAGCGTTATCACATCGTGGCTCTCATGAATCATATCGAGCACTTGAGGATGCGCAGAAGCGTAGATAGTGCGCCCGGTCTACACCCGCAACGCTCTTACAAGACTCGCTGGACTCGCTTGCTCTTAGGATCCAAACGAGCCAAACGTGTTTTTGAGCGCTTGCTTGAACGTTTGCCTGTTCATATCAGCAATAGAAGTGGTAAGAGGGATGCTCTTAGGACACACTCGAACGCAGTTTTGTGCGTTTCCGCAGCCTGAAACCCCATCGTCATTCATAAGGGCATTCAGGCGAACGTCTGCGTGCATGGCTCCTGTTGGATGCGCATTGAAGAGACGCACCTGCGAGAGCGGTGCCGGCCCCATGAAGTGCGAGGGCGTATCCGCGAGCTTCGTGTTGGGGCACGCCTCGAAACAACAACCGCAGGTCATGCACTTGGAAAGCTCGTATGCCCAATCGCGCTTTTTCTGCGACATGCGCGGTCCTGGGCCTAGATCAAACACGCCATCGATGTCGATCCAAGCATGCACGCGTTTGAGGTAATCGAAAAGTTTTTGCCGATCCACTTTGAGATCGCGCACGATGGGGAATTTGGTCAGCGGTGCCAACGTGATGGGTTGCTCGAGCGAATCGATCAGCGCCGAACACGCCTGCCGCGCCACGCCGTTGATGAGCATGGTACACGCACCGCACACCTCTTCCAGACACACACTCTCCCACACCACCGGCGTTGTGGGCTCGCCGTTTGCAAGCACAGGATGCTCGCGGATCACCATGAGCGCCGAGACCACATTCATGTTGGGCTGCCAGGGAATCTCGAACGCTTCCATTCTTGAGGGCGCATCGGGACTATCCTGGCGCTTGATGTGCAGCTTGATGGTTTTGTTCGTCTGCTTACTGCTCGTCATAATGCGCCTCCTTGTGATTAGCTGGAGTTGGCGATGGGGTTACTGGCGCTGCAGCGTTAATTGCGTCAGTCGCGGCACCAGTTGAGTCAATCGCATCCGTAGCCTGAATGCGCTTACCTACTTCATGCACTTTGCTATAGTCGCGTTTGCGTGGCTCGATGAGCGACACATCCACCGGCTCATACGTCAAACGCGGCCGTTTGGTTTGAGCGTCATACTCAGCAAGCGTAGTCTTTAGCCATGCCTCATCGTCGCGTTCGGGAAACTCTGGCTTATAGTGTGAACCACGACTCTCATCACGCGCGAGCGCACCAGCCGTGATCACTTTAGCAAGTTCGATCATGGCACCGAGTTCACGTACAAACACGGTTGTTGTGTTGTTCCAAGTTGAGTTGTCATGTATGCCAATTTGCTCATACTCACATGCAATCTCATCGAGTTCATCAAGCGTATGCGCAAGCGCATCGTTATAGCGCACAACCGTCACGTTCCCTGTCATGAGCGTTGCCATCCGCTGGTAGAGTTCATAGGGATTCACTGATCCGTCCATAGCAAGCAACGTGTCGTAGGCTGCTTGCTCCTCGCGCGCGGCTTGCTCGCAGAGCGCCTCGATACCATTCTCGGATAAAACCGGCAACCCTTTAATCCACAATGCCGCGCTCGGACCCGCCGCCAAACCACCGTATACCGCAGACAGAAGCGAGTTTGCGCCGAGCCTGTTAGCGCCGTGCTGCGAGTAGTCGCACTCACCAGCCGCGAACAGCCCGGGGATGTTAGTGTGCTGCTCGGCATCCACCCAAAGGCCGCCCATGGAATAATGCACGCTCGGGGCGATGCGCATAGGCACTTTACGCGGGTCATCGCCCACGAATTTCTCGTAAATCTCAAGGATTCCGCCGAGTTTGTTATCAAGCACTGTCGGGTCGATGTGCGACACGTCCAGATACACGACGTTCTCGCCGTTCACGCCGAGGTGCTGGTTGTAAATCACGTCGTAAATCTCGCGCGTCGCAATGTCACGCGGCACCAGATTGCCATATGCGGGGTATTTCTCCTCCAAAAAATACCACGGTTTACCATCCTTATAGGTCCACACGCGCCCGCCCTCGCCGCGCGCCGATTCGCTCATGAGCCGGTTCTTGTCCGCCCCCGGAATCGGCGTCGGATGAATCTGAATAAACTCACCGTTCGCGTAACGCGCGCCCTGAGTGTAGAGCTTGGCCGCCGCGTACCCTGTGTTGATTGTCGAGTTAGTGGATTTACCAAAAATCGCGCCGCACCCGCCCGTGGCAATAATGACCGCATCGGCCGGGAACGCGCGGATCTCCATGGATGCCAAGTCTTGTGCCACAATGCCTTTGCATATGCCGATGGGGTTGTCCGCAGCTGCAGCCCCATCGCCTGCCACACCTGCCACGCTCGCACCTGCTGCACTCGCATCCGCCACACTCACCGCATCATCAATAATTGCGGACACAAACGTCCAATACTCGTACTTTTTCACCATACCGGCAACCTCTTGCGCGCGCACTTGTTCATCAAGCGCGTAAAGTAATTGCTGACCGGTTGTCGCTCCCGCAAATGCTGTGCGACGCTTTTGCGTTCCGCCAAATCTCCGTAGATCGAGAAGCCCTTCGGGCGTACGATTAAACATCACACCCATACGATCAAACAGATTAATAATAGATGGTGCGGCCTCACACATGCGCGCAACCATATTCTGGTTTGCTAAAAAGTCACCGCCGTAAATAGTGTCGTCAATGTGCTCCCAAACGCTATCGCCCTCGCCTTTGGTATCGAGCGCAGCGTTAATGCCGCCTTGTGCGCATACGGAATGCGAGCGCTTCACAGGCACAACCGAAAAAAGGTCAACAGGAATGCCTGCCTCTACCAATTTGAGCGTTGCCATCAAGCCCGCAAGGCCACCGCCAACAACTACTGCGCGCCCGGTGCCGCCTTCATATTTAGTACGCGTAGTTTGCGCAGGAGTCTGCGTCGCGGCCTGGGTTTTCGTCACGGCCTGGGTTTTCGTCGCGGCCTGGGTTTTCGTCGCGGCCTGGGTTTGATTGCCCATCTGCGCGGAGATGGTTACTTGTTGTTTCATATCCTTCTCCTCCGCCCTACGCTAAACCGGAAGCCGTTTGAATTCCGAGATCACCGGGAACAAACCCAGGAATCATCTGCGGAAACATCAAGCTCACAATAATCTGGCCAATAAAAAATGCGCCCACTACAAAGATTGCCAAACAAATCCACGAGGTAATCTGTTGCGAACGCGGAGTAAGCGTGATGCCCCAAGTAATGCAAAACGTCCAAATACCGTTAACAAAATGGTAGAGACAGCAGTACACGCCCACCACAAAAAAGATCAAACTCGCTGGATCCGCCAAGAGGGAATGAAGTACACCATACATTGTCCCATCGCCCGCTAGAATATGTGCCGCTTGACGCATGACAATGACATGCCAGATCAAAAATGCGAACGCAATCACGCCCGTGATACGCTGAAAGAGATAGCGCCAATTGCGCAGGTAGCCGTATGCGCCCACGTTGCTGCTCGATGTCGCGACAATGTAGAGGCCAATAATCGCGTGAAACACAAGCGGCAAAAAGATGACCACAGTTTCGAGCAGGTCTTTGTAGGGCATCGTCTGCATGAAGTGGCAGAGCGCCTCGTATCCTTCGGGCGAAAACGTCACCGTGTAATTGGCGACCATATGGAAGCAAAAGAAAATTCCGAGCGGCAACACACCGCAGACGGACTGCAACTTTTTGAGAAAGTTGATCCGCCTCCCCGATTCCAAAAGCGTCGGATTTGCCATGCGCATCCTCCCTAACCCCTGCAAACTCGCATCCCCTCTGAGTCTGGATTGCTCAGCTCAATGCTGAGCCGATTGCTTAAACTACTACTTTAGGTATTGCTTTACGTATTGCCTTAGACATCATGTCGTGCGATAAGATAAATCCCCACGTCGTCTCCCCTTTTCCAACATTAAAGCACAGAGTGGCGATGGGGTTAAGAGGGAATTGTAAGCATCTGATCTAGTTAATTGATCATGATTTGAGCATATGGGCTTGATTAATATTTACCAACAGCGTAGTGACAATACAACAAAGATGCACCCGTGAACTGGCTACCGCAGCAATTCATGCGCTACGTTGATATAAAAACAGACCCGTTCCAAAACTAAACGTATGACGGATGCCTGCAAAACATCCGTCATACGCCTTCTCTTTTTGAGGTGATTAGTATGGATATTCAAATTAAACGCGTATATGAACCTTACTCGAAAGACGATGGATACCGTGTGCTTGTTGATAGACTTTGGCCACGCGGATTAACCAAAGAGCGCGTGCATTATGATCTCTGGGCAAAAGACCTTGCTCCATCAACAGAACTAAGACGTGCGTTTGGTCGTAAGCCTGAAAACTGGGACACTTTCAAGCAACACTATCTTGCTGAACTCGATCAAAATCCTGCAGCGTGGAATTTTGCTCACAAGATCGCAGGACCGGAGTTTGCATCGTATCCTCGCATCACACTACTGTATGCTGCCCGTGACCCTCACCTCAACCATGCCTTGATTCTTGCCCAATGGCTTCGTGAACATGAATCTTCGCACCCAGCTTCACAAAACGATCAATCTAAACCAAATCCTCCAAAATAATCGAAAAAGCCCTAGTCAAGCATAAAAGCCTCAACAAGCAACGTACTATGAAACAACTTTAAAGACCTCATCAATAGGCTTGCGTCCAGCTCGTCCTTTGAGCGCGCGCATACCTTCAGGAATTTTAGAGACCAACACAAACATAGCAAGATGCTCAGAGGGTTTACAGCCGATGAGTTCTTCGGCGCGTTTGCGTTTATCGGAAACGAGTGCGCCATTGAGCAAGCATGAACCAATGTGCTCGCTTTGCAGCGCATACGCCAAATTCAGCGAGAAGATACCCGCATCTAAGAACATGTAGGGATACTCGCCATGAGTGAAGAGTTTGGCATCTGCTGCAAGCGCAATGAGTCCAGCGGCGTTAGCAGCAAAACCTTCGCATCCACCTTGCAGCTCAGCAATCTCATCATAATGAGCATACTCGCGCTGGATCCAATAGGCGGTAATACATTGACGGTTGCAAGCAGACGGTGATGTTTGCGCAATTTCGACTGCGCGCTTGATAGCTTCAGCACTCACCGGAGCACTTGGATAATCATAAAGACGCAACGAAAAACGCTCAGCGGCAAACTCAGGGAACGTATCGACAGGAGCAAACATCTCCTCATCAGTGATGAATTGAACTCCAAAGATATCATCATCCTCGCACTCAATAACAACCTGGCCACGATCAGCAGCTACCGAATCCTTGCCAATTTGATACGCATAAGGATCAATGCCACCCAGCTTATCCGCCTCATCCAAACAAGCCTGAATTTGCTCAACACGCGCATAACCAAAGCCAGTAGGACGACGGTTTTCGTGAGCATGACCTTTCTCGAGCGCATGCCCCTGCACTAAGATATCTTTTACAATTACGCCCGCACGATCCGGTGATGTGGGAAGCGAGGCGTGCTCAACAAAGAACTCTGCCTCTTTCTTAAATTCTTCTCGCTCGAGATCTTGATCAGCTTGACGCTCAGTTTCCCCTTGAGTCATCGTAGTCTCCTTAGCGTTGATATTTCTTAACCAGCTGACGACCAGCAATATATTCCATAATCTCCGGTGTGCCACCCGCCATCTCGTAACCGCGAATGTCTTTCCAGATGCGGCCCGCACGAATCTCATCGGTATATCCAATAGCCGCAAAAATCTTTAATGCAAGATCAGCAACACGCACCAATTGGGGGCACGCATAATATTTCAAAAGCGCACATTCAAGACGGATCGACTGCCCTTGATCAAGCATCCAAGCTGTCTTGTAGAGCTGAGTACGCACATTTTGCAAAACTACTTCCATCTCCACCAAATGCTGTTGGATAGCAGAAATTTTGCCGATGGGTTTGCCAAAGCAAATACGATCATTTACGTACGCACCAGCATCATCCATGATAGCTTGCGCCTGACCGAGAGCCTGTGCAACAACAAGGCAGCGCTCAAACTCAAACTTTTTCATCAAGAGTTTCCAACCCTCACCTGCAGGCCCAATGCGCTGGTCTTCAGTAAGAACAACATTGTCAAAGAAGCAGTCGCAAAACGGTACAATTTCTTGTCCAATCTTGTGAAGCGATGCGCGCGTATAACCAGGAGCATCGCTTGGGACAAGCCAGAGTGAGTAGTTTTTATTCTCGTACGCCGGGCTCTCATCCTTTGCAATAACGACCGCATACTGAGCATACTCACCAATGGTAACCCAGGTCTTTTGACCATTAAGAAGATAGGTGCCATCACCCTGCGCTGTGGTATGACAGGTCATTGCATTGTTGTCAGAACCTGCCCCAGGCTCAGAGATTGCCGTTGCAGCTACCGCCGTTGAGGGTGTATCAATTGCCTTCATGATAAGCTCTGCTTGTTCTTTGGTGCCAAAGTCGGTGACATCCGTAATAGAATTAATGTCGGTTTGGAATGGCAAGACACATCCTGTGTGGTAGTGAAGTTGCTCGCACATAAGCGTCAGCGTGAGCTTATCGGTTGGAATACCACCAATTTCTTCAGGCAATCCCATATGCATAAAACCTGCTTCTCTATAAGCCATAGCAGCCTCAAGAGTGATTTGGTGGTTTGCATACATTTGGCGAACTGACTCTTCATCAAAGTAGCGCGCAGCGTACTCTTTAATGCTCTCTACCAGCAGTTCCTGTTCATCGGTAAAGGTAAAATCCATGCTCTCTCCCTCTCTCTTTGTTGTGGAAGCGACTGATAGTGCGAGCCACTACTAACACCAAAGTCGCATCCTTTTACTAAGCGATGTTTTTGACGATGGGATTTGAGCACCCATCAAGCAATCACGACACGCTTAGTCCCCATGTGCACACCATAGCGAATTTTATTCCGCAATAAAAGTACCAAATCTTAGAGAGTAAGAAAAAGAAAAGAAAGAAGGCGATGAGGTTGTGCGCCTTATACAAAACTTATATAAACCCTTTAAACGTTTTTGACCGATACCAGGTCTGCTCCATAAACAATTTTTCTGCTATCGATGCATGTCGATACTCGTACGTGTGCTGCTTATAGCGCACGAACACATCCAAATCTTTTTTTGGACAAATAGCTTGTCTTCATTAAATACTTCAACGCAATGCGCTACATCGTAAAGAGCATATTCACTACGCTCTTCAAATGCTATCCGCAAAGCACGATTAGGATCTAAAATCCAATTGATCAATTCAAAAAAGAGGCATCCCCGTTGAATCCAATAAGAAACACCCATGCGACCAACACGTTTCATGTGTTTTTGTGCGCGCGCTAAAAACATCAGCGCAATCTCTATCTCAGCCTGGCAGGTAAGTTCGAGCTTTTCCGTTCGTTCATCAGGAAGTATACAGACAGCATATCGACCACCTCCGACCAGATAACCTCCCTTCTTCGGTGTTACACGACACCCAAAGTCGTCATACGACCCCTGAGTAACTCCCGCGGAAATATCACGATACATTGTTTCGACAAGAGCAGGGCTGGTGGGATACCACGAAACATCTGAGTTGCTAAATGGCATCATCTCAGACAAGAGTCCATCCAGCACAACGCGATCCAAGGTTATTAAATCACGCTCCCCTTGAAAATACAGACGGCCATCACAGCACGTTTTGTCAATATCATGAGTCAGATAGTTTCTATCTTGTGCAATATAGCAAGCGTTCATAATGCGATGAGTCTATCGCACCAAGACGCAACAATAAGTCCTATTATTGTCTCTTATGCGCGATTTTTCAGATTTTCCTCTTCAAGCTTTTTAGCCAATCGCTTACCTATGAACACAAGCACAATGCCCACCAACGCAATGCCACCTGCAATATAAAATGAGGGCACATAGCTTCCAACCGCTTCAACAGCCGATGCCGCCGCCATCGGTCCTACAAAGGATGCCACGGTATAGCCTGGATAAACAAATGAATAGTTTTGACCAAAGTTGGCAGATCCAAACTCATCGCCCACAATAGCGGGAACAACGCTCATGGTGCCGCCAAAGCTTGCGCCCACCAAACTCACTGCAACCAAGAAAGACACAAACGTGTGCGCTTGTGCCATAAAGCCAAGCATCACGACTGCATTCAGCAACAACGCAACAATCAGGGTGTTATAGCGACCAATCTTGTCAGAGATTACACCGAAGCATAACCGTCCCAAAAAGCTTCCAAACGCCAAAACACTTACCATAATGGCGCCTTCCGAGGCAGTGAGCTGAGCCATTTCTTGACCAATATTAGATGCATGACCCGTCACCATAAGCCCCGAGGTAGTCGCTACCATCAAGATAAGAAAGAGCACATAATAGAGCGGCTGCTTAAACATCTGTCTTGCCGTAAAGTTGACCTCACGAATAGCCACCGTGCCTTCAACAACCTTGTCCTCTGCAATTTGCGTTTGCGATGGGTCGGTTACTTCTGCGCGCCACCCTTTAGGTGCCCAGTTAGTCGGCGGCACATAGAGTAACCACGAGAAAATAAGATAGGTCACAATCCAAATAATACCGACGACCCTAAAAGCCATCTGAACATCAAGAGACTCGATGAGGAAGTTACCCAACGGTGCAAAAAACACAGGACCTAAACCAATAGCACCAATACATACACCATTTGCAAGACCGCGTTTGTCGGGATACCACTTGGTCACAATGGCCACAATAGTGTTGTAAAGAAATCCGTTACCTGCACCCGCGCACAAACTAAAGAAGAAATACAGAAGCGGAAGCGAGGTAGCAAACCCTGAACCAATCCAGCCGATACCAAAAAGAATGCCGGCGCTCAAAACAATAAAGCGCGGCTGCATTTTATGCTGCAACCAACCAGCGATCATGCTCGAAAAACATGACGCCAATAAGAACAGCGAATAAACCATGGATACCTCGGAGGTCGTATAGCCAAAGGCATCCATCAATGGTTTATTGAAAATAGACCACATATAGATGGCGCTTGTACCAACAGCAGTCAATGCACCTGCTGCCAAAATGACACCGCGTGGTGGCATTTTACGCATCGATTGAGATGCGTTCGTTATATTTTTTTTCTGTGCCATAGTATCCCCTCTGTAGCACATAATCCCCATCGCTCACTCTAGCACAAAGCACCCCACGTAGGAGCACCAAACGCATCGTTTTTATTTCTACTATTGCCTCATAGCGCTCATCATTAGAACGCTTGTCAAAAACCTTGCAAGAGCTTTGCAAGAACCATGATGCCGTCATTACAATAAATTTGCATAACGTGTTATGTAACATGATATACTGAACATCAACACAGCCGCTTTGCGAGTTCTGTTTTACGCCACAAAGCGCTCCCTATTGAGAGGAAGGATTCTCATGTCGCATGCACCTGCCCAGGTCGAACCTGTTATTCCTGGCTTGAAGCCTCACAACTTATATGTCAACGGCCACACTCGGTTGATTACGTTGATTGGAAAACCCGCTTTTCATTCTGTCTCGCCAGAAACTCACACCTTGGCCTATCAAAAAATGGGACTCAACGCGGTGTTTCTCTCTTTTGAGGTTGATCTCGATGATCTTCCTGCCGTTATGGAGGGATTCCGCCATGCCGATGGCTGGATTGACATAACGGTCACGATGCCCCTTAAACAAGCCATTATGGAATACTGCGATGAGCTTGCTGACAATGCGCGCATCGCTGGAGCAGTCAATATTGTGAAAAAGGAAGCCGATGGGACCATCAAGGGGTACAACTCTGATGGACCAGGGTTTATGAACAATTTGGTAAAGCAAGGTGCTCAGGTTCCTGGCTCCACCATGACTATGGTTGGTCCTGGAGGAGCGGGGCGTGCCATCTTGGTTCAAGCAGCCCTTGATGGTGTCAAAACGCTCAATGTATTTGCCCGCGAAGGAGGCAATTCATACAATCTCGCTAAAGAACTCGCTCAGAAAATTGAAGCAGAAACCGACTGTACTATGACGGTATACCCCCTTGAAGACACCGTTCTTCTCAAGCAGAAAATTGCAGAATCCGACATTCTTGTTAATGGAACTAATGTTGGTATGGGTATTGGCAATACTGAGACCCCCATCGCTAAAGAACTCATCAAACCAGGTATGGTTGTCGCTGATGTCATCAATACTCCTCGTGAGACACAGCTCATCAAAGATGCACAATCTTTAGGGTGTCTTGCGCTAAGCGGCATCGGCATGAATGATGAGCAAGCCGTTGTTGCTGATCGCATTCGTTTTGGCATCGAAATCCCTATTGATGAAATTCGCGCAGAACTTGATGCATTACGAGCATGAAAACATCCACGACAGATTTAGACAACCTTTTGTTGCAAGCTAAGACTGGTTACTGGGATCCTAAGCTTTTTACCCTTGATGTTCCCGCCGCGATTACTGCAGCGCATTTCGCTTGCAGTCAAATCGAAGAAACTGAGTGGTTTCAGGTTGGAACAGATATCTATATGGAGCGCAAAAAACAAATTGCACACCAGCTTGAAGCTGCTCTTATGATGCCTTCCTATACGGGTGCGAAACAACTCCATGAGGTTATGCAAGCATGGCTCGCCTTTTTGATGGAACTGCCTTGTCTTAATGCGTCTCTTATTGAGAGTGAAATCATCCTCTGTACTAATCTCTGTACACGCTCGAAAATGGGCTTTATGCCAAACGATCGGCTTGTTTATACCGCTTACACAACACTTAATAATAAAGAGAGCTATGGTGACATGTTTAAGCGTCTCTTACAACCGAGACTTGAACAGCAAAAAAGTTACGAAAGGCATTTGCAAGAAGAGGCTCGGGCACATATTGAACTTCTTTTAGATACGGCCTTATCTCAGCACCTTTCACCACAAGAAAAAGCTGAACAAGATGCCTATTATCACACCTTGCTTGAAAGGGATATCGCTAAATTAGTGAATGTAACCAACAAAAATTATTATCAGCAGCAAATTAACGAACTCATTGAACAATTTGAAAAATTGAAACCTTATAAAATAAAGCAACGCCGTACTGTTACTACACGCATCGATGCACTAGAAAAGAAAATACGTGAGATTGATGAAAAACTAGCACCTCTCCTAAGCCCACTTTATCAACAGCTCATCCAGTTAGAAATCTAACTTATTGTAATATCTTCAATGAAAGGCTTTGGCCCACCTAATACCAACGCAAGGGAATCTCTCATGGCTAAGCAGACTAAAACCAACACCTCAACAACTTCTGCAAGCAAGCAAGAAACGCGATCGGATATAAGCCGCCAGAAAATTTTATCAGCTGCAGTTCACCTCATCCAAACACAAGATATTAGCAAGTTCAACGTCCGTACTATTTGCAAAGAAGCTGGCTTAACAACTGGCGCCTTCTATCATCTTTTTGATAGCAAAGAAGACGTTATTAATTACTACCTTATGTACACTTTTGAGCGCTACCAAAAAGACGTTAATGCCCTTATTAAAGGCAAAACGGCATCGGAAAAAATTCGTACCATCTATCAATTTATGGTTAAGTGCTATCAGGAAGCTGGCTACGAATTTATGTCACGTTTTTATGTTCCAACTAATCCTGTACTGGATTTTCGCCACCGTCCCAATAACGATCGCATGATCCTTGAAGAAGTTGAGGTCTATCTGGTACAAGGACAAAAAGAGGGAGAAATCAAAGCCGATCTTAATCTTGATCAGGTAAAGCTTGAAATTGGTGCACTTGTTACCGGATTTATGTTCTATTGGTGTGTATTGAAAGGAGATGTCGATGTGGCTGATCTCATCGACATCCATCTCGCAAATTATCTTTCAAGAATTGAAGCTTAGATCCTCTCTACCACGTATGCTCTCGATCCTTCTTTTATCTAAGCCATACGCGTTTGACATTATTCCATAACTCCTCCCTACGACTTGCGCCATAGAGAGGAGTTATTTTTTGTTGAAGACATCTGACGTTTTTAACGTTTATGAGTTTATCTTTTGTTGATCTTTCGCTACTTATCCTGAGCATTCTCAAGTTCAAGAGTAATTTTTTCAATAGGCATTTCTATGCCATACCAAATTTTTTCACCAATAGCAGCCTGCTCATTCATCATTCCGATACCAGTAATCACTTCACAGTCTTTGGCCGCAGCATCTTTGAGCAATTGCGTATAAAGAGGATGATATACCGCATCTGCCACTACCATTCCACTTTTAATAAAGTCTGCTGGAACAGGGCTATCTGTACAACCGTCTCCCATTCCTACACTACTTGCATTAACCAAAACATCGCTCTCAGCAATAGCTTGCTGCAGTTCTTCTTTATTCTCCCAAGCATGAAGAATAACATCACAGCCAGACTGTTCATGAAGTGGCGCAATTAACATTTGCATATGCTGATAAGAAGGACCATTTTCTCGGGCAAAAACATGCAATACTTTAACTCCATCAAGTGCCGCCTGAACCGCAATCGCAGAACCAGCACCTCCTGGTCCCATCAAAGTAAACGTTTTCCCCGCAGGATCAATGCCATGCTTGCGCAGGTTCGTCATAAAACCTGCTCCATCAGTGTTGTGACCAATAAGTTTGGCATCGCTTGTCTTCTGAATTACATTCACCGCACCAATCAAGCGAGCAGCATCGGAAAGGCCATCCAAATAGGGAATGACTGCCTGTTTATTGGGCATGGTTACATTACTCCCGTCCCAACCATCCATGCAGCGCATGGCGGATAAAACGTGAGGCAATTCTTCAGGGACAACCTCAAAGGCAAGATACACCGCTTCAACTCCCATTAATTCAAAAGAAACGCTATGGGTTACAGGGGAGGCCGAATGACGGATAGGCTTACCTAATAAACTAATAAGATGAGTATGGCCATTAATCATTGTTGCTTGAGCAGACATACATTTCCTTTCTTCACAGTTTTATCTTCAAACTTCTCACGAGATAAACAGCATTGTTATTTTGTTGCGAAACAATGATTATTTTCTCTCGTCTCTCTATAAGTACTTGTAAGATAAATTATGCTCGTAATAAACTTGTACATAACACGTTATCTCCCGAACAGCATACAAAACACATGGTCGAAATTAACGTGAGACTTACTAATTGGTTTACTAACCGACAACAAAAAAGCTCAAACCAAGAAATAACATAGCAAGAAAGGCAACTCATGGGCGCAATCACTATCAAAGGAACAGCACTCGGAGAGGGTTCTCCCAAAACCATCATTTCAGTAATGGGATCTACTCTTGATGAATGCCTCGAAACTATTGCTGAAGGAAAAGCAGCTGGCGTAGAATGCTTCGAATGGCGCGGTGATTTTAACGATAGTCGTTATGACATCGACGCTATGGTTGAACAAGGAAAAGCAATTGCAGAAGCACTTCCCGAGCATCCTCTTTTATTTACCTTTCGCAGCGTAAGCCAAGGTGGCCAAGACACCTTGAGCGTTTCTCAATATGTAGCTTTAAACAAAGCTCTTATTGAAGCGGAGATCCTTGATATCGTGGATATTGAAACTTGGATTGGTGATGCGGCGGTAATTGAACTGGTCGAATGCGCGCATGCCCACGAGGTATGTGCACTCGTCTCCTATCACAATTTCAAAGGCACCCCTTCCGTTGAATGGATGGTTGGCTTGATGACACACATGCTCGATCTGGGTGCTGACATTCCTAAATGCGCGGTTATGGCTCATGATGCAAAAGATGCACTTAAACTCTTAGCCGCCACTGAAGAAGTACGCCGTCTTCATACGGATGGTCCCATGCTTACCATGGCGATGGGTCGCGAGGGCAGCATCTCGCGCTTAGCTGGTGAATACTTTGGCAGTGATATCACATTCTGCTCACTTGCTAAGTCTTCTGCACCTGGTCAAGTTAATGTTCAGCTTGCTCGTAAAATCATGGATGAGCTCCACGAAGTTCTTTCATAAGATCTCAAACATGGTCTCAAAGAACACCTGTACTTTATCGCGAGCAATACTTTTATCATGAAAACTCTTACAAGTTTAGAAGGGCCAGCATACTGGCCCTTCTTTTATCTTTACGATTGCTCTTGAGATCGAACTTCCATTGCCTCTTGCAATCCTTGTAAACGTGTCTCGAATTGAGCTTCGGAAAAAACACGCGGATCTGCTTGATCAGCATCAAACATGGTATAAGGCAAATCATGCTTTTGTGACAGCTGGCGTTCCATCTCAAACATAATGCCAACCCAAGGTTTACAACTGCGCATAACGTTGCACAAAATTCCATCGCATTGATACTCGCTCAAAAGCCCTGAACGATAGTCACGTCCAATTTGTAGGCCGGTAGCATTATTGGTACTTGAATAAGAGACGCAAAGTTCGTATAAATCCTCAAATGTCGTACCATAGTTGCCGGTATAGGGCGTACCGACCATATTAATTCCTTTTTCAGCAAGCGATGTTGAATTCTGCCGTAAGTAAGGCCAGCAACAAAGGCCGTCCCAAAAAATGCGATGTTCTTCCTCCCCTGCAAACGTCGTTTCATTATTTGCGATGCGTTCTTTAAGTTCTTCAACAAACAGCTTAAGTACTTCCGTAGTTTCCTTTTTACCGCGCGCAATAATCATCAACGCCATAAAGTTGTATTCATCAAATGCGCTTGCCGGTGAGGGTTTTGTTTTGCCGATGAGATCCATCGCTTCTTGAAAAAGTCGTCCATTTTCACTTGATGTCTCAAGTACCTCTTGGAATTTATTGTAGTCAAACGTTTTACCCGTAATTTTCTCAAGTTGATCAACAATACCCTGCAGTTGAGACTTGATGTATTCGATCTTTTCGGGCTCATAATCAGCTTGAGTAGCATAAGGGACATCCATCATGATGAGCGGTATGTCATATTTCCATGCTAAATTTTCATACCACTTATTAACGGTCGAGCAGATATTGTTTCCCACGCACAAGAAATCAGGAGCAGGAATATCAAGGCCATGACCAAAGTCTTCATCACGCTCATCAAAACCAATACTAATACGCGCATAGGAACAAAGATCTGCTGAATACCCTAGCGACTCCGCTTTTTCACAAAATGTCACTGCGCCTTTTTTTGCCGCAACGGCAGCTGCGTGGTTTTCCGGATATACCACTTTGATATCCATTACTTCAAAAAGTTCTTTAGCAAAATTTGATGTCGAATAGCAAACAGGTTCTCCTGCTTCTTTTGCCGCACGGATATCTGCGTAAATATCCCCCATGCATTGACGAAGCAGATCACGCGCCGCACTGTGCACTTTAACTGATTTCATTACCCCTGCGCCCCCTATCGTAAATCTAGCATCTCAGCAAATGCCTGAATGCGCGTTGCTGCTTGCTCGCTTGGCGTATCCTGCAGCTCAACTTCGAGAATCAAAAGCGGAATATTTGCTCGTTCCATCTGCTGCTTAAGCACAGGAACATCGAATTCTTCTGCTTCGCAGAATTTTACGATGCAAGCAATCACTCCATCAGCGCCACGTTCATGTACCAAATTGGTCACAATGTCACCTCTCTCTTTCTGAGGATCAAGGGCAATAGAAGCGCCCCGAACTTGCTCCCACAGAGTTGCAAGCGAATCAAACGGATCAATGCGACCAGGGATATCTGTGGCATAGCGAGCTGATTCTGACACCGTCCAATCACCCACAACAGCAAGATGGTTATTTTCCAGTTCGGTCAGCAACGGTATAGAATCAACCAAAATACCCGTTAGAACCACTTTCTTGCCGGGAAAATCATAGGTTGGTCGTGCACTAAATGCGGCATTGAGCTTATCGACCAAAATGGTGTGCTCCGCAACATCCATACTGCGCGCTGCTGCAAATACTGCTTGACGAACAAGTGGTGTAATCACATCAGTGTGATCTGCCGCTAAAGCCGAAAACGTACGCAGCGCTTCACGCTGCTTGTTGTATACAACAATGCTTTCACGAAGTGATCGCTCAGAGATAGAGGATCCTGAAACTTCTTCTAGTTTTTTTGCGATGCGTTTAAGCTGCCATACGTTATAACCATGGGCTTCAGGAGTCGTGCGTACAGCAGGTTGTACATAATCAATTACCGTCATATCAGGACGAGCAAATTTCCAATTTTCCTCTAAATTACGCAAGCCATCGCACGTAGTCGGAATGATGACAGCATCAAGATCATCGTACGTTCCATCGAGTGCATGTTCCATAAGGGTAAATAAAATTGAGCAGTAAAACGCTGGGTAGTAACTTGAAGCTGCGCCTGTCGGCACACCGCCGCCCCATAACTCTACGGGATGCATTCCCGCTGCATGGACTAATTCCATCGGCACAAAATAAGGCACGCAACCTACTACCTGTTTCCCTGATTGTCTGGCAGCACGTATTGTTTTTTGAGGATCACGCGCATACGCGCTCAACTCCCCAACAATTTCTTCCACATCAACCATAACAACTCCTTTTCCTCTATCCGTTTTCGCGCTTCCTTGCCTAATTTCCATTCCCGCTTCCCAGGCAAACCTGTGCATATGCACACGAACATCTAAGACCATAGGTCTTTTAAAAACTCTCTATGAAGAAACGGTACTTACTCAGCCTGCATCTTTTGTGCTTGCTCTAAAGCATATAAGGCCGCCCCTAATGCACCGCATAATTGGCAAAGATCAGAAACCGCTATATTTGTTTCCAACTGTCGCTCAATAGCATGAACAGCTCCGGTATTGCGCGCAACGCCTCCACTCATAGCTATGGGCTCTTCAATCGAACCAAGCCTACGCACTAATCCCGCGGTTCTGTGTGCTACTGAATTGTGGATCCCTGCAACAATATCAGGAATAGACTCTCCATTTGCTAAATGTGAAATCACTTCAGACTCTGCAAACACCGTACATGTTGAACTGATTTCAACCGGATCAGTTGCTTTAGCGTCAAGATCCTTAAGTTGAGAAACATCACTTTCCAACACGCGCGCCATCACATCAAGAAAGCGACCCGTACCTGCAGCGCACTTTTCGTTCATGATAAAAGTATCTAGTGTTCCATCTGGCTGCAAACGCATAGCTTTAACGTCTTGCCCGCCTATATCAATAATGGTTCGTGTTCCCGGGATAAGCTTGCTCATTCCTTTGGCGTGACACGAAATCTCTGAAATCTGTTTATTTGCCTGGTCAAAACGCTGACGACCATATCCTGTCGCAACGCTATATGTAATATCACCCCACGTTAAACCAGTCTTTGCAAACACCTGATTAAGCGCTTGCTTTGCGCCGCTAGTTCCCGCTCCTAAATCACATACAACCCAATCAACTATTTCACCATCACCATCAACAATGACAACTTTAGAAGCAGTGGAGCCAATATCGATCCCTAGTCCATACATAAGAACCCCCTCTTATAACTGCGATGCATCTTGTTTATATGGTATGCATTCTCGCAGGTAGAAACTAATTGCTTTTATATAAACAGCACGTTGGTGTTTCCGATAAAAAGATTGCAGAACATATAATCAAGAATGAACTCCACTCAAATAATTACGATCGACAAAAAAGAAAGGTGCGGAGATGGGGTGTTACTGAATGTCTCCGCACCTTTTCTTATTACCTACTCATAACTAAGATCACTTCTCTATCTTTTCTTTGACTTCATTCGTTTCCTAGTCGTATGCAGGTAAAGGTACAGCTTTTAAAAGCGCAGTTTTATTTAGCTATCCTCGCGTGCTGTCTCAAGTTCAGCAATAAGTTTGTCGCTCAAACCGTTAGTCTGATTGCTGATATCAGCTTGAAGATTCTTAACACCTTCAAGAGCAAGAATTGAGTCATAGAAATCATCATCGTACTCAATAATGGTTGCGCCTGCATCTTTGATAGTCTGAATAGAATCCTCGTCTAAGCTCTTGAGCTGACCCTTGATTTCACCTGCTGATTCGCTAATAGCTTGCGTGATTGCATTTTGGTATGCAGGGTCTAAGCCCTCCCAAAAATCTTTATTAATTGACATGTTATAGGTATACAGAATGTGATTAGTCTTTGCTAAATACTTCTGAACTTCCTGCAATGAAGCGCCCACGATAGTGTCAGCTGCATTCTCTTGACCGTCAACCGTGCCATTTTGTAATGCAAAATAAACCTCAGAGAAAGCTAACGGAGTTGGCTCAGCTCCCAATGCTTGCCAGAATGCCATGTGATTCTTGTTTTCCATTGTACGAATCTGGAAGCCCTTAAAGTCTTCTAAGCTTTGGAGGTCCTTGTTTGAAGTAGTTAAACGATAGGTTCCATCCTGTAAGAAGCCCAAATTGTGCAAGCTACCTTTTTCGTACGCACTCTGAAGATCTTGTGTGAACTCATTTGATCCATTTAATACCGTATCGATTTGCTCAGGAGTATTTTGTGCAAAAGCCATAGGAAGATCAAACGCCGCTAACTCAGGAATGAAAGAAACCATAGGTGCTGGCTGCACGCAAACCATCTGAATATCGTTGGATTGCTCTTGACGAAGTAAGTCAACATCTCCACCAAGCTCTGAGTTGCCATGATAATCTACTGTAATTTTTCCTTTAGTAAGTTCGTTAACTCGTTTTGCAAAGTCTTCAGACCACAGATTTCCTGATGAACCAGGCGACGCGCAGTCTGCCAAAATAATAGTTACTGGATCAAGATCAGCAAATTCCCCTTCGTCTGAACTTGATGAACTGTTGTCGTTACCGCAACCTGTTAGGGCAAACATGCATACCGCCAAGAGCGCCGCCATAGCAACAGCGAGCAATTTGTACCACACGGTGTGGCTACTTCTCATCTCCCTCTCTAATCCTCTCATGTTCTTCTCCTTTCACTAATTTGTATCCCCAGCTGGCTCTTATGCCAGCAGAGTGCTTGTTGAATATCTACTTAAATCGTTATGCTAAAAACCATGTTGAAACCGTTGGGACGTAGACAATGATCAAAAGTGCTATGAGGAACGCTGCAATAAACGGCAGGGCGCGCCGTGCAATACTCATAGGTTTTTCTTCTGCAATGTTTGCAACAACAAACAAATTGAGGCCAAAGGGTGGCGTTGCAAGACCAATAGCTAAGCAGCAAACCAAAACAACACCAAAATGAACAGGATCAAGTCCCATCATCTGCATACCTGGCAACAGAATTGGCGCCAAGATAATGATGGCTGGTCCTGTATCCATAACCATACCTAGGATCAAGAACAGTAGTACACATACGCTCAGAGCAATCCACATATCACCAAACGTGTTCGTAATGAACGAGGTGATTGCAGCGGATGCACCGGTAAGCGCCAATACGCGACCAAATGCAGTAGCAAATGCCAAAACAAAAGCAAGACCAGCATACGTGCGTACTGCCGTAGCCATAATAGGAATAATCTCTTTGATCTTTATCGTGCGGTAAATAAGAAGCGCCACAATCAAGGCATAGAAGACACTGATGCAGGCAGCCTCGGTGGGAGTAACAAAGCCAGCATAAATACCGCCAAGAACAACTACCGGACACAAAAGGGCTGGCAAGCTATCAAGAAACAGATGACCGAATCCTTCACTATGCAACTCATCCATTGCATCTTTGATTCGCTCTCTATCTTCACCTTTACGCCGACAGTAGATAATAGAATAAATCATCAAACTAAGCCCGATAAGAATACCAGGGAAAATACCGCCAATAAAAAGCGCGCCCGTTGAAACTCCCGTAGCTAACGAATATAAAATGAAGGGAATTGATGGCGGAATAATAACGCCTAAACTCCCCGCAACTACAATCAGAGCTGCGCTCCATTTTCGGTCATATCCAAGGCTTACCAAAAAAGGTACGCACATTGCACCAACTGCTGCTGCCGTAGCAGGACCAGATCCTGAAATTGCACCATAGAAAAGGCAGGTCAAAACAACGGCACAGGGAATTCCTCCGTGAAATCTCCCAACAAAGAATGCAAAGAAGTTGAAAAGTTTCTTTGAAATGCCTCCTTCAGCCATGATGATGCCACCAAGGATGAAAAGAGGAATAGCAAGGAAGGGGGTCGAATTAGCGCCAGAAAACGTGTTGTTAATGAGCTGGGGAATACTGCCGCCCGTACCCATTAAGGTAATAGGTGCTAATGCCCCGGTAGCCATAGCAATACCAATAGGTACTGACAGCGCAATTGCGATAAGGAAAACGGCAAATACAAGTACTGCTGGCATTATGCTCTACCCCCTTCCTTATGAACGTCCTCATCCGAAGGCAGATCCTCATCTGCATGAGTATTTACTGCACTTTCATCTGAGGGTGTTATCCGACTTGATTCAGTCCACGCCACATTCAAAACATCACGCGGTTTCTTTTGCGTCGCTGCTTTCATATCAATGTCAGCGATAATGTCTTGGTCGCCATCAGTAATTGCATCATTGGGATTTTTGAGATCATTGCCCAATTCTTCTTCGACCTGAGCTTCAATACTGTTTTTTGGCGGAACATTAATAGATTTAATATGAAGGACACACATTTGTATGCCGCGGATTACCCCTAATGCAAATCCCAATAAAACTATGAGATACATAATCCACATAGGCATCAGCATTGCAGGAGAATTCTCACCACTTGAGATAATGCGCTGCAACACTTCCACTGAATAAAACGTCAATACCGCAAGTATGATGACATTAATAACATCGATTACGATATTGAGAACGTTTTGAGCTTTCCAAGGTAGCAATTCTGCAAGTGCAGTTACACGCAAGGTTGTTGCCGTACGAATGGTATAAGGCAGCGAGATAAATACCGTTGCAATCCAGGTAAATCGGCAAAACTCTTCTGCCCAAGTAAGCGATTGGACAAACGAAACATTGCGCGCGACTACTTGAAGAAGTTCAACGCAAGCCATAAGTGCAAGTAGCACAATAAGCAGAGTCTCTTCAAAGTGGTTGTCAATCCACTTTATGACAGTCATTGCGGTACTAGCTTGCTTTTGGTTATTACCTGTTACTACTTTTTCCACTACTGCTCCCCTCCTCTTCTTTTCCTCTTTAATCCCCTACACTTTTTAAAATTTCACCCTGCAAAGCAGGGCTAAACCTTTACTTCATCATGGTTCTCTTAAAGCGACAACGCCGCCTGACGTCCCTCTTTGATGGCATCAACAATAAGCCCATCGTTTTCCTCACCACGAACTGAGCCCGCAGCATATACTTCATATCCCGCTTGTTTTAATTGGTTACAAAGATCTTCATCAGCCTGCATCCTTGGCAGACTCATAGCAGTATCACAATCAAGAACGCGCTTTGTTGCTTCTCCTGCTTCAGACTCTTTTATGTAGTCTTGAGAGTTTTCAACAGCGGAGGTCTGATTGACCTCAAGATGTTTGTCTTTTAATTTCAGCGAAAGAACATCACTCATGATGTCGACATCATGAGAATCAAACCAAGGAAGTAACCGATTTCTGTATCGCGGAGGCATCTCGGGGGCAATTTGCGATTCCGACCCCACAATAGTGACAGCTCTTTCTCGCTTTTTTAGCCAAAGAGCGCCTTGGAGACCCGCTATCCCTGTCCCGACTACCACCACATTTTTACCCACCCCAGGCAAAACGCGCTCAGTAATCTTATTCACAAGATGGCCACCCAAGATGCGCAAAGGAACCTCTGCTTGCTGTTGTAAGATATTGACTGATGTATGATTTTTGCGCGTTTCCCCTGGAATAGAGGCCACATCGTAGCATCCACCTGTCGCAACAATAATTGCATCAGGGTTAAATGATCTCACTGTTTCAAGGGTTACGTGAGTTCGTACATGTACCGTAATAGGTAGCTTCTTAACCATAGTGGTCAAGTATTGATAAAGGTACGTTACATTGTCGAGATACGTTCCCTTAATCATTGCCGCCAGGGGAAGATGCCCACCTAATTGACTTGATTGTTCAAAAAGTGACACCACATGGCCACAGAGCGCCGCGCTGCAAGCCGCTTCCATACCAGCAGGTCCTCCGCCAATAACCATAACTTTTTTCTTAGTTTTGGCGGGCTTGATATCCATCTCATAGTTACCAAGTGCCGGATTAACGCGACAGGTGCGTGGGCCCATCGTACCGATCTTTCCGCCACCTTCGCATGTTGCACAACGATTGCAGTGGCGAATTTCATCAATCCGCCCTTCTTGAAGTTTGCGCGGCATATCCGGATCAGCCCAAAGCGCACGATTGAATCCTGCTATATCAGCCTTACCCTCTGAAAGCACTTTCTCAGCCTTGTTTTCATCAAGACGACCAACGCAAATCACCGGCACACCGACCACTTCTTTAATCGCAGATGCAGCTGGAATGAGAACACCATCGCCTTCAAAATCTTTAATATACGGTTTCATGAACGGATCGGGTTCTGGATAAGGAAAATAATCAGCAGGCAAATACAGCATAGGAGAAGGAATCTTCCCAAATCCTTCCCCGGTAATAGACATATAATCTACACCTTCGGCTTCAAATAACTTGGCTATCTCTTGCGCTTCTGGAATAGTGAGAGCTCGCTCATTACCAAACTCTATGCCATTAAAGCGAACCCCCATCAAGAAGTTCTCGGGCACAATTGCGCGCACTCCTTGCATAATCTCTCGCACAAGACGCGTTCTGTTTTCAAACGAATCGATACCATATTGATCATGCCGCTTATTCCAGACCCGCGTTAAAAAACTCGCCATAAAATAGCTATGAGCAGCATGTACTTCAATACCATCAAATCCAGCTTTTACCAGTCGTTTAACTGCTTCAAAATAGTGTTGCTTCATAGACGCTATTTCCTCCAGAGAAAGCTCTCGAGGAATAGGATCATTAAGCGGCATCTCTTCTTCTGTTAAACGCGAAGGACCGACAGGATCAATCACATCAGCAGGACCTGCGTGATGAAGCTGAGCAATGATAAGCGCACCATTAGCATGAACGAGATCTACTAACTCTGTAAGACCCGGCAAAAACTTATCATCCCATACTCCACCCATGGTAAATTTTGCATCACCCCACGGCATAAAGGACATCGTATCAACCGAGACATAGCAGCTCCGCCTGCACTAATATGATCAAAAAGCGCTTTGACCCGTTCTGTCACAAAACCATCTTGAGACCAATATCGTGACCCTGCTGCGGTTTTAACAATGCGGTTTTTAAGAACACGATTGCCCACTTGGATGGGAGAAAGAAGGGTATGAAATGCTTGCACTGCCATGGCACTACCTCAATACCGTCCCTTTAAAATGCCGTCATAAGAGGAGCAAGTGTATTGATAGTCATACCACCATCAACCAAAAGAACTGAGCCAGTTATATAGTCGGCTTCAGGACTTGCCAAAAAGTAAATTGCATTAGCCTGATCTGCAGGAACACCAACACGACCCAAAGGTGTCATAGCATTGCGTTTCTCGCGAGCGCCCGGTTTATCAATACGCTCGCGATTGATGTCGGTATAGGTATGCCCAGGAGCCACAACATTAACACGAACTCCACGCGGTCCCCACTCACCAGCAAGCTGCTTTGAGAGCATAATGACGCCCGCTTTTGAAGGCGAATATGATCCAGAAATAAAGATAGGATTTACGCCACCCATAGAAGCAATATTAACTATCACTCCACCCCTATCAAGCATGCAACCACCCAATACTTGGCAACAAAAAAATGTTCCCGTGAGGTTTACGTCAATACATGCCTTCCAGCTTTCTTCAGAAAGTTCAGCCAAAGGAAGACTTCCTGCACCTTGATAAGCAGATCCGCAGACCAATACATCAATTGCACCAAAGTGTTCCATGATGTAATCCTTAGCGGCAATAACGCTCTCCTTAGAAGCAACATCAGTATGAAGATACGTTACGTTAGGGTAGCCCTCTGCCCACTCAACAACGCGGTCGTCAAGAATATCAAGAACAACCAGGTGGCAATTGGGTTCTTTATCAATAAAGGTTTGACATGTTTTTGCACCGATTCCATCAGGCTTTGCTGCTCCCGTAACTACGATCACTCGTCCTTTTTCGGCGTTCATAGTTCCCCCTTTATTGATTTTTCTTTTCTCTCCTTTTTACATAACGTGTTACATAACATGTTATGTAACACGTTATGTTACTATTTAGCACTAATTATGCAAGAGATAATTAAGAATAATCTCTTCTCATAGTGACAAAAGCTATTTAGTTATTGGTTTGATTGGTTTTAAGAATGTAACGATGAAGCTTACTTCTTGATACGAACTGCGCCTTTATCGCAACGATTGCCCCAGGAATCAATCAACTCATCGTCTTTATATACGCATACTATTTCGCAGTGATTGGCGCATTTTTGACATACTACTTCCCGCGTTATAAATTCAAAATCGCTAATATCAAACGCAAAGGGATGCCACGTAGCTGAAGGTGAATCAGCTGCAAGAAGGGCAGCGCCATAAGCTCCCATCAGGTGTCCATCAGGATCCACAAGTACGGGTGCACCAAGCGCGTCTTCAAAGGCTTTCACCACACCAATATTTTTGGACACGCCGCCTTGGAATACCACGGGATCCACAATACGCTTGCCCTTTCCAACATTATTAAGGTAATTGGTAGCGACCGCTTTACAAAGACCTGCAATAACATCCTCGCGCGGATATCCCACCTGGAGCTTATGCACCAAATCAGACTCAGCAAATACCGTACAACGAGCCGCAATGTTAGCAGGCTTTTTTGAGGTAAGCGCAATCGCCCCAAAGTCTTCAACTTCAACACCAAGGCGATGTGCCTGACTCGACAAAAACGATCCTGTTCCTGCCGCACACAGCGTGTTCATGGCATAATCAGTTGCAACGCCGCCTTCAATACAAATGATCTTAGAGTCCTGGCCACCAATCTCTAAGATTGTACGCACATCAGGATGAAGATGTGTGGTGCCTACCGCATGTGCCGTAATTTCATTTTGATAACTGCTGCATCAAGAACAGCACCTATAAGCCTTCGCGCGGATCCTGTTGTACCCACCGCCATCACTTCATAGGTGTCAAACTGACCTGCATCTTCCATTTGTTTTTTGAGATCTTCCACGACACGACGGGTAGCATCGGTTGGATTACCTTCAGTCCAAAGATAAGAACGCGCCATAATGGTTCCCGTCTCATCAATCACTACGCCTTTGGTCGAGATTGATCCAATATCAATTCCCAAAAACGCCTTTTCCATGTCTGCCTCACTTTGGTCTATCAGTCGTGGTTATTTACCATTGTTTGTTATTGCTTGTAGCTATCCATCGCGCGCAGCGACCTCTTTTGTTAACGTGCCTTACGCATGGCGATCATGTCATAAAACGCCTCGAGGCGCGTATCTAATCCTGTATCCGATGTTTGCGAATCATAGCTCAAATACAAAATAGGTACGCCATAATCGCGACTCATTTTCTGCAATACCGGCATCACGTCAATCTCGGGCGTACATCCTGCGCTCTTGAGATGAATTACCCCATCGTATCCTTCTTCTATATACTGCTTAGTCGCCGCAAGCGTGAGCGTTGAAGTGGGACCCATATCAAATTGCACATATTCTGCCACACTGCGGCGCAAATTAGGCTCGTTATAGTGCAAATTGCGATTGGTCATATTCATCTTGCGCGCCACACTCACGCCCATATCGATAAGCTTGTCCTCAATAAACAAATTACTGTGCGCATCAGCCGCAGTAAAGTATTCGCCTACAATCCCCACTCGGATAGGATCCACCGGTTGGTGTACTGGGATTGCTTTAAGAGCAAGCTTTGCCTGTTCAAAGGCACGATCAACCTCTGCTTTATTGGTTGCTGCGCGCATATCTGCAAAAAATACATCGCGCGCTCGCGCAAACGATCCTTTTTGTACTTCAAATCCCGCTTGCGCCAAATAGAGATCGTTGTAAGAATCAAGCACTTCAAGCATATGGAGAAGTACTAAAAATTGTTTGACGCCTTCAGGAATCGAGAGATGGGGATTTATTTTCTCTTTACAAATAGTGATGAGTTCCGTAGGTGGCTCATCAATCACCGTCGCAAAATTGAGCATGGTAAAGTCATAGCCCATATCATGCAAGATAGCCTCTTGGAGCTCACCGTAATACCCCAAACGACACGGACCAGCAAACTGCACAAGCACATCAGCGCCGTGTTCAAGCGCCTCAATATAATCACCCAAAATGTGCTTAAACGGTGCACAAACATAATCTGTTGAATTAAGTGTCCCCAGTTCAAGCGTGCGCCGCGTCGCCTCAGGCAGCTGTACAAACTCAGCGTTGAGTACCTGCTCTACAAAATATTTGAACGCGATATCATAATAGCTATAACGCATAAACGCCACTTTTTTAGTCGAATGACGTTTATCCGCGGACGTCCCTTTAAACGCATGTTTTTGCGTCTTTTCGGATCTCTTCTGTACCTTCTTGCTCTTTTTATCCCCTTTTTGTTCTGTTTCCGATGGGACTTTTCCGCCTTTTGCACCGCGCAAAGACGGCCGCAAACCCCGCGGTTCACCTGGTTGGATCGAAACGACAGCCGAACGAATATCATCATAGTGATGCTTCAAGGTATCAATGGCATCACGGCGCATAGTGGAGAAATCGGGACGTTTATTACCAGCATGAGAGTTGTTGCCAGGATTATTACTGGAGTTATTACCAGAATTATTACCGGGATGTTGTTCACTCATGGATATACCCTCCTTTACGCTGGTATCCGAGGATATCCACAAAACTCTCAACACGCGTCTCTAGCCCTGCGAGCCCTGATTGCGCATCAACCGTAAGGGATAAAATAGGCTTACCCTTAATAAAGCGCACAATAGCATCATTAGTCATAGAATCAGGACCACACGGAAATGCACTCATGAGAACAATGCCGTCGATCTGATCATAGAGCGAGAGAATCGCCCCAATTAACTCACGATTAACCGCCCAAGGCAGAGTGTCGGAAAACTCATCGCTTACCCTACGCGCTTTTTCCCGATCATATTGATCAGCACAAAGCGCCACCGCCCCACACTCCTCGAGCATTTCTTTAATAGGATCTCCGATATAAGCATCATGCAACACGTAAGGGTGCGCCACAAGCAAAATTTTGAGGGGCTGTTCATCAGCAGGAAGCTTGTTAATGGTTTCAAGCGCATCCTTGAGTGCCGCACCCATGATTTTGTCCTCTTTTGTCTGAGCTTTAACGGCAGCTTTATATGCAGCTTTTGCCTGTTTTTTTGTAGCTCCTAGCTGCTGGCCAAGAGAAAGAAACGCTTCAGACTCAGAAATTTTGGTGTCTTCCACGTCGATTTCTGCAGAAAGAATTCTCAGAGGTTTTTTGCTTGGGGCAGATTCTCCTCCAACACGCGCCATCACAGGCTGTACCGTAAACGCATCCGTTGGATTACTTGTGCCTGTCGCAAAGGTATTAGAAACCAGGTCAGGTAACGCTTGAAATTTAGTACAAAAACTGTCGTTATGACCTAGATTGTCAACCGAGGGGATAAAAATTGCGTCAACCTCATCGTCTTGAAGAAGCGCCTCAACATGGCCCATGTAAATCTTTGATGCAAGGCAACATTCATCGACCGAGCGATGATCGCCCGCTTCTAGGATAGCGCGATCAGTCGGACTACTCACCACAACCCGACGGCCGAGCTCTTCAAAAAACGTACGCCACAATATAGCGTAGCGATAATAGAGCAGCCCACGCGGAATACCAATGGTTTTCACATCGGCAAAGGCGGGCTGGCGTAATAGTTCTAACGGATTCATTGCACCTCTTCATATGATGCTCTTGCAAAACTGCACCACGTATTTGATACTCCAAGCATTGACAACTCACAACGCAGCGTTAAATACCGCGTTGTCGCGTTGTCGCGTTGTAATGTAACGCATAATTATAAAGGAGCGCACCCGAAACCGAGTGCGCTCCCACAGAATTGCAATAGGGTTGTAAGACACGTCTAGGATCGCGTCCAAAGCGTCGCGTCTATTTCATGAGGTCACAAACTGCTTGTGCATAAGCGATGGGGTCATCAATAGGCAAGCCCTCGGTGATCAAAGCCTGGTCATACAAAATGGAAGTGTACTGTGCGACTTTAGCCGCATCACCTTCAATCTGTGCGGTCTTGAGTACCTCAAAGATGGGGTGATGAGGATTAATCTCGAGCACACGATCACTCTTAACGTCCTGACCATCTGGTGTCATAGCCATGATCTTTTCCATCTCAAGACTGATGGGACCGTCCGCAACAACGCAAGCCGGTGCCTCAGTTAAACGAGCGGATACCGCAACACGCACCACTTTGCCATCAAGTGCATCACGCATCGCAGCAAAGAGCTCCTCGTTATCCTTGGTGATTGCCTCAGCAGCGCTCTTCTCGTCCTCAGTTTCAAGATCGAGATCGCCGCCTGCAACATTTTGGAAAAGATAGGTCTTGGACTCGGTTGCGTCGCTTGCGCCATCCGTGCCGTCAGCTGCGGCTGGCACATCGACCGTGTAATCCTGCATGGCCATCATGCAAAACTCGTCAACGTCTTGCGTGCAGAGCAGCACATCGTAACCTTTATCCATCACGCTCTTGACGATAGGCATCTTAGCCAAGCGGTCAACCGACTCGCCCGCTGCGTAATAAATTGCCTTCTGATCCGTAGGAGCGGCGTCGATGTACTCCGCGAGCGTCACCATCTTTTGCTGCTTGGCAGAATAGAAGAGTAGAAGCTCAGCCAGGTTACCCTTTTCCATACCGTAACTCGTATAGATACCATATTTCAAACCGCGGCCAAAGTTCTCGAAGAACTTCTCGTATCCTTCGCGGTCTTTGGCCAGATAGTCAACGAGATCACCGTGGATTTTCTTCTCCAAACGACGCGCGATAGCACGCAGCTGCGAGTTATGCTGGAGCGTCTCGCGCGAAATGTTGAGCGTGAGATCCTGGCTGTCAACCACACCACGGACAAAGTTGTAGTGGTCAGGCAAAAGCTCTTCGCACTTCTCCATAATGAGCACGTTTGAGGAATAGAGCGCCAAGCCCTTCTTATAGTCTTTGGTGTAGAGATCATAGGGGGCATGCGATGGGATAAACATGAGCGCATCGTAAGAAAGAGCGCCTTCCGCATGTACCGACATCGTGCGAGCTGGATCCATAAAGTCGTGGAAGTCCGTTTTATAGAACTCGTTGTACTCCTCTTGGGAAACTTCGGACTTGCGACGCTTCCAGATAGGAATCATCGAGTTTATTGTTTGGATTTCCTCTACGGTCTCATACTCGGGTGTCCAATCGTCCCCAGCATCCTCAGGTTTAGGCAGCGCACGCGTGGTCTCAACCTCCATCAAAATTGGATAGCGCACATAGTTGCTGTAGCGCTTGATGAGGTTTTTGAGCGTAGAGGTCTCAAGGTAGGTATCGTAATTCTCTTCCTCGGTGTTGTCCTTGAGCTCAAGAATAACCTCAGTACCATGCGTTGCTTTTTCAGCCGGAGATACTGTATAGCCATCAATGCCATTGCTCTCCCATTTGAACGCCTCATCGGATCCGTATGCGCGCGAAATCACGGTGACTTTTTTTGCCACCATGAACGCAGAGTAGAAGCCCACACCAAACTGACCAATGATATCAACTGCATCACCCTGAGACTCAGCATTGTCAGTCTTGAATTCCAAGCTTCCGGAATGCGCAATGGTTCCTAAGTTCTTCTCCAGCTCTTCAGCGGTCATACCAAGGCCGGTATCTGCAATGGTTAACGTGCGTGTGTTTTTATCAGCCGTAACTTGGATATTGAGATCATCTTTTGAAATGGTAATCTCGGGATCCGTGAGCGATTTGAAGTAGAGCTTATCTACCGCATCCGATGCGTTAGAAATCAACTCACGCAAGAAAATCTCGCGATTGGTATAAATTGAATTGATCATCAGATCAAGTAAGCGTTTGCTTTCGGTTTTAAACTTTCTCATGAATGTCCTTTCTTTTATGTGTCAGCACTAACGGCATTGTTCACGCACTATTAGGTGCGACTTAATTCAGTCGCAAATTCAGTATCAAATTTCCGTATCAAAAATTAGCACTCCCAAGCCGAGAGTGCTAAATCTGATTCTAATAAGCGCGAAAAATCTGTCAATGAGACACATAGGTTATCTCAGAAGAACTCACAAGATATTCAAATTTCAGAAGGTGGCGATGGGGTTTGTGCGCAAGTAATGCGCGGAGCAGCGAACACCATCCCATCGGCACTCCATTGGCGCCCCATCGCCAAACTTTTACTTATGAACGCTATGAACGAGCAAGCCCATCGACAGGAAGGACAATACCAGAGACATAGCTTGCCAAATCACTTGCAAGATAAAGATACGCATTAGCAATGTCCTCGGGCTCAGCCATGCGACCAAGCGGGATTGAAGCAATCAATGGCTTGATAATCTCATCAGGCAAACCATCAACCATATCAGTGTGGGTAACGCCAGGCGCAACTGCATTCACGCGGATATGATCAGGAGCAAGCTCGCGAGCAAGCGACAAAGTCAAACCATTAACCGCAAACTTTGAAGTTGGGTACGCAGAACCAGAAGGCTGACCATAACGAGAAACCATTGATGAGGTATTGATAATGCAGCCGCCATCGCCCTGCTCGCGGAAAATGCTGACCGCAACCTGGCAGGTATAAAAGACCGAAAGCACATTCAAATCCATGATGCTTTGGAGCTCTTCAGGAGTGTAATCAAGCAAGTGTGTGCGTGATTCTTTACCTGCATTATTACCCAAGATATCAAGACGACCAAACGTCTCAACAACTTTGGCAAACTCAGCAGTGATCGATTCAGGATCGGTAAGTTTTGGGGTGATGCCCATAACCGGATAATCAGGATTGATCTCAGCAAACTTTGCGAGTGCTGTATCAACGGTCTCCTGGCGTGATCCACAAATTGCAACCTTGGCGCCATTCTCTAAAAACTTATGAGCAATACTAAAGCCAATACCGCGCGTACCACCAGTAATAATAGCAACTTTACCTTCAAGTAAATTCATATGAGGCTCCTATCTTCATACATTGCATGTCTTATCTTGTGAAGCCATCATACTAAAGAGTTATTGCAGATAGATTACTGGTTGCACTCTTGTCGCGCATTTGTTGCCTGCAATACGAGTAGATCAAGCTTTGCCCTCTTCAGTATCAGTTTTCAACTTATGCCCGAAAATAGCCCCTTTTTACATGAGATTGCGTTTAGTGAGAGGGTCGCTTTTAGGGAAGTCCCATCGCCAAATCTTGCATAAGATAAAATCCTCTCACGGAATGCGATCTTATGTCATTTATAAGTGACTGACTCCACAGGTGAGGACTTAGTCACCTGGACTGAGTAAGTCACCAAAATCAAATCCTCACAATGAATGTAATCTCATGCATTTTTTGATTTTCGAGGAATTTTTGAAACGACCCAAAGCATTTTTTGAAACGCGACACGATTTCTTGGGAACCCCAAGGCTTTTTTGGAGCTCTAAGGCACTTTTGAAAAGCCCAACGCTCCAGCGCAAGTTCCTCAAGATAACCCTAAAATTGGGGACATAAAACAAAAAAACCCGCTTTGACCAGGCAAAACGGGGAAGCTTTAGATGGTGCGCCGTGAGGGATTCGAACCCCCGACGTACTGATTCGTAGTCAGTCCCTCTATCCAGCTGAGGTAACGGCGCGTTTTTCAGCAAGAGAAATAATACAACAATGGAAAAAGAAGTCAAATACTATTTAACAAATAGAGTAAAAGCGAGAAAAATGACAGGCAATTGGTTCTTTATCACGCTCAACGGTCTACGATCACGAAGTTTCTCGTATAATGAAGCCCATGGAATACCAAAACAGACATATCAGCCGCGAGCAGCTTCTCTCAAATACACTGCATCATTTCGCAACGATCACCAAACACAAAGCACTCGTATTTGAACTCTGCGCAAAGGCTGGTCTTCCCTGGCAAGGTCTCACTCATGACCTCTCCAAGTATTCACCCACTGAATTTAGCGTTGGAGCCCACTATTTCCAGGGTGATCGTTCCCCTAATGCGGCAGAGCGTCATGACAAAGGGTTTTCAGAAGGCTGGATGCATCACAAAGGACGCAATCCTCATCATTATGAATACTGGACTGATATGCGCGAAGGCGGCGATGGTACGCTCTGCGGTGTTCCCATTCCGACGCGCTATATGGTTGAAATGATGTGCGATCGCATTGCTGCATCTAAGGTCTACAAAGGCAAAGACTATAACGATTCGTGCCCCCTTGAGTATTTCGAGCTCGAGCTCTCTTTTGGCAATCTGCCCATGAATCCCGAGTCAGCCGCTTTTCTGTATGCTCTTCTCTCACTTTTAGCTGAAAAAGGAGAAGATGAGACGATGAGGTTTGTGCGCAAACATATCGTCGAGCCTCGTTTTATCTATACCCCCGGCGGCGCATTTTAAGACTTTCTGCTCACCCCTACGTGATAACCACCCCCATTTACAACAGTGTGCATCACCTCATCGCCACCCCTTTACAAGTTTTCTCGAAGCATCACTTACACAATCCAGTAAAATTAAAGCGTTCAAGCAGACGTACGTTCAAGCACCACCCCAGTGTGGAACGCGGACTTGTTTGAATGCGTATTCATATTATGGAAGGAAACACTTGAAGGTTCGAAAACCGAAACCTCACCGATTGTAATCCTTCATCTGCCTCCGCATCGCGCCGCGCAGTTGAAGGAACACTGCGACGCGACGAAGCGGATTTCGTTTTGCATTTGCTTTGACGCTGCTTTATGTATGATGTAATGCCGATGGGGTGCATCACTATGCACGCCTACTGATGGTTGCGCACTTGCGACACTACGCCAGTGCGCGCATCTTATGCGGCTTTGGTACTGGGCAACGTCTAAGCACGTAGCATACGCGGATCTGCAGATTCGGAGGAATATGCTTTACCTATCACAAATGATCGGCGAGCCGGTCGTTGATGTTAACGGAGAAAAACTGGGTACCATCTCAGACCTTGCCATCCAAACAGGCGAGGTTTTCCCACGCATCACCTCGCTCGCCTTTACCGGTCCGGGCAAAGTGCCCTTTATGATCTCTTGGCGCAAGTACGTCGGCGACTTTGATGAAGAAGGTATCCGCCTTAAGGTCGACAAGGAAGATATTCGTTTCTCCTATCTCCAACCAGACGAAGTTCTCTTGGCTCGTGATCTCCTTGACCGTCAGATTGTTGACACGCAAGGCATGAAGGTTGTACGCGTAAATGACTTAAAACTCTCGCAGTCTGGCAATCAGCTACGCCTCCTTGGTGCTGAAGTGGGCATGCGTGGCATTTTGCGCGGTCTTCATCCTCTCCTTGAAAAAGCTGCCACCAAAATAGCGCACTTATTTGGCAAGCACATCGACGAGAAGCTCATCGCCTGGAATTATATGGACTTGCTGGATCGCGACTTGTCCGAGGTGCAGCTTTCCGTCACGCATACCCGCTTAGAGGAACTGCACCCCGCGGACGTCGCCGACATTTTGGAGCAGCTCGATCCACAGCAGCGCGCCAATGTGTTTAAGCATTTGGATGACGCGCAAGCAGGTGACGCTATCTCTGAAATGGAAGATGAATTCCAGGCCGACATTATTGCGGATTTAGATGAGGCACGTGCATCACGCCTCTTAGGCGACATGGATCCAGACGATGCAGCCGACATCGTTGGCGACCTCCCCTATGAAAAAGCAGAAACCCTTCTGCGCTTGATGGGTGTGGAAGACGCGGCTGATATTCGCAAACTGCTCGGTTATAAGGATGATACTGCAGGCGGCTTGATGACCACCCAATATGTGGCTATGCACACCACCGACACGGTCGAGCAAACGGTAGATGCGCTGCGTGCCCTTGATGAAGATCACCCCACCGTAAGCTATGTCTACGTACTTGACCCCTATGACAAACTCGTGGGTGTGCTATCTTTGCGCACGCTTGTGCTGGCGCCCAAAAACACGCCCCTTGAAGACATTATGTTTGATGAACTCATCACCGCGCTTCCTGAAGAAAAGGAAGAAGAAGTTGCCGCTGACATCTCCAAGTATGACTTACTTGCTATTCCAGTTATTGATGAGGCGGGTGTCATGCTGGGTATTGTCACGGTTGACGACGCGCTCGATGTTATTGAAGATGATGCCGAGGAGCACAAGCTTCATATCTCAGGCGTACAACTTGCCGTAACTACGCTCTGCTTTGCGGTACTTCTCATCCCCTACACCTATCTCGTTCTCCATCTGGTCGGCAATTAGGAATTTCGGAGTATCGACCATGATGGTGTCCAAGACAAAACTAGAAAAAGCCACACACGACACGTCCAATACCGTCGTTTCAGCGAGCGTCAGCCCTAACGCATCGTCTGAAGCACCGCTTAAAAAACGTTCCAAACTCTTGCTTATTTTAATGGCGATGGGTCCCGGCATTGTGACCGCTATGGCCGGCAATGATGCAGGCGGTATTTCAACCTACTCTACCGTAGGCGCGAAGTTTGGTTACCTAACACTTTGGGTTATTCCCGTCATGTGCATCTTGCTTGTGGTAGTACAAACCACGGCAACGCGCATGGGTGCTGTCACGGGCAAAGGCTTTGCAGCCCTTATTCGTGAGCGCTTTGGTATCCGCCTTACCGCCCTCGCTATGCTTGCGCTCCTTATCGGTAACGTTGCAACCACCTTTTCTGAGTTCGCTGGTATTGCCTCAGGCATGGAAATGTTTGGAGTACCACGCTGGATTAGCGTTCCTATTGCTGCCGCGGCGGTGTGGGGACTTATCGTGGGTGGCAGTTACAAGCGCGTTCAAAATGTTTTTCTAGCACTTAGCTTTGTCTTTATCTCCTACATTATTGCGGCATTTATGTGTCAACCCAACTGGAATCTCGCGCTGATCCATACCGTAATACCCGAAGCGCTTCTCGATCAGAGCTTCTTGTCCTTAACGGTTGCCATGGTCGGTACCACCATTGCGCCCTGGATGATGTTTTATACCCAGTCTTCGGTAGTTGAAAAAGGCGTGGAGGTCAAAGAGCTTTTTTATCAGCGCATTGATGCCATCACCGGCGCTGTGGTTGCCTGCATTGTGGCATGGTTCATTATCGTGACCACAGGCTCTGTACTCTATCCTCAAGGTATCGAAATCGAATCAGCTGCTGATGCAGCCGCTGCTCTCGCCCCCTTTGCCGGACAGTACGCAGAAGCGCTCTTTGCCGTGGGCCTCATCGCCGCCTCACTTCTTGCTGCTTGCGTCTTGCCCCTCACCACCTCATTTGTGATTTGCGAGGCATTTGGCTGGGAAGCAGGTGTGAACTTCTCGTGGAAAGAAGCACCTATTTTCAAAGGTATTTTTACTGCAACTATTGTCATGAGCGCGATCGTCATTGTGATTCCTGGACTCAATTTGATGGGCATTATGCTCACCGCGCAGTTTGTGAATGGCGTAATTTTACCGGTGCTCCTCATCTTTATGGCCATCATCTGCACCGACAAACGTATGATGGGAGCCTATACCGTACCTCTCGTGACGCGCGGATTGCTCTACATCACCATTGTGGTGGTAGGAATTTTATCGATTATATGTTTGATTATGCAAATCTTTGGGATTGGCTAGCAGTTAGAATTGAGTAGGAAGGACATTCCATGGCAGACGTCCCTGATGTGGAAAAACGCACCGCTTTACGCCGCGAGGTTATAGCAATCCGTCACCACCTTGATGAAGCCTATCGTGCCCATAAATCCGCAGAAATTTGCAAACAGCTGATCCAGTCGCTTGATATGACACTGATGCTCACCGACCGCGACCCATCGCATACTATTATTGCCGTCTATTCCGCATTTCCTGACGAAGTGCAACTCCACGACTTTATTGAGAACGCCTACGAAAAGGGATGCTCAGTCGCGTTCCCCGTTCTGGTAAAAGACGCACAAAGCGACAATACCACGACGCAGACTATGGAAATGCGCATCGTGGATCAGACGACCTACGAATCTATCATGCAGGTCGACGGATCGGGGCAATATATCGCTGAGCCCACAACGCCAACTCATCAAGTAAAAGCACCTGAAAGTTTTTTAGCAAACCCGCTTAAGACCTACTATCATCATGATCTAAGCTTGGCCGACTTCCCCTACGTACGCGCACGCGATCTCACTATGATTGTGGTTCCCCTTGTTGCCTATGACAAGCACGGCAACCGCCTTGGATACGGCGGCGGTAATTACGACCGCTACCTCACCCAGATACAAGACGGCACCCGCATCGCCGCTGTTGCTTTTGCAGAGCAAGAGGTCAATGAGGTGCCGGTTGAGGCACACGACATTCGTGTTCCTATAATTGCGCTTTAATCCTTAACGATAGAGCCCTTGTAGTTTTCGATGCCGCCCTGCATGTCATAGACCTTGGTGTATCCCAAATCAGTCAGCTTCTTGCTCGCATTTGCACTGTGCATACCACTTTGGCAATACACCATAATCGGCTTATCTGTCTCACTTGCAATCTTTGCCGCGCGCTCCTTGTCAATCTGATCCCACGGAACATTAATCGCGCCAGGCAAATGACCTCCTTCATATAATCCCTCAGGACGCACGTCAACCAATACAGGATGCTCCAGTTCCAAAATCTCATCAGCCTGTTCAGGTGTTACTTTTACCGGGTCAGCCATAATAATCTCCCCCTTTATTCTTGAGTTGTTTTTAGTCTAGCCTCGTTTTATAAGGCGATGGGGCCAAGCCACCCGTAAGTAAAAACCTTGATGAAATTTTGTAACACGTCCGTTGCACTTCATACTTACCGCACGTGTACTTGACAAATACCACTAGCATAACCACTAAGTAAGATAGGAGTTTGCCATGGAACACAAAGGGCCTCGCATTGTCGGAATCATCGTTCTTGTCCTCATGGGACTGTTTATCGCGATTGTGGCAGCTATTAATATCTATGTGAATACCACGTATGCCACCTTTTATGACCAAGCTGAAAAACAGTTTGAAATCCCCGGTATCAACAGCGGCTTCATTCCCCAAGATCTCGACTATCTGGATTCGGAAGATATCTGGTTCTTTAGTGGCTATATGAATGACGGCAGCCCATCGCCCCTTTATAAAAGGACCAACGATGCAACAAACAACGTGACGAATAACGTGACGAATAATCCAACCAACAATGCAGAAACTAACACCACAGAAAGCGCGTACACCGTAACTAAAATTCAGCTCGCAAATCCCGATGGCACACCCTACACTGACCATGGATCAGCCATCACTACCACTGACCAGTATGCTTTTCTCGCGGCTGAACAAAGCTACCTCGTTTTTGACACAAACGCTTTAGCTGCCGCACAAGAAGGAGACACTGTAGTTGCGCTTGACCGCATCAATCTTGACTTCAGTCCTGCATTTATGAATATCGAAAACGACGCTCTTTATTTAGGGGTTTTCTATCACCCCGGTGACTACGAAACGCCTGCCGCCATGCACATCACTACGCCTGACGGCACTGAGAATCCCGCCGTAATGTACAGTTATCCGCAGGATATAACGCAACCCTACGGATTCGCGCGCGTACCCGCTGCCGTCTATTCTATTCCCGGTATGATCCAAGGTACCTGCCAGACCGAGTCAGGCGAGATCGTACTGAGTCAATCGTTTGGCGCGAATAGCTCACACCTCTATGTTTATAGCCAGGATAATCTTGTCCAAACAGGCACTTATCTTGCCGATGGGGTTGACGTAGCGCTCTATTGCCTCGACAACACAAGCCTCACCGATGATCTATTAGCGCCTCCTATGCTTGAAGGCATCGAGAGTGAAGATGGTCAGGTATACGTGACTGATGAAGCTGCATCCAATAAATACCTCTTTGGTAAACTCTATGGAGCCGGACATGTTTACTCGCTCACGCTCTAATACCACACTCAAAATGAGTGCAACAATGAAGGCAAAAATGGGTGCAAAAATGAGAGGATGATACCTCATGGCCATTAACTACAATCTCAATCCGCTCGGACCAGAACGTCCCACCCAAGAACAAATCAACGCGGCAAAGGCTGCTCAGCGCAAGCGTCCGTCAAACCAAACACAAGAACCGCAAACACCTGAGGCGCTCGTGGAGGCGGCGCGTATTGCGACGGATCGGGCGTTTGACATGCTTATGGAGTACATGCGCGCCGAGCATGAGAGTGGATATTTGAATTTGTATAGGCTAGTTCCGCTTGCAGCGCTCGTGTTGGGGGATCGCGTGCAGGTAGGAAATGCATCGCGCTATGTGTATCATTACGCCAAAAGCCAGGGCTACGATATTCCTTCTTATCCACTTTCAACCTCAGGGGAGATTAAGCAATTCTTTGCTGACGAGGGCGTGAAGAATATTCCTGAATGGTACGAAAAGATTGGCGTTCCTGTTAATGACTACAGCGCGCTACAAACTATGACAGCCGTGGCAGTGCGCGGGCGCGGCACCTTACGCACGCTTTATCTCATCAAGGGGGATCTCACCAATAGCTGGCTCGAATTCACCTCACTCGAGCGCAGTGGTATCACCAAGAAACTCCCCGGCTATCAGCTGGCTTACTTGCTTGAGGCTATCGGGCAGGCGGCTCTTGCTAGCACGGGCGAGATTGCGCCAGATGAGAATGGCGCGACTCAAGCAGCCGAGTCGTCAGGAGCAAAGACGGAAAATTCCGTACCCGCACACGTGGGTAGCAGCAGACACAAACATCACCACAAGAACCCGCCCGTCAAGGTCAAGTACTTGGATCTGAACACCTCAACAACTTAAAACACGCTTAGGTTATTCGATCCGGCTTGTATAAATCGAGCTTATGCTCTTCTGTTTTGAAATTACGCGAAATTTCATCCTCGCGTGACGAGATAAGACTTTGTGCGAGGGTATCCATGAAGGCTCTAACGGGCGGAGAAGAATTATCAGAACAATCGTGACAAAATTAGTACCTTGTGTGAGGATTTTGACTGTTTTTAGATAGCGATGAGGTTGAAGTGCCTCGCGAGAAAAATTAAAGGCTCACTATAAGTCCAATCTCGTCAAAAGCCGGCTAAAAACAAGAAAAGTTGCCTTAGGCTAACGCCAAACTACTTAAACAGCCGGTTCATCTTTTGCGCAATGCGTTCGGAGCGCTCCTTGGTCTGCTTGGCATCGATCACATAGGTGCCGTTATCCACTGCAAGCACATCGCCTTCTTTAATTCCTGCGGGAAGTTCTGACAAGGCTATGTTTTGCATACTCTTGTCGTCCATCTCACAAACAGCAAACGCGCCTTCAATTCTATCGACAATGATCATGATGATCCAATCTCCTATTTTGATGAAGTGGCCATCCTTACTTCATCACCCGTAGTAGTGGCAATAATCGTTCCGTTCTTATCTGTCCGATACACCTTGGTATCACCCAGAGCTTCAAGCACTTGTTGTGAGGGATGACCATACGAGTTATCCTCACCTACTGAAATAACCGCAGCTCCTGGCTTGAGGGTTTTCACGAGCGACTTAGTAGTGCCTGTTCGACTTCCATGATGGGATACTTTTAAGACTGAGCACGGTTGATACACTGTGGACGACAAAACATCGCTACCCGCATCACCGGTGAAAAGAAATGATGCCTTTCCATATTCAATACGTATCACAACCGATGCATCATTAAGATCTTCAGGATTTGCATACTGTGTTGGTGAAAGAATTGAGATTTTGTAGTTTTCGGTGTCGCTTGCACGCTCACTTGCGCGCTCATTTGCGCGTTCACCCGTTTGCTCATTTGCACGTTCACCTATCGCGCGGCCTTTATATGCCGTCGTAATCTCAAGACCTTTACTATCAACCGCATCAAGAAATTCCTCAAAAATGCGCGTATTTGCTTGCGCTTTTGGTGCATACACCGCACCCACATCAAAAGAGCGCAGTACTACAGGTAGCCCGCCGATGTGATCTTCGTGCGGATGCGTCGCCACAACATAATCAATGCGGTCATAGCCAAGTGCCTCTACATAACCCTTCACCACTCCTGATGATGCGCGCGTACCTGCATCGATCAGCATGGTCTTCCCATCGGGTAATTCCACAAAAGCACTATCCCCTTGACCAACGTCAATAAAGTGAACTTTAAGCTCGCCGTCAGCAGACTGGGCAACCTGTTTGGTGTTTTGCGCAGAATCAAGAGCGGCAAGCGCGGCGGTTTTGAGCGCGCTCGCTTTGTCGGGCTCGCCTTTGCTCTCAATATAGGTCGCAGCCTCGTCAATCCACGCACGGCACGATCCGTGATCAGCTTGTGCATAATCTACTTCGTGTAGCGGAATGACAATATCAGTTATGGGCGATGGGGTTTCCCCGTCTTCAGCACCAGACCCCGAAGATCCGTTTTCCCCTTCAGCCCATTCTTGCCCAGTCGCTGTTTTATAACGCACATTATCAACCGACCATAAAGAAGCATCAGACATCAAGACATAGTTGGTTTCAGGCTCAAGGCTGATCTTTATGGGGTCATCAGGAAAAGCAAGATCAATGGTAACTTCTTTGGTTTCTGGCGCTACATCAACCACCGCGTTACCGGTATCAGAATCCACCTTTGTAAGAGATTGCACAGGATCGGTGTTTTGAATAACCCCATCGGTTGTAGAAGTATTGACACAAAGTCCAATAGGAGAACTATCCTCATCCCATGCATCGCTTTCAACATGAGCAGTAATAGTTTGCGCAAAAGCATTGCGCTCTGTTCCTGCTGCCTGGTTTTGAGCACCCAGCGCATTACCAACCACGGAAACGCTTGCCACTACAAACCACAGCGTAAAAACAACAAGACCTGCAGCAAGCTTCTTTCTTCTCCGCCCTTGCGGCATTTTGTTTTTCCATGAACGAGCAATGAGTATGATCCCGATGATTGGAATAATACATAACGCAAGCCATGCAACCAAGTATTCCATATCTCCCCTACTGCTTTGTCCTGATGGCTTTGACCTGGCCAATGGGATCAACCGATAAGCCTGATCGACATTTCAAATCGGCATCCCAAAAAAGCGGCCTTCCGATTGCTCGAAAGACCGCTTCAAAATGCTTTGTGAGCAACAAGTTTTAAATACTCACCGTATAGTATCAGAGCTGCTCAAAACATGCCCCTTATTCTTGCTCTTTACGCCGTTTTTCACCGGCAAGCAAGGCGATAACGACACCTAAGATAATAGCCAGTGCGTTATTAAGTGCTTTCACCACATTGTCACGCGTCAGACCCATCGCCAATAATGCACACCTGAGCACGTGCTTTACCAGAGCGCTTAGCATTATAGAGCACTTCATCTGTCCGTTTATAGAGCTCATCAAAAGTAAGCGAAGAGTCGAGACAACACACCGCGCCAATACTAAGCGTAGGTGCGGGACGCTTATCACATCCGGGCTTGTTCACGTCCTCTTCACGTTGGGTTGCAAACGGACCACGCTGCAAATGAGCAAGAATTCTATCCAATGCCGGACCTGGAGTGAGCCCAGTTGCAAAAATGGCAAACTCATCGCCACCCATGCGCGCGACCACATCTTCTTTGCGCATTACTTTCATCAGAAACGCGCTCAACTCTTTGAGAACGCGATCTCCCTCAGGATGTCCATAGGTGTCATTGATTGTTTTGAAATCATCAACGTCAAGACAGAAAAAGGTATAGGGCCGGTTTTCGGTATTAATAAGCGTGGTGATTTTGTCGAGCGCAGCGCTGCGATTATAGAGTCCTGTAAGACTATCATGCTCAGCTTTTTTGCGGAACTGACTCTCACGCACAGCCATCGTATGCGTATCAAGCAAACGCCCCACATGGCGCACCGCATTCTTGCCCTCGTCATAGAGCACGACCGATTGGTAACGATACCAAATAGGCTCCCCTGCTGCATTGCTTGTCGAAGCTTCAAAATCCACAAGAGACTCATCGCTGATCTTTTCCATCAGCGCACTGAGATCATGTGTTGTGATAGTAAGATTACACTCCCGATTGCAGCAGCGTTTCACCACAAAATCTTCCTGCCGTGGCTCACGCTCAAAACGATCCTGAAAGTCTCCATACACATGTGCCTCTCCGGTGCCACACTCAATATCAAACACAATATCATTTGAAAGCGCTGTCAAGATTTCAAGACGCTCGTTAGCACGCTCAAGTTCATGACGCGCCTGCACCGTTTCCGTTATGTCGATGAGGGTTACGTAGAACCACTTTTTTCCCGATTCATCTTCAACGAGATGACCGCGATCATCGACCCAACGGATTTCTCCATCCGCACGTTGAATACGATAGACCACATGATCTTTATCACCGGTGCGCACCTGTTCGTAAATCTCTTGATCAATGCGCGCAAAATCATCCGGGTAAACCATGCCAGAAAACGTGTAGCCCGTAAGCGCTTTAAACTCATCAAGCGTGTCGCATTTGTAGAGCTCGAGCAATCCTTTGTTTACGTAATCAAGTTCATCAGAGCCTTCAGCCGGATAGCGGAAAAGACCTCCTGGGATTCGATCAAGGAAAGCTTTTGCATCAGCAAGCGAGTTCATCACGCATGCCCCCTACTCTGAACGAGTTTAAAGATTCATCAGGTTTTATCAGGTTTTGAACTTTTTAACTCTACCAGGCTATTCTTTACCTGTCCAACAATAGGTGCAAACTTTTTCAGGATCAATACCAATAGCCTCAAGCATACCCTCAAGCGACTGATAAGAGAGCGAATCAAAACCCATATCTTTACAGATAGTCTTCAAAAGACACTGACCTCTGTCCGTATGAGCATCCGCATACTCGTCTAGATGTTTTTGCCCTTCATCGCCTTCAAGCTCTTGCACCACACGACGTGCAAGCAAATCCATCTCAGACTTATTGGAAGAGAAGCTTAAATACTTGCAATTGAACATCAGTGGTGGGCAGGCACTACGCATATGCACTTCAGCGGCACCAGACTCGTAAAGGAAGTCAACCGTTTCACGCAACTGAGTACCACGGACGATAGAATCATCAACAAACAACAACCGCTTATCTTTAATTAGCTCCGGTACAGGAACCTGTTTCATTTTGGCAACGCGATTGCGCACCGCTTGGTTGCCAGGCATAAAGGAGCGCGGCCACGTTGGTGTGTACTTAATAAAAGGACGACCAAAGGGCATACCGGACTGAGTGGCATAACCAATAGCATGGGGGACACCCGAATCAGGAATGCCGGCAACATAATCAACCTCAGGACAAGCACCGCGTGCCGCCTCATCACGAGCCATAATTTCACCGTTGCGATAACGCATAATCTCAACGTTTTGGCCTTCATAATTCGAATTAGGGTACCCATAATAGACCCACATAAACGCGCACATCTTCATAGCATCTTGCGCCGGTGAAAGCACTTGCACCCGCTCGGGCGTGATGCGCACAATTTCCGCGGGACCTAATTCATACTCATCCTGATACCCCAGTTTTTGGTAGGCAAATGACTCAAAGGCCACACAATGCCCATCAATATCCTTACCAATCAAAACAGGAAGGCGGCCAAGTGTGTCACGCGCAGCAACGATTTCTCCCTCGCGCGTCATGATCAAAAGCGTCAGCGAACCATCAATTTGCTCCTGCGCATGTTTGATGCCTGAGACAAGATCATCTTTTTGGTTGATCAGTGCCGCAACCAACTCGGTTGCGTTTACCTCGCCAGAACTCATCGCCATAAATTGATTGCCATGATCTGCAAAATAGTCATCAATGAGCTGCTCAGTATTATTGATAGCACCAATGGTGGTAATAGCAAACGTGCCTAAGTGAGAGCGCACGAGTAAAGGTTGAGGATCTGAATCCGAAATACACCCAATAGCGCACGTTCCATGGAAGTTCTCGATATCTTTTTCGAACTTAGTACGAAACGGTGTGTTTTCAATCGAATGAATTTGTCGCTGAAAACCCGTTTCTTTATCGAGTACAATCATGCCCGCACGACGTGTCCCCAAGTGAGAATGATAATCCACACCAAAAAAGGTGTCTAATACTACATCGCGCTCAGAAACTGCACCAAAAAAGCCGCCCACAAAGGCCTCCTCAAATAGAGTGTTTAGATACTACGTAATATACAAAGGAATTAGCTTCTTTTAAACCATTATTAGGGGGGTTGGCGCTTTTCAACTACAATACGTCTTACAAAAAGGAAGAATTTGATCACAATTCTTGTGTATGATGGATCACTTGATGGATCACTTGATAGTTCACTGACATCGGGATGACCTTCTTCATAAGATAGACAAAATCACAAAGGACACGCCATGAACATTGCAGTGTATTGCGGCTCAAACCCAGGAGACAATACCGCTTACGCTCACGCAGCCCAAGAATTAGGAACATGGATAGGAAACCACGGCAATACCCTGGTCTATGGAGGAAGTTCAGTGGGGCTTATGGGAATTGTATCGATGGCGTGTCTTGAAGCAGGTGGAGAAGTACGCGGCGTTGAGCCTCAATTCTTTATTGATGCTGGTGTAGCACAACATAATTTAACCGAGCTCTTTGTGGTTGAAACCATGAGTGAGCGCAAAGCAAAAATGATTGAACTCGCTGATGTCTTTGTCGCCCTTCCTGGAGGCGTTGGCACATTAGAAGAGATTTCTGAAATCATGTCGCGTATTCGCCTTAACATGACGCAAGGTCCTTGCTTTTTGCTCAATATTGATCATTTTTACGATGGACTTGCTCTTTTGCTTGACGCTATGGTTGACGCTGATTTTATGGAGCAATCAGATCGAGATCAGATACTTTTCCCTACCTCAATTCAAGAACTGTTTGCCCAACTTTCTGATTTACAGAATAACCCTCCCGCCAAGAATAATGCCCCTTGCGTACCTGAAAGCAATATGCGCGCGCCCTTACGCGGTTAGCCTTGTGGTTAAGCCTTGTCGAGGCTTTGTCGAGCAACTTATCAACAAAAGCACTATCTTTAAGACCCCTTAAACCCGTACAATAGTAGTTAAGTCCAAAATTGCACATACACACCAGCCTCAAGGGGTTACCGAATGTATACAGCAACTATCTGGGTCAAGGCACTCAATTTCACTGATGAACAGCTTGCCACTTTGCGATCTTGCACGCCACCGGAAGCTTTTATTCAACATATTACTGCTGGTTCACTTGATGAACTTGCTGCACCTACACCTGAAGACAAACCCACAACGCTCATTCTTGTGCGTCTTGTCACACAAGAAGACGTTTCCATCTTTCTGCAAGCTGCGCCTGCGCTACTCTCGAAGACCCATCGCCCGTTTAATATTCCTTTTAAGGCACCTCGCACTTTAGGTATTCACGAAGATGGCTCTACCGACGCTGCTGGCACCTCTACTCAGGCTACTTTTATCGATATACCCACACTCACCTATAGCACTGACCTTGTCGTCTGCATTGATCATGATCGTTTAGAAGATCTCACTCCTGTACTTGATGGTCTCTATGACGTTTGGGTTAACCCCCTATCGAACACTGAGCTTGCGTATCGATTCACCCAATGGCAACGACACTACCAAGCACGCATGGACGCCTGGGAAACCGACCAGTATTTAGATGCCACCATCAATTCAACCCCTTCTCTTGTATGGTATAAAACGCGCGATGGGGTACACGAAAAAGTAAATGATAGCTTTTGCGAGACAGTTAACAAAGAAAAGGATGACGTCCAAGGTAAAAAGCACGCCTATATTTGGGATGTTGAAACAGACGATCCTGCCTGTATTGAATCAGAAGCAATGGTTATGTCAACACGTAAAACCTGCATGTCAGAAGAAGTCGTTCAAACAGGCAGTGATGACACTCGTTTGCTTACTACATACAAATCACCGCTCTATAATCCCGATGGCTCTGTTATGGGCACAGTAGGGGTCGCCATTGACATTACCCAAGAGCGAGCCTATGAGCATAACCTCATCGAAAACTCAGAGACGCTTGAAACCATTTTTACCTCTCTCGAGTGTGGCGTTATCACCCATAGCCTTGACGGCTCTCAAATCTTTAGCATCAACCAAGCTGCCCTTGATATCTTAGGGTACGAGTCAAAAGAAGACCTTACTGCTCACGGCTTTAACATGGTGGCACCTTCTGTTGTTGAAGAAGATAGGGCTTTGATCAAAGAGCGCATCGCAACGCTTAAACATATAGGCGATAGCGTTCCTGTTGAATACCGCGTTGATGGCAAAAACGGTTCCATCATCCATGTCATGGGAAGTGTCAAACTCATCGAAACCAATGGTATTCCTCAGTATCGGCGCTTTCTTTTAGATATCACCAAGCAAAAGGAAGAAGAAGCACAAAATGAACGCCGTCAATCAGCCCTTATTCAGGCTTTGGCGGAAAATTACTTTTTGGTCTGCACGTTTTGCATGGACACCCATATGGGTGAAGTTGTCCGCATAGCTAATGAAGGCTTGGAATACGCCCTTGATCCGCTATTTTCAGCAACATTAAGCGATGGGATGATTGCCTATGAAGGCACCCTTGACCACTACATTGCTACCCATGTTTATGAAGAGGACCAAGAAATGCTGCGAAAAGCGCTTTCTCGGGACAACATCCTTAATCAACTTAGTCAGCAAAATCGCTTCGAGACACTCTATCGTACTCAAAACAACGGCATGCTTGAATACCGTCAAGCCTCTATTGTGCGAGCGGGTACTTGGGATGACGGACGCGATGTTATTCTTGGTCTCCGCAATATTGATGCCCGTATTCGTGAAGAACTCGAACAAAAACAGCTTCTCAAAGAAGCGCTAACACAAGCCAACAAAGCCAACCAGGCAAAGTCAACGTTTCTCACTAATATGAGCCATGATATTCGCACGCCTATGAATGCTATTGTTGGCTTTACCGCACTTGCCAACAGCCACATTAAAGATGAAGCGCGTGTTTTAGAGTACCTAGATAAAATTCAGGCATCGAGCAACCATCTGCTCAGTCTGATTAACGACATTCTTGATATGAGTCGCATTGAATCAGGTAAGACCACTCTTGAAGAAGCCCCCTGCAACATTGAGCAGCTCCTCAAGGCACTTAAAAATCTTCTTCAGCCCGAAGCAGACGCTAAGCATCTTACGCTCTCTTTTAATACTACTCATTTGTCCCAAGAAACCGTTTTGTGCGATGAGCTTAAATTTAATCAAGTGCTTCTCAATCTTTTAGGCAACGCTCTCAAATTTACTCCAGCAGGAGGAACCGTATCTGTCATTGCAAAAGAAATTCCTTGCGCACAATCCGAATTCAAACAATACCGTATTGACGTTACTGATACCGGTATCGGCATGAGTCCCGAATTTGTTGATCATATTTTTGACCCGTTTGAGCGTGAACGCACTTCAACTATTAGCGGCGTGCAAGGCACCGGTCTTGGTATGGCAATTACTAAAAACCTCGTTGAGATGATGAATGGAACTATCTCAGTGTCGAGTCAACAAGGAGTCGGCTCAACCTTTACCGTTATCTTCACGTTCCCCGTATCAGCCGAACAAATTGAAACCAATCAGGCTGCCTCCCCCATCAACGATCATACATCCTGCCGCTTTAAGGGGTGTCGTTTATTGCTTGTAGACGACAACGATTTGAATCGCGAAATCGCAGCAACACTTTTAGAAGACGCAGGATTTTTAGTGGAAGTTGCGCGTGACGGCCAAGAATCACTTGAAAAACTTCTTAAGGTCGATCCGCTCTATTACAAAGCAGTACTCATGGATATTCAAATGCCCATTATGAACGGCTACGAGGCAGCACGTGCAATTAGAGCCTTTGATGATCCTACCCGTGCTTCAATCCCTATTTTGGCTGTTTCGGCTGATGCGTTTGAAGAAGACCGTCAAAAAGCTTTGCGAGCTGGCATGAATGGACACCTCCATAAGCCCATCGACATTGATTTACTTTTCCAAACGCTTGATTACTTGCTCACCGAGAGCAAGGATGAGTGAGCGAAGGTGGCAAACTGAAATTAATAGAACTTAACGTATCTTCTGAGCTGAAAGTGCAGGTTCTACCTGACTGGTAATCCACTCATCAACATCACTTTGCGTAGCAGAGGATGAAAACTGCTTTCCCTCAAGCCATGTTCCCGTCTCATTAAGCGCATGCAAATTTTGCGCGCTTGATCCTATCGGAGAAGAAGCGGACGTGCAAAACGGAACCACCGTCTTGCCAGTAAAGTCATTGTCAGTCACAAAAGCATCGACAGGCCATGCCGCCTGACCCCACCAAATGGGGTAACCAATAAATACCGTTTCATACTGATCAAAGTTCTCAGGCGTAGTTTGCTCTAAAGCAATATCTTGAAGCGATGGATCTTCGTGCTCTCTAGCAACGCGACTGTTCCCATTGTTGTAATTCAGATCATCTTGCGAGTAAGGCTCAACCGGTTTAAGCTCGAATACATCAGCATCAAGATGCGAAGCTATTTTCTCAGCTACTGATTGGGTGTTTCCTGTTGCAGAAAAATATGCCACCAATATAGTTTTGGGTGCATCAGCGGTTGCTTCATCGCCTTCTTTTTCTGAAGACTGGGACGAACACCCAGCAAAAAACAAGCCAACACACACCAAAAGACAGACTACAAAACAAGTTAAAAGTATTTCCTCCCTAGGTGATGAAGATGCGTTTTCCTCAATTCGTGTTTGAGCGTACCTATTGAATGACTGAAATGGATGCATGTCTGCCTCCTAAAAATAAAAGACACTGTGTCGCTTTTTAGTATACTATACCATTTTGCATATACTCGCACTCGTACAATGCGCTAGTTGTATGAGACAATAGCGAGGAATTAGCCCTACACGGCAAGAAAATGTGTCCCTTTACTCAGAAAGGTGACCTTTATGGAAACTGTATTTAAACGCATCGATCCAACCCAGTATGCCCACGCATGGGAAGATATCCCGTACGCTCATCAAGATCCCTTGCAACGCCTCCATATTTATACACCAGGCGATGAAGGAAATTATCCCCTTCTTGTCTATGTCAATGGTGGAGGTTGGGTACAACAGTTAACTCGCCACAATACGATTCCTGGTGTCTGGAAAGCCCCATCGCAAGGATATGCACTTGCATCTATTGGTTACCGTCTTGCTCCAAAAAGCACCTGGCCCGCACCCCTCTATGACCTGAAAGCTGCCATTCGGTTTTTGCGTGCTCATGCCGACGAGTACGGATATAATGCAGACACTCTCGTAGCGTGGGGAAACTCCGCAGGCGGACATCTCATTAGTATGTGCGCTGCCACCAATGGGTTGCCCGCTTTTGAAGATCTCACCATGGGTAACGCCCACGAGAGCAGTGCGCTTCAAGGAGCCATCCTCTTTTATGCACCCAGCGATCTTTATCTCAATGAGCTTGAAACGTTCATCCCCAACGCTGAGATTCAACGGATGGCTGAATCTCCCCGTGATCTCTGCGACCCTCGTCCTGGCATGGACAACTTAGGCAATATCGAGCTTGGCTGTCGCGCTTTTGATAATCCTGCCGTTGCCGCCCAAGCAAGTCCTATTCACTATGTCACACCTAACTATCCGCCTACGTATCTTGTCCATGGTATGGCTGATCCTATTATTCCCTACACGCAGTCCACGCGTTTGTGGAACAAGATTCGCTTTTTGTCAGGTGATGAATCGCGTACGCAGCTTGAACTCTTCCCTGCGGTCGGCCATGGAGACCCTATTATGAAAACCGACGATGTCACACGCCGTATGTTTGATTTTGTTGACACAATTGTCTACGGATCCGTACAAGATCGAGCGCCCCTCGGTGAGATCGCCGTGCTGGACTAAATGCGGTACTTCTTTTATGCCCAAAAATAGCCCCTTTTTGCATGAGATTGCGTTTAGTGTGAGGGTTGCTTTTATGAAAATCCCATCGCTAAATTCTGTCTAAGACAAAAAGCTCTCACTAAACGCAATTGCATGTCATTTATAGGTGAGTAACTCCGCAGATGGGGAGTTACTCATATGAGCTCCGAAACCCCTCAAAATCAAATCCTCACAATGAACACAATCTGATGTATTTTTTCGATTTTCGAGGAATTTATGAAGAGATTCAAAGCATTTTTTGAGACGCAGCACGAATTTTTGGGGAACAATTTTCCTTGAAACCCAAAGCTGCGCCTCTGAAAAGCAAATGAACAGGATAAGCCTCCATAAAAAGCACCATTCCGTAACTATTGAGAAAGCTACGTGAATACTTTTTTACAAATCCGTAAAAGCATACACTTTGCATCATCCTTTCCCATAAACTCGTTAGGATAAAAGATAAGCCAGAAGTCGTAGAGCCCGAATACGACTTCTGGCTTGTTTGGCATGGTTTTACTCTAATCAAGGAGGAGGTCATCATGGATAAATATATATGCGATGCTTGCGGCTACATCTATGATCCCGAAGCAGGGGATCCTGACGGGGGTATTGCCCCCGGTACTGCCTTTGAGGATATTCCTGATGATTGGGTATGCCCCGTATGCGGCGTATCTAAAGATAACTTTTCACTCTATACCGAGTGATTTTACCGAGTGATTTTTCTTAACAGAAAGTCTTACTAAACGTGTTTTAAACGCCATAACTAAAACACCTAGTATGGCGATGAGGACTTGCATATGTGCAAGTCCTCTCTTTTTGCACGCTTTACGCTTCACAGCAACTCACCTTGTGACGGTTCACCTTGCAACGGCTCATCTCACAGCAAGACTCTTATATCTGGCACGAAATGACTTTCCATGTCCCTTTTTTAGTCTCCGCAAACTCCATAGTATATGTTGTCGCCATTCCAGGAACAAAGTCTTCAGCGGTAAGTTCATCAGCAAGTGCTTGAACCTGCTCTTCCGTAGGACGCTTCGAACAGACACATTGAGCGCCACTGCGATCATACGAAACAACAATACCCTCAACAACACGTGCAGCCCAAATATTGCGTTTAGATCCATAGGTCTTTAAATCATTTCGCATTATTACCATCACGCTTTCATTCGCATCTTATACATACTCGCTTGTTGCTTTCTTTCATACGCCCTCATGCACTCTTATGCATTCTTACATATTCTTATTCGCGCACACATTCAAAGCTTCATGCGCCCGCAAGTACGCATCAGCTCTTGGGTAATATTCTAATTTTTTGCCCTCATTTCCTCTGTAATTGATAGTCAATCTTTACTATGATCTAACTACTATGAAAGCAAAGCGTGATAAAAACATTGATATGCTGCACGGGCCTTTGGCGCGCAAAATCCTCCTCTTTGCTATCCCGCTTGCCTTAACTTCGATCCTCCAGCAGCTTTTAAACTCCGCCGATGCAAGCATCGCTGGACGTTGTGTCAGCAACTTCTCCCTTGCAGGCATTGGCGGAACGGTTCCTATCACTTCCACCTTCGTCAACCTCTTTGTTGGCCTTTCTATTGGCGCAAACGTTGTGGTTGCAATGTTTATTGGATCAGGCAATACAGAACGCGTAAAGGAGACAGTTCACACGGCAATGGGTCTTGCGGTTGTCACCGGGCTCATTCTTATGATTGCAGGCTTGTGCTTAGCTGAATGGATTCTTGTTGCTATTGGCATGCCCGCCGATGCAGAAGCAGACGCTCTTGTCTACATGCGCTGTTATTTTTGCACCATACCTTTTTTGACGCTCTACAATTTTGGTGCCGCTATCATTCGCGCTCATGGTGATACTCGCACGCCGCTCTATGCCTTACTTGCTGCAGTTGTTGTCAACTTTGCGCTCAACATGCTTTTTGTCCAAGTGTTTGGTTGGGGCACTGCTGGTATCGGTGTTGCTACTATTATTGCTTGTGCGCTAAGCGCCTTCATTCTCATTCTTGCTCTTCAACATGAGCAAGAACCCTATCGTCTTACTGTTCGGCAAATTCGCATTAGCCGCTCTCCTCTTATTGGAATCCTACGTATTGGCATTCCCGCCGGTATCCAAGGTGCCGTCTTCTCTCTTTCAAACATCATTGTCCAAGCAGCTATCAATGGGTTTGGATCAGCCGCCATTGCTGGATGTGCAGCAACCTTGAATTTTGAAATTTACACGTATTTTTGTATCAGTGCGTTTGCCCAGACTGCTGTAACGTTTACGAGCCAAAACTTTGCAGCAGGCAATGCGGAGCGCTGCAAAGAAATTTTTAGGTGGTGTCTTCTCTTTGGTGCCGGTGTTGGGCTCTGTTTAGGTATCACGTTTACCGCACTTGGACGGAGTGCGTTAAGTATTTTTACGACCGATGCGGCAGCTCTTGGCTATGGCATGATTCGCATGTGGCTCATTGAACTCCCTGACTGCTTGACCTCATTTTACGAAGTTCCCGCAGGCTGCCTGCGCGGTATGGGCTGGTCAACCTTGCCAGCTATTATCACCATTTTTGGGTCATGCGTTATGCGTATTGCTTTTGTGGTTTGGATATTCCCATACCTCAACGACTTCGTTGCCTTGATGGCACTCTATCCCTTCACTTGGATCTGCATGCTCACTGCCATGTTGATTGCTTACTTTGTTGTACGTCGTCGTGCTTTCAAAACAATTGCTAGCCCAAGTACACAAACAGCATAAAAACAAATTTTAGGCCGTGTGAACGGGTAAATCATCAATTTTAACGACAGGTTTTTTCACACTCCATATTTTTGTCTGATGCTGGATTCCACCCCTTTTTATTACTGTTGCCAACTGGGTGACTTGCCTCTGTGCTCTCTAAGCATGACAAGTCACCCGGGGGATAAACACAACTTGAAAGGGGATCATATGAGTAGCGAGACAACTTCTACACTCACACCTCCTCCTGAGTTAAATCAGGAAACCATCATGAAAGAGACCGACCAAACCAGTAAGAAAAAACCCAACGGTTCAACATCCAGAGGCAAATCTCTTGTTAAGAAGTTTGTCGATCTTATCTCAGACATCATCTTGCCTATTGTCGCTATGTTTGTTGTCTCTGGCATAACCAAGGGCATCTTAGTACTTTGCACCTCTGTCGGCATCCTTGATGCTGAGAGTGGAACGTATCAAATTCTTTGGGCACTTGCTGATGGCATTATTTACTTCCTACCCATGTATTTAGCCTATACGTGTGCTGTTAAATTTAAGTGCAACACTTTTGCCGCCCTTGCTGTTGCAGGAGCCTTGCTATATCCGAGCATTGTAAATTTAACCGATGCGAATGCCGCAGTCACCTTCATTGGCATCCCAGTCGAACTTGTCAGTTATGGCTACACTATTTTGCCTATCATTTTTTCTGTTGCAGCGCTTGCATGGCTCGAACACCGCATCGAAAAATTTATGCCTGACTCAGTAAGCGCATTTTTTACCCCGCTCATTGCAACCGTTATCGTCGTACCTCTTACTTTTTTGGTAATTGGTCCGGTTATGAATGCGATTAGCGATGGGTTAGCCTGGGTCTACAACAGCTTTTACGCCTTTGCGCCTGGGGCAGCAGGGGCATTGGTAGGATTTGTATGGCATTGCTTAACCCTGGTTGGCCTCCATCTTGCCACCTTCCCTATCATTCTTGCTAATCTTGATACGTATGGATATGACACCATCTGTCCTATGGTAGGTATGGCGTGCGCATCACAGGCAGGCGCTTGCTTTGCTGTATTCCTAAAAAGTCATAACAGCAAAACTAAAGGAATTGCTTCGACCGCTGCCCTTTCAGGCATCCTTGGTTCAACAGAAGTATGCGTTTTTGGTGTAACGTTCCAGCTTAAACGCCCTTTCTGGATTGCAAACATTGTTGCTGGTATTTTTGGTGCTGCTGTAGGTATCTTAGGAACAACATCACCTAGTCTCATCGCTCCTGGCATCGAAACCATCATTGCATTCTACGGACCAACCTTTGGAATCTATGTAGCGCTCTATCTTGGCTGCTTTGTTGTTACCGCATTAGCTACCTATCTTTTCGGATACACCAAAGCAATGGATAAACAAGAACTTCGCATTGACGAAGAAGAATAAGTCTCGAACATCCGAAAGGAACTATCATGACTAATTTTGATATGGGTCGTCCCGTACGTATTATTAGCATTGGTTTTACGGGAAGACCCGAAGATTGCACTCCTGAAAATCCCTACCCTATCCGTACCCTTGACGAGATGACACGATATATTACTTCCGCCGCTACTCCTTATGGCCAAGACGTTATCTTGCTTCCTGAATTCTGGCCTGGTGCCAGTGTGATTCAAGATCTCGAAGGACCCATCATTAGTGCTATGCGTGATTTAGCTCGCAATTTGCATTCTTATATCATTTGTCCTATTAGCAGAAGTACCAACACTATCAAAAAGCTCAATACTGCCGTCATCATTGACCGCGATGGATCTCTTGTAGGTTACTACGATAAGAATTATCCCTATTGGGGAGAATATGACATTGATCCTGCACCTATTGCAGGATCAGAGCTTCCCGTATTTGACCTTGATTTTGGCCGAGTTGCTATCGCTATTTGTTTTGACGCAAATTTTCCTCATATTTGGGAGGAGTACGGCAGGCAAGGAGTTGAACTTGTCTTTTGGCCAAGCGCTTATTCAGGTGGCTGTCAGCTACAAGCTCACGCCATCAACAACAATTACTACATCGTAAGCGCAACAACTGCAGGCGACTGCTTAGTCTATGATATCAATGGAAGACGCCTGCGTTACGAAAGTGCTCCTCATGTAAACATCACCGCCATCACGCTCGATCTTGACCGATGCATTTACCACAATGATTTCAACTTAGATCTCTTACCTGCTTTGCTCGAAAAATATGACGACACCATTGAACTTCAAGAAGAAATGAAGCTTGAGTCGTGGTTTATCTTACGCTCAAAAAAACAGGGAGTCCAAATTAGACCCATCGCCAAAGAATTTGGTTTACAGGAACTTCAATCTTATAAATACGATAGCAAGCGACGCATTGACTATTATCGCGAGCATGGCGTCTTCCCTGAATAAGGGACGAATCAATGCGATCATCATAAACAGCTTACCATCGTTACTCATACGTTCTTACACCATGCAATATTCTGCTATGCTTGAAACCGATAAGGGTGAGGTGCAAAACCACCTCACCTTCCTTCTCGCAAAAGTAGGTACCATGAACAAAGCGCACTACACGCTGCTTTTAGGAATCGGGCTGTCGTTTATTTATCCGTTTTTCTGGTGGACGTTTTTCTATGTCTCCACCTTTGGATCTACTATACTCAGCAATCCCACCATTCCTTCACTAAGCTATCTTGCCTCAGCGCTCATCGCCTGTATTTTATTCACTCTGCAAAGTAAACCTCTTGCAAGGTTTGCGCTTCAAAAGCCCTGGAGTGTTTTCCTTGCGATAGGGCTTGCCGTCATGGCCAATCTTCTTCTCTTTTTCATCCATGCAGGAGTGTTTTCGTTCCCTGTATGGATAAGTATTGCTCTCGCCATCATTGATGGCATATGCCTTTGTCTCGTACTGTTTGCATGGGGTGTCCTTCTCACTGCAAACTCAGCTTCGACAAACTCACTTGTCCTTAAGGATTACGCCCTTGCTCTTGGTTTTTCTTTCTTTTTATTCTTTGTATACGTGCTTTTGTTTATAGCCATCCCATCGTTTAGATTTCTTCTCTGTGTAGGTGCTCTTTTCTCAGCAGGCATTTGGTTTTACCTTTACAAGCAAACTTCTCCTTCTAATTCTTTATGCAAGACAGATGCCTCCGATGATTCGAAACACCTTGACTCTTCTCTCGCCCGTTTCTCATCTCCTTCAGACTGGCTTTTGCTTGGTGTCTCCTATTTAGCTACGAGCATTGTGTACTGGCTTTTGTTTACCTGCGATGCAGCACACGTGTTTTCATCTGACGCTTTTGCGCTGTTAGGAAATTCTCCCATCGCTGAAGGACAACCTTTTCTGTACGCTCTGTTTGCCCTCTTCTTGATCGTTCTCTTTATTGTTTTTTTGCTCTCCAAACAAAACCACTACTACCGCTTTTTGTTTGCCATTCAAAGTATTCTTGCTGTCTGCACATTGATTTCACTGTTCGTCATGATGTACCTAGTGCCTGATCGCATTGATTTTGCTGAAGGGATTAATTGCCTCATTAGAGCTGATGTACAAATTGCTCTTTTTACCACCTGCTTATTTATGACAATTGCAAAAAGGCAGGTTGGATGGATGCTTATTATTCCTGGTATTGATGCGCTTCTTTTGCTTGGTAATAGCATCCTTTTTACATACATAAACATCCCGCAAGAACTCATCGCTCGTAATATTCAAAATGTTGCTTTTATGTGCGGCTGTCTTGTAGCAGTGTGTTTTGCCACTTCGTTTATCTGGACTGCATCGCGTCTGAAAAAAGAATCATATCAAGAAGAACAAGAGCACACTAAGATAGCAACGCTTGCAAGCACCTACAACTTAAGCGAGCGTGAGCGTGAGGTGCTGCTATTGGCGGCCAAAGGGTATACCGCAAAAGCGATTGCACAAACTCTGCACGTTAGCCAAAGCACTGCTCAAACACATATATCGCGTATCTATACCAAAATGGAAGTTCATTCAAAACAAGAACTCATCTCGGTTATCGAACGCTTCTCTTAAAAAACCATCCTATTTAAAGCACGATGCAGTATCACTACGACACCGCCTATACTACTCTCTTGCCTTGCAACCCCTTTTTGATCGTGCGATACCGTGCCAGCGCAATAACAGGGATAGCAAGCGCAAGCAGTGCACCCATCATAAATCCTGACTGCGTCCCCCACCCATCAACAATGACACCAGCAAGCGTTGGCCCTATTGCTAAGCCACAAGTGCATCCAGCATTGAGCCAAGTAATTGCCTCAGTTAAACGTTTTCCAGGGACAGCGCGCTCACAAGCACCATTCAAGACAATCAAGAAAGGTGCATAGAACAATGCTGCAACACATGAAACCACATACAAGCTCACCGCATTCGTAATAAATATCATTGACCCATATCCCAAACCAATACAAACTGCAGTGAGCAGCACTTGTTTGTAAGGCAAAATGGCCAGACGCAACGTGCCAAAAATAAAACCCATCACAATAGAGACAACCGCTGATGCCATCAGTGCTCCACTTGCAATATTGGCATCCCCTAACCCTTCTGCAAAGGCAACAGTCGTCGTATCAAACGTTCCAAAGAATGCACCCAAAAGCAACATCAATATAAACAAAATACGCACCATACCTGACGTGCGAAAAAGACTTTTTGACGATGGGTTCAATGAGGATGAAGCTGACGATGAAGATGGGTCAGATGGCGCTGCATCAATTTCTAGCGACCCATCAATCTTGTCATTCTCTACCGTATTGCCGCTCTGCTCTCTCCAACCTGGCTTTGGTTCCGTATCTTTTGAGAACACCAGCAGAACTGTTCCAGCCAGAAAACAAACACCGCCTACGGCAAGACCAGCAATAGGAATAAGCGTTGAAGCAAGAAAGATAGAGAGTGCAGGCGCAATCATAAAACCCACATCATCCAGAATACCTTCATACGAAAAGATAGTGGTGACAGGAGGTGCACTGGAGCCTAATTTTCCTGTACGTAAGAGATAGACCCATCGCGCACGAGAAAGGGCTTGTGCGCTCGGAATACAACCGACAAAAAGAGCAGCAAGAAATAAAATCCATAGCGGCCCGTGAATATACACTGTAGCCAGAAGCACAATCAAACCCGCAAGGCTAACAACTGCCGCAAAGGGAACAATCCGTGATTGACCCTTCTCATCAACAAGCTTTCCCAAACGCGGACCAATCAAAAAGATAGCAAGTGCAATAACCGACGACACAAGGCCTGATTCAAGAAAGGAATACCCTGCCAGAGAAAGCATAGCAACCGTACCAATATTCATCATGTAGCTATACATACGCATGAGTAAACAAGCCGCATCAAAGCGACGCGCTGCACGAACCGCAAGGATTGCTCCATAGACTTTGAAATTCGCTGCTGACACAACTCTCTTTCTGTCTTGTTTACAAAATACCACGTACCAAAGCAACAACTTGTTTGCAATAATTTACTTGCAACAATCTGTTGCTTTGATGCATGCGATGAAAACCGCATAATAGACGTATGTTCTTTGCAATCGTCAAACAGACAGTCTCTTCACGGTCTTCAAGATGCAATCACCAAGATTACCAAGATCACCAAGAGACATATCGCCTCTGTACCATGAAAGGATACCGCTATGTCGTTAGGTAATATCATCGCAAAAATCCGAGCGGAAAAAGGATTGACCCAAGAACAAATGGCGCGCGATCTATTTGTTACTCGACAGGCAGTTTCCCGATGGGAAACAGGCGAAACATCTCCTGGTGTCGATATGGTAAAACTAATTTGCGTTACGTATTCGATTCCCCTTGAGCGTTTTTTTGAAATGACCCTAGATTACTATTGCCAATGCTGCTCTATGCCCATTCCTGATGAAGCGCTCCACGGCACTGAAGCTGATGGGTCAAAAAGTGACCACTACTGTAAATGGTGCTATCAAGATGGCGACTTTACTGCTCAGGGAGTTGATATGGACGAATTCATTGAGGCAACTGCACAAATGGAGGCCGACGCACTCGGTATTTCACGTGAGGAAGCCGTATCACTCATGGCAACGTTGCTCCCTCATCTTGAACGCTGGAAAAATGAATCCACCGATGGGTCAACTAGCGACTCAACCGACAAGTCCACTAATGAGTCAAGCGATGAGGTTAAAAATAACTCTAACAATAAATCAGCGAATTAAACAACAACTTCTTCCCACGATTCAAAAGATAGCCCTGGCACTTGCCTCATCAAACGGAACAATCTCAAAGGGCAGTAAAAGCGATTCTACTCTCAAGCGCTCCTCCTCAGGTCGAGCGCTTTTTTCTGCACCTAAAAGAAGCTCTGCTTTTACCACTGCAGGAATCTTAAAAAGACTTGCATCACTAAACTCTATAGCTAAAACACACCATCCCTTAAGTTTGTCCTTTAAGTTATCCCCCCTTTAGATCTTTGCCTTAGATCATAGTGCACCGCTATCCCCAACTTGATACAATAAATTCCTCTATATCTATTGCACTGTGCGGGGGTTCACTTATGAAAAGATTCACCTTAACCACACTGTCTTTACTACTTGCAGTATCACTTTGCCCAACCCTTGGATTTGCGGCAGGCAACGAGGCTGCTACTCTTAATCAAAATAACGATGCCACCCCTATGAGATCAGGCATTGTTGAAAATGTGACCGTCGCAACTGATAATTTCTTAGGCGCTAACTTTGACCAAGAGCCTGACGATGTTGCAGACTCCATTCTCTCCGCTTATGCACGCAAAGAACTCTCTCAGGGCAGAAACGTAAATATATGGCTCGAATCAACACGCACCGTGAGCGATGAGGATGCCGCACTCATCCAAAAGAATTTGGGCGGATATCTTCCCATCGCCAATTTTAGCCTTACCCCCTACAGCCAAGTAGAAGACGAAGCGCCTGTTAATGAAGGAGCCGTTACAAGGGGCGATGCTCTTGTGCGAATCAGTTTAAAACTGCCGGACTCTCTAGCAAATACTGATCCCACCATTGTTCGCGACTATAAGATACTTTGTGTCTACGAAGGGAATATAACGCTTCTGCCATGTACCTATGACGCAGACAGTAATACGCTTATTTTTAGAACAAATCGCTTTGCCTCTTTTGGCCTTATTTGCCAAGATACGCGCGATGGCAAGACTGTGTATCCTGTACTGGTGCGCAACAGTTATGCGCAGCAAAACGGTCAGGGTCAATACGCAGCAGGTGATAAGGTCACCATTTATGCTGGTAATCGCAAGGGCTATCTGGTAGATATGTGGAGCGCAAGCCCACAAGATAAGGTGCGCTTTACGTATAACGACTCGGATCGTGTGGAGTTTATTATGCCCGATACCCCTGTTGTTATCTCCGCCACGTGGATCAAGATTGGCGACATTAATGATGTAACGAACGCATCTGACAATGCCCTAAATGCAACGCTTGTCGACACCGATGCAAGTCTAGCCAAGAAGGTACTTGATCAAGATGCCATGGATCTTGTCATTGGTGGAGTGAGCACTGATATTTGGTTGAATTCGAATCAAGAAATCCCTGAAGCCGACAAGAAAGTTATCACTCATGCGCTGGGCGATTGGTCTCTTGCTGAAGAGATAGACCTCACGCTTTTCTACAAAATAGACGGCAAAGAAACTCAGGTGCATAAAACAAATGATCCTCTCACCGTGAAGATAACCTTACCTGATTCTCCTGACATATCTCTCGCGCGAACCTACAAGGTTATTCGTGTTCATGAGGGCAAAGCAGACGTGCTACCCGCAACATTTAATACAAACACACATGAACTCACCTTTGAAACAGATAGGTTCTCTGCGTATGCAGTTGTATATAAGGAGGTGAAAGACGGTAGTGAACTTGGTATATCTAACACGCCGAGTACACCGGGAACAAACGATGGCGACAACCCCTCCACCACTACACTTGCCGCTACAGGAGATGCCTCACTTGCTCTCTTTGCACTATTAGGAGCGTTCATTGCAGCAAGTTGCCTTATGTATAGCTCCATCAGAAGATCGCGCCTAGAACTCAAAGAGAGACAGTAATCTTTTAAACGTATCCTGTCCATCGAGGCAGGTGTCTCGCAAGTACCCCGGCTCTCGTTCCCATTCCATAAGGCCACGATAATAAAACATTTTCTTTTGGTCCTCTATGATGAAAGGAACAATATTAAATCGCAAACACTCTTTAAAAGCGATCAGTCTACCAACTCTTCCATTGCCATCTTGAAAGGGACGGATGCGTTCAAATTTATAATGAAAGTCAATAATCTCATCAATTGTGGCAGGGGTATTTGTCTCATATTCTGCGAGTAGAGATTTCATGCGCAGAGGGACATCTTCTGGATCAGTGGTTTCACGGCCACCTACCACATTGGCTTTTTTCTTGTAGTCCCCAACGGCAAACCAAGCAAGAGAAGAAGCCTTTGTACCTTGTTCTAGGATACGATGCAGCTCTTTGATGATACCTTCAGTAAGTTCTTGCTCTGCAACATCAATACAATAATCAATAGCGCGAAAGTGGTTTATCGTCTCAACAATATCATCCACTAACACGCTTTCCTTAGCATCAATTGTATTAGTCTCGAAAATCATTCTTGTTTGATCTTCACTCAGTCTACTCCCCTCAATGTGATTAGAGTTATATGTCATGCGTATCTGCAGTTCGTGATACAAGCCTCCCGACACACGATTATCTTTTTCTTCTCTCAGTGTTTGAAGTATTTTGTTCTCTGAGATGCGTTGACACAGCTCATCTACCGAACAATCAAAAAACAATGCGATTCGTTCTAATACATGATGAGCGATCTTCTCTCCGCGACTAATTTTAGCTATTGTGCGAGAGGAAATTCCCAATTCTTGAATAAGCGATGATTTTGTCACTCCTGCTTCATGAAGCTTTTGTTGTAAACCAGAATAAGAAACTTTACCCATCAGATCTCCTTTGATATCTTTACTTATTATCCTCTAAAAGCTAAAAAGTAAAGATTTTTGGAAAGAAAAGTAAAGGATTTACGAATCACTAGAAGATTGAACCTCAATTAACACATCGATAGGGCTAGGTCTACGAGCGATCTCTAGGGGCAAAGTAATGATTCGGATTTACTAAAAAGCCCAGCTTTCCTACATGATTCATCATCCATAGAACGCCGATAGGTAAAAGGTATATCACCACAAGTGTGCCTATAACATGCGCGGGAACGTAAAGACCCGCAAGCGCACCGTTGCCTGCACGCCCGCCAAAGAAAGAATATAAAACCAACTTTTCATAAACATGGGGTGTAACAGCCAAATAGCTTTGGTGTACCGATCAATGAACGCGTAGAACTTCACCTGAGCCCCATCGCCAAATTTTCCTCCAAACACTGCTGTGAACCAAAAGAGTCCCGTTGCGGTGAGGATGGAAGAAAGAACAGGCGATGGGGTTTTGAGTGCAAACAGTATCACGCTCAAGATGAACCATCCGAGCGATATGAGCGCGGCGTTTGCAGGCGTGATGCGCGAAAAGAAGCTACGTGTTTTTGCTTCGGGCAGCCACGCAAGTATCATGCCGCACACGAACCATATCCAGGAACCGCAGAAGTTTTGAACAGCGTACGGGAGCGTGGTATACATTGCCGCCGTTGCGGGATGAAGTGCGCAGATAATCGCGATGATTTTGATAGCGAGCGCGGCAATCAGGAATCCCGTGGCTTGTTTGCTGGACGCAAACGTGGGCGTTATCAGGTACATCACGAGCGCGACAAGGAAGAATCCTACCGGAATTACTGGATTAACAAACGTGGTGTAGAGGAAATTTTCGGGACTCATCGCGGGACTTGCGCCGACCCAGCTGTTCACCAGAAGCGTGAAAAACGTGATAAAAACAAGCGGAACAAGCATGTAGACAATCTGATATTTCATGCTGTAGCGCCAATCGGCTAGGTTGCGCACGCGCCACTGTTTTTGAAAAAGATAACCATAGCCAAAATAGAAAATGGGCAGCTGAAATACAAAAAAACAGGATTCAGCCCATCGATAAACAAGATCACCAGGAAAGCAACCGAGATCTACCATGGCTTTACAAAATCCACCGAGCGCAATAAGAAGCGATGCGGTCGACTCCATGTTGAAGATCCACGTATTTGTTCTGTGCTTTTGCTCTGCCATTGTTCTGCCGCAAACACCTAAAGACTCGCAATTTTTTTCGTAGTCTTATCCTAGGATCATTTGCAGCAGATCAGTGGCTGTTTACCTCACTGTTGTCGATGTGATAACAAAGGAAGCTCAATCTCCTCGTATGTGAGGTTGCAATGCTTTTTGAGATAGCTTAAAAGTTCTCTGCAAGACATGGTTTACCACCCTCTGTTAATAAATAAATGCGTTTGACACCAAGGGGCGGTACTATCTTTGACTGCGGATCCCCGAGCGATGAGAAATTACCCATTCAGAGACTTCCATACCGCCTTTTAAAGAAAAACAGGCCAGACGCAATTGCCTGACCTGTAGAAAATTTGGTCGCGGGGGCCGGATTTGAACCAACGACCTTCGGGTTATGAGCCCGACGAGCTACCAGACTGCTCCACCCCGCACTATGTAGTTGCTGATCAACAGCAGTAGCCATAATAACACGCCTCCGGGCGTTTGCAAACCCTAAAATCCTGAACGAGCATTTCGCCGTGATTTCTGGCACGTTTTCGGCATAGGAAAGTCGGATTCACGACGTGTATTGCCTTATCAAACACGGCAATCCTATCGCCAAAAATATTATGCAAGCGCTGCTAGCCCCAGCGCAATAACCATAATTAAAAACCCTCCCACCGCTACGCTTAATCCAATAATCAGTCGTTTTGTAATGGTGTACTTTTTCAGTACAGAAACATATAACACGAATGGCTTAACATCAAACAGCACTAAAGCAATACCAACAAACATAATGCCTAATCCTGCTGATGCCACACCCAAGTTGACCATAGGAATCTGAGCTTGAGTTTCAGAAGGATGCATCGCACTGAACACACACCCATAGATAAAAAGTGCCAAAACGAGTATTACGACTACATCCCAAATAACACCAATAATGATTCGCCCTTGGCTTGTCTCATTGCCTAGCACTCTTTGTTTTTCTATCGATGAGGTGGACGACGTTGATAAGGATTCTTTTGCCGATGGGATAGACGGAGTAGCAGCAACGGACTTCTCTCCTGTATCAGGAAGCGCCTGCATAAAGGCTGTTTTCAGTTCTTTAGCCGATTGATAACGCTGCAGTGGATCAAAGGCGGATGCCTTTCTGATCACAGCCGCCAAAGCAGGATTAGCAGCACGCAAAAATACATCACGCTTCTCTTGCGAGCTGAAAGAAGCCTGCGGTGTTGCACCCGTGAGCATAAAGTAAAGCACCGCACCAAGTGCATACACATCCGAGCGCATATCAGTCTGCCCAAACCCAAATTGCTCAGGTGGCGCATATGATCGCATACCTAGTGCGTGAGTATCACAATCTGATTCCTCGTTGAACACCCGTGCAATACCAAAATCAAGGAGGCGAACACTCAGATCAGCGGCTCCATCATCGATTCTCTCTGCAGCAGAATCACCGTTAGCAACACCATTAGCACGGCCACTAGCAGCGGGCCCATCGTTAAGAATAATAATATTGCTCGGTTTAATATCCCGATGGATAAGCGCCGGCTCAAACGCGGCATGCAGCTGTACCACCGCGTCGCAAAGTTTAGGGAAAAGCAAGCGTGTTGTTTGCTCACCAGCACCATGTTGCGCAATCCAAGCATCAAGCGTCTCGCCCTCAAGGTACTCGAGGATCACGACCTTATAACCCGGGATGTCATAACAATCCAAAACACGAGGAGCACACGCGAGTTTGCGCCCCTGCTTTTCAGCAAGGTAGAGCAACTCGTATGCACTTCCTGCGTCGGATGCGTTTGCAATTTGTTTGCGAATATAGCGGGCGCCTGGCTGAATACTCGACTCCGCGCTCAACTCGTCAGGTTCATACACTACGACCTCAGTCGTTTCAAACTCGGAACTTTTGAGCATCTCGGCCACGCGATAGTGTTTATCGCGCTCAAGGTTAGCCAGACATGTTTGTAAATCGGGAGAAGTCATAGACCTCATACTAGCAGAGCGCGCGAGGTGCGCATCACATCATCAGGGACTGAACGGGCAAATGCTAACAAATGGTCGCTTCCCCAAACCGATACAGCTCGCATTCGACTTCCGTAAGCGAATAGCCCTTATCAAGACAAAAGATGATGATGGCATCACGCCTGTCTTTGGGATACAACTCGTTCACACGCGCCGCTTGCAACAACCGATTTGTTTCTTGCAACGACAGCCCCATCGCAAAGGCAAGTTGAAGCATCTTGTTGCGCGACCCCTGCCGCTCCCCTTTGAAAATCTGGTAACCAAACGTCTCATTAAGACCCGCCGCTTTGATGACAGCCGCGCGCTTGAGCCCCTTTTTATCCAGAAGATAGTTGAGGTACTCGGCAGCTGATCGGCTTGTAATGTGGTGCGCATCAGTAAAAGCAATAGGCGATGGGGCATCCAGCAGTTCAGCCAAAAGCTCCTCAGTAAGCGGTTCTTCAGCCGCAGGGGTCTCGACTGCAGATTGCCCTGCATTGGGATGCCCATCTGCACGAATATCTTCAGGCGTTTTCACGCAACTTCCTTTCTAAGGGACTAGCCCAAAAGCCACGAAGCCGTTGGCTTGTCAGAAATCATGCTTGCATAATAGAGCGCTTTGGTAGCGTTACCGTCAAAGTAGACATCACCCGTTACCGTACCACCTGCAGCAAGCGTTCCTGAATTCAACTCATTATCACTCTCAGAATAATACGTATTTGATCGCTGGGCGCCGTTTGCGTCTTCGGCCTTCCAATCGAAGGAGTTAAAAGAGAGTTCCTTGGAACCATTGTTGGCATAAGTAACTGTGATGCCGGTAATGGGATCACCATTGTAATTTTTGAGACCTGTTTGAACGGCATCAACGCTTACGACAAGACCGTCCTCAGTCGTGATAGAAGCACCCACAGCCAGATCGGTGGTGGAATCCGCAGTAGAGGTTGAAGCATTTGAATCACCTGACTCAGCCTCCACCGTTACGGTTGCTTCTGGCCCATTAGTGGCGGAATCAATGGCGGCACTATACATACTCTGCGTTGCGAGCACCACAATAATCGAAATCACATTGAGCACGATGCCAGCAATCGCAATACCGTTGCCTTTCTTCTTGCCCTTGCGAATTCCCACAAATCCCACAACGGCAAAAATGAGACCAAGTGCCGCTAAGAAAAATGAACCGTTGTTGATAATGGGCAGAAACGATGTCAGGATAGCAAGAATGCCCAGTACGAGAGCCGCAATCGCCATACCTGAGGTTGACGTGGACTGTGTAGATTGCTGCGTAGGTTGATCCATAGGGGTTCCTCTCACATTGAGATGGCGCATCGGCATGACCTGCCACGAACAATTCTCGCTCAGATTCTCGTCCATCCAGATCAGCCATCAATGCACGCATCGTGTTCATCAATACATCATCGTATGGTAGAGGTAGACCCACACAAAAACATTAGCTGCGAGCTAAGGTTAGTTTGAATCAGTTTGATTCCCGAAAGGAGTAAATGTATCAATAAGCACTACTTGTTCATTGGACTCTACTGCAACATCAATGAATGAGCTTGGTTGAGGAATATCTTCACCGTCTTCTTCAAGCCCAAACAAAACACAATCAAGTAACTCACGTGCAGACAGCAACGCATCATCCTCATTAACACCACTTGTCGCTACGTCTAAATCAGGGAATGTCACGGCGATTTCACAACCGAACTCGTAGGTAAATGCAGCAGGATAAGAGCAGCTATCGTTCTTTTTCATCGTGCCTCCATTTATAAGATAAAAACTCATTCGAAACGTAACACCAAAAACCTAATCCACGTAGTCCCGATCAATCATGACGTTATAGCTAAACTGCGGATAGGCTTCCTCCATCTTTTGGACAACCGCATCGCACAAAGCTTTGTCGTCTTCCTTAAAATCAATCACGAGATCAAAGTTCACGACACCCGTTGCCTCATCGACATAAAACCCATGCGTCCCCAAAATACCTGGCTGCTGAATAACCAGCTTTTGAAGGAGCGCGTGCACCGGCGCGTACTTGCCCGTTGTATTGGTCGCGTAAATTCCAAGCGTAATCAGAATGCCAAACTTGTCGTAAACATCCTCAGAAATGCGACGCGTCAACTCGGATACTGTGCGTGCATTCATGTTATCCTCAACCTCAATATGCGCACTGCCAATAATCTCATTGGGTCCAAAGTTATCGAGCATCAAATCATAAGTGCCAAGCACGCCATCGTAGGAGGAAATGAACTTCTTGAGTGAGTGCCCAAGCTTATCATCTCCCCGCTCACCAATGATGGGACTCACTGCATCTTTGAGCACATCAAAGCCCGCCTTGAACACGAAAAGCGAGATGATAATGCCAATAATACCGTCAATATTGACGTTAAACCAGATCATGGCGAGCGCCGCCACAAGCGTGCCACCCGTCAAAATAGCATCGTAGTTCGAGTCGATACCGGATCCGTAGAGCGCACCTGAATCATACTCACGCCCTTTATGTGTGAGATACCAGCCAATAAAAATCTTGGCGATAATAGAAGCAATAATGACAATAAGGGTAATGGTGCCGTAATTAGTAACGGCTGGATGGATCACTTTATCAATAGATTCACGCATTGACATGACTGCAGCCGCCAAAATGATGAGCGCAATCACGAGCGAAGTCATATACTCAAGGCGTCCATAGCCAAACGGATGCTTGCGATCCGCACGTCGCCCGGCGAGTTTGGTGCCAATGATGGTGATGACCGATGAGAGCACGTCCGTTGCATTATTGACCGCGTCTAAAATAATGGCGATGGAGTTAGCGGCAACACCCACGATAGTCTTAAAAATAACAAGAACAACGTTGCCCACAATGCCTACATAGCTCGCACGCACAATACCCTGTTCGCGCTTTTTTTGATCAGACATTGACGCATGTGCGTGTTTTTGAGCACGATGCTTTTTGTGCACAAACTTTGCAAGATTATCAGGCATCTCGACTTTTTGATCGCTTGCCTGAGCCGACGCTTTGTCTGTCCCCTTGCCCGCCTGGTGATCTGTTGCTTGTACACCCATTGCGCTCATGCCTCTTTAATCCCACCATGATGCTGTGTGTTCATCGCGGTGCCTGCTTGCCCTCTATCTGCCTTTTGTCGTTATCTTTAGATCATAGAGCGCCTTGTGTGCAGAAATGATTACACATGCCAACGACTAAGGGATTGTAGGCAGAGCGTTGCTTAAGTGATTATTTTGCAGCGATTACCTTGCGACGGGAAGCGAGAACATATCGCTACATTAAATACGGTTCATCAGCCTCATCAATACCTTGCACCGCAATGCCAATAAGACCAGGCCCTCCATGAGTAACGAGGACCGGGCAGATTTCTTCCTCGTACAAATCAACAAAATCAGGAAGCTCTTCACATACCGTTGTACAAAACTTTGCACACTCAGCTTCCGCGTTGCTATTCACGACGGCAATATTGTAATGACGAAATCCCTCGACCCGTTTTTTAGCCAGCCCCAACATCTTTTTGAGCGACTGTTTGCGCCCCTTTGCCTTAAGCAACGGTTCAAGTGCCCCTTCAGCATTGGAGCTAATCACCGGACGAACATCCAAAACTGATCCAAGTGCATAACTCGCACCAGACAAACGTCCTCCCTTGTAGAGATACGTGAGCGTTTCAGGAGTAAAAAATGCTCTTGTGTTGTCAATAATGCGCCCCATGCGCTCTAAAATATCCTCAAACGACAAACCTGCCTGCACCAACTTAGCAGCAGCAATACCAATAAGGCCTGATCCCATCGCCAAAGATTTTGAGTCAAAAACGCGCGTTTCTAATTCGCTGAAGCCCATCGCAACACTGCGAAACAAGTTAAATGTGCTTGAAAGAGCACTCGCAATAGTAACCGCAATAACTTGCTGATACCCATCAGCATGAATTTGTTCAAGTGTTTTGAGCACCGAAGCAGGCGTCGGCGTTGAAGTCGAAGGGATCTCTTCAGGGAGACGCGCATAAATTTCGTTTGGCATAATATCCACACGGTCACGATAGGTTTCGTTAGGATAGTTGATCAGAAGAGGCACCACATAAATATTGCATGCTTCAACGACTGCGGAAGGAATATCGCACGCAGAATCAACCATAATAGCGATACGACTTTTTGCACACGCCGACAACTCTTGCGCATTTTGCGCGTTCTGTGAACTCGAGAACGAACTCTGCAAATGCTGCGAGCTCTGTGAATCTTGCGAGATAATTTTTGAGAATATGCCCGACACCGTACTATGACCCCTTTATCCAAAATATATAAAGGTTCATTATACCGTGGTTGAGGCCGTTATACCCGCGTAGTCGATTAGACAAACCGCGGCACTCATTACTGCTCGCTTTGCACAAGTGGGGGCAGTTTTACATGAGTGGCCTCATAGCGCAAATAACCCATTTGAATCCAGCAACCCACGCAGTACATCGTGCATACGGTAGGAACAATGGTGAGACATCCCGGCAACCAGCAAATCAGCGTGAGTATCGCAGTAGCAATAAGCGCGCCACTATAGGGATGCTTGCCTTTTGAAAAATGGATACCAAGCGCAGCACCTGCAAGAGGGATCGCAAAAAGCCATGTAGTCACCATGATGATGGTGAGCAGCGCTGCGATAGGCAATCCAACAACGGTAATCGATAAGATGACAAGCACAATAGGCATCACAAGAAAAGCGATAAAGCCAGCAAGACAGGAACGCCCCATTCTGTCACGCGTCATAATAGCCATACGCTCAATGGGCTTGCGGCCAATCCAAGTAAACAGAGCGGTCAAAAGACTATGAGAAGCAAGAGCGAAGACCACAATCAGCATCCACACGACTGATCCAAAGGGAAGAAGAGACCCCCAATCGGTTTGCAGCGCAATACCTGATGCATTCTCACCTGTCATCTCTTGAGCAGGACGTTTCACGACCTCTCCAATTGATGCCCCTTCAGCAACAGTTACGTTAGCGTTATCGGGAACAGTAAGCACACCAGTAATTACCGCGTCATCGGTAATAGTGATGGCACCAGCATTAATAGTCACATCGCCTTCGACAGTAGCAGAACATGTTACCTCATATCCGCTAAGAGATACGCCCAGATACGTACCTCCTGCCTTAATCGTACGACCCGCCGCATAGAGTCCTTTAGCGGTAACGTCAGAGCCAGTGGTAATAGTCATGCCTGCCGCGGTGATATTGTTGGTGACAGCAGTTTTAGTAATCGTGATGGTCTGGCCAGCAGGACGTAGAGACCCATTAATTGTTGAGTCCGTAAAAGAAAGTTCGTTTCCTGCTACACAGGCACTGCCATTACCTTGCGCACCAACAGTAATGCCCGATGCCTGCAAAGCCTCACCTGCCCAATAAAAATCAGTACCAATTTCCTTGTTGGTCACCGGGGCATTAACTACAAAGAGACTACCGGTGTGAACATCATTAAATACCTCAGACTCGCCTGATTGCGCCTGACTACTAAACGCATCAGCATAAGCGCGCTCAGGGGTGATGAGATAAGGCGCTGTAAGTGCTCCGAGCAAAAATACACTCATCACCACACTGAAGAGAACCTGAATCACTGAAGGTGAACTTGGTGAACTATACGATGTGGTTTTCTGCATTACCTATCCTGCCTCTTGTCGTTACAGCCTTGTATGTACTGTTTTTCACAAGACTTTTGTTGCGCGTTGTATTGTGCCTTGCCTTGTGCGTTATTTGCTCAATGTAACTGAGTCAATCATGATCTTGTCAAGGTAGTCTTTATCAAGCGAGCATCCAATACCCGTCTCGTATCCCTTAGGATTCAAAAGAAGCTCGCCGCCCGCACATTCAAGCGCCGGACGCGCGCAATCATGATCAAAATACTCGGAATAATCAGCAATATCACCTGGTAAATCAACACCCGCTAAAGTCTCAAAAGCGGCATAGGTGCGTTTTGATACACCGGTATCAAACATGCCACCCATCCAAACTTGAAATCCTTGTTCTTCAGCAAAGTTGATAAAGTCAAGGGAAGGCTGAATGCCACCAAACTTAGAAATCTTAACCGCGTAACAACGCAAGTTGTCGTATTCAAGCGACTCCATCATCTCTTGCGCACTCACCACTGATTCATCCAAACAAATTGGGGTCGTCAGTGTTTCTTGCAAGGTAGAAAGACGATCAAATAAGCTACGCTGTCCCGATTGAGGAATATAGCTTGGGTCAAGCGGCTCTTCCAAACACGCAATATTCAAACGATCCAACTTATAGAGCGCATCAAGCTGCGACTCATTAAAGGATTGATTAGCATCCAGAAAAATAGTGAGGTTAGGATAGCGCTCACGCACAGCGCGAACCTTATCGACAGCCGAATTGGGCTCGATCTTGATTTTGACGCGCTCATACCCTTGTGCAACTGCAGCATCCACTGCCGCAAGCGTTTCATCCGTATCCATAATGCCTACCACCGTACCCCCGAGCACGCGCTCTAGGGGCGCTCCACCCAACAAAGCACGCAGCGGCTTTGCAACAACCTTGCCATAAAGATCCCACACCGCACACTCAACGGCGGATTTTGCTTGTGGAAAGTCCGCAATGTCTGGGAAGGTGGCAAGGGAGCGAGACACCTCGGAGGGATGAAGATAACGCTCGTTCATCACAATCTCTGCAATATCATCACGCACGACCACATAATCATCTTCAAGCGTCTCAGGCAAATACCAATTGGTCGTAAAAGAAACACACTCGCCAATACCGGTACGCCCTGCCCAATCGCGAATTTCAACAAAGAAAGACTCACGCTGATCAACAACACCTTTTGCCGTTGTAACGGGATGCGCAAAATTCTGGCGCACGCGATAAAGGGATACTGATTTTATGTCGATGCGTCGATCGTAGAGTTGACGCAGCTCTTGAGTGTTGACCTTATTGGCAACCGTACGAGGAAATTCATTCAACACTAAAATATGTTTAGGATGATGCAAGCTCGACATCCGCTCGTCAAGATACGCATGGATATTGCGCGCAAACTCCTGTGGGCAAGACGCGGGTTTAATGCCCGTATCCTCAGGATAGAGCCACGAATCCTTATGATCACGCTCGATAGCGTCAGCTGAGTAATCTGCCTCAATAAAGGCAACAGGACGGTAGCCCCACTCCTCATCGGCCGTACCAAAAACAAAGGCATCCTTAACACCCGGAATACGCAAGAGTTCCTCACGTATCTCTTCAGGGTAGATATTTTCTCCACCCGAAACAATGAGATCATGCACGCGCTCAAAAACATGAAGAAATCCTTCATGATCAATCATGGCACGGTCACCTGTTACAAACCACTCATCAAGCGTAAAGGCAGCACGCGCGTTAAGATATCCCGCAAAGACGCCAGGGCCTTTGACGTGAAGAGCGCCAATTCCTTTTTCATCTGGTCGCATAATATTAACGCGATAACCCTGCAAAAGTTCTAACCCGCCATCAAAAGAGCGCGTTACGCGCGAGCAAGCAATCATAGAGCTTGTCTCGGTCATGCCATAACTTGCATAAACACGCGCCTTAGCACGAAGTGCGCGCTTAATGGTTTTGTCGTTTAAGGCTGAACCGCCCAATAAAATGCACTTGTATTGGGAAATAATTTTGTCTTTGTCATTTTCAAGCAAGTCACGCAAAATCTTATCGACCACTGAGATGTGCGTGACGTTAAAGGTTAAGACGTCATTTAAAATACCCTGCACCGAATAGCGTTTATAGAGAATAAAGGGATTGCCGTTCAACAAGCAACGCACCATTACCTCAAGGCCGCCCACATGACACAAAGGCAACACAAGCTGCCACATGCCTTTGCGCGGCACAAGCAAGCGTTCATTAGCCGCAACCGCAGCACCCATCAAATCTTCCCATAAAAGCTTTGCCGCTTTAGGGGTACCTGAAGTGCCTGAAGTAAACATGATCACGCCACAGGAGGAAGAGTTGTAGGCCTCTTCACGCTCTTGCGCAAAATCAAGGATGCCCATGGTATAGGAGTTGATAGGAATCTGCCCATCGCCTAACCGAGAAAGTTCTAAAAGTTCCATGCCCAAGGACTCAACGAGTGCATTTTTAAGTGCTTGCTCTGTCACTACAGGAATATCTTTTTGATGCGTGGCTGTCTCAAGCTCCATCATACGCACATTGCGCTCCTCGTCAGACAGACGAGGATTGAGCACCACTAAGCTAAAGCCAGCATAGGCACTAGCAAGCGCCATAATGACAAACTCGGCACAGTTATAGGAATTGATAGCAAGATATGTTCCCGCCTGATATCCCTGACGAATCAATCCTCGCGCAAGCGCTGCTGACGCAAGACGAACTTGGCGATAGGATAAACGCATGGTGCCCGACTCCAGCTGCGTATAAAACATGGGCTGAGAGCCATGCTCTTGAGCATACAGGGCTAATGTTTTAATCACGAATCTAACTCCTTATGCATCAGGGGAATTTAGGGAACTTGCTAAAGTCAGGATCACGCTTTTCTTTAAACGCGTCACGACCTTCCATCGCCTCTTCGGTGGTGTAGTAGAGCAAGGTAGCATCCCCGCCAAATTGCTGCAGGCCGGCAAGTCCATCTGTTGCCGCATTAAAGGAAGCCTTCATGAAGCGCAACGCGGTTGCGGAGTGCTTCAAAATCTCACGGCACCACGAAACCGTTTCCGCTTCCAAATCATCAAAGGGCACAACAGTATTTACCATGCCCATCTTAAGCGCTTCTTGCGCAGTATACTGACGGCAAAGATACCAAATCTCGCGCGCTTTTTTCTGTCCGACGATAGCAGCCAGATAACCCGCACCATATCCTGCATCAAAGCTGCCGACCTTAGGACCGGTCTGACCGAACTTGGCCGTATCAGCCGCAATGGTGAGATCACAGAGAATCTGCAAGATATTGCCGCCACCAATGGAATATCCATTACACATACAAATTACTGGCTTAGGAATCACGCGGATCAAACGTTGCACGTCCAAAATATTCAAGCGTGGAATGTTGTCTTCACCCACATATCCACCATTGCCGCGTACTTTTTGATCTCCGCCGGAGCAAAATGCCTCATCTTCATGACGGCCACCATGATTGGCACCAGTCAAGATAATGACTCCAATAGAAGAGTCATCACGTGCCACACTAAACGCATCATAAAGCTCCATTGCCGTTAACGGCGTAAACGCATTACGACGCTCAGGACGATTGATGGTAATCTTGGCAATTCCGTCCATTGTCTCGTAGATAATCTCTTGGTAGCTCTTACCGGCAACCCACGGGAACTGACTCATATCATTCCTTACCTGTGATGGAAATAGTTCTTCAAGGAAGGCTTTCACCACCGTCACAAGCTCATCACACGCCTCCACATGCACATTGTGCCCGGCCTCCGGAATCACTGCATAATTGGTAATACCCGGTTTATCGCGTTTGAACAGGTCTGCCATGGCTAGCCTTCGTACCATTTCAGAATAGCGCACATCGGCGCCGCCCGCTAGGAAAAGCGTGGGTAGATCTAGCTCATCAAGAGCAGGACGCATATTTTCCATCCGATATTGACCGGCTTGAGACAAGTTTAAAGCTAAGGCGATGGGGTTATTGGCCACGCGCTCTTCACGCAATGCCATCTGCATCTTATCTGAGAGCGCACGCTGCGTTTCAAAAAGAGGGAGCGCCTCCCAATACGCAACAAACGCCTCCATGCCGCCCTGCAGCATATCAAGATGCGCGCGCGTTTTTGCCTCCATACTGGCACGCTCTTCTTCATTTTCTGGCCCTAAGCCCGCTGACTCAAGAATAAGTGCTGAAAAACATCCTGGATAACGTGTTGCCGCAACTTCAGCAATACGACCCCCTAAAGAGTATCCATACAAAATTGGTTTCGCGAGATTACCGCGCGCCTGAAGGGCAGCTACCAGCGTCAGAACCTGGTCAACATACGCATCAAGCGTAAAGACACGCTCCTCTTGCGCACTGAGCGTTGTCATGCCGTGCCCTATTAAATCAGGTGCAACCACATAGAAGACATCGCTAAACTGCTGCGCGAATGCCTCCCAACTTGCTCCTGTTTGCATAAACCCATGAAGCAAAATAAGCGGTTGACGGTTAGAATCCCCCCATACATATCCATGGGTAGTAACCTCAACGCCTGCAATATCTCCCGCTACACGCCACTCGGTCATAGGATTCTCCTTTATAAACGATATGCTTCATAGCGATCCGTCACGCCCTCAAGCGGAAGCAAAATCTCTATCAAGCTAATCCCAGGCTGTTCATAACTTTTTTCAAGCGCTACACGGCATTCGTCAGCAGTTGCGACACGCGTGTACTCAAGAGAAAACGTTTGCGCCGCTGCCTCAAAGTTGGTAGTGTGCGGCGTTAAAAACAAGCGCTCAAAATATGCCTCGTCTGACTTTTGCGGAAGCATATCAAAAATTGCGCCCCCTTGATTATTCAGTAGCACAATAGTTACCTGCGGGGGCACTGTCCCATCGCCTACACAACGACGCTCAAACTCAGCCTGCAACGCAAGGGCATTGAGGTCATGCAACAGTGATAAGTCTCCAATGACGAGCGTAGTGTGTTCATAGATTTGTGCCGCTCCCAATGCTGAACTCACCGTTCCATCAATACCGTTGAGGCCACGGTTTGCAAGCAAGGTCAGTTGCTTGTCATCGCGACCAGTATAGAACATATCAAGTGCTCGAATTGCCATGGAGTTTGCGCTAAAAATGAGCGAACCTTGCGGAGCAGCGTCAAGAACAGTGCGGATGTACGTTCCTTCAAAATCAGACGCTCCCGCCTTGCGTACCGTCTCAAGCTTTTCTTGCGCTTGCATCTGACGGAGTCCCCATGCATGAAGAGCTTGTCCAGCGTCAGTTTTTTGCCTCGCTTCAGGAAGTGAAGCAACATCGAGCAATGTTGAAACAAATGAAGCAGGTGTCACCGGCACAAACACTGAGGTTTGCGCATTAAAATCACGGGTGGCGATGGGGTCAACCACAATCTGCACGCATACGTGCTCTTCAAGATAGCGCGTCACCGGCTTTGACACTGGATAGCGTCCAAAACGAATCACGCAATCAAAGTTAGGAAGCGCTTGCGCTGCGCTTCCTTTAAAAAGCGTATCGGCTGTTGTGATGACAGCAGGATGGTTATACGCGCGCAAGTTTGAGAGCGGATCAGCAATAAGAGGTGCATCTAAATACTCAGCCAGCGCAAAGAGACACGCTGCTTCAATATCTTGCTCTTCAGGAGAGAGGTGTTCAGAAAATGTTTTCTCACCACAAAGAATGATAGAACGCCTTGCGGCAAGCCAGTCAAGCAGCTGAGCGGCTTGCTCTTCTTCAAGTTCAGTATGAGCTGACATAAGCGCCGGCATAGGTGTGTCAATGCGGCCAACACTAAAAAGACCCTCTCCTGACCCCTCTACCGACAAGTCTGGTTTAAATGGTTCATCAAAAGGGAAATTGATATGCACCGGTCCACGCGATACACCTGCTGCACCCACTGCTATGCATGCTTCGCGGGCAATCTGGCGCGCATACGCTATCACTTTGGGATCGGCGCTTGGCTCAGGCATATTCCAAAACCCTTCAACATGATCCGAAAATGCTTTAAGTTGATCAAAGGTTTGCGGAGCGCCTACGTGCTGGAGACGCTGTGGCCTATCGCCCGACAATATTATAAGCGGAATGCGCGATGACTCTGCTTCCACTACTGCCGGATAATAGTTAGCAAGCGCAGTTCCTGAAGTACAAATTACCGCCACCGGTTTTTGTTTTGCACGCGCTAAGCCAAGCGCAAAAAAGGCGGCACCACGCTCGTCGACGTCCACATAGAGTTCCATCTGAGAAGCGTGCGCTACCATAGAAAGAGCTGTTGAGCGAGAACCCGGACTCACGACAACATCTTCAACCCCGCAGCGTATCAGTTCATCAAAAAAGGCTGACACGTAAAGCGCTGTCGCCTGCTCATGAGTAGCTTTAGTCATGATTACCTTCTTTATGCTATTGTCCAGAAAATGCAGTTAGTATTGTTTGGAGCTTCAGGTTGGTTTCTTCGTACTCTTCGCGCGCACGCGACCCCTCAACCACGCCGCAACCCGCATAAATCCAGCCACGTTCGCCATCAAACACGCCGCTTCTGATGGCGACAACAAACGACCCATCGCCTGATCCATCAACAAAACCTACCGCGCCACCAAAAAAGCCGCGGCTATACGTTTCCACCTCACGCAAGCACTGAAGCGCCTCTCCAACGGGAGCACCTGCAAGAGCTGGCGTAGGATGAAGTTGAGATACGAGCGATGGGAGGGTGCGTCCACTCATAATCTGAGCACGCACGGGCGTCATCAGATGCTGCAACTGACGCAATTCCACCACGCGGGGATTTTGCGGTATATCCACGTCATAGCAATTACGACCAAACACTTCACGCATGAAGTGGACGACGTATTCATGTTCGCGACGGTTTTTAGGGTCCGCCATCAGTTGCTCAGCCAACAAAAACGTCTCATCAGAAGTTGAACCAGTTGCTGTCGTGCCGGCAAGACACATACTCTCAACCGTTGAACCTTGCTTTTCCACCAACAGCTCTGGGGTACAACCACAGAAAAACACATCGCCATAACGATACATAAAAACCGTGCCACGTGCAGACCCATCGATCAAATTAACGAGCACATCTTTGGAGGAAAATGGCTCATGCGCCACAACCTGAACGCGCCGCGAGGGCACAATTTTATCAATACGACCAGACTGAATAGCTGTTAAGGAAGCATCGATGAGCGCTTCCCAATCAGCAAACTCGTCTTCAATACGGTCAAAAGAAATTGAGCGCTGGGTGCGTTTGGGCGCCTCTTGCGCATGACGACAAAACCGTGCCACACGCCCCTCATAGACAGGACCTAAGCTATTAACCTGAAGATAACTTCCCGTCTCGTCTTCAAGCAACACAAGCTCAGGCAGCATAAAACGCAAATTAGGAAAAGCCTGCATCATCTCATCAGCGGGTTTGGGATTATCTGCATCAAAACGGGTAAACGAGAAAAATACCGGTGGCCGAACGGTATCCCCTTGCAGGATTTGATCTACGTCACCAAGCGAGGTAAGAGCTATGCAGCGCCCTAACCCCATCGCTCGGCGCAGCTTTTGCTTGTCATAATATACAAATTGGTCGGTAAATCCTTTTTGCAGGGTGCAGAAAGCATCTACCATATCCGCCTGAAGAGGCACGGTATGTGAATAAATTTTAGTCATGCGGCACTCTGCGCTATCGTTATGCCCCGAGAAGCTTTGACTGATCCCAAAGCTCTTGCAACTTGTCCATAGAGAGATCCTCAATACGGCACCCCATACCAAACGCGACGCCTTCCATAAATGCCCAGCGCGTACGGAACTTTCGACACGTTGCACGCAAGGCGCTTTCCGCATCTATCCCCATTTTGCGTCCGACATTAACAAGGCTAAAAAGCACATCCCCTAACTCAAGCTCAACCTGATCTGCCTCAGGCGCCGCTGACTCAACCTTGCCTTTTGCGTCTTTAGGTGCCGCTGCATAGGCGGCTTTAAGCTCCTGAATCTCTTCAGCGACTTGCTCCCACACCGCATCAAGCGTATCCCACTCAAATCCAGCAGACACCGCTTTACGAGAAATCTTTTGCGCTTGCATGAGCGCGGGAAATGACGTCGGCACACCATCAAGTAAACCAGCTGGCTCACTTGTAACAGAAGCTTCTGTTTGCGCGATGCGTGCGTCATTAAGTTTCACTTGATCCCATAGAGTAAGCACTTCACTTGCGCTCTCCGCCTGTGCGTCACCAAAGACATGCGGATGGCGATGGATCATTTTGGCATTCACATCAGTTACGACATCAGCAATAGTGAACTCCTGCGCATCAGCAGCAATTTGGGATTGCAGGACGACCTGCAAAAGCACATCGCCCAACTCTTCACGTAAATGCATCCAATCCGCGGCCTCAATAGTATCGACCGCTTCATAGGCTTCTTCGATCATATTTTTGGCAATACTTGCGTGCGTCTGTTCCCTATCCCAAGGACAACCACCAGGAGCACGCAGCGTTGCAATAGTGTCAACAAAAGCGCCAAATGCCGGCGCTGCCGCATCAGCATGCGAGCGCCCCTGTACGTTGGCCTCAGCTTGCACGCTGTTCTCTGTCGTCGCATTGGTCTTGGCTTGTACGTTGGCCTCAACCTGCACATCGCGATCTCTTTTTGCCCTGTTCGCCATGATTTGTTCGCGCTACTTAAATCTTGTACATAAATTGAAAGACGTCCTCGCGCTGAATAATCACTTGAACACCCAAGTCGTCTCCCACTACGGTAAGGGCTTCTTGAACGGTGTTGAAGTCAGCAACTTCAGGATCAAGACGCACCAACATGGTCATTGAAAAAATATCATCGAGAATGGTTTGAGAAATGTCATCAATGTTGGCACCCTTTTCAGCCAACACGCCAGAAATTGCAGCAACAATACCTGCTCTATCTTTTCCTAAAACAGAAATTACGCAACGCATAGTAGATTCCTTTCAGTATGCTTTATCTATTATTGAGCAACAAAGAAAGCGCCTCTGCCTTAGTTGCTGCATTTTTTCTAAATACTCCGCGTGTCGCACTCGTCGTTGTTTTGGCCCCCGCTTTTTTCACACCGCGCATGGACATGCACAAATGCTCCGCTTCCATAACCACGAGCACCCCTTGTGGATGCAATTCTTTAACAAGCGTATCAGCAACTTGAGAAGTCAAGCGCTCTTGTACCTGTGGACGACGAGCAAACACATCTACCAAACGAGCCAACTTTGAGATACCGCAAATACGCCCATCGCTTGCAGGGATATAAGCAACATGTGCCTTGCCAAAAAAGGGAGCAAGATGATGCTCGCATAATGAGTAAAATGGAATGTCATGCACAATCACGAGCTCTTCATGATGTTCATCAAACGTTGTCTCAAAATGCACGGCTGGATCTTCATAGAGTCCCGCACAGCATTCTTCATACATACGAGCAACGCGTGCCGGTGTTTTTTGCAATCCTTCTCTATCGGGGTCTTCTCCGATGCCCTCTAAAATCAGACGGACGCCTTCTTCAATTTTCTTAAGATCCATAGTGCTCATGCTTGTTTACTTTCTCGTATCTATATCAAGTTCAATCTATATCAAGTTCAAGGGAAATAGGACAATGATCCGATCCCATAATTTCAGGCCAAATATGCGCCATAATCACCTTAGAAAACAGAGCCTGCGAGATTAAAAAGTAATCGATGCGCCACCCTGCATTATTGGCACGTGCATTAAAGCGATAACTCCACCATGTATAGCATCCCGTAGTCTCAGGATGCAGGGCACGCCACGCATCAACAAAACCCGCATCCAAAAGCTCACTAAAATCAGAACGCTCTTCGTCAGAAAAGCCAGGGTTTCCTCTATTGGTAAGGGGATTTTTGAGATCGATCTCCGTATGTGCGACATTGAAATCTCCGCACATAACCACTGGTTTAGCGCTCACCGTTTCCCCGTCAGGACCTATACCTTTTTCAAGGTTGACACAAAAGTCTCTAAACGCCCTATCCCAAGACATACGGTGATCAAGGCGCGCCAACTCATTTTGGGCATTAGGGGTATAGACATTAACAAACCAGAAAGCCTCAAACTCAAGCGCCACAATACGCCCTTCCGTATCAAGCTCTGGAATGCCTACTTTTGAAATTTGAGTGAGCGCTGGTTCTTTAGAAAACACTGCTGTACCAGAATAGCCTTTACGCTCAGCATAGCTCCAATATTGATGATAACCCAGCAAGTCCAGTTCAATCTGACCTTCTTGCAGCTTGGTTTCTTGCACAGCAAATACGTCAGCGTTGAGCTCAGAAAAAATATCCAGAAAGCCCTTTTTCACGCTGGCACGTAAACCGTTAACATTCCAAGAAACTAATCGCATACCTGCCTACTGTTATCTATCGCAAATCCCTTGTAAAGGCCTCTCGTAAAGGCCCCCTTGTAAGAATCCCTTGTAAAAATCCCTCCTGCAGATGCCCCTGTTGAGCACCACGTTAAGGACTCCTACTTCTTTTTCTTCTTCTTGCGATTGGACTGAAGATAGGCGCGCTCTTTAGCAGGCTTGACACGCTTCATATCAACAAAAATACCCAACATGAAGAACGTCCATGCAGCAAAACCACAAACCAGCGCAACCTGAGGGTCTCCATTAGGGATCACGAAGTTTGAAGCTAACATAATACCCGCTAGGATTAAACCAATGATCATGCACGCCGCCCACACGCGACGCCATTTATGGTAGGCCGGCGTGTCCGCCTTGAACGCACGAACCGCATCGCGAAATTCAAATTCCGCATTCTTTTCCGCATCACGTTCTTCACGCGACTTTTTCTTCTGTGCCGCACGCTCTTGTGGAGTCATGTTCTTGAGCGCTTTTTTCTTGCTTTTGCTTGTCTGCTCCTGCTGGCTTTTGCCACCAAACATACCTTTTTTAGGTTTTGCCGATGGGTCAACCACATAAACCGATGAAGCTGCTTTGCTCTTTGGCTTAGCCGATGCAGCGCTTTTACGGGTATGTCCCGTCGGTCCATTTTGCGTACGTTCATTCATAGCGTTGCGCGTGGTCATAGTAGTAATACTCCTATCATGTAAGATGAGGGGCTCGTAAGCGAAAATCATTCGCGTAAAGAAAGATGCCTTACTTGTGCTCGCAAGACACTTCTCTTGAATTATTTCTCAAATGGTTTGCCCGTAATGAGCTCATAGGCTTGGATGTATTTCTCACTGGTTTTATCAATGATATCCTGTGGCAAACGAGGAGGATTACCCTGTCGATCCCAGTTCTCATTCAGCCAATTGCGGACAAACTGCTTGTCAAAAGAAGGTTGTTCTTTGCCTACCTCATACGTATCAACTGCCCAGAAGCGTGATGAATCAGGGGTCAAAACCTCATCGCCCAAAATAATAGTGCCATCAACAACACCAAACTCAAGCTTGGTATCAGCAATAATGATGCCACGCTCGCGAGCGTGATCAGCAGCGGTCTCATAGATCTTTAAGGTGAGATCTTTAATAGCTTGCGCATTATCAGCACCAATAAGCTCTACCGTCTGCTCAAAGCTGATGTTCTCATCGTGATCACCAATTTCAGCTTTGGTGGAAGGCGTGAAAAGAGTCTCTGGCAATTTGGATGAGTTAACCAAACCCTCAGGGAGAGCGATGCCACACAGAGATCCTGTTGCCTGATAATCCTTCAAGCCAGAACCGGTCAAATAGCCACGGACAATACACTCGACCGGGAACATGTCAGCTTTCTTGACAAGCATAAAGCGGCCGCGCAGATAATCCGCATAGGGCTGGAACTGCTCAGGTAGATCAGCAACATCAGCAGAAATTAAATGGTTTTCCACCACATCAGAGAGCAAATCGAACCAGAATAAGGAAAGCTGGGTGAGTACTTGACCTTTATATGGGATCTCATCATCCAAAATATAGTCGAACGCACTGATACGGTCAGTCGTGACCAACAAGAGTTTGTCACCCAAATCATAAATATCACGTACTTTGCCTTGGTAATCAGGTTTGATATCAATTCCTGCCATGGATGGACCTTTCTATCGATACGTACGCTTTACAAGGCGTAATTTACCACAAATATCTATTATGAGACACCACTTACTACAATGGGTCGAGATTTATCCACGCGGATGCTCTTTTATGCGTTTTTGTTGCGAGAGTTATTGCGTGCGTTGGTGCGCGATGCGCTCCAGGAACCCGTTCTTGAGGCACTACGCGCTACTGCACGCGACCCTTTGCGCGAGCGATGTGAACCTGCAGGTTCACGATAGAGTGGAATATAGATAGTAAAGGTTGAACCAACGTTAGGTTCGCCTTCAACATGCACCCAACCATTGTGCCTATCCACAATTTCTTTGACAACTGAAAGACCAATACCTAAGCCGCCTGAATCGCGCGCACGTCCTTTATCAGCACGCCAGAAACGTGAAAATACCATTTTGGCTTCCTCGGGAGTCAAACCAATGCCGGTGTCCTGCACGCTAATCTGACCCATGATGTCGCCTTTTTTGACCGATACGGTAATGGTGCCTCCCTCAGGTGTATAGCGCACCGCGTTTGAGATCAAATTAGCGGTTGCTTGGCGCAACATATCCTTGTTGCCAAGCACATAGACATGGGGATCATGATTAAAGACAAGGCGCAAACCTGCGTCCTCAACATATTGCTCATGCGTTGCAATGATGGTCTCCAACAACTCAGAGAGATCCACCTTAGTAAGTTCAACGGGATTAGAGCGATTCTCTAAGCGCGAAAGTTTCAAAAGTCCATTGACCAAACGTGATAGACGGCGAATCTCAGAGTTTAGCGTTTCTAAGCGCTCTTCATCAGGCTCGAACACCCCATCGATCATAGCTTCCACCGTTGACTGGATTGCCATAAGCGGCGTGCGCAATTCGTGCGCCACATCCGTTACCAAACGGCGCTCAAGCTGCCGATTAGCCTCAATCGAATCAGCCATCGAGTCAAACGTTTTGCCTAGACGCGCCACCTCATCGTTACCTTCAAGATGGGCGCGCGCCTGATAATTGCCCTCTTTAATCTCGTTGGCCGCATCCGCAATCCTGTTAATAGGACGCACAAGAGCACGCGCAAAGAAAAAGCCCACGATAATTGCAATCACAATGGCGGCGATCGACGCGTACATAACCGCGCTGTAAGATTCGGTTCTAAAATCCTCATCCGCCTGGGTCAAAAGCGCATTTGACCCATAAACCCGCAGATAAACCGTACCGATCTGGTCAGCGCCTACCATAATAGGAGCGCTTGCAGAATTTTGTGCCGATGGGCGCGCCTGGAAAGGCTGATCCATGAGACTGCGTGCCGTATCGTCATAGAGTACGACCCCTTGATTGTTTACAACCTGAATAGAAACTGCTTCATTAACCGCACTTGCGGCCGCAGCTGCCGCAAGCGTTCCTGAGTACCAATCCCCTTGAAATGATACATAGTTTTCCGCAATTGAGTTAGCCGTTGCATTGGCTAAGCGCTGCATGTTTTCTCGTGTGTAGTTTTGGAAGTGGTCGCTCCATACAAACGAAAGCACCCCTACCTCAATAATGAGCGACATGATAGCAACAGCCGCAAAGGCAATGGCTACCTTGACCGTATAGGAGCGACGTGATGCACGCTCGCGCAAAGAGACGCCCACCGTATACGATGGGCGCTCTTCTTCATGCGCTACGGGCACTTCTGATGCTGTATGTGGAGTAGTATCGGTCACGTAAGCCTACATCGCTCAATTCGAACTCTCGTTGTTCTTGCCTGGTTGTTTTCCCAGTTCTTCTTGCCCGGTTGTTCTTACCTAGTTATTTTTGCCTAGTTGTTTTTGGTCGGATCCTCAAAACGATATCCTACACCATGCACGGTATGCAACCAGAGCGGATCACGAGGATTGTCGCCAAGCTTTGCGCGCAGATTCTTAATGTGAGAGTCAATAGTACGCTCGTACCCTTCAAAATCATAGCCGAGCACTTTCTCTACTAACTCCATACGCGAATATACCCGTCCCGGATAGCGACAAAGCGTCGTTAACAACTTGAATTCAGAAGCTGTCAGGTCAACCTCTTCGCCTTTAACGAGAATCTTATGACCTGAAATATCAATGACAAGATCCCCAAACTCAAGCACTTCACGCTGAGGCTCTGCCTCAGAATGAACGCGGCGCAACAATGCACGAACACGTGCCACGAGTTCACGAGGACTAAAGGGCTTCACCAAGTAGTCATCCGCCCCAAGCTCAAGACCAATGATGCGATCTTCAACCTCTCCTTTTGCTGTCAGCATAATGATAGGCACATCCGAATTGTCACGAATCACACGACACACACGCTCACCGGGAACGCGGGGTAACATCAAATCTAGGATGACCAAATCAAAATGATGGCGAGAAAACTCTTCAAGCGCTTCTTGCCCATCGCCCACTGCAGTAACCCAGTAGCTTTCTTTCTCCAAATACGCAGCCACTGCGTCACGAATGACTTTTTCATCTTCAACTAATAAGATGCGTCGAGTATCTCCATTACTCATTTCGTATCTCACTTCCTTTAATATATGCCCAGTAGGTAGATCACCGAGCACTCAAGCGTGAACGCGTGTGTTCTCCTACCAAGCGTGGTATTTGGGATTATTGTAACAATTGACATTTGCCCAAACTCTTTCGCCACGTAAATGTCACAATACCTTTTACTACTGTTAACGTATTGACAAGGAGTAAGTCTGCTCGTGCCTGGTAGCTCTCACAATTCATCGTCCAAGCAACCAACTCCTCGCAAGCGTGCCAAAGCACCACGCAAGCAGGGGTTTAAGCAAAGCGCCCCCGCGACAAAAGGATCGACAGCAAAGCCATCAACAACAAAAACATCGTTTAGCTCCAAACGGCCGCAAGGCTTTTCTACGAGTGCTGCAAGCCGCTCATCATTTGCAAAAGGCTCCCGTGGGTCACATTCTTCCATGGGCGGCGGCTTGGGCAGTGGCTTAGGTGGCGGCAGCCTTGGTAGCTCCGGCACACCGAGCGCTACCGGCTTTAACCCTCCTGCAAGCAAAGGCTTTTCCAAAGGCCCGGTTGTTTCACGCCGCAACCTTTTGATTGGTGCTGGCGTTGTAGGAGGACTTGCTCTTGTCGGCGGTGGTGGCGCTTATGCTGCTGGTGTTTTTGACTCTGATGAGCCCGTTGTGCAAGGCATCTCAGTCCCTGAGTCCGCTGTTACCAACTTAGATAACCTAACTGAATCCAATGCAGCCGACCACCTCCATATGAGCGCATCGTACAAACTTCCTGCAGGATCTCTGGTATGGGCTGACAACGACACTCTTGCCGCTTGCCTTATCCCAACCGGCGCCGTATCACCTATGCACCGCTTGGGGCTCCTCTATTTTTCTTCCGGTAATCTCCCTACCGTGATGGCAACGCCCCAGAGTGCTGCCGAAGGATACGAGTTCATGGAAGTGCGTGCAAGTGAATCGGGTATGATTTGGGTCGAGTCCAATATGTTCGAACAAACTTGGCGCATCTACACCGCGCGCGTAAGCGATGCACAAGCATCTGCTATCACGCTTGTTGATGAAGGTGACGAGGCCTGGCTTATCCCCTCAATTGCCATGTGCGGCAATCGCGCGTTTTGGCAAGTTGTCCCCAATGCAGAAGGCGCACAGGCTAAGTCGCCCTCTGCAGTTAAGACAGCAACGATTGGCTCCGATGCCGTCGATGTTGCTTGGGAGTCTAATCGCGCCTTTGCCACTCGTATTACTGGCGTGGGTGACGGCGTTATCATCACCCCACGCGCAGCCTCCACGAGCATCTACTACCAACTCACCAAGCTCTCTGCCGAAGACGCCTCTATGATTGATCAGATGACTCTTCCTTCCGCGATGACCCCATCGCTTGCTAGCTATGGCAAAACAGGATTCACTTTCTGCTTTGCCGATATCTACAACTATGGCGGCGGCATTTCCAACCTAGGCACGTACACCCCGCTTGCCGAGCATGCTGCTTTCACCTATGACAACCTCGACTGGTTTAGATTTGGTAGAACGCCTTCCGCTAATCCCTCGTGGTGCGGCTCGTACTTCATGGTGAAATCCACACGCGCTATTGCTGGTGTCTCTTTTGCGGACAATACCTATTTCATGATTGAAGCGCCCTCAAACACCGACTCTTATGGCGAATACCTAGTTTCCTCCGGCATTCGCAAACATGTTGTGGGTCTATCCACTATCACTCCAACCGGCTATACCCCCGCTACTGCTACTGATACGGGATTACCAGGCGCATCGTCTTCTAATTTTGTTTCTGGCGATGGAGTGCACACGCTCGTACGCGTATTTGTTGCAAACTAGCTTGCCGCGATGGACCAGCCTGCCACAGGCTCACTTGTCACGGGATCGCTTGTCGTAGTGGGCTGGCTCACTTGTTGCGGGCTCACTTGTTACGGGATCGCTTGTTGTGGTGGGCTGAAAATTCAAAAGGAGCTTAAAAGCAATCCTCACTATTTTTTCGATTTTTTCAAAGAATTTGGATCAAATTGCGTTCATTGTGAGGATTTGATTTTGAGGGGTTTCGGAGCTCATACGAGTAACTCCCCATCTGTGGAGTTACTCACTTATAAATGACATGTAATTGCGTTTAGTGAGAGCTTTTTGTCTTAGATAAAGTTTGGCGATGGGGCTTCCATAGAAGCAATCCTCTCACTAAACGCAATCTCATGTAAAAAAGGGCGTTTTTTGGGCATGGAGGTAGCGTACTCATAGAGATGGCATACAGATGAGTATTATGCCAGGCAGTTTAAATGCTGCCTGGCATAAAAGAGTAATAATACGATGTCCTATATAGACCCTATATAGAACCTATACAGGGTCTATATAGGGTCTATGCATAAATGCCTTAGATAATTCAGCTTGTTTAAAAACTCTAATTAAAATTAAAACTTCAACTAGAACTCTAAACCTTCAAGGCGTTCAAAAACAACATCTTTGCGTGTTAAGAAATCCCATGGATCAAAAATCTCATCGAGAACTTCTTTAGACAAGTTGGCTTCAGGATCAGCCTCAAGACGTTCACGATACGTGGGTCCATCAACTGCATTTTGAATATCTTCCCAAACTTTCATCGCATTACGCTGAACGATAACGTAAGCGTCCTCGCGCGAAATACCAGTATCAACAAGCGCAAGCAGAACTTTCGAGCTAAAGATCAGACCCTTTGTGCGCCACAAATTGTGCTCCATCTTAGCAGGGTAGGTTTGTAAACCATCAAGCATCCACTGCATCTTGCCAAACATATAATCAAGCGCAATAAAGCTGTCCGCAAGGGCAACACGCTCAGCACCTGAATGGGAAATATCGCGCTCGTACCACAAGGCCACATCGTCAAAAGCAACCTGTGCATTTGCCTTAACGACGCGCGCCAAACCACACACACGCTCGGCAGTAATAGGATTACGTTTGTGAGGCATAGCAGAAGATCCTTTTTGGCCTTTAGTGAAGGGCTCCTCTGCCTCAATGACATCGGACTGCTGAAGCAAGCGAACCTGCATAGCAATAGATTCTAATGTTGAAGCGGTAACCGCAAGCGCCGCCATCACTTGTGCATGGCGATCACGTGCAAGAACCTGCGTTGAAAGCGGATCTGGTGTCAATCCGAGCTTCTCGCAAACATACTGCTCGACAAAAGGATCAATACTGGAATACGTTCCAACCGCTCCTGAAATAGCGCCGGTTGCCGCAACTTCGCGGGCCTGCTCCATACGCGTCAAAGCGCGCTTTAGCGCCCACGCCCATGAGCCAAACTTCATGCCGAATGTCATTGGTTCAGCATGAATACCATGGGTACGACCAACGCAGAGCGTGTTTTGGAATTCAAAGGCACGTCGTTTACAGGTCTCACCAAGCTTTTTGATGTCAGCAATGATGATGTCACACGCCTGAGTGATCTGATAGGACAGTGCGGTATCTCCTAAGTCAGAAGAAGTCATGCCATAGTGAACCCAACGGCTCGGTGGTTCTTGACCCTCAGGAACATCCGCATCGATATATTCAGCCATACATGTGGTAAATGCAATAACATCATGATTGGTGACTTTTTCAATCTCATCAATGCGCTCAACAGTAAAGTCAGCGTGATCGCGAATCCATTGTGCTTCTTCTTTAGTGATACCTGACTTACCGAGCTCAGCTTGTGCCTCGCAGGCTAAGACTTCAATCTCTTTCCAGATAGAAAACTTATTTTCCATCTCCCAGATTGCTCCCATTTCAGGGCGCGTATAACGTCCGATCATTGCTCAAGACTCCTATCTCTCTACAAGGCACGTATAATCTCGCGTGCACGGGTAAGTTTATCAGTATCTGCAGCAACAATAACCTCATCGCCAGGATGAATAATGGTATTATTGCCAACAACCTCGATCTCGTCACCATGATTTACGGCAACCATGCGAATACCTTCATCAAATTCTATGTCGAGTGCGCGCACACCAGCCTCATTGTCATGGTATTGCATGCCTGGCACAGTAATATCGATGAGCGCCAAGTCGTCGTTGGTCATGGCAACCGCAACCGACATAGAACCAAGCATTGCTTCTTCTTGGATCATGCGCGCAATGAGCGCTGTCGAAGAAATAGACTCAATACCAAGACGCCTAAAAATACGCAAATTCTTGGGGTTATTCACGCGCGCAATACAGCGCTGCACATCAAACACACGATTTGCAATCTCACACGCCGCAAGATTATCCTCATCACGACCGGTTGCTGCCACAAAAATGTCTGCATGATCCACACCAGCATCTTCCTGACGCGATACCTCGCACCCATCGCCGCAAATAACAAGAAATGGACCCTGCATGGTCTCTGAAAGAATCTTTGCCACGCTCTCCTTGGCTTCAATAATCGCAACCTCGTGACCATCATTGAGCAAGAAGTTTGCCAAATACACGCCAACTTTGCCGCCTCCGACAATAGCAATATACATACGCGTTTCGCCCTATCCTCTCGCTACCGATTAACTCTTTAACAACTAGCTCTTTAACAACTAAATCTTTCAACACTTAGCTCTGCACCGAGTAACTCTTCAACAATTAACTCTTCATGTACTTGGCCAAATTGCGCACCATATCATGACGCGCGCAAGCAAGCACGAGATCACCCTGGAAAAGCACACTGTTCTCAGACGGAATAGATGAAGTCGATCCATCTGAGCGCACAAATGCGCAAATTCTAATGTCATGATTCTTCTCAATCTCTCCAACACGAATGGAGGTTTTTCCCAATGAGGTGAGATCGAGCGCAAACTGCAAGACTTCATAATCACCAAAGGTGGCAATGTGATCTCCAAGACCTGACATAATTTTCGAGAACAGTTCTTCTGCCACCAAGGCTGTGCCGCAGACATAATCAATACCAAGCTGCAGATACGCGTGCTCGTGGCTCGTGTTGTAAAGACGCGCAAAGGCATGAGGCACATCGTAGAGGCGGCGAGCAATTTCAACAACCATAAGGTTTGCATTATCCGACTGCGTGACCGCAGCCACAAAATCACACTCTTCAATTCCAGCTTTAACAAGCACTTCTTCGTCAAAGCCTGCGCCTACAAAAACGCTTCCATTAAAGTCGCGTCCCAACGAAGCAAATGCTTCAGGGTTGCGATCAATAACGCACACATTGTTGTCGTAGTTGGAAAGCATGATTGCAAGCTGAGAACCGACACGCCCGCAACCAACCACGATGATATTGCTCATAGCCACCCTTTCTCAAAAGGAGTCTTTAGTATAGCGCGAACTAAGCGCGGGCGTGAGGCTTAGAGTTCTAACAAACGTTTGAACTGTCTAGGTAGGTTAGATACGGCTGGCACGATGGCCCGGTAATGCAACGAACGCGGCAGTGCGATAGGTGTGTACCTGATTTTTTCGGAAAATAGTCGCTGATTTGACAAAAGATGACTTTCTGAGAGGGTCGTTTTCTTGAGTAGCCCCATCGCCACCATGAAAAGGAACTAAAAGCCTCACACAATATACCGGTTTTGTCACGTTATTAGACAAGTGATGAATAAATGACTTGTTCTCGTAGAGCGAAGTGGGAAGGAAGGCTCACAGAAAGTTCGATTTGGTCAAAAAGTGCCAAAAAATCAATCTAGAGTGAAAAGCTAGAGAGTTCGTACTACTCAAACGGGGTATGAGCCCCGTCACGCAGACCTTGAAGTCAAACAAGAACCTAGAGGAAGCGATAGTAGACCGTACGTATGCCCCAATCAGCAACACTGCTTGCACCAAGAGCGTTATACACACCGGGAGCCAAATCAAGCGACCGGCCGTATTTAGCAAAACTACCCGTATCGGTTACGGTTGCAATAACAACTTTGTCCTGATAGCAAATCTCAACAATACGACCCAGCAAATAGGACTTACTCTCTGGCACAGCAACCGTAATAGAACCGCCGTGCAAAGACACACCGGAAGCGGTAGTAGAAACACCAAAGTTACCTTTGCCGTCATCATTGGTAGCTACGTTGTACGCACTTGCAACGCCACTTGACCAGGTTCCGTCATGCACATCAGGTGCAATACGAGGAGCCGTAGGTAGCGGATCAAGCGTGCATACCTCGCGCGCCTTCTCAACGGCCGTAGGATTAGAATAATCAACTGCAACTGGCACAACAACCGGATCAGGATCTTTCACCGTGATAGAACGAGGAGATGCATCTGTTGGAGTTACTGCTTCTGAAGGAACATCAGAAACTTGTGCAAGGCCATCACTTGAAGCACCAGCCGATAAACCTTTGATTCTGTCTGCCGCAGCCACCGTTTGTGAATCTGAAGCTGATTGCGAATCCCCCACACCAATGGTGGATGTATCTGCCTCATTTGCGCCTTGTGCTGCGTTTGTAATAGTAAGAGTAAGCGCTCCGATAACCGCGACGATTGCCAAAAGAATCAAAAGCATTGCAGGCGACCGACGCTGTTTAATATGTGTATTGGCTGAAGCCAAATAACCTCCAAGGTCCAGGCTTGCGTTCGTTTCAAACAAATCTTCATGCTTCTCAAGTGCATGCGACATTGTCTTGACTGGCTCACAAAGCATGAGCGCAATCCAACTACTAGCCAAGCCGTTTTAGATATCAAAAGTCTATAAGGGCTTTCATGTACACGCGGATTTCTTCTCCAACGTAATCTCATGAGACTCTTGTATCTCTTTTCAGCATTTTCAATTATAGCGGTTTATGTGTTTCTCACAAACTTTAGCAACTCCGCGAACGGTCTTTACCACAAAGACATCCTATGGTATACGCATCATACGCACGTCGTCTTTGCTCCCTTTTTAGTGCAATGGTTTTACAAAATATACAAAATTTACAAAACGTACAAAACAATTGAAAGAAACTGACAGACAGATCCACCAAGCACGAAAACATGAAACACTGAGTGGATATAGCGCACCTTTTTGGTAGCTGCATAAAGCACTGCACCCACGGTATAGCTAATACCACCAGCAACCAAAAGCCAGAAACCAGCAGGAGCAAGAAAACTATAGAGTTGCGGCAAAAAGACTACCACTGACCAACCAAGCGCAACATAGAGCACGGCCGATATCCAACGCGGACGGGTTACCCAAAATGCCTCAAATACAATACCAATCAGAGAAACTGCCCAGACAAAAAGACATAGCCACAAACCTCCCACATCCGCAAGCGTGATGAGGCAATAGGGCATATATGTTGCTGCAATATAGAGATAAATACACGAATGATCGAGAACCCTAAATACGCGTTTAGCTCCAAGCGGCTGAATGGCATGATACAGTGTCGAAATCAAATACTCACAAAGCATCCCAATGGTGTAGACAAGCGCGCACAACAACGACACGCCACCACCATGATTGAGCGCAGTCACGACAGCGATCGGGATAGCAGCTATGGCAAGCCCTGCCCCAATACCATGGGTAATGGCGTTAGCAATCTCTTCCCCCACTGTATAATCGTGCCCGCGTGCCGCGCGTGCAGCACGACGCTTTTCAGCTAAATAATGACGCTGCTCTTTTTTGCGCTGCTTGACTGCTTTGAGTGTTGCTTTATCCACAGGGCTCATAGCACCCGCGCCTACTTCAGTGCTTGCACGACGAGACAAGTCTTCAAGCCCTTGAGGAATCCATTCATGATTTGCCGATGGGGTAGCCATACCTATCTCATTTCCGTGTCAGTCGATGCTGCAGCCTCAGGCGCTGGTGCTGGTGCAGCCTCAGACGCTGGTGCTGCTGCAGCCTCAGGCGCTGGTGCTGGTGTAGCCTCGGGTGCAGGCGTAAGCGATGCTGCGACCTCAACCGTGGGCGCAACCTCAGGCGTCGTGGCGTCGGCACATGTCTTATTACCACCTGGCTGGATCCAATCCATCCAACGCTCTGCATCCGCTTGTCTAATATCGATCAAACGCTCAGTGCTTCCCCCGGTACCAGCAGCGCTACGCGCCATAAGCGTAACCGTTTTTGCACGACGCTGAAGCGGGTTGGTTTTAGTACCGCCATATTGAATTTTATTGCGCATCATAGACACCGTACGCGTAGTGTAGTGTCCTGAGGTAATCGTGAGATATTTATAGTCCAAACCAAACGCCGCAGACTTGTACCACAAAAGCGCACCAATAAATTCAACAATCATAATAATAAGAGCTAGCGCATAGAGATAACCAAGCGCACCCATATAGAGTGCTTGCGCTACCAGATAATCCACGTGAGCAGGATTAGAAAGATCAAGTGCCAAAAGGTCAATCTGGATAAGCGCGATCGTCAAGACAACCAACGCCCAGAAACCAAACCCTTGTACAATGCCTTCACGAATAAGTGCACGGCGACGCGCAACAGGAGCAACACGGGTGTCAGGGTGCGTGTAGTCGGCAAATTCAGGCGTAAGACCCTGGATAATCTCATCGACTTTAGACTTTTTAATAAAGGGATGCACAATCATAGCGCTCAAAGCCGCATCGTCAGACGTAGAAGAATCTGACGTGACTGAGCCCAAGCGTCCATAAGCAAGCGTGCAATAGCCGATTAATCGCTGGAAAAGTGTCTGAGTGATCTCAACCGACTGGATGCGATCAATATCAATACCCTTAAACGTGTGTGAAAACAAGCCGTATTCGACCTCAACACGACTGCCACGACGCCGCGCATTAAAACCAGCATACTGAATGCACGTACCTATCAGCAAAATGACCCAAACAATCAGCACGAAACCAAGCGCCGACACAATCATAGGAATCACAAGCGCAGGCAACAATTCAGAATGCACTGCAGAAACAGCTGCAGCAATAATGTCGTCTTCAGTAAGAAAATTAAAATCAGCAAGAGTGCCTAAAAACGAAACGGCCGTGATAATAACCGTAAAAATCGCCATCAGGGTAGACGACTTGCCGCACAATGCCGACAAAAACAACTGCGAATTGGTAAGACCGTAGCTATACGTCACCTGCCCCGTATTGATTTCCGCGCCACCAAAAATACCGCGCATATCGTTGGCAAAGTTCGCAGGCGCATCAAGCACATTACCCGTTGTCGGAATCGCATCGGGAGCCACACCAGGAATTACACCGGGAGTCGTACCGGGGTTCACACCGGAAGCTACACCGGGAGTCGTACCGTAGGTTGCATCAGAGTTTCTATCAGATGCCGATGGGGATAGCACAGACGCAGGCATAGGCACGGGTTGAATAGGCACGCCTCCCTGCGAGAGCTGCCACTGGTTGTACTCTGCAACCTGTTGTTGATAGGTTTGCCATGCAAGATAATCACGCGCTTGCTCAGGCGTGTACCCCTGCTCCATCAGCTGCTTGCGCACAAAGATTTCGCGGCGGATATACTCAGCAGCGCTCTTATCCACAAACGGAATTACCGTTGCCTTATTGGAAGAGCCGCCCGCCGTCTCAATGGTTACGCTACATACCCCAATCAAACGCTGGATGAATGTCGCTTTTTGATCAATCGATTGCACGCGCTGATATGGAATATGCGTACGCGATTTAAAAATAATGCCTTTATAGAAGTTGAATTCACGCGGTGAAAATGTATACCACGTGAATTTGTAACCAATAATGCGCCCCACAATAATAAACGCCATCACCAAAATAATGACGACAGCAGTAATGCCTAAAGCAAGCGCCATCTCTGCATCTTCACCCGTTGGTATGCCTTCGGCAATCACCGAGATAAACGAACCCCCCAGGCTTACCATAATAGCAATGAGCACTGGGATAAGAATCTGTACCGAACCTAGCCAGATATAGCTATGATGCAGCGTGAAACGTTCCTCCGGTTGTGACGCACCTGGTTGGACGTCTGGTTGGACGTCTGGCTGGACGCCTGGTTGAGGAGCAGGCGATGGGGTTGCTTCTGCTTGTGGCGCACTCTGTTGTGGCGCAGGTTGAACGGGACTCATACATCCTCCCGCGCTACGCGAGCTAACTCTGCTGCTCTATCACGAACCGCATCGGCAATATCTGCTCGAAGCCCTGGAATATCCATCTCACCTGCAGCAGTCGATACCGTCACGGATGCAAGACCACACGCACGCAGTACTGGTCCTTGCTTGGTGTCTGTATTTTGCACACGAATGAAAGGCACCACGTAACGATGACGCCAAATGATGCCATAAGCAATATCAAGAAAGTCGCTGCGCAACTCGTAGCGCCAACGCGCATAGCGAATAGGAGGCAAAATTACGAGCACCACGATGAGCGCAATCACAAAAAGCACGGTAATGATGATGCAATACGGGATTACCCATGCCCACATCTCAGAATCGATCCAACCAAAAAGAGCACCCAAGAAAAGCGCGCACGCATAAATTATGGTGGTAGTGGCCGTATCTCTAATGCGCCACACCGTCTTCATCTTGGGATCGAGTTGTTCACATGGTTGCTCGGTCATAAACCCTCCTGATTATTGGACAGACTCACTTATTCTAAAATACGAGCCTCATTGATGAAGTGTTTATACACCTTAACACTAGCTTAATAATAGCGATAGTACGCGGCGCATGACCCCTCAGAAGAAACCATGCAAGGACCAACCGGATTTTCAGGCGTGCAAACTTTACGGAACAAGGGACACTCGTTAGGTGCCATCATGCCGCGCAGCACATCTCCGCAACGACAGCCCTTAGGTTCTTGGGTAGGCTCAACATCCGGCTCAAAACGCTTAACCGCATCAAACTGGGCATATTCCGGACGAATAGCATAGCCGGATCCCGGGATAACGCCAAGCCCACGCCACGTCGCATCGACCGTTTCAAAAACTTCATCGATTGCAGCAAGGGCCACAGGATTACCTTCTGGCATAACGCCGCGCGTATACGCAATTTCAATCTCAGCACGGCCTTCGTGGAGCTGGCGCATGATCATGGCAATGCCTTGGAGCACATCAACGGGCTCGAAGCCTGTAATCACGCCAGGGATGCCGTATTTGTGAGCAAGAAACTCATAGGGTTTTACGCCAATAATGGTTGATACATGACCGGGTAAAATAAGCGCATTAATCTCTAGCTGCGGATCAGCAACAATTGCCTCGAGCGCACCCGGCATATTTTTGTGCGCCACAAAGACAGAGAAGTTGTTAAGGCCAAGCACTTGAGCGCGCTTGATAGCCATAGCCACGAGCGGCGTGGTTGTCTCAAATCCAACACCTACAAACACAATCTGCTTGTCAGGATTTTCTTGGGCCAGCTTGAGCGCATCCAAAGGCGAATACACAATGTTAATATCGCGACCTTGCGCCTGCTCCTGGAGCAGGCTTGAGGTAGAACCGGGAACGCGCGTCATATCGCCAAAGGTTGCAATAGCAACACCAGGAATCCGCGCAAGCGCAATCACGGTATCAATGTCTTTGTTGGAGGTGACACACACCGGACACCCTGGCCCTGAAGCAAGGCGTGCACCTTCAGGCATCATGGTACGCAAGCCGTTACGCGCGATCGCAACCGTGTGAGTGCCGCATACTTCCATCAAAGTGGCATGCTCAGGTGCCCACTGATTGATGGAGTGGATTAAACCCCGCGCTAGTTCAGGATCTCTAAAGGTAGCGGTAGCAGTAGTCGATAGATCCATCGCCATACCTAAAGCCCTTCTACATCCGCGAGTTCAGGGAAACTCTTGATCAGATCAAGCGTCTCATTGGCGTAATCTTCACTCACAATCTCGATAGCAAAACCAGCATGCACGAGCACATAATCATCAACTTGCGCCGCCGGTGTCAGATCGAGCGACACATCACGCGTCACGCCTAAAATATCTACGGTAGCCATATGGTCATCGGAGATGGTACGCACGCGCGCGGGGATAGCTAGACACATATCGCAAACCTCCTACGTGGTTAGTTTTCCTGCAAATCCGGTTGCGCTTCCGGCTGCAATTTTGGTTGCAATTTTGGTTACAATTTTTGTTGCAATCCTAGCACGGCTTGACCATAGGAAATGTTGCCGTCGTTTGGAGGGAGCTCTACATTGAGGGCAACGGCAATCCCGGCCGCGGTGAGCGCTTCAATCACGCCTTCCGTCAGGTAGCGGTTCATAAATACACCGCCGGAAAGCACCACGGTGTCAACCGTGAGCGCACTAATAGCAAGACGAGCCACGAGCACAATCAGGTTAATGACCGCATCGTGGAATTTTTTGGCGATGAGGTTGGCCGGCACGCCTTCACTTTGATCCGCCAAAATGGCCGCAATAACCGGCTCGGGATCCATAAGGATGACTGAAACTTCCTGGGCTGTTGCACCTTCTACCCCGACGTTTTTGATAAGCGCAAATTCATAGGGTGTTGATGCGTCAGGATGCGAATCAAGGTAGGTAGCAATAGAATCATCCATGATGCCTTCGTGCACCGCGGTTTCTAACCTGATAGCAGGCTCACCGTCATACGTTGCGCGCTTACAAATGCCGGTAAGAGCGGAGACCGCGTCAAACAAACGTCCCATCGACGAGGTCATAGGGGCATTCACGCCACGTTCAACTTGCATAGCAAGTGCTTCTTGGAGTTCGGGCTCTAAGCTCGCTACAAAGTGCTGCGCTTGCTCAGTTTCGAGTAAGTCATATGCCCAGAGCACGCCATAGGCACTACGGCGCGGGTCTTTGACGGCAGCCGCACCACCCGGCAAGGGGAAATACGCAAGATTAGCAAAGCGTTCAAATGTCTCAAAGTTGGCAAGCAATACCTCGCCGCCCCAGATGGTGCCGTCCATACCGTAGCCTGTTCCATCAAAGGAAAATCCCACAACCGGAGGAGTCAAGCTATGCTCGCCCATAACGGAGAGGATATGCGCGTAATGATGCTGCACCTCAATAAGTGGCAACGGGGCGGTGGCTGCGCTGGCTGCCGCCGTGTTGGCATCGGCCGTAGCGACCGCTTTTGCACGTACCCGTCCACCCGCTTCTGCAAGCGCTGCCGCATCACGGTATTGTTTGGACAAAATGTAATCAGGATGCTTATCAAGCGCAATAGCATCCGGTGTAATACGGAAAAGTTCCTCATACCGTGCGCGCGCCTCATCCCAGGCATCCAACACCGCTGTATTTTCCACGTCTCCCATATGCTGCGAGACAAAGGCTTCTACGGCATCGCGCGTCAATGTGAAGGTATTTTTTTGTTGCGAGCCTACGGCGAGCACATTTTTATAGGCGCCCTCCACGGCAGCAGGAATGCTGAGTGCCGTTGGCGCATATCCACGGGCACGGCGCACAAATTGAACCATGGAGCCTTCAGGTAGGCGCACCAAACGCAGCACCGAATCATCGTAACGCGCCACAATAGCGCGGTTGTTAACCAAAAACGCATCAGCTACGCGACCAAGCTGCGCAAATGCTTCGTCTTCAGTGATGCAGATAGGGTTGTCGTGTAAATTACCGCTAGTCATAACGAGCATACCGCCAAAGTCGTGCGCAAGAAGCATTTGCACGGGCGTTGCCGGAAGCATGACACCAAGCTCATGCACCCCATCGGCAAGACCTGGCGCTAGGGCAGGCGCATCCACCTTTTTACGCAAAAGGACGATGGGGCGCGCCGCAGACTGCAAGTACGCTGCTTCATCATCACTCACCTCACAATGCACACGAGCATCATCGAGCGTTGGAACCATAACGGCAAAGGGTTTTCCTTCGCGCGCTTTACGCTCACGCAAGGTGGCGAGTGCATCCGGGTTAGCCGCATCGCACACAAGGTGATAGCCACCCAAGCCCTTAACAGCGACAATGCCACCCGTGCGCAGAAGGTCAACACATTGCGCCAGAAACGCATCGCTTGAGTCACGATCATGCGCCCAGACAATCTCTTGGTGGAGCTCGAGAGCGCGAGCCGTAATCCAACCGAGCTCAGGACCACACGTAAAGCAGGCATCGGGCTGCGCATGAAAGCGTCGGTCGAAAGGATCCTCGTACTCAGCAGCGCAGGCAGAACACATCTCAAACTCAACCATGGACGTGTTGGCGCGGTCATAGGGCAAGCGGTTTAAGATAGTAAAACGCGGACCGCAGTTAGTACAGTTGATGAAGGGGTAACGATACCGCCGGTTCTCGGGGTCAAAAAGCTCTGCCGCACACGCCTCACACGTGCCCAGATCAGGCGATATCAACGTGGTATTGTCGGTCTCTTGATCCTCAGAAAGCTGGATGGTGAAGTCTTTAAACCCTTGCGGGTCAACTTCACGCATGGTTATTTCTGCCACGTGTGCCGCAGGAGGCTCTTCATTACTCAGGCGCACGACAAACGCATCGAGCGCATCAGATTCAGCTTCCGCGTGAATGATGACACCTTCGATGTCGTTTAAAATCCAACCCGCAACGCCCATCTCGTGGGCGAGCCTAAACACAAAGGGGCGGTAACCCACCCCTTGTACTATGCCAGAAACGGTTATTTCAAGTGCTTCTGTACTCATACGGTATTCCTTATATTAGGTAGTCCTTACGTTCTGCATCCGTAAGTAGTTTTTCGTTATTTCGCGACCTTATCGCTGTTTCGCAACCCCTTTGCGCAACGCCTTGGCAAGCGCACGCAGCGTGATAGCGGAATTGTCAGGAAGATGCACATGCAAGCAGCGACGACCGCGGTCAGAGAGAATAGAAAAGTCACCAAGCGCCTGTGCTTTAGCAAGCGCACCTAGGCTATCAGCACGGGGATCCTCAACTTCAATATCGCGCGTTTCCTCAGCCGATATCACCAAAAACACGCCCTCATTAGGGCCACCCTTGTGAAGTTGCCCGGTTGAATGCAGATAGCGCGGACCAATTTCCAAACAGGATGCCACGCCATAGCGATCAGACAAACTGTGGCGCACTTCTTCCATAGCTTCACGACGTCCTTCTCCCGTAAAGGGCAAAAATGCGTTAATCGAGAAAAAGTCACCGGGCTTAATGGACTCAAGAAGCGCATTAATTGCTTCATCAAGCGTGTGCCTAAACATGTAGGGTTCAAGCGCCTTAGAAACATGAACTTCTACTTTGCCCACCGAAACGCCTTCGATACCCTCTTGGACAAACGTAGGATCAGGAGCCCCATCGGCAAGAATAGAAAGTACCTCCGTTTTTGCCACCTGAACGTCAGGCTGATCAAACGGGCACACTTTCATGAGATAGCCCACCATGGCAATGGCGTACTCCCACATCACAAAGTGCTCGGCCAAGTCATAGACCGTCTCAACGGTGAAGTCGAGCTGCGGGATAGCGGGATTAATGAACTCGAGAGACTTGTGGAAGTTCTCGCGCTCATCCCACAGGTCAGTCTTGGTGTGATACACAATGACCGTTCTATCCCCCGGATCATCAGAAAGCGTCAGACTGTCGACCTCAATGTTAGGCAAGATACCCTGGCCTTCTTTACCCAATGACTCCGCTACCAGCTGTTCAATCCACAGACCCAAAACACGGCCGCGTTTAGGAGATAAGAACGAAAACTTATCGCGTCCACGCTGGAGATTGTCATAGAGAAATGATGCCAAAATAATAGCAGGGTTATCAACTGAATCACTTGCGCACAGGTTCTCTGCCGCACGTGCACGATCCATGAGCGTCTCAAGGTTGATTCCCACACATGCTGCGGGCACAAGGCCAAAGACCGAAAGCGCCGAATAGCGCCCGCCTACAGTAGGCTCACCGTTAAAGACCTTCATCCAACCCTTGTCGGCCGCTTTTTTTTCAAGATCAGAACCAGGATCCGTGATAGCAATAAAGTGATCCCCGAGCTCCTCTTCTGAAAGCTGCGAGGCCAAGAGCTTCTCCACTGCTTCAGTCACCAGTGATGGCTCGATGGTGCCGCCCGATTTGGATGATTGGATCACAAGCGTCGTCTGAGGATCGCAATCAGCCAAAATAGCACGCACACGCACCGGGCTCACTGAGTCGAGCGTCTTAAAGCTCACCTTGTTGGAGTCAACTTTGTTGTACTTGGTAAGCGTCATAGGCGCCTGCGTTGAGCCACCCTGTCCAATCAACAGCACCGTCTTAATGCCGCGCTCCTCCATCTCTTGAGCAAAGGATTCAATTTCGGCAATGGGATACGGCGGATTAGTAGCAAGCTGTGTCCAGCCCATGTAGTTACGGGCGAACTCTTCTGCGTTATCAGAGAAGTTGTACAACGTTGCATCTTTTGCGTGAATTCTGCTGGCAACGTTTTGAGCGATGAGCTCATCGGCTGAAGGATAGCGATTACTCTCTATAGTCTCAATCATAAACAATCCTTGATAGTCTCAATGACTTTACGTATACAACGTGAGGGGTAAAAATCTATTCCCTTGAGTCTTTTTAGGTCTTTCCAGGTCTTTACCTATAAACGGAAATTATAGCCCATCGCCCGCATACAATCACGCAATGGCGTCACCAAACACAGGCGGCGACACGCGGATCCCGTCAAGCGCCTGCTCGCAATCGCGTTTCAAGCAAAATCATATACAGCGGCAAATACCATATCGTCTTTCCTGCTCTTTGCGCAGACGAAAGATTAGCTTCGCTCAATACAAGCGCATACGGGATTTCATAATCATCAGTTCCCAATAAGTTATTGAGAGCTACATGAAGCTTGTAATCTTTCCCTGATTTCACCTCAATAGGAATAACATTTCCCTCCGGCGATTCAAGCACAAAATCAACTTCTCCCTTTCGATTATTGCGATAGTAATACAGACAAGGAACAAACGTATTGAGCTCTTGCGCAACGATATTTTCATATACAGCACCATAATTTGCCGACGGCGAGCCTTGCAATACATCAAGAGCGCTTGCTACAGGAAATTGCGAAATCAAAAGCCCCGTATCAGAATTATAAAGTTTAAACTTGCTTCTCTCCTTCGTACGAATCAAAGGTCTTTTTGGTTCTGACACGCAGTACGTTGGCAACGCAACAGCTGCGTCAATAAGCCATACAACTTCATCTTCATAACGTCCATAAGACGCATACTTCTGAAGGTTTTTAAAAATAAACCGCTTATTCTCTTTATCAAGTTCACTCGGGATTCTGTCATATACTTCTTTAATTTTTGGCGATGAGGCTGACGTAGCATATTGCGAAATATCTTCCTTGTACTGTCTAACAATACTCAGTTGTTGTTGGCGCACCTCATTGAGCGAGTAGTTTGAATCTAAATATGTTTGAATTACTTGAGGCATTCCGCCAAACACAATGTAGTCCCTAAAAAGCTGTACTAATTGATCGTGAAGACCCTCATCAAGAGGTGTTTTTTGTTTATAGGCCTCATAGACAGTATCGAGAAGACTCTCTGGTGCACCTAAAGCCCAAGCAAATTCTTCAAAATCGAGCGGGTACATATCCTCTATTTGCACATAGCCAACCGGAAAGGAATGAAATCCTTTTAATTCTGTACCAAGCATTGATCCTGACGTAACAAGACTAAATTGACCGTCTTCTACAAGATATTTCACTTGCGTAATAACATCAGGTGCTTTTTGTATTTCATCAAAAAACAGTAGCTTTTTGTTCATTTATGCTATTAACACAGAAATAAATCTGCCGTTTTTGCTAAAAACACAGAATTCCGGAATTCACTGTCTACTTAGACATTAGCAGCATGCACTAGTTAGCAGCAATCATCAGATGACTTGAAACACTCTAATAACTTTTTTCAGCCTTAAAGTGTCATTAGAATATGCTAATGACTCCTAATGACACAAAAGTGTCGTTAGAGCGCAGCAAAGTTTTCCGCTGCAGCGGAAATTTCAGCTCTCAACCTCGAGGCTCAAATCCCAAACTTGAATCTCGAACATAAAACCTAAAATCTCGAACCAAGCAGGCTACACCAAAAGCCACCCGCCCTCAGCATAAAGGACTTGGCCAGTGACATAGTCAGCCGCATCGCTTGCTAAAAAGAGCACACAATTGGCAATGTCATCCTTCGTCGCACGACGCCCTAAAGGCAACTTCTCGCATAAAGCACGTTCGCGCTCAGGGTCAGCGTAGAGCGCAGCGTTCATATCGGTCGGAGTTGATCCCGGACCAACCGCATTCACGCGAATCCCATCAGGACCCAACGCGCGTGCAAGTGTCTTGGTAAGTGTCACGACACTCGCCTTAGAAATGTTGTAGAGCAGATTGTTGGGAATATACGTCACGCTCGAAACCGATGCCATATTCACAATCGCGCCCGGCGTCTGTTGCTGCTGATGATAGCCGGCAAACCATTGCGCACAAAAGAGCATCCCCCTCACGTTAGTATCCATCACTAGGTCATAACGCTCAGGCGTAATCTCGGACAAATCCTCACTCGTCATAATGCCTGCGTTATTGATTAATATATCGATGTGATCATAGAGCTCTGCAACGCGTTCGAAGAAAAGTGAAATAGCCTTCACGTCGTCGAGATCAAGAGCAAAGGCATGCACCGTTGGCGCAAGTTCAGGTGAGCCCTCCCACGCAGAAAGAAGTTCTGCTTCAAGCTCTTCGAGCCCCTCAGGAGACTTACGACAGACCACCACATGAGCACCTGCTTGCACAAAGCGCTGAGCGATGCGTTTTCCAATACCGCGGCCGCCACCCGTTACCACTACTACCTTTTCTGTAAAATCGTAGGTGATCATTTTCCCTCGATCTCCTTCTCTTGCTTATTCGCATCTATCCAAATACTGCCGAAAGTTCACGCCCATCATTTGAGAGAGTACTCATATTGCAAACTTTTCTTTTCTCTCTCTAGAAAACCTTTCTCGTATAATTGTTTAAGATGCTTCTGCGCCATGCGCTCTGAAATGTTCAGTTTTTTGGCAACATCTTGAGACGAAATAATCTGATCACGATCAGCAAATAATGCAAGGATATCTCGTTTCTCTTTACTAAGTGAAGCAGGGGTATCAATAATTTGCACTTTTTCATTTTCAACCCCTGCCGTATTAGCACTATCTGCACGAGATACTGGAATAGTATTCTTATCGGACATAAGAATTGGCAGATGAAGAACAACTGATGCCGGAGCGTGCGTCTCTACGTAAGAAGGCTCAACATTGAAGCAATCTTCCCATGTAGACCATATTTTTTGAATTCCACTTCCCGCACGATCACTAACCCCGATAAGCGAGAACAATCTCATCAAAGTTGGATTACGTGCTTCAGAAAAGCCACCTGCAATAGCAACCTGCCTATCAACTAAAAAAGAACCCGGATTGGAAACTTCAATTTCTAATGGTTTGATTAAAACACGAATCGAAGCTGTTGTTCCATAGTATGCATGGATCAAGGCGTTTGCGATGACCTCATTCAATGCTTCTGCTAAAACACTAGTTTCAAGATGCTGAACGCCAGCTTCATCGATTGTGAACGGAGTTTTAAAATAGCGCAATAGCTTGTCGGTAACCATAAAGTAAAAATCAAGAAGATTCCCACTCCAGTCACCACTCTGGGAAACAATTCGATCATCCCAGCGCGTTACTCCACTTGTTTCTTCTCTGTAATCAAGTAAATAATGCGGAAAATAATTTGTAATTTCATACTCTAATCCAAAGGCAAGCAATCCCGCCTGAGTAGCATATAGGTTTCCGTCATACCCCTTTGCTAGCGCACCAATAAAATAGAGAAAGTCTTCATCCGATTTGGATATCCAAGGATTTTGAGGCTTTCTTGAAGCAAATAAATTCCGATAATGTTTAATAGTAGACGGACTAAAGGCATCAATAGTGAAACCTTCTAATAGCTTCCTATCGGCATGAGGAACCCCATCATATTGCATAAGCGTGATATCTTGCTCGCTCGCTTTATAGTCTCCTGTACCACGTCGAACCCAACTTACCCATTTGTTCTTTTTGTCATAAACGCTAACAGGTTTATCCCCACGTTCTGCACGAGGGACTGAAATAACAACAATTTCCTTTCCCTCCTTTTCAATTGTGTACACTCCATCCTTGAGCATGATATCTCTGCTCACTTCTTGAGGATTGCGAACTTTATTCCAAAATGCAGTGATAATCGACTGTGAATCCATAACCCCTGTAATTGAAAAAGATTGATCTTTTCCATCTCCAGAAATACCTAAGAATATTTCTCCACCTTCAGTGTTCGCAAACGCACTATAGGTTTCCCATACATCTTTCGGCAATTCAAAAGACGCTTCTTTAAACTCAACACACTGGCTTTCATGAGCCTCTGTTATATCTACCGTATCGAGATAGTTCATCATTCCCCTTACGGAATCACAAATAAACAAGCTGATTACATACATAATCAACTTTTCCTCTTGTATTATTATACAATCGCATATTCGTCGAATGGTTCGTTACCTATTCGGGTGTTCGCTCGCTCGTTCGCGTATTCGTCAAATGGTTCGTTTACCTATTCGGGTGTTCGCTCGCTCGTTCGCGTATTCGTCAAATGGTTCGTTACCTATTCGCCTGTTCGCTCGCTCGTTCGTTTCTGTAGACGTTGTGGCCTCATTGCTTCGTTCCATGCCTAGGCAAGAATCATGGCCACCACCGGTTACCCCTACTACCTTTTCAGTAAAATCGGAGGTGATCATTTCCCCTCGATCTTCTCTCTTTTCTCAGGCAAGCACTATCGTCTCATTTGATAATGCGTAGATCTTCCTGCCCCAATTTGCTCAATACGCTTCTTTTCAATAAGCGACCTCAAAAGCTTTAGTGTTTTATCTTTTCCAAAACCCAAAGTTGCTGCAATGTCTTTGCTGGTAGAAGATCCCTTGCGTTTTATCACATCGACTACGCTTGATTCATCGACGCTTAGCAATATCTGCGAATCTATTACGGGAAGAACAACACGAACTGCATTATCTGTCACAACAAAATCTGGAATAACTTCATACGGCTCATATACTGCTTTGATTCTTCTAATACCAGTACCGAAGTTCTCGATCAGATTCAGCCTAAAAAAAAGACTGCCGATGACGGGATTACGCATTAAAGATATTTGCCCATCGAGATAGTCAGCAATAGAAACCCCGTTTGGTAACCCACCTGGTGAAGTCACCTCAATGCGATCCTCATACATTTCAATTCGTACCCGTGATTTAACATCCCATCTTCTGTGGACAAGCGCGTTTGCTATTGTCTCTCGAAATGCTTCCTCTGGGATTCTCATATGCACAACGCGGGCATATCCCTCAATAACCTCATAGCAGTAGTAACGCTCGAACATAGCAAGTGCACGAGAATACATCTTGAGCACTGAGATTTGATCATGCGTCTCTCTATCTAATATTTCATTAATACTTTTTCCGAATCTCGCTAAATCGACGCCTAAATAGATATTTACATCTGAGACAATTGCACCAGCGTTTGTATATTCGTCTTTTTTTGTAAGTAATCCTAATGTTTTAAGGATGTCATTAGTAACATCGGTCACTTGGAGAGCTTCTTTTAACCATTCTTTCAAAACATTAAATTCTAAGATCTCTTGGGTAGTAATCAGTTCGTCATAGCAGAGGTTTTCCCCTTCCATTATTAAACGACGGAATTCGTTTATGTCCACTTCAACAGTCGCAGCATCATTTCTTTTATAAGCTTTATTCTTATAAAGATAGGGCTTATTTATTCCTTCAGAAACATGCAAAGTTAATACATTGGTATTCTCATCTAAATCTATCTGATATTCTGGTCTTGGTTTAATGCTATCGTTGATGCTGTTTTCTATAACTAACGCAGCTTGTTCAGGATTATTGATCCCTACAATTGCGCCATCATCGGTAACCCCAAATACAATATCTCCACCTTCATAATTAGCATATGCGCTAACTGTTTTAAGAAATGTATTAGTGACAGCTTGCTTCAATTCTCTATCTTTGTTTTCGCGCCCAACCATTAACACTCTCTTCTGTTTATATGGTCTTAATCGTGCTAATAAAACGACACAAAACCGACGATTCTATTTTTCGTCGGCATTTTTGCCGTTATTATACCGACGATTATATTATTCGTCGGCTTTTCGTCTGATTATAAGTCCGATTAGTCTTTCTGTGCAAGGATATATTCAGATAGTAATTATGCTTATTCTGATTTAAGCAAAATCAATACTAGCTTTCGCGAACCAGTTGCTAGACGTAACGTTAAACTGGTATAGAGTCAACTTAAGGCTCTTCAGCGATCTAAGAACTTTCGGCTGAACAGCCATACTCATCGAGCCATCCATAAAGAAGTGAGTCGTTTAATGTAATGAAGATTTCTAGTTCTTCAAACAACACCGCTGCTATAAGCGTCCAATCAACACCTTTATAAACGTATAGCTTCTCTAAGAACTCTATCGCGAAACTCGCCTTCATCAAGTTCTGATATTTCGAACACATCAACTCTTTTTCCTGAAAGATGAAACAAATCTTCAGCAACCCCAAATAAATTTAATGGCCTAAAGCCTGGATTGCCTTCAAGAAGCAAATCGATATCAGAGTTTTCGTCAGCTTCGTTGCGAGCATAAGAACCAAAAAGGCTTGCTGAGCGCATGTCGTATTTTTCAAGCAGGGGTATGACCATAGCACGTATATCCTCTACTTTTAGAATAGCCAATGAATTCACTGCGATCACCATCTCTATGTACCTATAAAACACCGTTATGCTCTACGAAAAGAATCTCTTTATTCTAACTAAGAAAGACTTCAATGCCTCAAAACAAAACCGGAGAGCCAACTTATGACTCCCCGGCAATCTAAAACTATTCAATTGTATGGTCGCATGATCATGCTGCTTATGCATTCGCACTATCCGCGCAGTAGTGTACCGACACACGAGCAGCCCAGCATCCCAGCGCACCAACACACCAGCACGCCAGTGCCCCAGCGCTTAAGTACGCCAGCAAGCACCCTACTTCAGCAGCGGCGCATCTCCGTCAACATCAAGCGCTTCTTCAAAGTACTCTTTTACGGGTTGAGGACCGTAATCATGGAGTTCTTCTTTGTGCCAGCACTCAGTTTCAGGAAGACCCGGAATGCTCGAAGCAACAAACACAGGATCATGACCTGCTTTGCGTTGTCTCGTGTAGTCATCCAAAGCCTTCAATGCCCACTTACCCAACAGCAAAATAGCAATCAAGTTGATAATAGCCATAAAGCCCATAAAGATATCGGCCAAGTTCCAAGCAAGATCAAAGCTGTTCAAGCATCCATACATGATGGCGGCAAGACAAGCAATGCGGAACACAAACAACAAAATAGGATTGTTCTTAATGAAACGCAAATTACTCTCAGCGTAGAAGTAGTTGCCAATCAAGCTTGAGAAAGCAAACGCAAAGATAGCAAAGGTAATAAAGTGAATACCAAATTCACCTACTGAATTGTTAACCGCCATCTGAACCAAAGGCATACCATTCAAAGCTTGCGCAGCCTCAGGATTTTGAACGTAGAAAATCAGCACCATCATAGCTGAGCAGGTGCAGATCAAAAGCGTATCAATATAGACCGACAAGCTTTGTACAAGACCTTGCTTGCAAGGGTGAGAAACAGAAGCGGTAGCAGCAGCGTTTGGCGCAGAACCCATACCTGCTTCATTGGAGAACAGGCCGCGCTTAATACCCAACATAATTACCGAACCAGCAAAGCCACCCGCAATAGACTGAAAATCGAAGGCTGATTCAAAAATCAACGCAAATACTGCAGGAATCTCACCAATGTTTACTGCAGTAGTCCATACCGCCAAAGCAATATAGGCACATGCCATAACCGGCACGATGATGGAGGTGATAATAGAAATACGCTTAGCACCACCAAAGATAACAAAGGCCGTAAAGACAATAGTTGCAATGCCAACACCAATAGCAGTGCCGTTGGTTGCATAATCAGGAATGTAATACTCAAGCGCTGAAGTCATGTTATAGGCCTGTAAGCCATTAAAGCCAAAAGCAAAACATAAGATCAAAGCAATAGCAAACACAATACCAAGCCAGCGTTTACCTAAGCCCTGCTGGATGTAGTATGCAGGACCACCGCGGAATTCCCCTTCTTCTCCGCGGATCTTCCAAATCTGCGCAAGCGTTGACTCAACAAAAGCCGATGCCGCGCCAATGATAGACATAAGCCACATCCAAAAAACAGCGCCCGGACCACCGGTTGCAATTGCGGTAGCAATACCTGCAATGTTGCCCGTACCAACACGCGATGCGGTAGAAACCATCAATGCCTGGAACGATGAGATAGAACGCTCACCATTAACATGCTTCTTCTCAACCAGCTGAGTAAACATGTCTTTGATGTAGCGAATCTGCACGAATTTAGTTTTGAACGAAAACCAAAGTCCTACAGCTACCAGCAAAAACACCAAAATCCAGGTATACATGAAACCATCAATTTCACCGGTTACGGCAATTAACCAGTCATTGATTGAGGCTGCATCTCCCATAAACTCTCCTATCCTTCCTATCTACACTCCGATAGTTTTACTGTAACTACCCAATTATATCAGTCTGCATTATCTCCCTTTGCCTGCTCGTACTTACTTTAATCTTTCTTTTGGCGATGGGGCTAACCTGAGAGAGCCCAGGCATACTGCCTGGGCTCTCTGTTGTCAGGATCTATCGGGCCGATCCGGACTACCAAAAAATATGTGAGAGAACTTTGTACGTTAGCTTACGTATTTGCTTATAAGCTTTTACCATTTTTTG